>WNGB01004604.1_pt1 | contig 33885 bp, 33 predicted proteins | sample 5400681 | NCBI WGS metagenome assembly WNGB01 (sample SAMN13153367, study PRJNA577476) | soil metagenome | isolation source: 115 cm soil or saprolite under grassland replicate 2 | place: USA:California | collected 2016-06-15
CGTCCGCCGCCAGGCCCGCAACCACGTCCTGGGCCTGCAACGCCTCGGCTATCAGGTCACCATCCAGGCCGTCAACCCCGACACCGGCGAGCTCCAGGCCGCCACCGCCTGATCCGCCGCTGACCGTTACCCAGAGCCCTCAGCGCTGGCGCGCCGCCGGGCGCTGACGCGCGCCCGGCTGAGGTCTTATTTTCGGACCAGGGTGCAGAGCCATACCGGGCTGCGTGATACCGAGGATCATCCCGTCGGGCTCGGGCACAGCGCTTCGCTGCCCGGCACGCCGTTGCTCACCATCATGTCGTCGTGGTAGCAGGGCATCGTCGCGCATGGGCCGAGGCCGTGACGCGATCAAGGTGCACGCCGAGGTCGCGGCGAACGGCGGAGGCTAGAGGGCGATTTCCAGCGTTTGGAGTCCGCGGAAGTCGATCCACAGGCGCGTGTCGTCTCTGACAATCTTGACGAGGGCGTTGTCACAGTGCGGGCTGCGCAGGACGATTCCCGCGCCCCGGAAGACGTGAATCGCCCCGACCGCCTCTTTCGCGCCGCAGTTGCCGCACATCCCGATGGCGGTTGTCATCTCGACGGCGAACGCCTCCTGGAGCAGACCCGCGACCGCGTTGCCGTCTAGCATCAATGCGTCCATCTCAGGTTCCCGTCGGTCCGAAGCCTCGGTCTTGATTCCTTGCGGCTCGTGTCCGAGGGCCAGCTTGTGGTACGGGCGGTGTCCCGGCCGTTCCGCCGCCGCGTCCCACGACCACGGCCACCATGCCCCGGACGGGCATGGCGCCTGCCTGAGTTCTGGGAGTAGAAAGGGTTCATGCAGTACATCCAGCTCGTCGAGTTCAACACGAATCACCCGGTGGACGAGGTCAAGCAGGCCCTAGACGCGTGGCTGGAGGCCAGCCGCGGCAAGCGCACCCTGCACATGGCCGTCGTCGCAGCCGACCACGATCGCCCCAATCATTACTGGGAGCTGCTGGAGTACGCCTCAGAGCAGGAGGCGGCGAAGACCGCCGAGCTACCTGAGACCAAGGCGGCATTCGAGAGGTGGTCCCGCTTCCTCGACGGCGAGCCGACGTTCCACAACCTCGACGTCGTCGAGCAGATCGGCGCCCCGGAGGGGCCGTAGAAAGGTCTCACACCGTGGAGGACCCCGGGCGCTGGCTAACGGGACGGGTGCACCTTATGCCGATATCGGCATAAGGTCCACCTCATCCGGGCGTCGATGAAATACGTGTCCTGGCACGACCGCAAAAAGATCGGCGCCGCGCTGCGGCCCATCTACGCCGCGGTCAACGAGGCCGCCGCGAAGCCGCCCTGGACAGCCTGCGCCGCGACTACGGCAAGAAATACCCCGGCCTGGTCGCCACCTGGGACCGGGCCTGGGAACAGTTCATCCCGTTCCTGGAGTTCGACGCCGCCATCCGCAAGGTGATCTACACGACCAACGCGATCGAATCGATCAACTTCCAGCTCCGGAAATCATAAAAAACCGCGGTCACTTCCCCGACGACGACGCGGCAATGAAACTGCTCTACCTCGGCATCCGCAACATCACCGGCCGGCACATCGACGGCGAGGGCCTCGCTCGCGAGCGGGGCGAGCGCGGCACCGGCACCTACGGCTGGAAACGCGCCCTCAACGCGCTCGCCGTCCGCATCGGCGACCGGCGCTTGACCGGCGCTCTAGGTAGAGGCCGCAGGCGCAGTCGAGGGCTTTTCGCTTCCGGCTGGTCTAGCGTAGGGCCAACCACCGGAGGGCTGGTGCTCGGCGAGTCCTCGTGTCACGCGGTGTCACCCGCGGACAGATAGTCGTGGCGGCGCAGGTAACCGAGCAGTTCGCCGGCGGCCTGATCCGGGGACATCGGGCCGAGAACGGTGGGCAGGGTGCGCTCGACCAGCGCTCCGGTCAGATCAAGCGTCCGGTGCAATGCCGTACCTGAAGGACCCGCGAGTTCGCGCGGCCGAGGCCGGTAGGGGTGGGTGCCCAATATCCGGATTCGTCGGGCCGCGGTGGTTCCCGGCGCGCGGACCACCGGAATAGTGGCCTGCCCGCTGGCCAGCATCGCGGGAAGCCCGGCCCGCCGCAAACGCACCCCGGCCGCTTCGACCGACACTACGGCGGGCACCTGCACCCGCAGCACCTCGCGGCGACCGCTGTCAAGGCGGCGGTGTACCCGCAACACGCCATCACCTTCTGGTTCCATCCGAACGACTCCCAGGACCTGCGCCGCGTCGAGCGCCGCGGCGAGGAATGCGGGGAACGAGCCGGTACCCCGGTCGGCCGAGTGGTCGCCGCACAGCACCAGATCCGGCACTCCATAACGCTGATACACGGCGGCGGCGAGCGCGGTGGCGAAATACTGCCCGCCACCGACCAGGTCGCCCGGCTGCGGGCCCGCGGTCCCGCCCGGCGGGCCCGCGTGCCCGCCCGCCGGCGCGACGCGCAGCGCCTCGGCAGCTCCGGCGGCCAGCGCATCTCGCAGCATCGCGTCGGCGTCGCCAAGGCCGACGGTGGCCGCGACCACTCGGGCATTCCACCGCTCGGCCAAGCGCAGTGCGTGCTCAAGCGCTGCGAGCTCCGACTGGCTCGGCCCGCGGTCGCGGGGGTCGGCAGTCACCGCGCCGGTGAGCGGATCGACCGCAGTCTCCCTCCAGGACCAGCCCATCGCCGCCACGATCACCGCCATGATCCGTCACCCTTTCCGGAACACGACGCCGTCGCCGCCAGCGGGGTAGGTCCAGGTGATGGCCCCGTCCCCATTGCAAACCTGATAGCAGGTTCCGCATTCGAAGCACTGTTCGTAGTTGAACAGGATGCCGCCGTCTGTGGTGGGCACGAACAGGCCGGCCGGGCAGGCGTGCACGCAGTCTTTGGTGGTACAGGAGCGGCATACATTCGAGTCGACCGTGATGTGCGCACGTTCTCCGACCCGGAATTCGACAGTCGCCATGCGCTCCTCGAAGGACACTTCGGGATAGCTCATCGATTTTGCTCCCTTATCGAAATGCCCAAAGCGCCTGCCAGCCATCCCGCGCCAGCGACCGCCACCGGACCTTGTTACTGCGGACCGCGCGAATGAACTCCCTGACCATGCCGGGCTTGGGAGTCGGGTTGATCACGGTGAACACCTGTTCGACGAAATCGCAGGCCAGGCCGGGGTATTGCTGCTGCATCCGGTCGGCGAGCACGATGTCCGCGGCGTTGCGCAGCCGCTTGTGGTCAGCCAGCACGAAACTTGCCTCCAGCCGGCGCCGGTAGCCGGCCAGCCCCCGAGCGGAGGTATCGCCAGCCGCGATCGCCTCGGCGGCGGTGCGGCCGGCCGCGAGACCGGCGCCGATCGCGAAATTGACGCCCTCCAGCCACAGCCCGGCGGCCAGGCACATGGAGGCGGCGTCCCCCGCGACGAGCATGCCGTCGACGGATAGCCGCGGCATGGCGCGGTAGCCGCCCTCGGGGATCAGGTGCGCGGAGTACTCCTTCAGCTGGGCGCCCCGCAGGTACGGTGCGATCGCCGGATGCGCCTTCAGGCGCGCGATCAGTTCCTCGGGCCGCAGCTTGGCTGCGGTCAGCCCGGTAAGCCCTGCCACGACGCCCACGCTGACCGTGTCGAGGTTGGTGTAAAGAAAACCGCCACCCGGGATCCCGCTTGTGCAGCCGACCATCTCGATGTCCAGGCCCTGGTCACCCGTAAGCCCGAACCGCTCGTCTATCACCTCGCGCGGCAGCGCGAGGTTTTCCTTGACACCCAGGGTGGTGTGTGCCGGGTTGGTGCGCGGGAGCAGCCCGGCCTCCTTGGCCAGGAACGAGTTCACGCCATCGCAAGCGATCACGACTTTGGCGCGGATTTCGCCGTCGGGCCGGTCGGTGCGTACGCCGGCGATCCGGCCGGAGGCATCCCGCAGCAGGCTGGTAACCACCGTCGAAGTGACCAGCCGCGCACCGGCCGCGACCGCCTTCCCGGCCAGCCAGGAGTCGAAGTCGGCGCGATAGGTGGTCATCCCGTTGTATGGCGGGCGATCCCATGCGCTGGTGCGGAAATCGACGGTCAGCGCCTGGGTGGGTGTCATCAGCATGGTGGCGCGACGGGTGACCCACCGCTGCACCGGCGCCTCGGTCCACCACTTCGGTACAACATCGTCGAGGATCCGCCCGTACACCACGCCGCCGTACACGTTCTTCGCGCCAGGAAAGGCACCGCGCTCCACCAGGACGACGCCGCGCCCGGCGCGGGCTAGTTCCAGCGCCGCCGCCGAGCCCGCAGGTCCGGCGCCGACGACCACCGCGTCGACGGTCATCGCGTCATCCGGCACGGTTCGCTCCTGTCGGCACACCCACCTGCGTCCCGGTCACACCCAGCCGCTCGGCCAGCTCGGCGAGTACCGCCGGCGCGTCGGCGACGATTGCGAAGTCAGCCATCCGGGTCATTGGGCACGACGGGTCGGTATTCACGCTCACCACATGCGCCGGCGCGCCGAGGCCGCCGATGTGCTGTGTGGCGCCGGAAACACCGAACGCCACGTACAGTTCCGGGTCGACGGCCACACCGGTGGTACCGATCTGCCGGTCATAGCTCATCCAGCCCGCGTCGGTTACCACCCGGGTGGCCCCCACACTCGCCTCCATCGCGCCCGCCACGTCGGCCAGGAGCCGCATCACGGCCACGCCGTCTGCCCCGGCGGGCACCAGGCCCGCGCCGCCACACACGATCCGGCGGGCCTCAGCCAAGTCCACCGTGCTCGGCTCGGGTTGCAGGACCTCGACGCTCTCGGCATCGGGCCCGGCACTTGGCGCGGATAGCGGCAACGCGGTCACCTCCGCCAGCGCCACCGGCTGGGGCCTGCCACGGCTTCCCGGGCGCAGCGTCACCACCGCCGGCCCGTCCACCGCCACGCGGAGTGACAGGCGATCATCGAGCCTGGTCAGCTCGACCTCGTCCGGCGCGCACCGAACGGCGCCCGCGAGCAGCGCACGGCCAAGGACCACGGCCAGTCTCGGCGCGAGATCGCGGCCATCCGGTGATGCGGGAAGCAACACCATGTCCACACCCGACAGGACATGCGCCAGCGCGCTGGCCAAAGCGCCCGGCGCGACCGAGGACCGTTCGAGCAGCCACACCCGGCTCGCCGCGTCCAGCCTTCCCACGGCCTCGCGTGTTCCCGACCCGACCACGAGCGCGAAACCGCCCGCCTCGGCCACCGTCTCGTCCGCGCCGGTCGGCAGCTGGCCGTCTCTGACCACCACGACGGCCAGGATCGGGATATCGGCTAGCACCGTCACAGCGCCACCGCCGCACGGTGTCCCTCGATCACGGCGGCATGCGCCCGGCGTGGCGTGACGCAGTCGCCGACGCGGTGCACCTCGAACGGCACGGCCTGCAACTGCTGCCAGAGATCGTCCTCCGGTTCCTGATGGGTCGCGCAGACCACCCAATCGCAGCGCCTCTCCGCCTGCTGGCCGGTGGGGTGGTGGAGCAGCGTCAGCACCACCCCACCAGAGCCGGAACCGGCGCCGGAGCCCGCACCAGAGCCGGCGCCGGACTGGGCGTCATCGGCTGCCGCAGCCATCACCACCAGGTCGGTAGCCTGCCGAATCCCCTTGGCATGTGCGCGCACATTGAAGGTCTCCATGTCCAGGGTGATGCCGAGATCCTGGCCGACGACCATGCCGGCGGTGATGATCTCCACCCTGCAGTCCCGGTCGGCAAGCAATTCCGCGACGCTGGTCGCCTGGTGGAAACCGAGGTCATCGACCACCACCACCTCTCCGGCCGGTTCGACGCGGCCTTCGAGCACATCACGAACATCCACCACGCGAGGATGGCCGGCGGCCCAATAAGGCAGGCTCGGCCGCGCCCCGGTGGCCAGCACCACGACGTCCGGCGAGTCGGCGCGCACCGACTCGGCCGTGGCCTCGACGCCGGTGTTGATATCCACGCCGTAGCGCTGGCATTCGGCCGCCAGGTTGCGTACCACGTCGAGGAACTCGGCGCGCGAGGGCACCGATGCGGCCACCGCTACCTGGCCACCGGTGCGAGGCTGGCGTTCGTAAAGCGTGACCCGGTGGCCGCGCTGCGCGGCCGTGGAGGCCGCTTGCAAGCCACCCGGGCCGCCACCGACGACGACTACCCGCCTGCCCCGGCGGCGCGGTGGCGGGAGCGTGATGGCTTCCCTGCCGGTGCGGGGGTTCTCGATGCAGCCCATCCACCGGTTCAGGCCCATCCGGCCGACGCATTCCTGGTTGCAGGACAGGCAACTGCGAATCTCGGTGGCGTGCCCCGAGCGGGCCTTGGCGGCGAAGTCCGGGTCGGCGATCTGGCCGCGCACGACGCCCACCAGATCGCAGTGTCCTTCGGCCAGCGCGCGTTCGGCTTGCACCGGGTCCTTGATCCGGCCCACCCCAATCACCGGCAAGTCTACCGCCCGCCGCATGGCATTGGCGATGAACAGCGCGTATCCGGGAGGGATGCTCATGGACGCCTCGATCATGTACAGCGTCGCGGTGGCCACGCCGATGGAGGTGTTGACGTAGTCGACCTTGCCGGTCGCCTCGACCATCCTGGCCACGTCAACCGCCTCGTCGAGCGTGCTGCCGCCCTCGATGAGCTCGTCGCCGCAGATCCGTACGCCCAGCGCGCGCTGCGGCCCGATCGCCTCACGCACGGCATCGATGATCTCCAGCAGGATCCTTGCCCTGCCCCGCAGGGGGCCACCGTAGGCGTCGGTGCGCTTGTTGGTCGCCGGCGACAGGAATCCGCGCACGATCGAGGAGTGTGAGCATTGCAGTTCCACGCCGTCGAACCCGCCTTCCGCGCAGTGCCCGGCGACGGTGCCGTAGCCGGCGACGATCTCTGCGATCTCGTGCGGCTCCACGGCCTTGGGCACTTCGCGGAACATCGGATCTGGCACGGGGCTTGGCGCCCACACCGGCAGGCGGGAGAACATCGATGATGCCTGGCCACCGTTGTGGTTGAGCTGGGCGAAGATCGGAACGTCGTGGGCGTGCACGGCCCCGGTGATCCTCCGGTAGCCAGGGATGACCGCCCGGTGGAAGCCGTGGATCAGCTTCTCGTACGGCCAGTCGGTGGGATGAGTGGAGTGCTCCTCGGTGATGATGAGCCCGGCGCCACCCGCTGCGCGGGCCGCGTAATAGTCCGCGTGTTGCTGGCTGGGCAGGCCGTCCTCTGCGTAGTTGGTCAGATGCGCGGAGCATACGATCCGGTTGCGCACCACGACCGGGCCGACCCGCAACGGCGAGAACAAATATCTGTACCGGCTGGTCGCGCTCATCGGCCGCCTCCGGCGACCGTCAACGCGTACCCGCCCGCGGGCGGGCCGGTCCGCCCACCGGCCGGCAGGCCGCCGCGCTCACCGGCCGCGCCGATCGCCAACGCGACCCGGCGCGCCTCAAGCACCGCCTCGAGTACCGTCCTTGGTGCGACGCAATCGCCGGCACGCGGGGTACCTGGCCGGTGAAGATAGAGGGTCTGCTCAGGCAGCCGATGCCCACAGTGCGCCACGAAGGCGCAGTCCAGCGTCCGCTGCTCGCCGGTCCACCGGTCCTCTAGCAGCACATGGTCGTCGGCTACGCTGCGGAGCAGACTGCGCAGCTCGCGAACCACACCCGCCTGCTGCAGCCGCGAGTTGGCGTCGGCGAGGTCACCTGTGATGGCCAGCTGCGTGCCGGCGACCTGATCCTGGGTGACAATCGACGCCGGCCTGCCGTTCGCGGCGAGCATCTCGGCGACACCGACTCCGACCGGCCCGCCGATCGGGTCGAACACCACGGCCCGACCGGCCGGCAATTGGTCCAGCGCGGCCGAGCTCACCAGGCTGATCAGGTCAGCGGCCTCCACCACGACCGCACCTGGGGCGATCTGGTAGTCACGCGGCCCGGGAACCGAGCCGGTGGCTAGCACGACGCGCATACCTTCGGCCAGGGCGTCGTCCACCTCGGACGCGGTGACCTCGTGCCCAAGCGATACCGCTACGTCCAGCCGCTGCAGTTCCCGGCGCCACCAGTCAACCGCCACGCCGAACCTTTGCCGACCGTGGACCAGCGCCGCCGCCACCAGCATGCCGCCCAGCGCAGGTCCGCGCTCGGTGAGGCGCACGCGATGCCCGCGCATGGCCAGCACGCGGGCGGCTTCCATCCCGGCCGGGCCACCGCCGACGATCAGCACCGAACTGCGGGCCTGGTCCGGGCCGGCGGGGTCGTCGTCGTCAAGCTCGTGGCCGCTACGGGGTTCAACGACGCAGGTGACGATCGGGTTGCGGTTGTCACGAACCGTGCAGGCCTGGTTGCACAGCACGCAGGGGCGGATCCGGTCGGTTTCTCCGGCTCGGCACCGCACGAGGAGGTCGGGATCGGCGATCTGCGCCCGCGTCATCTCCACCAGGTCGCAGCACCCGTCGTCAAGCGCCCACTGGGCCTGTCCGGGATCCACGACGCTGCCCTGCAACACCACCGCGGCGTTGCCGCCGGTCGCCGCGCGGATCTGCCGGCACAGCTCAATGGCGAAGCCCGGCTCCGTGTGCAGGTCGGGCCGGGTGGCCGACACCGAGTAGATCGAGCCGCGCACCACCACGAGGTAGTCCACCTGCTCGCCCAAACGCGTTGCCTGTGCGGCCGCAAGTTCCGGGGTGACGCCGGCCCAGGGAGCCAGCTCGTCGCAGCACAGCCGCAGCCCGAGCACACGCCCGGCGCCGAGCGCGCTGCGCACGGCGCGCAGCACGCGCTCAGTGAGCAGCACCCGGTCCTGACCATAATCGTCGCCCCGCTGGTTGGTCAGCCCGGAATGGAACTGGCGCAGCAGCGAGTGCTGGCCGGCGTTGATCTCGACACCATCAAGATCGGCTTCTGCAGCCAGGGCGGCGGCGGCAGCGAAGCCGTCGACCAGCGCGTCGATCTCGGTGCCGGCCATCTCCATCGGCAGCTCGCGCGATCCCGCGTCCGGTACCCGCGACGGTGCCCACAGCGCAGATTGGGAGAACGCCGAAGAACCCTGCATCCCGGCGTTGCCGAGCCCGGCGAGCACTAGCGCACCATGTGGCCGGCAGGCCGCGACGGTCTCGGCCCACCCCGGCCCGCAGTCCGCAGCCAGGGGCGCGCGCTCGTATGGCCAGTCCGCCGGGTGCACACTCGCCGTCTCGGTCACGATAACACCGCACCCCCCCGCCGCCCGCCGCGCGTAATAGGCGACGTGCCGCGCCGAGGTCGTCCGGTGCCGGCCAAGGTTGGTCTCGTGCGGCCCAAACATCACCCGGGAGGGCGCGAGACGCGGCCCGAGGTCGATGGGCTCGGTCAGGGTCGCACTCACGCCATGACCGCCAGCGGACTGGAGTCGCATGGCTTCGCGGGGACGCGTATCGACGGCATGCCCAGGGAGACGGCCCGGCCGCGGTGGGAGTGGTCCTTTCCCGCTCGCGGCAGTCCGCCGCTGTCCAGGGCGGAAAGCGCGCTGGCGCCGTGTCCCTTGACGCATTCGGGATCGGGTCCGTCCAGCGGCAGGCCGGTGAAAAACTTCGCCGCCATGCAACCGCCCTGGCATGAGTCGAAAGCCGAACAGGAACGGCACGCTCCGCCCGAGGTCTCGTTGCGCAACCGGGCGAACAGCGGCGAGGAACGCCATACTTCGGCGAAACCGCCAGGTGACCGCACGGTGCCGGCATTGAACGCGTCGTGGATCGCGAATGGGCAGGCGTAGACGTCCCCCACCGGGTCGATCAGGCATACCACCCGGCCGGCGCCGCAAAGGTTCAGTCCCGGCAACGGGGTGGCGCCCAACGCGTTGAGGTGGAAGAAAGAATCACCGGTCAGCACCCGATCGCCGTGGTCGGTCAGCCACGAGAAGATCTCTCGCTGTTGCTCGGCCGTGGGGTGCAGCTCGTGCCACACATGCGCGCCGCGGCCGGATGGACGCAGCCGGGTGATCCGAAGCTGGGCGCGGAATCGGTCGGCGATCGCCGCGAAGTCGTCCAACTGTGACACATTGTGCCGGGTCATCACCACGGAGATCTTGAAGTCACGGAAGCCCGCTTCGGCCAGGTTCTCCATCGCGCGCAGTGCCATGTCGTAGGAACCGTGCCCACGGACCGCGTCATTGACCTCTCTGCTCGCGCCGTCCAGCGAGATCTGCACGTCCACGTAGTCCGTGCGGGCCAGGCGTTGCGCACGCCCGGCGTTGAGCCGTAGCCCGTTGGTGGAGAACTTCACGCCGACTTGGCTGGCTACCGCGTAGTCAAGCAGCTCCCAGAAGTCCGGCCGCACGGTCGGCTCGCCGCCGCCGACGTTGACGTAGAACACCTGCATGGCCCGGAGCTCGTCGATCACCGACCCCATCTCCGCGGTGGTCAGCTCGCCGGGATCGCGGCGCCCCGATGACGACAGGCAGTGCGTGCACGACAGGTTGCAGGCGTACGTCCACTCCCAGGTCAGGCAGATCGGCGCGGCAAGGCCGCCCTTGAACTGCTCCACCAGGGCGGGTACGCGTTCTGCTGGCGCGGTCTGGCAGCTGGCGATCGTCACGCTACCCCGCTCCTGACCGTCTGGGGAACGATCATGTCCGCCGCGGCCAGCGAGGCCAGCGCCCGAAGGTAGGTATCGCGACGGCCCTCGGGAATGGTGGCTAGGGCATCGGATACGCACCGATGGGAGCCGAGTCCGCGCACGAGCTCGACGAGCTCCGGCGCCTTCAGGAAGGAGAGCCGCCGGTTGCCGAAGTGGTACGCGAGCGCCCCGAACGGCTCGGGGCGAAGCGCCACCGCCGGGTTGAGCTCGTAGCCGCGGCCCGGTTCGAATGGTGCTGTCATCACGATGGCTCCGGCCTTTAGTAGACGCCGCACATTCCATCGATCGAGACTTCCTCGACCAGCAGTTCCTCGGCGATCCCTGGGTCCTGGATCCCCGGCTCCTGACCGACGCTGAGGTCGTGGCCGACTCCGGGAGCGCACGACGGTGCACTGGCCGGACCGGCGTCGGCTCGGATGTCCTGCTGCATCAGAAACCTCCTGTATGGCCCGCGGGCGGATGCGGGTGACTACCCGCCGGTTTTCGCCTGATGTTCGTGACCGTAAGGGCCGCGCAGGCCCGTGTCACCATGCTTCCGGCCGTCATCGCCCCATCCGGATGGACAGGTACCGAGCCGCGCCGGCCGTGCCTGCCTGCGGCCACGTGACCGTGCGGATCAGCCGTGCAGGATTGGCCTGCCTAGCGGGAGCGGCTTGCCGCCGGTGGCCACCGACAGCGCGCCGAAGTAGAGGTACGCCCCGACCAGGGCGAACGCGAACACGGCGTAGCCGCCAGCCTTCACCAGGTCGGTGTTCGCGTTGGCGGTGCCCAGCAGCACGAGCAGCAGTGCCAAGTCGACGAACACGAATACAGCCGTGGACGCCAGCGGCAACCGCAGCGTCGCCAGCGTGAGCATCACGATGGTGATCAGCCAGGAGGTCAGGAACAATTCCTGGGTGTGCGTCGCCGCAGTCGCCGTGATGCCGAACCAGTTGTGCTCCAGCCCGAGCACGAGCACCGGGTAGCTGAGCCAGAATCCGCCGAAGATCGCGAACACCGACGCCACCGCGTTCTGGCCGAGCGAGGCGCTCCAGATCGCAGTGACGAGCTGCCCGATGGCAGTGGCCGCCAGGATGATGGGCAGCGAGGCGCGAACCGCGCTGGCCGGGACCATCCCGACGAGCACCAGGCCGAGCGCTATCGACCCCACGATGAAGCTGGGCAGCCCGATCACGGCCGGACGGAAATGGCCGGCGCACCGCAGTGCGGCGATTCGCCGGCCGTTTCCGCAGCCGTGGTCAGGTAATGACCGGACGGCCCAGCGGGAAGGGCCGTCCGCCGGTGGCGACGCTGAGCGAGCCGGCGAATACGTAGGCTCCCACCGCGGCGAAAGCGAGTACGGCGATTCCGGCCGCCTTGTTCAGACCCGACGACCCGTTCAGGGTAGCCGCCAGGACCAGGATCAGGGCCAGGTCAATCAGCGCGAAGATCAGCGTGAAGGCCAACGGCAGACGCAGGCTGCCCAGCGTGAGCACCCCGATGATGATCAGCCAGCTGATCAGGAAGGCGGCCACCGTGTGGACGGTGGCGGCTGGGGTTACCCCCCACCAGCCATGAGTCAGCCCGACCAGCAGGGCCGCATAGCTGAGCCAGAAACCGCTGAAGATGCCGAAGATGGCGGCCACGGCCGACTGGCCGAGCGCGGCGGCCCAGAGCGTGGCCACCAGCTGGCCGATACCCGTTGCCAGGATGATGATCGGCAGGGCTCCGCCTGCGGCGGGGGCATAGTTGATCAGCGCCAGGCCGAGCATCACCGATCCGACGACGAAGGTGGGCACGCCGACGATGGCGGGGTCACCCGTCAGCGGCCCTACGGTTGCCTGCTCGGCGACCGGTGCCTCAACGTCCTGGGCGACCCCCTCGGGCGCTCCGGTAGATTCGGCAGTAGTCATGTATCCTCCCTACGTTCAACGGGCGGCTGGGCGGGGCGGACTCGGTCCTTACCAGCGCTCGCCGACCGCGGCGTTCTGCTGTAGCTGGGTCAGTACCGATGCGTCGCGCAGGGTGGTGACATCATCGGGCTCGCGGTTTTCCGCGATGTCGCGCAGGAGCCTGCGCACGGAATTGAATTGAGCGCGGTCATTATTGGCCCTCTCGCCGTCCCCCGGTGATGCGCGCCGATGCGCCGCATACGGGTGTCTCGGCTCGGATGTCCTGCTGCATGGAATCCTCCTCGCGGGCGGCGAGCCTGAGTAATGTTTTGGGCAGGCGGCGCCCGATGCTCGTGACCGTACGGCGCGATGTGGGCTCCGTCACCATGCTTCTGGCCGTCACGGCCCCGTCCGGTTGGGCAGGTACCTGCCGCCGCCCTCTCCGTTCGGGCAGGCGCGGTGCTGTACGTCAGGGCGCATGGCGGTCACGGTCGGGCGGAATCGGCGCGCGCGGGTTCCGCATCACCGCGCCGCTGCTTAGCCTCGCCGCAACGGTGCTCCCGCTGATGGCATCCGGCCGGCTGAAACGGTCCTCGCCCACTGTGCGCGGGAGCACACCGTACCGAGAGGAGCCCGTGCGCCATGCAGGTTGACGAACTGCTCAAGCCATTCCCGATCAAGGAGTTCCACCCGTTCCCCAGGGCGCTGCTGGGCGGCCTGCGCGGCAGCGACACGGTCCACAAGATCGTCGAGTCGCTGAAGTATCACGGCCTGGAGGTCGTGGTCTACGACAAGGTCGAGTCCAATCCCAAGGACTACAACGTGATGGACGCCGTGGCGATGTTCCAGGAGACCAAGTGCGACTCGTTCGTCTCGATTGGCGGCGGATCCTCGCACGACGCGTGCAAGGGCGCCCGCATCTCGGTGGCGCACGACGGCCGCAGTGTCAACGAATTCGAGGGCTTCAACAAGTCGGAGAACCCGAAGAACCCGCCGCACATCGCCGTGTCCACCACGGCGGGCACCGGCTCGGAGACCTCCTGGGCGTACGTCATCACCGACACCACCACCGACCCCGACAACCCGCACAAGTACGTCGCGTTCGACGATGCCAGCGTGACCACCCTGGCCGTCGACGACCCGGTGCTGTACTACGACTGCCCGCTGGACTACACGGCGCAGTGCGGCTTCGACGTGCTGGCGCACGCCTCCGAGCCGTACGTGTCCCGGCTGAACTTCCCGCCGTCGCTGGGCAGCGCGCTGTACGCCATCAAGCTGACCGCGCAGAATCTCAGCGCCGCGGTGTGGAACGGCCAGGACCTGCCCGGCCGCGAGGGCATGATGTACGCCCAGTACATCGCCGCGCAGGCATTCAACTCCGGCGGGCTTGGCATCATCCACTCCATCTCGCACGCGGTCAGCGCCTTCTACGACACCCACCACGGGCTGAACAACGCGATCGCGCTGCCGCGGGTGTGGGCGTTCAACATGCCGGTGGCCTACCAGCGGTTCGCCGACATCGCCGACGTGATGGGCGTGGACACGCACGGCATGACGGCCGTGCAGGCCGCCGAGGCGGCACTGGCCGCGGCCATCCGGCTACTGCGGGACGTGGGCATCCCGGAGAAGTTCACCGACGTGACCCAGGACAGCTACTCCAAGAACCGCCTCGGCAAGGGCCCGACGAAGTACTACGAGAATTCCCCGACGATCAGCGGTGACGCCCACGATGTCGACCGGATCACCAATCACGTACTCGGCGACGCATGTACCCCCGGCAACGCCAAGGAATGCACGTTCGAGACGGTCCGCCCGGTCGTCGACCACTGCATGAACGGCGATCTAGACGACCTGCTCAGCTGACCTGCCAGCGGCGGACTATCGCCTCGGCTCGGACGAACCGGAGGACACGTGCCCCAGTCGGTCGATGATCGCAGTCCCTTTCCCTCGATCGACGACGTCGTCAGCCGGTTCGCCGAGGCCGGGTACATCACTGACCGGCGGCTGGCCACCACGATCTACCTGGTGTCGCGGCTGAACAAGCCGGTACTGCTGGAAGGCCCGGCTGGGGTCGGCAAGACCGAGCTGGCCAAGACGCTGGCCACGGTGACCGGCCGCCGGCTGCTCCGGCTGCAGTGCTACGAGGGGCAGGACGAGACCCGGGCTCTTTACGAATGGGATTACGGCAAGCAGCTGCTGTACACCCAGATGCTGCGCGAGAAGATCAACGACATCATCGCCGACGCCGCCGATATCCCCGCTGCGGTCGCGCGGATCGAGGGCCACGGCGGGGTGTTCTTCTCGGACCATTTCCTGGTCGCCCGCCCGCTGCTGGACGCGATCCGCGGCGAGCAGCCGGCCGTGCTGCTGATCGACGAGGTGGACCGGGCCGACGAGGCCCTGGAAGCGGTGTTCCTGGAATGCCTCGGCGAGTATCAGGTCTCAGTGCCCGAGATCGGCACCTATACGGCGAAGACGCCGCCCTACGTGGTACTCACCTCGAACAACACCAGGGACCTCTCGGCCGCGCTCAAGCGCCGCTGCCTGCACCTGTTCCTCGATTACCCGGATGCGGAACGGGAACTTGAGATCGTTCGGTCCAAGCGGACCGGGCTGCCCGAGGCCGCTGCCCGGCAGCTTGTCCAGGTGGTGCGCGGACTGCGGGAGCTGCCGCTGCGCAAGAGCCCGAGCATCTCCGAGACGATCGACTGGGCCCGCACGCTGACCGTGCTCGGCGTCGACGAGCTCGACGCGGACGTGCTCGCCGACACCGTCAACATCGTGCTGAAGTACGAGCGTGACATGCAGCGCGCCGTGGAGGTGCTGCCGCGTCTGGTCGACCCGAACCGGGAGCTGCCCGGCGCGGCCCATTCCCACGGGCATGGCGATGAGCACGTGCATGGCGACGGGCACGCGCATGAGCATGGTTATGGCGGGGATCGGCGGCACGATCACGGGCACGCCGACGACAAGGGGCGCCGTGAGGGGCAAAACCGTGCCGGCGGGCACAGCCAGGACGGCCAGGACGACGGCAGGGACGTCCGAGCGGCCATGGACCGGCCGGGCCGGCACGATGAGGGATATTACGGCGCTCCGGGTCCCGGCCCGACCCGCCGGACCGAGCCCGGCCAGGGCCAGGGCAGCCGGTCGTTCGCGGCGCTCACCCGCCGAAAGCCCGGCTGAGAGGAGCCGGGTGTGGAAGGCAGCCTGCACCGGTTCGTGCGCTTGCTGAGGCTGTTCGGCGTGCGTGTGTCGGTCGCCGAGGCGGCCGACGCCATGCTGGCCGCCGCGCAGCCCGGCGTGCTCGCCGACCGGCAGACGCTGCGGGCGGCGCTGCGCGTGACGCTGATCAAGGACCGGCGCGACGACGAGCTGTTCGATGAGCTGTTCACCGCGTTCTTCTCGCTGCGCCCGGTAGCCGGTCCGGCCGGCGAGCACGGTCACAGCCATGCTCACGACGACCTGGCCGACACCGGCGAGCTGGAGTCGGTCACGGTTTCCGGAGAGCCATCGGAACTCCCGCAGCAGGGGCACAGCCACGGCAAGCCGGCGGACATCAGGGATTACTTCCGCCAGGAGGATCTCGCCCAGCAATACAACCTGCATCAGGAAGCGAACAAGATCGACCTGGCGTCGGTGACGGACGAGATCGTGCTATCGAAAGAGGGCGCCGACAGCGCGAGGGACGCGGGGGCGTCCGTGCAGCTGGAAACCGACCGGCTGCACAACCCCGGAATGCCGGGTCAGCTCGCTCCGGCCACCGGACACCGGGTCGACACCGCACTGACGGTGGCGCAGCAGGAGGTGCTTCTCGGCTGGCTGGAGACAGCCGATGAGGACCTGGACGAGCAGACCCTGGCGATGCTGCGACGGCAGCTGGCAGGCATCATCGCGGACCTGCCCGAGCTGCTGCGACGCTACCTGGACAAGGTCGGCGGCGCTGTGGTGGAGGCCAGAATCGCAAAAGGCGGGCGGACCGAGACCGTCGACGAGCAGGAGCGGGCCGAGCTGGAGGAGGCGCTGCGCCGGCTGGCCCACCAGCTCCGGGGTGCCCCGACCAGCAGGCAGCGCAATACGCCGCGCGGCCGCGTCAACCCTGGCCGAACCATGCGCAAGAACATGCGCTATGAGGGCATCCCGTTCCAGCCGATCACTACCAGCCGCACCGCTGACAAACCCCGGCTGCTGCTGCTGACCGATGTGTCCCTGTCGGTCAGCGCGACCGCGCGGTTCACGCTGCACCTGGTCTACGGCATGCAGTCGCTGTTCACGCAGACCCGCTCGTACGCTTTCGTCGACGCGCCGGTCGAGATCACCGAGCTATTTGCCGAGCACCCGCTGGAACGGGCGCTCGGGCTGGTATTCGACGGGCTGCCCGCCGGCGGGCTGCTTGACGTCGACGCCAGCTCCGACTACGGCGCGACGTTCACCCAGTTGCTGTCGGAGCACTCGGCCGCGCTCGATCGCCGCAGGACGCTGATCGTGCTCGGGGACGGGCGGGGCAACGGCAACGATGCCCGGCTGGACACCTTCCAGGAAATCACCCGCAGGGTTCGCGAGACGATCTGGCTGACCCCGGAATCCCGGTACTCCTGGGGACTCGGGGTGTGCGACCTGCCCCGCTACGCGGAGTTCTGCGACCGAGTTCAGGTGGTCGCCGATCTCACCGGGCTGCAGCGCGCAGCCCAGCAGATATCAGCGGAGGCGACGGGACGATGAGCGAGCCGAACGTGATCCCGTCGCTTCCGCAGAGCATCGACCCTCTCGCCCCGTGCCCGCCCGGCCGCTACGACGACTATCTCGTCAGCGTCCTCCGGGCGGAGCCGCCTGGCGGCCGGGCCGCGGACCCCAGTCCCATGGTTCGCACCGACCACTTCTGCCTGACCGAGCGCGGCCGCCGGATCGAGGTGAGCCACTGGCTGCGCCCCGATCAGCTCGACAACGACGTGGCCGGTCTGCTGGCCGAAGAGCTGTTCGCGCCGGGCTGGCTGTCCGGAGCGGAAATCTTCGAGCGCGTGTTCACCGGCGTCGTGCGGTCCTGCATTGACGACCCACTACAGGCCTGGTGCACGTTCTATGGCAATACCCTCGCCCGAATCCGGCAATGCTGGCGGACGCCGACCGGGGCGAACGGCCACGGGCGCACGACGATCGGCCAGTTGGCCCCCGTATACGCGCACGCACTGCAGCTCATCCAGGCGGGCCAGGTGCTCGACCTCGGCTCCTGCTTCGGCTTCCTCCCGCTGCTGCTGGCCGAGCGGCCAGCCAATGCGGTGACCGCCTCCGACCTGTCCGGCGGCACCATGCGCCTGCTGACGACCGTGGCCGCCGCGCACGGTCTGCAGGTGAGCACCCTGGTGTGCGATGCCGCGCGGGTTCCCGTGCCAGATGGCTGGGCCGACACGATCAGCGTCATCCACCTCCTGGAGCACGTGAGCCCCGATCATGGCCGCGCCGTGATCCGCGAGGCGCTCCGCGTCGCCCGCCATCAGGTAGTGGTCGCCGTGCCGGTCGAGGACGAACCCACCGCCGCCTACGGCCATGTCCGCACCTTTGACCTGCGCCAGCTCGGTGAGCTGGGCGAGCGCGCCGGCCATCTCTGCTCGGTGCACGAGCATCACGGAGGCTGGCTGGTGCTCACCGTCGGCTAGGCAGACCGGCATGTGTGCTCAGGCAGACGTCAGGTCCACGCCGGCTTTGATGGCCTTGTAGACTGCCTCGGCGCGACTGGTGGCGTCGAGCTTGCGCATGATATTGCGGACATGAAATTTCACCGTGGTCTCTGACAGATACAGACGCGCGCCGATGCCCCGGTTGCTGAGGCCACGTGCGACCAGCCGCAGCACGCTCAGCTCGCGGTCGGTTAGCGGTGATCGTGCCTGCGGGGCGTGGATCGACCGCACCATGGCGGCGGCCGAGCGGGAGTCGAACGCGCTCCCGTTCCGGGCGACCAGGCGGATCGCGCGCACGAGTTCCACGGTGTCGACGTCCTTGACCACATAGCCGCAGGCCCCGTGCTGAATGGCGCTCACCACCAGCGCGTCGTCCACGAACGTAGAGAGCACGAGCACGCCGAGCTCGGGATGCCGCCTGGTCAGCTGAGCGCACAGGCCCAGCCCGTCGTTGTCCGATGCGGGGGACAGCTTCATGTCGAGTAGCACGATCGATGGGCGGGCCCGCTCGACGACGGCCAGCGCCTCGCCGCACGAGCCGGCCTCGCCTACGACCTGCAGGTCGTGCTCGCGTTCCAGCAGCGAGCGCAGGCCCTGCCGGAGAATCGCGTGATCGTCCACGAGCACGATCCTGACCGGGACCTCGCCGACGGGCTCCGCCCGAGCCGGCTGTGCCTCATGCATCGCCACCGCGGCCCTCCGCCGCCACCCGGCTATCGGCCTCCCGGTGCCCGGACAAGGGCAGCGGGATGTCCAGACGGAGAAGGACACCGCCTGACCGGGACCGGCGGATGGATAGCACGCCGCCCAGTTCCTCCGCCAGGGCCAGCATGTTCGCCAGCCCGCGGTGCCGTCCGGACAGGTCAGATGCGCAGGACAGCCGCAGGGCGCGACGCAACTGGGCCGGGTCGCCGGTCCCGTTGTCGGAGACGCTGAGAGCCACCACATCGGCCCGGTAACACAGCCGGACCAGCGCGCGCGTGGCCTTGCCGTGCGCCGCCGCGTTGAACAGTGCTTCCCCGGTCCACCGCAGCATCGACTGCTCGACTTCGGGCGGCAGCGGGACTGGGTGCCCTTCCAGGGCTACCTTTACCTGCAGGTTGGCGGGCCGGTGCACCGTGGACAGCTGCTGCAGCATGACGGGCAGCGGACTGGTCGGCTCGCCGGCGGCGCTGTGCAGCGCGTAGATCGCGGCCCGCAACTCCTCGGCCGCGTGCCGGGCGAGGTCCTTGGCCGGCACCAGGCGCTCGGCGATCTGGTGGGCCGGGCCGCCCATGCTCTCCAGCGCTGCCCGGCACACCTCGATGGTCATGCCGATGGACAGCACGGACTGGGTCACGCTGTCGTGCAGTTCGCGCGCGATACGGTGCCGCTCGTCGTCCAGCGCCTGTCGCTGTGTTGCCGCGACGAGCTGCCGCTGCGTCTCGGCCAGCTCGGCGCTGCGGGCGGCCAAGTCCCTGGCGTGCCTGGTCGTCGCGTCGTAGAGCTGGTCGCTGCGGCTACGCAACTGGGTAGCCGCGTGGAACAGGAATGAGTTGTGCAGCGCCACGGCGGCCTGGTTGGCCAGCACTCTCAAGATGGCACGATCGGTGGCGGCCACCTCCAGCCCGGCGCCCGGGCGAGCCGCGATCCCGCCGACCGGCTCGTTATCTAGGGTCATCGATACCCGGACCCACCCCTGGCCGCTGTCCGGCGACTCGACCTCCCACGGACGGCCGCGCAGCACGGCCAGGTGCTCGCGTACGTCGGCCGGCAGCCTGCTCTCGTTGTCGATCAGCTCGCCGCCACTCACTGCGAGAAACCGGGGACGCGCCGCGGGCAGTGCTCCGTCGGCCACGACGAACAGCAGCCAGTCGGCCTGCAGGTGCGCCGCCGCCGTCCGCACCACCCACTCGACCAGCGCGCGGGGGCCGGCTGCGGTGCGCACCAGGGCACGGGAGATGCCGTCCAGCGCCTGCACGGCATGCTCAAGGCGCTCGGCGGAGCGAACGTACTCGGCGTAGTACGAGCGCTTGCCGGAGCGCAGGCCGGTCAGGACCTCCAGATCGCCGTCAGGACGATCATCGCGTCCTGATTCGGTCACCGGCGGCCCCGTCACAGGGCCGCCCGGAACAGTGCCTCGATGTCCTGCGCGTCCGCTTCGCGGGGATTGGTGGTCATACAGGCGTCCTTCAAGGTGGTCCGGGCCAGCCGGGGCACTATGTCGTCGGTGACGCCGAGCTCGGCGAGTCCCTTCGGCAGGCCCACTTCATCGGCCAGCTTGCGTACCGCGTCGGCGAGCAGCAGGGCCACCTCGGCGGCCGGCAGGCCCTCGGTACGGATGCCGCCTGCCGCGGCCAGCGCCACGAACCGCTCCGGGCAGACTTGGGCATTGAACCTGATGACGTGGGGCAGCAACACGGCGTTCACTACGCCATGCGGGGCGTCAAGCAGCCCGCCGACCTGGTGGCTCATCGCGTGCGTGGCGCCCAGGATGGCATTGGTGAATGCCATGCCCGCCTCCAGCGACCCCTGCGCCATGGCCAGGCGCGAGGCAGTCTCGCTCGGCCTGAGCTGGGTGCGCAGCAGGTGCCGGGTGATGAGCGCGACGGCATGCAGCGCATGGGGGTCAGTGAGCGGGTTGTGCGCACGGGACACGAACGACTCGATCCCATGCGTTAGCGCATCCAGCCCGGTGGCGGCGTTGAGCCATTCCGGCATGGTAGTCAGCAGGCGCGGGTCGATCACGGAGATCTCCGGCACAAGCGTCCGGCTGATGATGGTGATTTTGGTACGGGCCGCCGTGTCGGTCACGATGGCGAACTGCGACACATCCGCCCCCGTGCCGGAGGTGGACGGTACCATCACAGTGGGCGGGATCGGGCGCACGACCTTGTCCACGCCCTCGTAGCCGAGAATCCGGCCGCCGTTGCCGGACAGGATCGCCACGCCCTTTGCCGCGTCGATGCACGAGCCGCCGCCCAGTCCGACGATCACATCGCTGCCGCTCTCGGCGTATCTGGCGAAGGCGGCTTCGATCTCATGATCCTTGGGATTGGGGGTCACGTCATGCCACACTGCCAGATGCAGCCCGCTCTGCCGGAGGTAGCCGACGGCCTCATCTACCCAGCCCGCCTCGATCAGCCCAGGGTCGGTGACGAGGAAAGGCCGACGCGCGCCGAGCCGCGCCGCACAGTGACCGAGTTCACCCAGCGCACCCGGCCCGAAGACGATCTCCGGAACATGAAATTTCGCGAGCCGCGCAGGGGCGCGGACACCGACCTCCTCGCCCCGCCGCGGGTCGGCCAGCTCGGTGCCCTTTTCGCGGTTCCAGTACGCACCGAGCCAGTCGCTCTCGACCATCGCGAGGTTCTCCAGCAGAACGGACATGGGAGCTCCTGGCCTTGGCGCGAGCTAAGACCCAGATTACGCCGCTGTCAAGAGTCTGTTCCATGGGCATTTCCGGCCGGGGCAGCCGAGAGACGACTGGGTAGTCACACGCCGTCCTACTGGGCGCTCCGGCCCGTCCGATTGGGTAGCTGTCGTGACGCCCGACATCCGGGACCATGAGCGCTAAAGATGTGCCTCGGCTGGCCGGCCGAGGCACGGCAGGCTGGCCGCGACGGCGCGGCTGTCGGCGGCAGTGGGAGATGAGCATTCATGACAGTGACCCTGGACAAGAACGTCGAGGAGTTCATCGGCGCTCCGCGTCAGCTATTCATCGGCGGGCAGTGGGCCGACGCGGCGTCGGGCAAGACGTTCGAGACCCCTGACCCGGCGACAGGCGAGACCCTCGCCCAGGTTGCCGAGGGGGAAGCGGAGGACATCAACCGGGCCGTGAAGGCCGCGCGCAGAGCGTTCGAGGAAGGCCCGTGGAGCAGGATGACCACGTCCGAGCGGGGCCGCCTCATCTGGCGGATCGGCGATCTGATCCTTGAGCACCTGGACGAGCTTGCCCAGCTCGAGTCGCTGGACAACGGGAAGCCCTACGCCGTGGCGCGGGCAGCTGACGTGCCGCTGTCCGCCGACATGTTCTGGTACATGGCCGGCTGGGCCACCAAGATCGAGGGCAACACGATCAGCCTCTCGGTGCCCTACATGCCAGGCGCCAACTTCCACTCCTATACGCTGCGCGAGCCGGTCGGCGTGGTCGGGCAGATCATCCCGTGGAACTTCCCGCTGCTGATGGCCGCGTGGAAGCTCGCCCCGGCGCTGGCCTGCGGCAACACCGTGGTGCTCAAGCCCGCCGAGCAGACCTCGCTGACCGCGCTCCGGCTGGCCGAGCTCATCGCCGAGGCCGGCGTGCCCGACGGAGTGGTGAACGTGGTGTCGGGCTTCGGCGAGACCGCCGGGGCGGCGCTCGCGGCGCACCTCGACGTCGACAAGGTCGCGTTCACCGGCTCCACCGAGGTAGGCAAGCTGATCGCCAACGCGGCGTCGGGGAACCTGAAGAAGGTCTCACTGGAGCTCGGCGGCAAGAGCCCCAACATCGTCTTCGACGATGCCGACCCCAGTGCGATCGAGGGCGCGGCGAGCGCGATCTTCTTCAACCACGGGCAGTGCTGCGTCGCCGGGTCGCGCCTGTTCGTCCAGGAAGACCGCTTCGACGAGGTGGTCGAGGGCGTCGCCGAGATCGCCAAGTCCATCAAGCTCGGCCCGGGCATTGAGCCAGACACGCAGATGGGCCCGCTGGTCTCCGACGAGCAGCTGCGCCGTGTCACCGGCTACCTGGAGTCCGGCAAGGCCGAAGGCGCCACCGCCCTGTCCGGCGGCGGGCGCCACGGCGATCGCGGCTACTTCGTCGAGCCCACCGTGCTCACCGACACCCGCCCGGACATGAAGGTCGTGCGCGAGGAGATCTTCGGGCCGGTGGTGGTCGCGTCTCCGTTCGGCGACCTCGACGAGGTCGCCGCCGCGGCCAACGACACAATATACGGCCTCGGCGCGGGCATCTGGACCAAGGACATCTCCAAGGCCCACGCGCTGGCCAAGAAGCTCAGAGTGGGCAGCGTTTACATCAACTGCTACAACGTGTTCGACGCGGCGCTGCCGTTCGGCGGATACAAGCAGTCCGGCTGGGGACGCGAGATGGGTCACGAGGTGCTCGAGGCCTACACCGAGGTCAAGGCGGTCACCACCCTGCTGTAATACGGCCGGCTCATGCTGGGGCCCGGGCCAGCTCGGCGTGGGCTCCAGTCCGGTCTCCGGGCGCAGCCGAGATCGACGTCAGACGGCCACGGTGGCCATCGCCTCTGCGACCGCCTGCTCGCCTGCCGGCGCAGGCAGTGAGCGTAGCAACCAAGGCAGTTAGCAACAGGGCGCGCGCGCCGGTCGTGGGTCCCCCGGACGCTTGCTGGAAGGAGGCAATCATGGCAGCGCCCAATCCAACCCCTGAAGCCATCCGACTCGCCCACTCAGCTGAAGAAGTCGCGGCGGGACCGCCGGCCGGCGACCCCGGCCTGCTGGGACTTCCGAGCTTCATCGTCGGCTCGGTGGCGCTCGGCCTGGTGCTGGTCGGTGTCGTGCCCCCCATCGCCGTCGGCGCGTCCCTGCCCATCATCCTGGCGGCCACGGCAACAGGGCAGTTCATAGCGGCCATCTGGGCCGCGGCCATCGGCAACAGTGCGGTGGCGGGCGTCTACGGTATCTTCGGCGGCTTCTGGCTGAGCTACGCCGTACTCGTGCTCGGGCTGACCCACGGCTGGTTCGGAATCACCGTGGCTGCGGTGGTATCCACCCAGAAGCTGTTCCTGATCAGCTGGTCGGTCGCCATCGTGATGCTGACCTTGGCGACGCTCCGGCTGCCGCTGGCCTTCACGGTGTTGTTCGCGCTCATCGACGTAGCGCTGCTCCTGGTGCTTCTGGGCACGGTCCAGGCATCGACCGGCCTGACGAAGACCGGCGGGTACGCCGTGTTGGTATTCGCCGCGCTGGGCGTGTACCTCTTCTTCGGCGCGGCGTCCCAAGCCACCGGCGGCAAAGCGCTCCCGCTGGGTAGGCCAGTCCTGCATAGCTGACCGGCAGCCGCGACCGTACCCGCCCGGCCAGTGAGGGCGGTACGTGATAGCGCCTCGGATTCAACGCACGACCGCTGAGAGAACCCGATACGCTGCGGCAACCGGCCATCTTGGTCCTCGTCACGGCGGTCTGACAAACTCAGAGTTGATGGACGCCCTGATACCGGCGGACTTCGGTCTCGTGCTGGACCCGTCGACACGCGTCGCACGAGTTGGTCGGATCCTCATCGGCGGGACGCCCTTCCGCATCGTTAGGCTGTCACGCGACCACGCTGCTGCCCTGGCGGCGTGGCGGCAGGGCGAGCCGGTCGGTGACAACGAGGAGCGGCGTCGGTTCGCTCGGGCTTTGGTGGCGTCAAACCTCGCGCAGCCGCGCCCGCCGACGCGTGCGCTGAAGCGCGATGTAGACGCGGTCGTACCCGTGCGGGACCGCCCGCGTCAGCTGCACCGTTTGCTGGGGGCCCTGACGGGGTTGCCGGACTCCGAATACGTACGGGAAGTCGTCGTCGTCGATGACGCATCCTCGGACCAGGACTTGACCGCGCGCGTTGTCGAGGATGGTTTGGGTCGACTGGTCCGATGTACGGAATGGGGCGGTGCCGCAGCCGCACGCAACTCTGGAGCCGCAGCCACCACCGCACCGTTCATCGCGTTTCTTGACTCGGATTGCGTGCCCGAGGATGGTTGGCTCGCCGCGGTGCTGCCGCACTTCGCCGATCCCCTCGTCGGGGCTGTCGCGCCGCGCGTCGTCGGCCTCGCCGAGCGAGGCCCGGGTTGGGTGGCCTGCTACGAGGACGTCCGGTCTCCGTTGGACCGCGGCACCCAGAGCGGTCGGGTACTGCCAAGGAGCCGCGTGCCGTTCGTGCCCGGCGTGGCCTTGGTCGTTCGCAGGACGGCGCTCGATGCCGGGTTCGATGAGACGCTGCCCGGCGGCGAGGACGTTGATTACGTGTGGCGGCTTACCGAGAAGGGCTGGCACGTGCGGTACGAGTCAACGGGCCGCGTGCAGCACGAGCACCGCACATCGCTCGGCTCGTGGCTGTCTCGCCGTGCCCACTACGGCCGAACGGCGGCGCCCTTGGACCGTCGGCACCACGCTGCAGCCCGACCGCTCGCCGTATCTCCCTGGACCGCTGCAGCCTGGGCCGCAGCCTTGCTTCGCCAACCCTTCGCCGCTACCGCCATCACTGGCACCGCATGCGCCATCCTCGCCCGAGAGCTCACCGGGGTGGTCGACCAACCGGTGCGGGAGGCTGTGCGGCTCGCCGGCGGCGGGACGCTACGGTCAGGACCACACGTCGCCGATGCGCTGACCCGGACCTGGTGGCCGGCGACTCTCGCCGTGGCCGCCCTGAGGCCACGCCTACGGCTCCCCCTTGCCGCAGCGGCGCTGGTGCCTGCGCTGTTGGAGTGGCGTCACTCGAGGCCTCCTCTGGATCCTGTGCGCTGGACGCTGGCGCGCCTTATGGATGACGCCGCCTACGGATTCGGTGTCTGGAGCGGCTGCTGGACACAGGGCGAATGGGGGCCGCTTTGGCCGGATTTTGGATGGCGGTTGATCATTGAGACAAGCGAGGAGCTTGTTGCGGCGACCCAGAGCACGCAACCACGATAACTCGGTCGTGACGCCAGCTAACGTTGCTGCGCGGCGCGCGTACAGAGCAAGTGCGCACCCGGCAGCTCGCGTTCGTGCCGACGGCCCGCGACGATGCCGTTGCCCGCGATTACCAGATAACTTGGGCTACGACGTTCAGCGCTGGGCTGGGTTTCCGCAGGTTGCTACAGCGTTCGGCGCCTCTATCTTCTAAGCAGCCGGTCGCGGGTTCGAATCCTGCCAGGCGCGCCAGGCAGCCCGCTGACCTGGGCGAACGTGCTCGAGTGCTGCTTTGCTGAGGGTAGTTGCGGCCAGGCAGCTGGCCGCGAGGCTTGATCGGCCCTGAGTCCGCAGAGCACCTTCTAGCTGCGGAAATGCTGTCATCCTCGCCTCGGTCGCCGTAGCTACAGCGCTGCGGCACCAAATAACTTGCACGGCCGTGCCCGCCATGCTTTCTGCCTGCCCACGCTACGAGAAGCCAGGCCCGTCACGCCAAGGCGGCCGAGACGGCGCGCTCGATCAGGTGAGCGGCGACACTGGCCTGCTCGCCGTTCCAGCGCACCCACTCCGGAAGCAGGGCCAGCGCTGCGTCCGTGACAGGGTCGTCCCTCCAGTCGCTGATGAGCTCACGGTAGAACTGTGACCGGTGGGGCGAGACTGCGTGCTCGGTACCGGGCAGGAGCCCCTCCAGCCACTCCTCCGCCAGCGCCTCCACCGCGTCCCGGCTGGGAGCATGGCCGTGCCGGGCCGAAAACCAGCCGGTAAACTCGGCCGCCATCGGCACGAAGTCGATGTCACGGTACAGCGAACGCGGGCTTGGCAGGTCGACGCCGCGGCCGCGCAGCGCATCGGTGACGTCCCGCATCCGGCGGGGGCCACGGAACCAGTTGTCCATCAGCGCTCGTGACTCCCTGCCGCTGAGGATCTGCTCGGCATGCTCGCAGTACACCAGGCACACCAGTGATCCGGCCGTCGCCGGGACAGGCGCCGCCCCCTCCGCGCCGACACCGGCCTGTTCCCGCCAGGCCGCCGCTGCCTGCTCCACGTCGTCAAACACGCCAGCTCCGGCGAGACGGATCGTCCCGCACGCATCAATGTCGAACAGGTACACCGACGGATCGATGCCGCCCGGATAGCAGAAGCCCGCGATCACCGCGAACCGCGTCCCGTACGCGTCCTGCATCACCCGCACGTCACCAGTGGCCTCGATGTCCGGCAGCAGCTCCAGCCAGGCCGGCTGCGTGGCCAGCCCATCACGGGGCAGCGCCTTCGCAGCTTCGGACGCCTGCTGGCTGGCGAACGCGCCGAGCCCGTACGACCCGATCGAGGCAAGACCGCGCAGCAGCCGCCATGGCCCCTGCCACGCACCGCTGCCCCGGCCGGCGGCAGCTACCATCCGGTCGACGGCGCGGCCGGTAAGTTCCGTCGCCCACAGATCGAACCGCAGCCCGGAACGCTCCGCGCGCACCGCGCGGTGAAGCTCGGCGCCGATCAGTTCGGCCGTCGCCTGTTCCAGTGCCCGCGGCCCCCGCGCCGCGAGCAGGCCGCGCGAGGCCGCGAGCACGCGCTCCTGCGACGGCGCGAACCACTCCGGACGGTCAGGTGACCCGAAGAACGCGTCGATCCGGGGCCTGGGACTGGTGCTCAGCCCGGAGAGTCCAGGTTCCGCCGCGTTCACCCGCCGCGAGCCGGGAGATGGCGCGGGACGCTTGCGCCGCTGCGACTTCTTGGGCTTCTTCGGTTTGCGACCGCGAGACACCGGTGACATGCGGCGAGCCTAGCCGACAGCTGCGGTCACCCCTCCTCGCCGAGGGCGTGCAGCCTGCGGTTGACCGTGGCCAGGCTGAACGGCCGGGGCTCTTCCGGCTGGTCCTCGGACCAGTACTCGACCGGTGAGCCGCCCTTGAACTCGACACAGACCGGGTAGTCCCGCCCCGGGTCACGCTCAAGCGTCTTCTCCAGTGTGATCTCGTGCTCCCAGCAGGCGCCGAGGTCATACGTGTAGGTGATCTTCCTGGCGCCCCGCGCCAGGGCGTCCTGCACCCGGACCTCCCCATCGTCCCCGGCCCCCTCCAGGTCCGCGAACGGGTCACCGTACTGCTTCTTCCCCACGGCGAAGACGTGCAGGTGGTCGCCGTCCCAGCTGAACAGGACCTGGATAGTTTCGTGCAGGTCGGCCAGGGTGGCCGTGGCCGGCAGCCCCACCCTCCGCCAGATCGGCGGCCGGGCGCCTGCCAGCGAGACCTTCAGCTCGGCTACCTGGTCAATGCTGCGCGCCGGACGCGGCGAACTCCGCCACCGCCCGAGCGACTGCCCCCGCGTCCGGGTGGCCGGTGGCCCGCACGGCCGCAAGCCGGGCGTCGGGGCCCGCTCCGGCATGCTTTCCCACACCCGGCTGAGCGCCTCATCGGGGCCCTTGTCCGCCAGTGCTGCCGCGGCGGCCTCCACCCCCAGCCACCGCCAGTTTCGTCGCCGGGCTCGTGGCCCTGGTCCCAGTCCGCCAGCACGGCGCGGGCGTGCGGGCCGACGCGCGGTGCCGCCGCCAGCTCGCGCCAGGCCGGCAGCGCGTCCTCCCCCAGCCGTTCGGCCGCGGACCGCCACGCCGCGCAACAGCGGCGGCAACTCCCCGGCCGCGGTGAGAATCTCCCGCGCGGCCGCGGCGGCGTCACGCTCCGCCAGCCACCCCCACGCGACATGATCCTGCTGTTCGGCGTCGCTGAACTGGGCAGCCGCCGCGATCATCTCGCCGGCCGGCAGCCCCGGATCGGCCAGCGCGGGCAGGCCGACCGGCAGATGCCCGGCCGCCCAGCGGCCCAGGGTCGTGATCACCGGCTTGCGGGCGTCGCCGGTCAGCGCGCCGAACTCGGCCAGCAGCGCGACCACCCCAGCCAGCGGGTTTCCCGGCGTCCGGGTCGAAGTACCGGTCAACCGCATGCATCGGCTCCCAAAACGACTTGTCGTACAGGTCGCACAGGCCGCGCAGCGCCCCGGTCACGGCCGGCCAGAGACCGCCCTTCGCGCTAGCCGGCCTGCGATCCTCGCCCAGGACCGCAAGCAGCGCGAGCACCAGCAGGCGGACGCTCACCGACCTCGCCCTGGCCCAGCACTGGGCCTCCGGCGGCACCAGACTCGGCCTGGAGGAGATCCCCGAGCTGGTGCTCACCCTGCCGCTCGGCCCCGCCCGCCGAAGACAGCCCGTGACCCGCTTGCTCCCCCGCTCACCGTCCTTCCGCCATGCCTGCTGGCCGTCCAGTTCTTGCTCGGGATAGTCACAAACTCCCACGCCCGGCCCTCCGAAACCCCGCCGGGACTGCCCGGAACCTCGACGCCCGCCTCGGCGCAGCGGCGCGGTGGGCGCCCCTGCACGGCCCGCCCGTGCTCGAGCCGCACGTCGCGGTCGGCCTCGCTATCGGAGCCTGCGCCGTCGCCCCTGCCGTTCTCGCGCTCCTCTCCCGGGCCTCTGGCACATCGGCCGCGGCGGCGGACAGATGTGCTGGGGCGGGCGGTAGCCGCACGGCCCGTTGCCGGGCCGGGAGCCTGAGCTGCACGTCAAGATAGCCGAACACGCGCATGCAAGGCTGAGCTGCACCCTACCCGGTCGGCCCTCGCCGCCTCCGCCATCTCTCCGAGCCATGGCTCCATGATGGCGACGCGGTCTGCGAGCCGGGAGATCTCGCTCCTGCCCTGCTTGGATCGAGGGCGATCGCTGATCGTGGTATGGTAATTGGTATGGCGTCGAAGAAGGTGACCATTACGCTCGATGAGGCGCAGCTCGATCGGGCGCGCGCCCTGGTGGAGGCGGGGTCTGCGCCGAGCGTGTCAGGGTTCGTGCAGCATGCGGTCGGAGTCGCCCTGGATGACGTCGCGGGATGGGGTGCGGTGCTCGCCGAAGCATTGCGCGAAACGGGCGGCGCGCTCTCCGACGACGAGCGCGCCTGGGCCGACGAGATGCTCGGCGTCAACAAGGGCCGCGGGAGACCGGCGGCGTGACGCCAGGCGTCACGTTCGACGCGGGCGGGCTGATCGCCCTGGATCGAAACGATCGCCGTGTGGTGGTGCTCCTCGCCCGCGCCCGCGAGACAGGTGCCCGCGTCACGATTCCAGCGACCGCGCTGGCGCAGGCTGTGCGGCGACCCGACCGGCAGGTCCGGCTCGTCCGGTTGATCCGCCAGCCCACGGCCGACGTCATCGACCTGGACCGGGTGGATGCGACCAACGTCGGCAGACTCCTCGCAGCGAGCGGAACGTCTGACATCGTTGACGCTCATGTGGTGATCTGTGCGCGCCGCAGCGAACAGCACGTCGTCACATCCGATCCCGCCGATCTCCGCGCCCTCGACCCGGCGATTCGACTGATTGCGCTCTGATGGATGGCGCTGCGGGCCGCCGCGAGGTAGCGTCAGTGCGCCGGTCCGAGCCGCCGATCCCCTCCCGCATGACCAGATAACTTCGGCTACGACGCTCGCCGCCGGCCCGGGTTTCCGCAGGTAGCTACGGCGGTGGGGGGCGGATATCTTCTAAGCACTAGGCCGCAGGTTCGAATCCTGCTCGGGGCGCTAAACTCGAACATATCCACGATCGCCTTTAGTCGCTGTGGATCTAGAGTTCCCGCGCCTGCCGCCACGTCTAGCTACAGCGCTCCTGCACCTAATAACTTTGGATTGTGAGCCGTCAGCACGAGCGGCCCGGTGAGCAGTTCGCTCCAGCCTTCTCCAGCTCGTGGCCCAGCTCGTGACTGCTCGCCGTCCGAACCTGCTGCGGCAGCCGGGCTGCGAGTTTCCGCCAGTTTCCGCGAAGTAATGCGGGTGGCCTGAGTGCTGGACCCGGGTAAGGCCCGCGTCCAGCGCGGCGCGCAGCACAGCCGCCGGGTCGTCCGCCCGCAGCTCAAGCCATGCCCCCAGACGGGGCTGGTCGTCGTCGGGCGCATCGTCGGTGAATTCGATGCTGAGATGTCCTCCACCCGGAAACCTGACCAGCAGCATCGGCTGCTCCATCCCAGGATGCTCGACGGTCGTCACCGGCCCGCAGCCGAGCACGATCTCAAAGCACCAGGCCAGCTCCTGGCGCCGACGCGGGCGGCCGAAGATGTGCACGTTGCTGCCAAGAGCGATCACGCCCCGGTCTGCCCCTCCTGCGGACTGTCAATCAGCGGGCAGCCAATAGCATGCCGGAATCCTTGCAGCGGAGGCGCCAGCCGTCACAATCATCCGCACAGTATGGCGCATTACGGATCAGGCGATCCTTGTTCAGGGTCGGGGTCCGTCTGGCGGCTAGCGGTCGTGACCAGCAGGCGACACGCGAGCTTGCATCGGGCCGAACGCGGTGCGCCCTCGACCGACGTGCCGACCGGGGGAGCGGCGGAGCGGTATTCCAAGGCGATCGATCCGCTCGGCAATGACAACGCAACCGTCCGGATCGGAGCGCCGGGGCTCGTTGCCGAACTGTGAGGCGAGGCTAGTCAATCCAGCTGGAGCCGCTATCTTGATCCGTCCAGCGGCCCCGGCTTCCCCGTATCGAGGTAAGCCTGGAACATCGGGTGGATCTGGAAGCGCCGTGCCGCAGCCATGTTGACGTGGGGCAACTGGTGCGTACCTACGTACGAGACGTTGGCAGTTCGGCGCACATCGGCATCTCGTCCTGTTTCAACGCGGAGGAAACCTGTGTTCCACAGGATTTCAATTAGGGCATCCGGTGTGCAGTTGTCTAGCCAGCCCCCGGTTCCGCCGGATGGGATGTCGCCAGTGATGAGTTCCAGACACAAGAATTCGAGGTCCTCACGGTCTAGGGTCTGGGTCCGTCCTCGGAAGGCTTCCACGACATTCATCAGGCCTGGGTACTGGAATCGGTACTCGGCGGCTATGTCCTTGGTCCGTTCAGCTGAGTAAATTTGTTCTGCCTCTCTGATTACGGCATGCTTTAGCGGGAGCCCTTGCTGCGATTCGCGGCTGCATTCAATAGCCAACGTGCAGAATTGGATGATCTCGCGGGGTCGGTAAAGCGTTCTGTCAATCATGTAACGGAATGATTGGCTACCCCAGGAGCTGGGTATCGCCGAGAAAAGTGAATTCCAGCAAGTCTGGTCGTCGAATCCAGCTAGCGCAGGCATTGAATGTTGTATGCGTTTCGCGATGAGCTTGAGCAGTGACGAGTCGTTCCAGTGAATTGTCTCGATCAGATCTCGGTATTTCTGGGCATCGTCATACAATGCGGGAACGTCTTCGTAGAGTTCTTGCCGAAGAGACATGTATACCCGCAGATTGTCATGGATTGAGTTGACAGAGATACAGGCCTGGAACAGCCCCGCAACGAATGCCCGGGCGTCTTCGGAAGAATCCCACCCACGGTCTAGTTCGTCGACAAGGACGATGACACGCCTGTTGCTCGCTACTTCCTTGAGCGCGGGTAATAGGTGGTGTATTTCTTCGAGTTTGTAGAGTTTCTCAAGCTCCCTTGCCTTAAGGCTTGCCTCATACTTTCCTATCTTGACTCCCTCAAGCCGCTTAAGGTATGAGATGAGGGCTGACAGTTTGCTGGCCTGCTGGTTCGAATGGTTATCCCGTATGTACTTATAGATGCTGTTCGCAGCGCCTTTCTTGAGATGTAACCGCTTCTTGGATATCTCTTTCATTATTAATACATAGATCAGGTACTTCCAGGCAACCGCGTAAGCACCAATCTTAGCCCATGACCCGCGATCCTCTGACGCCATTGTCTGGCTCAATAGTTCATATGAATAGTCCTCTGGAGAGAGTTCGATGACGTAGGTTCCCGCATCGCGCTCTCGCCTGGCGAGTACCTGGAAGATGGCACTCTTCCCGATACCACGAGCACCAATAACGATCCTCCTAGACCCCAGACGGACCCGATTGTACGCCTCGGATTCGACAAAGTATTCCTCCAGCCCGCGCTCAATGTCACGTTCGGCCGCAGGAGCGCCGAAGTCAATGCCCGATAGTGCCGTCACAGGAAGGCTGACTCGTGCCATAATCATGGATCCCAGAGTTGGACGACGATCGCGGACCCCATGACCAGAGCATAGGCCGCGCCACCCATGGGCAAAAGACAGATGCGGACTAACCAAGGATCCAGCTGCACCTGGATCACAGTGCTGCATCATCAAATCCAACACGAGTCCCAATAACTAAAAAGCGCGCATGCGACTCCCACGCCGCACGAATGTCGTACCGACCCGGGAGTTTTGCGCCATACATTGTGGCGATTTGCGTCCCTTACCCAGGCGAGTTGACGCGCTGTCATGGCTTGCGGTCTGAGTGGCTACACAGATGCGGTCGAGGATCATGCGGGACGTGTCCAGGTATCGGAGGGCACAACTCTAGGCTCCAGCTGCCATGCCCCGATTTCACCCGTCGGGGTGTCACACCGTCTCGTTACCATGGCCCTCATGAGTGAACTGCCTGCAGAAGACACCCATGATGTGATCCACCGTGGTGGACAGGTAGTCGCGGTCGTCGTGCCGATCGAGGAGTACCGGCAGTTGCGTTTGGCGCTCGAGGAGCAGCAGGTCAACGAGGAGTTCGATGCTGCTCGCGCCAGTTACCGGGCGCGCCAGGCGGCAGGGGCCGTCCAATACGTCTCTCACGAAGAGGCGCGTCTTCGCTTGGGGCTACCCGGCCGGTGAGCTACCAGATCAACTGGGAGATCCAGGCTCTCGACCTTGCCATGGGATTCCTCAGTGACGACCCCAGCGGGGTCGCCGCGCTCTGGGAGAGCATCGACCGACTCGCCGATGAGCCGCGGCCACCAGAGTCTTTCCCGTATGGGTCACCGGATCTACGGCGTCTGAGGGCCGGACGGTATCGCGTGCTCTACAAGATCGACGAAGGCAGACAGGTGGTGGAGATCGACCACGTCGCCCGTCTACCGTAGCGAGGTCGCGTGGCAGTCTGCCAAGAGATATGCGGCGCGGCAGGTTGGCCCGTGACTGCAGCACCGTGCATGACCTAATAACTTTGGCTATGACGCTCGTCCATGACCTGCGTTTCCGCTGGGTTGCTACAGCGCTGGCGGGCGGATATCTTCTAAGCACTAGGCCGCAGGTTCGAATCCTGCCAGGCGCGCCAGCTCGCTGACCTGGGCGAACGTGCTCATGCGCTGTTTTACTGTGCACCTGCGACCAGGCTGCTGGTCGCAGGCCTGGATCTGTACGGGTCCGCGAAGGCACC
>WNGB01004144.1_pt1 | contig 33881 bp, 34 predicted proteins | sample 5400681 | NCBI WGS metagenome assembly WNGB01 (sample SAMN13153367, study PRJNA577476) | soil metagenome | isolation source: 115 cm soil or saprolite under grassland replicate 2 | place: USA:California | collected 2016-06-15
TTTCCGGTAGGTGGTCAGCTCCATAAAGCTCTGGCCACGCAACCCAGCGAACGCCGGCTCAGCAGACAGCGGTCTGTCTAGCGTTGTTGTGCTGTTCATGGTCCGTTCCTCACTTGGGTAGCTGACCGGTAATGCCCAGAATCCACCGCATGCACGTGTGGCCGAAGTCGGCGCCAGGGCCGTACATCATCGGGCAGGCACCAGCGATGACGCTGATGCCGTGTTCACGGCAGTACTCCACCGCCGCGGTTGACACACTCGTTGCGCCGGCACCAAATGACTGATGCATCCAGACGCGCGAGACGCCAGCCTTGCCGCAGTCGCGCACGATCTGTTCGGTAGCGCCGGGCCTGGTGATGACCACGACGCCGTCGACACCACCCGGAATTGATTCCACGTCTGGATAGCAGCGCTCGTCCTCGAACGTTTCCATATGCGGATTGATCCGAAAGACTTCGTGTCCAGTGGTCTTGAGGCGGTGGAAGATCAAGTTGCCGACGGGCGCCTTTCCGGTGCTACGGGGCCAGAGCGAGATCGCCAGCGCCGCAATCCACAGCATGTACGCGTAGATATTGATGCGCTCCGGGCGCATACGGCTCGGCATGCGTCCGGGGCCAGCTCGTCGACTGGGCTCCTGCGACGGCCGCTAAGGAAGCCACCGTTGTGCAATCCCACCCGCTGGGGTTGGCACGGACCACCCCAGCGGGCGTGGTGGCAGCACTCCATTGCGGCGACACTGGGTAGCAAAAGGAGGGAGCCATGCGCACCATCCTGATCGCACACCGCGATATCACTTTCGCCGAGCAGCTGACAGCTGAGCTCCGCCAGGCCGGCTACCGCGTGATCGAATGTCCAGGCCCGTGGCCGCCAAAAGAGCGCTGCATCCGCTGCGACAAGGGCTATTGCCCACTCACCGAAGGCGCGGACCTGATGATCTACGCTCCGCAGCTCACAGCATTGGACGGCCGAGGCCGGCGTTACAACCTGGCGGTTGACTCCGCACAAGCGCATCCCGATGTACCGATGCTGCTCGCGTGGGCACCGGACGAAGTACCCGACGCGGGCACGCTACGAGCGATCCGATTCGAAGCGCCGCACGTGCATGTGGCGGCGAGTACGCCAGCTGCGCGTTTGAAGCAGGTCGCTCGCCTGATCGCTGCATCAGAACCGGCCGAGGTTATGCCATGAAGCTTCTCGTAGTGGATGACGACCCGCACTTGCTCGACGCGCTGCAAGTGGGCGCGCAGCTCCAGTGGGAGGATGCGCATGTGCTCACCGCGTCAGAAGGCGAGGCGGGTCTCGAGCTCTTCTTCAGCGAAGAACCCGACATCGTCCTACTCGATGTGACGATGCCGCGGATGAACGGCTTTGAAGTGCTCAAGGCCATCCGCCAGGTATCGGACGTGCCGGTCATCATGCTCACCGCGCGCGGCGACGACGTCGACCAGGTCCGCGGGCTGGAGCTCGGCGCTGACGACTACGTGCCCAAGCCGTTCAGTCACCTGGCGCTGATGGCGCGCATCAAAGCAGCCATACGTCGTGCTGAGCTGCCACCGCCGGTGCAGGCCTTACCAGACTTTCAAGCCGGCGAACTGGCGATCCACTTCCAGAACCAGGAAGTGACCGTCGGCGGCGAGCCAGTGAGACTGACACCCATTGAGTACAAGCTGCTGTACCACCTCGTCCGCAACGTGGGCCATCTGTTGCCGCACCAGGCTCTTCTGGACCGAGTTTGGGGTGGCGACTACGAGGCCGGTCCCGAGTACTTGAAAGTGTTCGTGAGTCGTCTGCGGGCGAAGCTCAGGCGTCCCGGCGGCCCGGAGTTCATCGAGACTGAGCGCGGCCGCGGCTACCGCTTCGTTCGTCCGCGCGATCTGGCCAGCTGATGCCGGTTGCACTACTGGCCCTGGCGACACTATTGGTGCTCAACGTGCTGCTTGGACCCCTTGGTTCAGGTGTCATTCAGTGGCGCGTCAGCGTCATCGGCCTGAACCAGACCTATGGCGCCGACGGCGCAGCACTGGTCCTTGTGGTACCAACCGCGTTGGCGGCGGCCTGGCTCTGGCACTTGAGGGCTCGCCTTGCGGCGCCGCTGGCGCTCGGCGTCGGGCTTGCAACGCTGTACTACGCGATTGCGTCCGCGCTCGGACCGGACTACATCCGCTATGACGGCAACAACGAGCGCTTCTTCTTGATCCTGTTGGTCCTCATCGTGTTGAGCTGGACGGTGGCCGCCCGGGCGTGGACAGCACTGGACACACGCCCGCCATTTCCGGCGTCGTGGCTCGCAGGAAGCCTCGGCACTGTCCTGATTCTCGGCGCCGCGGCCATTGGGCTTGCCTGGACCAGGCAGTTGGTGGATATCGCGATCGGCGGATTACTGACAGGTGCTGACGCGCTGGCATATGCCGATGCACCGAGCGCATTCTGGCTGGTCCGCGTTGTCGATCTCGGGTTCATCGTGCCGATCTGTCTCGCGACTGGGATCGGCCTCTGGCGTGGTAACCCGACAGCCGCGAAGGCGGCCTACGGCGTCGCCGCGTTCATGACATTGCAGGCTGCCTCCGTGCTAGGGATGGGAGCGATCATGCTCTGGCGCCAGGATCCAACGGCAACGCCGGCCCTCGTGTTTGCCCTGACTCCCATCTCATTTGGCCTCGCGGTGTTCACCACTCGTCTCTTGGCTTCATACGCGAACAGACCGTCCACGCAGTACCGTTAGAGTACCGATTCTGCTGTGCTGTGCCGCCCCAATTGTGGTCCTAAATTGTGGTCCACTCGGCTAGGATCGAGAATCGACTAGCGAGGGCCGAACGCGAACTTCGGAACCCTGCTCTATCTCAGACGGTTGTCAGACGTCCCTGTGGAAATCAGCTGTCTCTGACATCGATGCCCTGCCTGACCCTGCTTCCGCTGAGCGATAGACAAGCCTTACCTCGGGCAAACTGATCCGGTGCCGAATGAGAACGGCGCCGGTCAGCGTAAAGGCGGCGTCGAGTCCATGTCGCCACTGAGTACCGCCAGCGAGGAGGCGCTGGCGATCTTCATCGCGCGGGACGACCAACATGGAGTCGCCGATGCGTCAGCCATGATGGGGATGGAGGCCGCGATCCTGGGCGATTATCCCGCCGCCCACACCGCGATCGAGAACAGCGTTGCAATTGGGCGCATGCTGGGCGATCGCCCACTGATCGCACACCGGCTGCGCGACCTCGGCCTGGTGCGCGCCTGCGAGCGGGACTTTGTCGGTGCGCGCGCGGCATGGCAGGAGAGCCTCGCGATCGCGCTGACGCTCGGCGATGGGCAGCACTCCGCGGTAGCGATGGTGCTACTCCGGCTCGGCATTCTCGACCGTCTCGAGGGCGACTATGTCCGCGCGCGTGACCAGATTGATCAGGCACTTGCGCTTCTGGACAACGTGGACACGACGCGTGGCGACCGGCCGTTTCTGGCGCGCCGGGCACTCGGCAGCTTAGCGCTGGCGCAGGGGCACCTGGAAGAGGCGCGGGCGGTTTTTCGCGAGCAGCTGCGGCGCCGCGACACCACGCCGCTTCTCGGCTTCGCGAGTTGCCTGTGCCACCTGGGCATCGTCGCATCCGCCGAGGGCGCCCACGCTCGTGCGGCACGCCTTATCGCGGCTGGGTCCCCCACCGGCCCGCCGGCTAACGCCCATGAGCCCGACACCACAATCGACGCCGAGGACGCGCTCATCCGCGCCCGCGCCGCGCTCGGCGAGGTTGCATTCGAGTCCGCGTGCGAGGCAGGCAGGGCAATGACCCTGTAGGAGGCGGCAGCGTACGCCCTCGACGAGACCGCCGAGTCGACTACCCGAGCTTGATGATCAGGTCCGCAGCCTCAGGCTCTCCGTCAGGAGGGCTCGCGCGTGATCGGCATCGCCGTGTTCCAGCGCCAACGTTGCAAGGCTAGACAGCGACACGGCGATGCTCCAGATGTCGCCATGCTCGCGCTTGAGCAGCAGGCTCTCCTCGTGCAGGGCGACGGCACGCTCGTGATAGCCTCGCAGATGCGCAACGCTGGCCAGCACGTACAGCGCGGAGTACGTTCCCAACCGGTGGCGCGCTGCGCGAGCCATGCTCAATGCCTCCTGCACGAGATCCTCCGCCAGCCCCAGTGAGCCGCGCTTTCGCGCCGCCATGCCCAGAATGACGAGCGCGGTTCCGATACTGAGCTCATCCCCGAGCTCCCGACTCAGCGCCAGCCCCTGTTCCAGCAAGTCGCACGCTGTCGAGACGTCTCCCTGCACCAGAGCCAGGTAGCCGTCGGCAGTCAGCCCGCGCGCACGAGGCAGCGAGTGCGGCGGCGACGCCGCGAGTGCCGCGTCCAGCCAACCCCGCCCCTCGCTCAGAAAGCCGCTCACGTCCCAGTAGCGCCAGAGCGCGCCCGCGAGGTCCGCCGCCGACTCGCCGTAGCCCGCCTCGAGTGCCCATGCCAGTGCGGCGCGGACATTGCCATGCTCGACTTTGATCAGGTCGAGCCATAACGCCTGGTCGGGCTCCGACAAATGCGCTTCGGCCCGCCGAGCAAGCTCGACGTACCAATCCAGGTGGCGCTTCCTCAGGAATGCCTGCTCACGCCCTGCACGAGCTTCTCGAGGCCGTACCTTCGCAGCGTCTCGAGTATGCGATAACGCTGGACCCCGGCGGAACTGCCCTCCGCTAAAACAAGCGACTTGTTGACCAGGGCTGCCAGCAAGTCGAGCACGTCCGCCGCTGCGATGTGGTCACCGGCGGACACCGCCTCGGCTGCCTCCAGCGTCCAGCCGCCCGCGAATACAGCCAGTCGGGCGAAGAGCGAGCGTTCCTCGTTGACAGCAGCTGGTAACTCCAGTCGACCGTAGCTCGCAGCGTCTGGTGCCGCGGGACCAGCCTGTTGCCCCCCGTGGGCAAGCCGAGGCTGTCTCCCAGCCGCGCGGCTATCTGCTCCACGGCGAGTACGCGGACACGCGCCGCGGCGATCTCGAGCGCGAGTGGGATGCCTCCAGTTGCTGGCAGACCCGCGCCACAGCCACAACATTCGCCGAGGTCAGGTCGAACGACGGCGAATAGGCCCGCGCGCGGTCGACAAACAAGCGCACGCTGGCGAATCGCAGCGCCTCCGACGGTGTCGGCGGGACTGCGTCCGCATCATCGGGCACGGGCAGTGACGGCACAGGAAAGGCCACCTCACCCGCGATACCCAGCGTCGTCGTGCTCGTGGCGAGGACGTGCACGCCCGGGCACAGCCGCAGTAACTCCTCCACGAACTCGCCGCACGCATCGACCACGTGCTCGCAGTTGTCCAGGATCAGCAAGACTTGTCGGTCACGCAGATAACTCAGCAGCAGCGCGCGGGGTGAGGTCGAGGATTCCTGATGCATGCCGAGCACAGACGCCACGCTGTCGGCAAGTGGCGACGCATCGCGAAGCTCTGCCAGCTCGACGAGCCAGATGCCGTCCGGCAAAAGCTCCGTCGACAGACTCGCGGCCACCTCCAGCGCGAGCCGCGTTTTACCCGCGCCGCCAGGCCCAGTGAGCGTCACTAGCCGGGCTGTGGCCAGCCACCGAGCCGACTCACGCAATTCCGCCTCGCGCCCGACAAAACTGTTGACCGGCGCGGGCAAATTGTGCCGCGTCGGCAATCGCTCGAGCCCCTCCCCCTCAGCCCGCGGATCCGCGGCGGTCGAGCCGAGCAAAACTCCCGTCACCCAGGTAGCCGCACGTCAATTCGGCCCATCGCCCCACCACTCCCGCCCGAGGCAGCGGCCCATTATGCCCAGCACTCGCCAGGCATGTCACCCGCCCGCCTAGGACGCCGCCACCCTCGGCGCGTTAGCGCCTCCAGCAGGCGCGATGTATAAACGATGTACACTGCCCAACGTGGCGTCTATGGTGCGCAAACAGGTGTACATCGAGGCCGGTCAGGAAGAGTTCCTGAGGCGAAGAGCCAACGAGTTGGGCATTACTGAGTCTGATCTCATCCGCCAAGGCATTACTCTGCTCAGGCAAGTTCCCGTGGTTGAAGCCCTTGATCCTGACGCCTGGGCGGAGGAGGTGGCCACTCTCGAGGCGCGAGCTCGGTTGAGGCCAAGCAAACCACAGCGTTGGCAATTCAACCGCGACGAGATCTACCAAGAGCGCCTTGGCCGCGTTTCTGGTTGACACAAACATCCTGGCCTACGCCTACGATGTTCGCGATCCGGATCGTCAGGCGCGAGCCGTTGAATGCGTGAACCGGCTGGCAACCAGCCGGCATGGAGCACTCACGGCGCAGGTCCTCGGCGAGTTTTTCTGGGTCGCTACCCGCCGCCTGGATCCGCCGCTCACGGCAGACGAAGCCGAGCGAACCATTACCAATTACGTACGTTCTTGGCCGGTGTACCCCATCACAAGCCAACCAGTACTCGAGGCGGTTCGCGCTGTGCGGCGGTATCAGTTCCCGTACTGGGATGCTCTCATCTGGGCCACGGCCAAGCTCAACGGTGTCCTAACGATCCTTACCGAGGACCGGCCTAGCAGCTCTCAGATCGAAGGGGTGCGCTTCACGAACCCGCTCGAGGAAGGATTCGAGCTCGCGCGCCTCGGGTGATTGGCCAGTCGCATATCGACGCAGTTTCTTGGACGGTGCTCGCATGGCTCACTAACAGCCAACTGCGCGTCCAGACCCCATTCGAGGGCTTGACTGAGGGGTCGAAACGCGGTCAGACGCGTGCGAGCTTGAACACAATGGTTGCACGCCGGCGTCCGAGCGCGTCCACTTCCTTCACGTCGTGACCCACGTACCGCATCTCCCCAACGTAGCGGACGAGGCCGGCCTCGGCTGTAGCGTGGTCGAAGAGGTGGATCTGCTTGCCATCTGACACGTGATAACGGATTGCGCGATTTCCGCCGCGCATCAGCATGTCACCAGTCTGGCCACCACCTGTAATGTGGTACAGCCCATCGGCTTGCCAGCCGTCGGCGTAACCATGCTCGTCAACCCGGTCGCTTCTGAATATGAAGATGTACGGCCACCGCGCTGGAGTGCTGGTTCCATAGCGGTTCTGCCCGCCGAATCGTGCGTGAATCTCGCCGCCTATACAGACCAAGTTCCTCGAACACTGGTGCTCCCTTAGTGGCTCCCAAGTACGAGTCAGCCAACCAACTCTGTAACCAGAGCTGACTGGGGCTCGTGCTTGCTAACGCACCCGTACTCGCGCGAGGACGCTGGCTCTATCTTCGCTGCTTGGTTCGTTGAAGGACTCGTGGTCGTGGGGTCGGTCGGACGGCAGCGGCGGCATGCTCGAGCCAGCCTGGACGTCCCCAGACGGCTAGGGCACGCGCGTCTATGGCGGCTGCGATGGCCGCGCGCGAAAGAAGACGTCGGCCACCATTTCAGACCCCGCGGCCAGCCACCTCGATCAGCTCCACCTCAGTGAGCCGCCGCCGCTTTCTGCTCCACGGCTGGAGGAGATGCACAAGACAGTGATCCAGGGCAGTGCCGATTCGCGCTAACCCCGTGCATTTGTTCAACATGCGCGACAGTCTCAGGTCGTGCACGCTCGGGCAACACCAACGAGCCGTACACTTACCCCCCACGCCCGGTACTGGTGGCAAGACTGTGTGGCTTCACCGCTGTTCGCGCCCGTAGCGTTTGCCGAGTTGCTTCGACGGCATCGGCTCGCGGTCGGGCTTACACAGGAGGCTCTGGCTGAACGGGCTGGGCTCAGCGTCAACGGCATCCAGAAGCTAGAGGCTGGCGGTACCCATCCGTACCGAGACACCCTGCGCCGCCTCGTACAGGCACTGGAACTGTCAGCCGACGAGACAGCCGCGTTTCAGGTCGCGGCGCAGCCACCCCCGCGCATGCGCGCCAGCGCGAGCCGCGTCGCGGACACCAGGCTGGATCTACCCGTCCCGCTGACGAGTTTCGTTGGCCGCGAGCGGGAGACGCGCGACCTCGCTCTGCTCGTGTCAACGACACGCCTGGTCACGTTGACGGGCGTTGGCGGCTGCGGCAAGACCCGCCTGGCCCTCGAGGTGGCCCGGCTCGCAGGCGAAGCATTCGCTCACGGCGTGCGGCTGGTCGAGCTCGCACCGCTGGCGGACCCGACACTGGTGCCGCAGGCAGTCGCGTCCGCGCTGGGCATCCGCGAGACCGCGACACAGCCACCAATCACCACGCTGATTGCCGCGCTCAAGGGCAGCCATCTGCTGTTGCTTCTGGACAACTGTGAGCATCTCCTCGACGCATGCGCACAACTGGCAAGCACGCTGTTGTTGGCTTGTCCTCGAATGCACATCCTGGCCACCAGTCGTGAAGCGCTGGCTGTGCCAAGCGAACTGAGCCGCCGGGTGCCGTCACTGCCTGTGCCGCCGCTGCAGCTGCCGCCGACGGCGCAGCTCATGGAGTACGAGGCTGTCCAGTTGTTCGTCGAACGCGCGAGTGCTTATTCCACCGCTTTTGCGATCAGCGACCGCAACGCCGTGGCGATTGCGCAGGTCTGCCAGCGGCTGGACGGAATTCCACTCGCCCTGGAGCTCGCAGCGGCGCTGGTGCGCGCGCTCTCGGTAGAGGAGGTTGCCGGCCGACTGGACGAGCGCTTCTCGCTGCTAACAGGCGGCAGCCGAGCGGCCTTGCCGCGGCAGCAGACGTTGCGCGCGACGCTTGACTGGAGCTACGAGCTGCTGAGCCCTGCCGAACAGACGCTCCTGAGCCGTCTGTCGGTGTTCGCTGGCCAGTGGACCGTCGACGCCACGGAGCAGGTGTGCGTCATTCCAGACGCTCAGCATCGGCGGACCGAGATCGAGCAAGCGCACGTGTTGCAGCTACTGCTTCGCCTGGTCGACAAGTCGCTGGTGGTGGTTGCCGAGGAAGGCAGCAACGGGGGTACCCGATTTCGGCTTCTCGACACCCTACGCCAGTACGGTCGCGAGCGACTTCTCGCCAGCGGATCGTCCCGGGCAGTGCGTAGCCAGCATGCTCGGTACTACCTGGCACTCGCCGAGCGTGCCAGGCCCGAGCTGGAGGGACCCCTTCAAGCCGAGTGGATCGAGCAGTTGGCCAGCGAGCAGAGCGACCTGCGGGCGGCGCTCGATTGGTTTGTTGAGCACGGTGCAGTTCACGAGGCACAGCGGCTCGCGGTTGTGCTGGGCCTGTTCTGGGAGATTCGCGGCCACCTGTCCGAGGGTCGGCAGCAACTCGCGACTGTTCTGGCTATGCCAGGCGCCGGGGAGCCCACACTTGCTCGCGCGGCTGTTCTCCAACGCGCGGGGGTGCTGGCGCTGTGGCAAGGCGATCTATCCGCGGCGCGCGTTCTGTTGAGGGACAGCCTCGCGCTGTATCGAGGTCATCAGAATCCAGGAGGCCTCGCGTGGGCGCTGATCTACGTCGGCCTCCTCTGTAACGAGCGTCACCGCTATCGGGCTGCGCGCCGCTTCGTGAACGAGGCGCTGGACCTTTGCCGCCGCCTGAGTGATCGCCGCGGCATCGCGCGCTGCCTGAACGTGCTCGGTCTCGCCAGCACTGGTCAACTGGATCAAGCCGCTACCCGAGCTCTCCAGGAGGAATGCGTGGCGCTCAGCCGCGAAGTGGGCGATCGCTGGGGGACTGGCTGGGCGCTCACGAATCTGGCAATCACGCTGCTGAACCAGATTGAGTTGGGCGACGTCGACGTCGATGCCGCGGACGCGATCCTTGGCGAAAGCGCACAGATCTGGCGTGAGCTGGGCGAGCGGCGGCATCTCGCGTACACCTTTCGCTACCAGGCCAGCGCTGCGGCCCGTCAAGGGCATGTCGACCTCGCCGGACAACTGCTCCTGGAGAGCGACTCAACGCTCAACGACATGCAGGACGTACCCGCGCTAGGGTCCAGCCTGTGGGTTTGGGCACAGGTCTTCGCCGCGCAAGGAAACTACGAGCACGCTGCATGCGCGCTTGGTGCTTCCCAGTCCCACGCTGTCGCCAGAGGTGAATATCCGCCGATCTATCGCGTGCTTAGAGAGCGGCGCCGGCAAGAGTGCCGCGATGTGCTGGGGGCGGAGCTCGCCGATGCGGCGTGGACAAGAGGCATGAAGATGTCGCTGGACGAAGCCCTCGGGTACGTGTGGCGGCAAGCGCGAGAGTCAGTACGTGGCGCGGCCGCCAGAAACGCCGAAGACGGCGCCGGTGCTGAAGGAGCATTCGTCCGAGGCTAGCCAGCTATCTACGGCTTCACCTTCTACGTCGGCTGCGACAGCCATGCGCGGAAGAACACGTCGGCCACCCTGTACGTCCCGCGGCCAGGCGTTTCGATCAGCTCGAGCTCCGTGAGCCGCCGCAGCGCTTTCTGCACAACCGTGACGTCGCCCAGGTGAAACTGCCTCCGGACCTCCTGGCTGTACATGCCACGGCCAGATCCAGCCGCGACGGCGCTCACGACCCGCCTCTGGACGGGCGTCAGTGACTCCCAGATCAGCACAAACCGAGCGCTCTCCGCGGTAAGCACATCATCGAGCGCAGCGCGGACCGTTTCTGGGGTGGCTGGTCGCCTCTCCGCCACTGCTCGCGCCCACGCGAAGTGCGCGAGCTCCTGCGTGTCATTCGGATGGCCCCCAGTGATCCTGAGAAGGTCATCGATGGCCTCGGCGCTGATCTGCGATTGCGCGCCCGCGAACCGTTCCTTGATGAACGGAGCGAATTCCTCCGCTGCGATCGGACCCAAAGTCATTGGCCGGGCCAGCCTGTACAGAGGCTGTCGCCGTTCAGCGAAGACGCGCCGCAGGAGCCGCTGCCGGCTACCCAGGAACATGTGCGCGACGTGGTCCTGACGCTGGAAGACCGATCGCATCAACGCCGGCAGCGTTGGATCCAACTCCAACACCGCTTGGAACTCGTCGAAAGCAATAACAACGCGCCTGTCGTGCTCCCGCGCAAGCGTTTCAGGCAGCTCGAGTAACTGCTCGATCGTGGCGTCGATGTCGATCTGCGGGGCAGAGCCAACAAACTCGAAAGCCGGCTTGCCGCCGTCGTCCAGGGTGATACGTGGCCGAACGCGAAGCTCGCTGAACCATTGGGTGACGCGTTGCAGCACCTGCTCCCCCGAGCCCATGAGTCCACCATGAATCGCGCGAGCCAGGTGAGCCGCGAAACTCTCTTTGCTCGTGGTTCGCTCCAGGTCGACGTATGCGGTCGGCACGCCGAGCTCCTCTAGCTGCTCGACGGCGCGAAACACCAGCGACGACTTCCCAAACCGCCTCGGCGCACTAAGAACGACGTTGACGCCAGCCCGCAAGTCGGTGACGAGCGCGGCAAGCTCCCGCCGCCGACCCACGAAGTAGTCCGGCGGGACGATCTGGCCAAACCTGAACGGCGGCTCCTCCACGATGCCTACTATACCTCAGGAGACTAATACGCAGCGGTATAGTCTTGCTCGATAATGCTCAGCTAGAGTCTGCAGGACGAACACGGGCCCGAAGTCGTCGCTGATCTTCGTACGCATCGATCTGCGCGTACGAAACGGCAACACGCCGGCTTACGAAATCAGCGCGGAACGCGATAGTGAAGCGCGAGTCTAGCGCGAGGCCGACCCGTAGAGCAGTTGGTAGTGGCGGTAGTTGTCGTAGACGATGCGCAGGTACGTCTGGGTCTCGACGAACGGGATGAGCTCGACCAGGACGTCGGGGTCGGTGCCGAAGCGTTGTTGCCAGCGGGTGACGTTGCCGCTGCCGGCGTTGTAGGCGGCGAGGGCCTGTAGCGGCTGACCGTTCCACTCGCGAAGCATCTGGGACGGGACCACCTGCGTCAGGCCCATTGCTTGCGCGGGCGACTGCGCCCGTGGATCGAACGAGCTCTCCTGACGCATCAGCGCTAACAACAACAAGGGGTCAACGTTGTTGCGCGCGGACTGCTCGAAGACCAGATCGGCCCAGGCGGCGGGGTACGCGTGCTTCTGTTCCATGCGCGGCAGGCTGCTCAGTCCGAACAGGTCGCGCTCCACGCGGCCAACCCGCAGAGTCAGCTGCGGCAGGTCGTGCTGCATCAGCCAGTCGGCGAGGGCACCGAGGTGGGCGGCGTCCTTGCTGGCGGCGTAGCCCTGCATGAGCCCGTCGACCTCCCAACTGGCTTCCGTCGTCAGCCCGAGGTCGAGTAATTGCACCGCGCGACGTAACCCCGGCGAGGCCTCCAGATCCGCGCGCAGACGTTCCGCCGACGTGCCCTGTGCGCTAAGCCACGCCGCCTGCTCGGCTCGCTCGTCCACCAACGCTGCGGCAGCCATCGTCGAGGCGCCGAGCAGTTCGGCCGCGCGCAGACCGTAGTACGTCTCGGGGCCGGCCAAAGTGGCGCGCGTCAGCGCCGCCGCGGCCTCCGCCGACCCAATCGGCAGCGCCTTGCCGCGCCAGAACTGCAGCTCGGCCTCGACCGTCGGCGCCGGCTGTAAAGACAGCCCGCGGTCCCAGGCATCCAGCGCACCCGCTCGGTCATCCTGAATATATCGACTGAACCCGGAGTACAGCATCGCCTCGGCGGCGCGATCAGGCGCAAGCGTCGCCATGCGGCCGAACGTGGCGTCGGCCTTGGTGAACTCACCCGCGCGTAGCTGGAGCTGGCCAAGCTGCAACAACGCGCGACCCGCGGCCGCCGGCTCGTTGTCCGCAAGCACAGCGAGCTCCAGGCGGGCGTCATCCTCCCGACCGAGCTTGACCAGCGCAGTCGCGGCACCCGTACCCGCCGGGCCAGCATCGGGCGAGCCAGCGGGGACCTGGTCGAACAGCGCGACCGCCGACTCGTACTCCTTGCCATTGAGTCGCACGGTGCCTGCCTGCAGCGGACTGACCGTGCCACCAAGGCCCATATCGGTCAGGGCGTCGAGTGCGCCAGGTGCGCGAGCAGCCTCGGGATAGTCGACGACAACGGCACGGAAGCGGTCGACCTCGGGTCGGCCGAGCGAGCGAGCGATGGTGGCGGTGGTGAACAGCATCTCGGCCCGATACGCGCGGGTGCCCGCCAGGTCGAGGGCCTGGTTGTAGTAGTCGAAGGCGTCCTGCTTGCGGCCGAGCTTGGTCGCGCCCTCGGCGGCACGCTCGAGCAGCTCGATCCGCGTCAGCCGCGGCCCGCCGCCATCGATCGCCAGTCCGGCGCGGGCCGTGATCAACTCCCCCGACCACTCGCCGAGCTTTCCGAGGCACTGCGCACGCTGCAGCGCGATGTACGGTCCAAGCGCGATATGTCCAGGGTCCGCCTCGTACGCATCGAGGGCGCGCAGGGCGCCTGCGCAGTCGGCCGCGGCCCGTCGCACCTGCGCCAGGGTGAACAGCGCCGAAGCGGTCTGATCGGCATTGGGATACGCGCTGAAGATCGACTGCAGCGTGGCTTCAGCGGCGTCCGTATCGCCATTGGCCAACTCGGCGCGCGACTCCAGCAGGAGCGCACGTGGCGCGGCGGCAGGGTCGAGCTGTTCGGCGAGCGCGCGATAGAAGTCGGCCGCGGCGGCGTGCTCCCCACGGCGCGTCAACTGCTGACCTGGGGCGAAAAGCTCGTCGAGCGACTGCGCACCCGCCAACATGCTGGGCTGCCCACCGAGCAGCACGGCGAGCATCAGCGAAACGAGCAGTCGCGCCCCCATGCGAGAGAAACAGGAGTGTAGCGCCCCGAGGTCTGCCGCGAGTTACGGTCGCGCCTTACACTCCAGTCACCATGCCGATCCAAGTGAGTACGGCCGAGAAGAAGGCTGAGATCGCGCGCGACGTGGTTGTGGCCTATCTGTCGCATGTCAAAGACGAGTCGCTGACGGACCTCGAGAAGGTCGGCGCAGCCATTACCCACCTGGTCGACGTGGTCGATCGCACCTTCGAGGTCGAGCAGCACCGCGCGCCCGGGTTCGGCGTCGCGCCGACCATTCCACAGCCACGCGCAGCCAGGACAGACTGAGTCGCATCGCGTTATCGGCGGTACGTCGCCGAGCGAGCGAGTAGGCTGAGGGCTCAGTGATGTGGCTGAGCCACCTCGCGCTGGTCAACTTCCGGAATCTGGCCAAGCTGCGCCTCGATGTCGACTCGGGCGTGCTCGTGTTCCGTGGACAGAATGGCCAGGGCAAGACCAATCTGCTCGAGTCGATCTACGTCCTGGCGACGAGCCGATCTCCGCGCACCAGCGTCGAGCGTGAGCTGCTGCGCTGGCAGGCCTCCGAGGATGCCGACCTGGCCGCCGTCGTGCCGCCGTTCGCGCGGCTCGAAGGCTCGGTTCGAAGGGTCGAGGGCGAGGTCCACTTGCAGCTGCTGTTCGAGACCAGCACGAGCGACGCCAGCAGCTCGGTCGCGCGCAGCATCAAGGTCAACGGGCTGCCCGTGCGGGCCACTGGCCTGGTGGGGCAGCTACCGGTTGTCTACTTTTCACCAGCCGATGTGAGCCTCGCGGGTGGCCCGCCCGCGGGACGTCGCCAGTATCTCAATCTCGCCAACTCGCAGGCGTCGGCCGATCATCTGCGCGCGCTGCAGCGCTACAACCGCGTGCTGCTGCAGCGGAACCACGTGCTGCGACAGGTACGCGAACGCAAGCAGCCCGCATCCGCGCTCGAGCCGTGGACCGAGCAGATGCTGCACTGGGGCACGCAGGTGCTGTCGCAACGGCTGCGGATGCTGCGCGAGGTCGACGCGCGTGCCGCGCCGATCTTCTCCGACCTGGCTGGCGCCGCGGCATCACTACGAATCACGTATCACTCGACCGCGGGCGACCGCCTCGAGGACGTTGCCGAGCTGCAAGCCGCATTTCAGGAGCGACAGCGGCAGGTGGCCAGCCGCGAGATCGACCAGGCAGTGAGCCTGGTCGGACCGCACCGCGATGACTTCGTCTTTACGCTCGATGGGGTCGACCTGAATACGTACGGCTCGCGCGGCCAGCAGCGCCTTGCCGTGCTCGCCTTGAAGCTGGCCGAAGCCGATTGGATGCGCGATGAAATCGGCGATCTGCCGGTCATCCTGCTCGACGATGTGCTCTCGGAGCTCGATCCCGAGCGGCGCCAGTATGTGCTTCAGCGCGTGACCTACGCCGATGGCTCCGCCCAACGACAGGTGTGGATCACCGCTACCGATGTCGGCGGCTTTTCGGAGGAAGTGCTCGCGTGTGCGCAGCAGTATCTAATCGACGCTGGGCACGTGCGGCGGGCATAATCCAGCGGCGATGAACTTCCTGGGAATGGGCCCGCTCGAGCTCATGCTGATCGTGGTCCTGGCCCTCATCGTGTTTGGTCCGGCCAAGCTGCCCGAGATCATGGGCCAGATCGGTCGAGCGATTGGCGACTTCCGCCGCGCCACGAGCGAGCTCAGCGATGAGTTCAATCGCACCATCCAGACCGAGCTCAACGAGACCAAGCAGACCATCGAGGAGACCAAGTCGGCGCTGACCGAGGTGCGCACCTCCATCGATTCGACGGTGAGCGAGACGCGCGCCGCGGTGTCGGGGTTGCCCGCGCCAACGCGGGTTGCTTCGCCATCGGTTGAGGCCAACGGGCTCAATCGCGAGGAGTCCAGCACCAACGGCAGTGCGCCGCCGCTGGCCGATACCTCGCAGTGGAGCTGGGAGACGACGCCCGAGCGGACCGAGTCTGCCGCGGGTGAGGCCACCGAGCCGCTGCCGGTCGTGAGCGACGCCACCGAGCCGCTGACGGTCGTCACCGAGAGCGGCGCGACGTCCGCTGAAGGCGAAGCGGCGTCGTCCGCGGAGGATGAGCCGACCCCCGAGACCGCCGACGGGACCCCGCCGCCGCGCGAGCGAGCAGCTCGCGACGACCTCCAGCCGCCGTATTGAGTCGGGCGATGCGCACTCTCAGAATGGCCATCCCCCATCCCCTACAATATGGGCGCACCAGAAGGAGTGGACGGTGATCGAAGTCTTCGTCGAGAGCATCAGGGTCAATATGACCAACTACCGCAGGGTGGTCATGCTCAAGGAGAAGACTTCACCGCGCTACCTCCCCATCTGGATCGGGCACTTCGAAGCCGACGCGATCGCCATTCCGATGCAGAATGTGCCCGTGTCGCGGCCGCTCACGCACGATCTACTCAAGGGGGTGATCGAGCAGCTCGGGGGTAAGCTCACGCAGGTGGTGATCAACGAGCTCGCCGATGAGACGTTCTTCGCGAAGCTGATCGTGGACGCCAACGGGCGCCACGTCGAGGTCGATGCCCGACCGTCCGATGCCATCGCGCTGGCGATCCGCGCCAAGGTGCCGATCTACGTCGAGGAGTCGGTGTTCGAACAAGCGGGGCTGGTGTTCGAGAACGAAGAGACCGAGGCGGAAGTCGAAGGCGAAGAGGCGACGGAGATCGACGAAGAGAAGCTGACGGTGTTCAAGCAGTTCATCGAAACGCTGGACATCGACGACCTGGGCAAGGGCGGGACCGAGCACAAGCTCTCCTGAGCCCCGTGTTTGGTCACATGGTGGTCACTGCCGTGACGCTTCATACGGTCAAGCTGCGAAATGTGACGCTTCGCGAGCGAAACCTGACGGTTCGCGTGACGCTTTCAGCGCCTTGCCATGACGGTTCGCGTGACGCTTCGCGATTAAGCTGAGCCTATAAAGGTTGCGCGGGCGGCAGGGCGAGCGGGCAGGAAACAGCGGATGCGGCGGGTGCAGTCGGGTGGCGGCGAGCGGGCGGCAAGCGGCGGGTGCAGCGAGGCGATGGCGCGAGCGGCGGCGGGCGGCACCAGCGGGTAGTCAGGCCTCCAGGACGCGGTAAAGCTCGTCCCGTGGCAGGTCTTCAAGCAGCTCGACACGGCCATTGGGGTGGATGAGCTCGCGGGCACTGGTGGCGGTGACCTCGCCGATGATGGTGGCGGCGATGCCCCGCTCGGCCAGGGCAGCGACCACGGCTGCGCCGTCGGGGCAGGCCGCCAGGAGCGCGCCGCTAGCGATCAGCCGCAACGGGTCCACCTCGAGCGCGGCGCAGATCTCCGCGGTCGCGCGGCGGACGGGAATGCGATCGGCGTACACCCGAAACCCGACCCCCGAAGCTTCGGCCAGCTCCCACAGTGCACCCAGGACGCCGCCCTCGGTCGGGTCGTGCATCGCCGTGGCCCCATGCTCGAGCGCCACGCGGGCTTCGGGCACCACGCTCAGCTCCTCGCCGTAGCCACGCGCCTCCTCGAGCAGCTGCTCAGGTAGCAGGGCCCCGAGGCGCTCGGCCAGGTCGCTCGCGAGGATGTGCGAGCCCTCGAGCGCCGCGGCCTTGGTGAGGACCAGCGCCTGGCCCGGGCGGGCGCCCGCGGCGCTGACCAACCGATCGCGGGCGGCTCGACCCACCCCGGCCATGACGACGAGCGGCTGGACCAGGCCCGGCGCCACCTCGGTGTGACCGCCCAGGACCTCGACATCCTGGCTGCGCGCCGCGGCGTCGATCTCGGCGGCCAAAGACGCAATTGCCTCGGGCGAGACGCCCGCGGGGAAGAGCAAGGTGGCCAGCAAGCCCACGGGCTCGGCGCCCATCACGGCCAGGTCGTTGCACACCACGTGCACCGCGAGCCGCCCGGCGCCCGCGCTGGCGGTGGTGATGGGGTCGGTGGTCAGGACCACGGCTGAGTTGGCGTCGAAGGCGAGCGCGGCGGCGTCGACGCCGAGCGTGGCGCCGATCAGGGTCTCGGGTCGACGGACACCGAGGCGGCCGAGCACGAGCCCGCGCAGCAGGTCGGGCGGCAGTTTTCCAGTGCGCAGCGAGCTCATCGGCTGCGCAGGCTGATCAGCCACGCACATTCATCGATCGCGCGGCCCACTAGCAACGAAGACGCATTGAAGGCAGAGGCTCGGTATGACCGAGGGCTCATCGGCGGCGGGCAGCCGTGGACGCGTGGGGGGCAAATCGGCTCCCGGCCAGCACGGGGTTGCACGCGCTGCGTACGCGACCGACGCGGACTAGATGCCGAGGAGGGCGTACGGCCGCTCCAGCAGCTCGGCCAGGCGGGCCAGGAACGCGGCCGCGGGCGCGCCGTCGACCACGCGGTGGTCGAAGCTCAGCGACAGCGTGCACATCGTGCGCGGCTCGACCCGACCCGCCACCACCACGGGCTTGTCGGCGATGCGGCCAACGCCGAGAATCGCGGTCTCGGGCGGGTTGACGATCGGGGTGAAGCCATCCACGCGGTAGGCGCCCAGGTTCGTGATCGTGAACGTGCCGCCCTGCATCTCGGCTGGACTCAAGCGGCCGGCTCGGGCGCGGTCTGCCAGCGCGAGCAGGTCGGACGCGAGCTCGCGCAGCGAACGCGTGTGGGCGTCGCGCAGGACGGGCACGACCAGACCCTCGGGCTCCAGGGCCACCGCGATGCCGACGTGCGCGCCCGCGGGGCGCCGGAGCCCCTCGCCGTTCGGCGTCCACTGCGCCTGCACGTTCGGGTGCTCCTGCAGCGCGAGGCCGACGGCTTTGGCGATGATCGCGTCCCACGGCAGCTTGGCCACACCGACGCGGGCGAACTCGGGCTGCAGCTGGGCGCGGAAGCGGCTCACCTCGGAGAAATCGGCGTCCAGGAACAGGGTGACGCGGGCGGTGGCCTGGGCCGAGGCGGCCATGCGTTCGGCGGTGATGCGGCGCACGCGCGACAGGGGCTCGACGGCGAGCGGCTCGCGGGCAGGTTCAGCGGTCGCTTCGGCGGCAGCAATCGCGGCAGGCGCACGGGCAGCGGCGGCTTCGGCAGAAGGAACGGCAGCGGCGGCTTCGGCAGAAGGAACGGCGGCGGCGGCGCGCAGGACGTCATCCTGGGTGATGCGACCCCCTGGGCCGGTGCCCTGCAGCGTTGAGATGTCGACGCCGTGCTCTTGCGCCAGGCGGCGCGCCAGCGGCGTGGCCACGACCCGTTCGGCGCCCGACAGCGTGACGGCGAGGACGTCGGCTTCGACGATGCGGCCGTGCGGCCCCGTGCCGCGCAACTGCGCCAGGTCCAAACCGAGCTCGCGGGCACGCATGCGCGCTCTCGGGGACGAGAAGGTTCTTTCTGGGCCGCGGGAGGCGCGGCTAGCAGACCCGGAAGCAGTGGCACCACCAGCTGGCGCGGATACGGTGGGCGTGGGCGACGGCGAGCTGGGCGGCAGATCGCCAGGGCCCCCGGCGGCCGGGGTCGCGTCGACAGACCCGCTAGCAGCGCCCGAACCAGCACCAGTGGCGGCGGACCCGCTCGCGGTGGGCGAACCGGCAGGAGCAGCGCCGGCGCCCGAACCAGCACCCGTGGCGGCAGCGGACCCGCTGGCGACAGGCGCTGCCGACGTGGCCGGCGCAGGCGACGACGATGACGACGGCGCGGGGCTGGACGCGGAGGGCGACGAACCAGCAGACGAGGTCACCGGAGAGGAGGATTCGATTTCGGCGATCGGCGTCTTGACGGCCACCGTGGTGCCCTCCTGCACCAGGATCCGCGACAGTACCCCAGCCACAGGCGCGGGCACCTCGACCGTGCCTTTGTCCATCTCCACGGTCAGCAGCGGCTCGTCCTTGCGGACCGTGTCGCCCTCGTGCTTGAGCCACTCGGCGACCGTGCCCTCCTCCATCGTCAGCCCCAGCATGGGCATCGTGACGGGCACCGCCACGGATCGGTCAGCGCTCCCTGTGCACTAGCGCGCGGGCGGCGGCGACCAGGTCGTCCACCTGCGGCAGCGCCGCCGACTCGAGCGCGGCCGAATACGGCACCGGGACGTCCTTCGCGCACACCCGCAGCGGCGGCGCATCCAGATAGTCGAACGCCGCGTCGACCACCCGACTGATGATCTCTGCGCCGTAGCCACCGCGCGTATACGCCTCGTGCGAGACGATCAACCGACCGGTCTTCTTGACCGACTCCACGATCGCTTCCTCATCCAGCGGAACGAGCGATCGCGGATCGATGACTTCCAGCTCGATGCCTTCCTCGGCCAGCCGCTCGGCGGCCTGGAGGGCCTTGCCGACCATGGTGTGGATGCCCACTACCGTGACATCGGTGCCCACGCGCTTGATATCAGCCACACCGAGCGGCACCAGATGCTCTCCAGGCGGCACGGGGCCTTTGGAAAAGTACAGGACCTTGTGCTCGAGGAAGATCACCGGGTTGTCGTCGCGGATCGCGGTTTTTAAGAGACCCTTGGCATCGGCGGGGGTAGAAGGGGTGACGACTTTGAGACCGGGGATGTGGCAGAACCACGCTTCGAGGCTCTGGCTGTGCTGGGCGGCGTTGCCGCGGCCAGCACCCTCCTGCGCGCGGATAACCAGCGGCACTTTGGCCTTGCCGCCGAACATGTAGCGCAACTTCGCAGCCTGGTTGACGATCGGCTCCATGGCCAGGCCGATGAAGTCGACGTACATGATCTCGGCCACCGGCCGACTGCCTGTGGCAGCAGCGCCGATCGCGACGGCGGCGATGGCTTCTTCGGAGATCGGAGTGTCGCGGATGCGTTCCGAGCCGAACTCCTCGACCAGCCCCTTGGTGACGCCGAAGATGCCCCCTCCACCCCAGACGGCGACGTCCTCGCCCATGACGAAGACGGTGGCGTCGCGGCGCATTTCTTCGCGCAGCGCCTCGTTGAGGGCTTCGGCGTAGGTGATGACACGTTCGGCGTCAGGGGTCGGGGGACGGGGATCAGGGGTCGGGGCGGTAGCGACGCTCATAGCCGGGTCACTCGCAAATATGAGAACAGACGGCAGCCACTACGCACAGATATCCGTCATGAGCTGATCGGGCGTGGGGTCGGGGCTGTTGCGCGCGAACTCGACGGCTTCATCGATGGCCGCCTCGATGCCGCGTTCGAGCTCCTCCATATCGGACGTCGAGAGCACGCCGCGCGCAATAACGACAGACTTGACGCGCTCGATCGGGTCCTGCAGCCGCCAGCGCTCGACCTCTTCCTTCTCGCGGTAGTTGAGCGGATCGCCCGCGTGGTGGCCGTGGAAGCGGTACGTGTTGCACACCAGGTAGCTCGGACCATCGCCGCGCCGGGCGCGCTCCACGAGATCAGCCGCCGCCGAATGAACGGCGAAGAAATCCATGCCATCGACGCTCACGCCCGGGATGCCGTAGCCAGCTGCCCGACGGGCCGGATCGCCACCAGCCACGCTCCAGTCGGACCGCGCCGACATCGCGTACTGGTTGTTCTCGCACACGTAGACCACCGGCAGCTTCCAGATCGCTGCGAGGTTCGTGGTCTCGTGCAGGATCCCCTGTTCGAGCGCACCATCGCCGAAGAAGCACACCGCGACTGAGCCCGTTTGCTGCAGGCGCGCGGTCAACGCGGCGCCCGTGGCCAGGCCCATCCCGCCGCCGACGATCCCGTTCGCGCCCAGCATGTGCTTGTCCATATCGGCGATGTGCATGCTGCCGCCCTTGCCACCCGAGTAGCCCGTTGCGCGACCCAGCAGCTCCGCCATCATCTTCCTGGGGTCGCCGCCCTTGGCGATCGTGTGGCCGTGTCCGCGATGGGTGCTGGTCACATAGTCATCGGGCTGCAGCGCGAGCATGACGCCGACCCCGACCGCTTCCATGCCGATATACGGATGGGTCGTGCCGCGCATCTCACCAGCTCGGTACAGCGCCAGCGCGCGCTCGTCGAAATAGCGAATCGTGAGCATCAGCCGCAGCGCATCGCGGAGCCGCTCCGCATCCACCGAACCCTCTAACGCCTGGTTGCGAGTCTCCGTGGCCATACAGATCAGGCGGCGACCGGCGCGGCGAACGCCGCACGTAGGGCCGAAGCGGCCTCCGCGATGGCAGCCTTGCCCTTGTCGATGACACCCGCCGAGGTGAAGAAGCCGTGGATCTGGCCCGCGTACTCGGAGTAGGTCACGGGAACGCCGGCCGAAGAAAGTCGTGAGGCGTAGGCGCGACCCTCGTCGAGCAGCGGGTCGAACTCGGCGGTGATCACGAGCGCCGGCGGTAAGCCGTCGAACCGTTCCGCGCGCAGCGGCGAGGCTCGTGGATCGTCGGCGTCCGCATCCGAGTTCAGGTAGTGGCGCCAGTAGAAGCGCATCGACTCGCGGGTGAGATTGAAGCCGTCGGCATTGGCGAGGTACGAGGCCGTCTCAAGGTTGTAGTCGGTGGCGGGATAGATCAATAGTTGGTGGACGAGAGGTGGTCCAGCGTTCTCACGGGCGAGCAACGTGACAGCCGCGGTGAGATTCCCGCCAGCGCTATCGCCGCCGACCGCGATGCGCTCCGGATCGATGCCGAGCTCGGCCGCATGCTCGAAGACAAAGCGAACCGCGGAGAAGGCGTCATCGATCGCAGCTGGGAACTTGTGCTCGGGCGCCAGGCGATAATCGACCGACACCACGACACAGCTGGCGCCGTTGGCGAGCGCGCGGCACGCGACGTCGTGCGACTGCACACTGCCCTTTACCCAGCCACCGCCATGAAAGAAGACCAGCGCCGGCAGTGGCCGAGTCTCAGATGGCGTATACACCCGCACGGGCACCGAGTCAAAGTGAAGATCGCGCACCGAGGCGACCTCTTGGGGCGTGCCGCCGGTCAGGCGGATGCGTTCTTCGAGGGCCACGCGACCCTCTTCGATGCTCATCTCTTCGACCGGCGGGCCGCCGGCGACACTGGCGATCAGAGCAGCGGCTTGTGGATCGAGTGGCATGTGTCCTCCCGGCAGGATTGGAGCATACCCGCCCCCTCCTCGTCGCCGGTCAGCGGTCCATCCAGGTACGAGCAGGTGGGGACGTAGCCGAGCACGCGCCGAGCGGCGGTGATGTCGAGCGTGTACTCATGCGCTAATTGGCGGACCATGTACGGCGTCAACAGCGGCGCGTGCCGCAGCCCAAGCGATCGATACACACCATCCAGCGCCCGCGCCGCTGGCCAGGCAACGGCTCGCGGCACGTACACCACGCACTGTGGCAAGCCGAGCCGCCGCAGCAGCGTTCTGAGCACCGTGTCGAGGGGCGCGGTGAGCGCATCGGCGATGTTTAAGATGCCCTGGTCGAGCGGTCCCTCGATCGCGCGCACGATTGCCTGGACCAGATTGTCGACGTGCGTGATCGACACCACGTTGCGGCCGTTGCCCACCATCAGCAGATGGCCGAAGCGCCGCGCGGCCAGCAGCCGCGGCAGCAGCGTCGTGTCGCCCGGCCCGTAGACGGCGTGCGGCCGCAGAATGATGCTCGGCCGACCGCTGCCGCGGATCTCACACTCAGCGAGCATTTTTGTTCGCGCGTAGTTGTTCAAGTACGAGCGCGCGTAGGGCGCAGCCTCCGTGAGGCGAATGGTCGACGATGCCGGGTCGTAAACGCTCGCGGTGCTGACGTACACGAACCGCGGGGCAGCTGCGAACGACTGCAGCACGTGGCGGGTCCCGATGACGTTGGCGGCCACGAAGGCGGATGGTGAGCCCCAGTCGCTGACGAGACCGGCGCAGTGCACCACCGCGTCGACCGCGCGCGGTGGATCGATCGGCCCGACGCTGATGTCCCAGCGCTGGTAGTTCGGCAGCATCGGCGCACGGCGGCGGCCGTAGGCGATGACCTCGTGCCCACGCTGGCTCAAGGCGCTGACCAGGCGCCCGCCGACGAAGCCGGTCGCTCCGGTGACGACGATCAGCCGGCCTGACGCAGCCACTGCAGCAACATCCGCTTGTCGACTTTCCGCGAGCGCCCGCTCAGCGGAATCTCGCCGAAGACGATCCGATCGGGCCGCGCGAGCGCGTCCATCCGTTCGACCTCGAGGCGCAGCCGCGCCTCGAGCGTGCACGCGTCGACGCCCGGCTCGGCCTCGACGACCAACACCACTTCCTCGTCAGCTGCCACCTCGCGGTAGACCCCGACGAGGCTGCAGCGACGCACGCCTGGCACCGCGGCGAGCGTTGGCTCATACAGGCCGGGATAGATGTTGTCGTGGCCGCGAATGATCATGTCCTTCTTACGGCCGAGCAGGACCAGACGGCCCGCGGCATCGAACGTGGCCAGATCACCAGTCGCATGCTCCTGGACCGGCGGCTGGCCGAGGTAGCCACGGAACAGGTGCGGCCCGCGCAACAACAGCTCACCGTCAGGAGCGAGCCGCGCCTGCACCTCGGCGAACGGTGCTCCGACGAGGTCTCCCAGCCTTCGCTCGGCCACCTTGTCTTCCATGCGAACCCGCGCCACGGGCAGCATCTCGGTCATGGCGTAGACGCTCCACACCTCGGTCGTGCTCGACACCACCCCGCGAAACCGGGTCAAGAACGTGCGATCGACCGGGGCGGCGCCCAGCAGCACCGCTCGCACGTGATCGGGCAGGGTGAAGCGGCCGATGAGCGACGCGAAATCGCTGGGCGTACCGAACACGTGCGTGACGCCGAATCGGGCCACATCTGAGACGAACCGCGGTGCGCCAAAGCGCCGGTAGCGCGGCACGATCACGCGTGCTCCAGCCAGCAGCGCGGGCACGATGGCGTGCAATTCGCCCGAATACACCACATCACACGCGTCCAGGTTCAGCGTGTTGGCGAGGATCTCGACCGAGGCGCCGAGCGAGCCCTGGGTATGAACGGCGGCTTTTGGCGCCGCGGTCGTGCCCGAAGTGAACACGATGAACGCGGGCGCCTCGCAGCCGAGCGTGGGCAGCAGCCCGTCAACACAGCCAAGCGTTGGAACCCGCCCGGCAACAGGAGCGCTCGCAACCAGGTCATCGACTGACGGTCCGAACCAGCCCAGACCCACGCGCAGCGTGCGACAGCCCGCGAGGGAGGCGAGCGGCAGCAGCGCCAGCCCGCGCCGCCGCAGCAGCGCCCGCACCGGATCCCAACGTGACAGGGCCAGCAACACAGACTCGGCCACGACCCAGCGCGGCTGCACCAGCGACATCCGGGCGAAGAACAGCTCATCGCGCATACCGAGGTCGGCAGCGACCACCACCCCACCTGCCCGCAGGATCGCCAGGATCAGCGCGATCGCTTCGCCCGATGGGCGAACCGCGAACAACACCCGGTCTCCCGGCTGCAGTCCGGCGCGAACGAACCCCGCGGCGAGCGCGGTCACTCGTGTCGCAAACGCTTCGCCCGTGAAGGCGCGTCCGGACGTCTCGCGCAGCACGACCTCCCCGCCCCGCTCGTGGCAGCGCCGAACCAGTGCATCGACTACGTCAGCGGCGATCATGCTGCCCGCACCTCCAACTGCGCGTAACCGGGCAGCAGGACCCCACGCGCAGCTTTCCGCCGCACCACCCGCAGCTCGCCAGGCACATCCAGCAGCGCGTCGAGCACCGCGCCGATCTCGCGTTGCGCCAGCGCGAAGCCCATGCAGAAGTGCGGTCCGGAGCCGTACCAGAGGTGCCGCCCGCGTGGATCGCCGCAGCGCCGAGCGATGTCGAAGCGTTCCGGATTCGGGAAGAGGCGCGGATGCTTGGCCAGGTTGTAGGTGAACACAAAGGCCCGCGTACCCGCTCGGAAGTGGAACCCGTCGACCTCGGCATCGTGCGCGACACTGCGGATCGTGGCGGGCACGGGCACGGTGCACCGCAGGCCCTCGTCGATGGCCGACGAAAGCAGTCCGCGGTCGGCGCGCAGCCGCGACCACTCGCCAGTGTCGAGCAGGAGCGCCACGATGCGGGGCACAGCGACCGACGTGGTCTGCGTCCCGACAAGGAACAACGTACCGAGCACACCCTTGATGTCGTCGAACGTCAGTCCGAGTCCGCCGAGCCGCTCCACGATCGAGCCGTCCCTTGCCTCGTGCGCGTAGGCGACCAGTCGCTCCAGATCGGCCCGAAGCTCGGCCACCCGCTGTGCCGGTAGCGGCCGCGCGTTGAACTGCACCGCGGCCGCCAATCGCTGGCCCAGGGCGACGATCTCGCTATACGTCCGCGTCGCTGCCTCCGAATCGACGTTGACGCCAAGCATGCGGCACGTGACGCGGCCGGTCAGCTGGTGCATGAATGGCACGAGATCGACCGTCTCGCCCGCTGCCAGCCTGGCCCGTAGGCAATCCAGCGGCTGGGCGAGCGCCTCCCGCGCGAGCGTCTCCACGTAGCGCGCGGAGAACAACGAGCGCAATTGTTCGCGCAGCTCGCGATGCGCTGGGCCATCCATGTTGATCAGCGCGGTTTCACCCATGACTTGCGTGACCAGCGCGCCGAAGCTGCCCGGGCCCGCCTTGGTGAATCGGACGTCATCGTGGAGCAGCGCCCAGGCCACAGCGGGGTCGCTCACCAGTGACCCGAGCACGGGCACTCGTACGACCGCGCCCAGCCGGCGACTCAACTCCGCGACCAGCCACGGACCAGGGTGGTTGGCGAAGTAGACCCACCACTCATGCCGGGTGGGATGGCAGCCAATCGCCATCAGCGCACGTCCACTTCGGCCAACCCACCGCGGTGGGCGACATACCACAGGATGGTGCGCACATAGCCGTACCGTCTGGCGCGGCGCACCGAGTTCGCGACGATGACGTCCTTCCGAAATCCGCCGTGCGCGGTCATGGTGCGGACTCGCTCGCTGAGCTCGCGGTCCTCGTGGACGCGATCGATGCTGCTCCGAGGAAATCCGCCGGCCCGGACATACAGCTCAGCCGTAATCGCCAGGTTGTTGCCCGCCGCCAGGATGTACGGGTACTGGAACTGGCGGCCGCGACGATGCAGTCGCCCGAATCGCTCGGCCGCGCTCACCAGCAGCGGAATTACCAGGCGATCGAAGCGGCTGAGCGGAACTTCGTCGGTGCGCGGCGTGATCTTGCCCGCGACGAATTCCAGCCCATCTTCGGTGAACGCCCGTTTGAGGTGGCGCACCCAGTCCCGATCGGGCAGACAGTCCGCGTCGGTGCGAGCGATATGCGTTGCCCCGCGGGCGATCGCGTACCGAAAGCCCGTATCCGACGCCGAGCCGGTGCCCTTCGTTGGCTCGTGGATGACCTCGATCGGCAGATCGCGATGGCTCGCCGCGAATGCGCGAGCCACCTCACCACTCCCATCCGTGCTGGCGTTGTCGACCAGAACGAGGAAGAACTCGCGATCAGTCTGGCGCGCGAGCGCATCCAGGGTCGACGCCATGCCGCGCGCCTCGTTGTAGAACGGGACGACGACGGCGAACTTCACGCTTCGCTCCGTAGCGTGGCCACGACCGCCAGGCCGACCAACGCCAGCGCGAGGTTCACGATGCCGTACCCCGCGGCTTCAGCCAGCGTGAGCGCGCCGTAGCCGAGCAACGGCCCGAGCATCTGGCCCAGACTCACGGTCGCCTGGTTCAGCCCCATCAGCGATCCCGCGCCGAGGTCGGGCGTGGAGGCGCCGAGCAGACTGGGCAGCGTCGGAGCGAGCGTGGCGATGCCGAGCATGACCACACCGCCGCCGATGACGACACCGATGAATCCGCTCGCGAGGGCCAGGATCAGGCTACCCATGGCGATCAGTGCGAACGCGGCCGAAGCCGCCCGACGCTCACCCAGCCGCGCGACGATGCGTGCGACAGCCAGCGACTGAAACAGCGCGGCCAGCACGAAGAGCCCGGCGATAAATGGCGTTGCGGCGTCTTCGAAGTAGCCCAGGCGGCGCTCGAGGTACAGCGGCAATGCCAGGAGAAACGACGCCTGGACCAGCGTGCCGAGCAGGACGGCGCCGAGCGTGTGGCGCAATTGACCGCTCTTGCCGCTCACCGTGGCGTGACGCCAGGCAGCCAGCGCCGAAACAGTCGCTGCGCGTTGCCGAGTCTCGGGCAGATACCGCCACGTGAGCAAGAGGCTGAGCGCGGTGAGAAGCAGCGCGATCCCCGCCGCGCCCGCCAGGCCCAGGCGAACGACGACTGAGCTCACGATCAGCCCGAGCAGAATGCCGAGCCCGGTCGCGGTCGACAGGTAGGCGAACCGGCGCACCCACTCGGAACGAGGAAAGTGGTCGAGCACGGCCGAGTAGAGAATGGAGATGTTGCCCGCGGTGAGGCCGTCGACAATGCGCGAGGTGAGCAGGATCCAGAAGCCAATCGGCCCGAGCAGCAGACCAAACCCGACGCCGCTGCCCAGCTGACTGATCAGCAGCAGCGGTCGGCGCCCGAAGCGGTCACTCAGTGAGCCCAGGACTGGCGCTGCGAGCAGCTGGCAGAGCGAGTAGCTGGCAAACACCGCGCCGACCAGCCAGGTCGATGCCCCAAAGCGCTCGGCGGCAAACGGCAACAGCGGCAGGATTACCGCGTAGCCAAACGTGTCCGTGCCGACCAGTACACACAGCACCGTCGTCACGGGATCAGGTCGAGTCATTGCTGTGTGAGCACCACACCGACACTGATGCCACCGGCCAGGCCGATCCACATCACGCGGTCCCCCGGTCGAATCGCGCCACGTTCCTGGGCCTGCGCGAAGGCCACCGGCAGCGTTGCCGCGGCCATGTTCCCCAGATGCGGCAAGGTCAGCTCGATGCGCTCCATCGGCACACCTGTCGCGCCCACGAACGCGGCCAGAAACGACAGCGCCACCTGGTGGACCAGGATGCGGCTGTAATCCTCGAAGCGTGTGCCCGTGGCATCGAGCGCTTCCCAGATCACGCGCGGGCCGATCTCTACGAATGCCTCTTTCAGCCGCCCAGCATCGCCGGTGATATAGCTGTACTCATCGCCGCGCGGATGCATCGACCCGCCGCCCAGGACCGTGGCCACATCCCAGAAGCGGCTGAGGGTCGTGAACGACTGATAGAAGATGCCTCGACCATCGGTCGCCGGCACGACGAGCGCCGCGGCTCCGGCGTCGCCAAGCGTGTAGCCGGGAAAGCTAAGCCGCAGGTCGCGCCGATCGCGGGTGTGCCACTTGATGCCGCGCGAGCATGTCTCACCGACCGTTACCAGTACGGTGCGGTGCACCCCAGCGGCGATCAATGCCTCGGCGACCTGCAGCCCATTCAGAAAACTGTTGCAGGCGTTCTTGACGTCGAAGACCGGCGCGCAGGTGCCCGTCTTCTGTTGGACGATGTTTGCGGTCGCCGGCTCCGTCAGGTCCTGGCTGGCCGAGGCGTAGATCAGCAGATCCACTTGCTCCGGCGCGGTGTCAGTCTGGCGCAGCACTTCGCGCGCGGCGTCCGCCGCCAGGTCGGAGGCGAATACCCCTTCAGCGGCGACACGGCGCTCCTGGACCCCCGTCGCGAGCGTGACGATGCCCGCGGGCACGAGGTGATCGGGACTGTTGGCGGCCACCATCGTCTCGACTTCTTCGCTGCTGCGCCGCAATGGCGGCAGTGCGCGCGCGACCCCCGCGATCCGAGCCCTTGGCATGCCCGGACTCTACGGCTCCAGCAAATGCCAGTGACTGGCGAAGAGGTGCCAGAAGCTGCCAGGCCTAGGGCGCGAGCATCACGCGGATGGCCCCGTCGCGGCGCTCGACGAAGGTCTCCCAGGCAGTCGCGAACTCGCTCAGCGGGAAGTGATGGGTGATGAGCGGTCGCACGTCGACCGCCCCACGAGCGAGCAGCTCCAATCCACGGCGGGAGATGCCGCGCGGGTTGGCCAGCGAGCCGAAGATGTCGAGGTGGCCGCGCACGATCGTGCTGAGGTCGATGCCGTGGAGCTCGCGGCCGGGGCCAGTCGAGCCGGCCAGGACGACGCGGCCACCGCGGCGGGCCAGCAGGATTGCCTGGCGGGCAGCCTCGGACGTGCCAGCGAACTCGACCACCAGGTCGGGCGAGCCACCCAGCGCCTCGCGGGTGCGCTCCACGACGTCTTCAGCACCTTCGACGAGCACCTCGGCGAACGCCGAAAGGCGGCGCATGCGCTCGCGGCTTGTGCCGACGAGCGCCACGCGGGCTGCACCGAGCGCGCGCGCAACCTGCGCCGCAAGCGCTCCAAAGGCGCCCGAGCCGATCACGGCCACCCGCTCCCCGGCGACCAGCCGACCGCGCTCGACGGCGTACAGGGCGATGCCGATGTTGTCGCAGAAGGCGCCCTGATCGAAGTCCAACCCGGGCGGCAGCCGATGCACCGCCTTGGACGGCACCGCGACATACTCTGCCAGACCGCCGGGCACCGTAAACCCGATGTGGGCATGGCCGGTTTCGAGCCGACCGTAGTGTTCGCACAACTGGTACAGCCCTTCCAGACACCGCGCGCAGCTGCCGCAGCCGACGTGCACCTCGACGCCAACGTGATCGCCCACCGCCAGACCCGTTACCCCCGCGCCGAGCGCTTCCACCGAGCCGGAAAACTCGTGTCCTGGAACGTGCGGAAAGGGCGTGCCCGGGAACTGGCCAGCGAAGATCTTGCGGTCGGTGCCGCACACGGTCGTGGCGCGCACGCGCAGCAGCACCTGACCAGGGCCAGTAGCCGGCGCGGGCACATCGGAGCGCAGCTCGAAGCGATCTGGTGCCGTGAGGAGGACCGCGCGCACGGGAGGCGGAAGCTACTCCTGCGGCTTCACGAGGACTTTGAGCGCACCGTCGACGCGCTCCGCGAACGTGCGCAGCGCCTCGCCGTACGCCTCGATCGGGAACGTGTGCGTGACCAGCGGCTTCACGCGCACCCGACCCGACACGATCAGCGGCAACACCTCGTCCATGGTGTTGCGATTGGCGCGCACCCCGAACAGGTCGATCTCTTCGAGCACGATCTTTTGCATCGGCAGCGCTGTGTCACCCTCGGTGGGCACCCCGGTGAACGCGACCCGACCACCTTTGCGGAGCACATCAACCGACTGCCGAATGCTGGAGCTGGTGCCACCGCAGTCGATCGCGACATGGGCTCCCTTCCCATCGGTCAGGCCGCGCACCGCAGCGACGACGTCCTCGGCCCGGTAATCGACGGTCACGAAACCAAGCGTCGCAGCCTTGCGCAGGCGCTCGCCAGAGCCAGTGACGATAACAATGCTGGCGCCGAGCACGTAGGCGCAATCCGCGGTCAAAAAGCCCATCGGGCCGGCGCCGACGACGACCACGATGTCGCCCGGATTGATGCCTGGGCGCTTCACGGAGTGCAGCGCGATGCTCGCCGTGTCGACCATTGCGCCAAGCGGCAGATCGATCGAGTCCGGCAGCTTGAACACCGACTTGATCGAGTGCACGACGTACTGCGCATCAGCGCCCTGGCTGTAGTGCCCGTACTGGTGGTGTAGCGGCTCGCGACCGTAGTTGTCACACAGGTTGTAGCGACCGATCGCGCACATGCGACACAGGCCGCAGCCCGCGTGCGAGGTGCCGGCCACTCGGTCGCCAACTTGCCAGCCTAGTTCAACAGCTTGTGAGCCAACCTCGACGACGGTGCCCGACCACTCGTGGCCCGGAATGAACGGGTAGCCGCGCGGCCAGCGGCCGGGGAAGCGGCCTTCGTAGATGTGGACGTCGGTGCCGCAAATTGCCACGGCCTCGACCTGGCACAGCACTTCGAGCGGGCCCGGCGTCGGCAGCGGCACATCGTCGCGGATCTCGTGAGCGCCCGGTCGTGTGAGGACGACAGCGCGCATAGTTTCAGGGAGGGAGTGTGGCAGCGCGACCATCAGTAGCTGACGCGCGACTGCGTCTCCGCCATCAAACGGGCGGGTGAGCGAGTCGCGTCATCGCGCTGCGGCTGGCCGCCAGGCGGCGTGGCACCCTCGATGCCGGGCACCTGCAGGTCGAGGAACGCCGCTACCCGACAGATGCACCCCTCGCCGCCCTCCCAGCGCCACGGAAACGCGCCCAGCAGCACCCGCTGGCCAGCCACCTCGGCCAGCTCACCGCCGAGGTTCTCCAACATACAGACATTCGAGCGGGCGGTGCGGTAGTGGACGTACTCGAAGTCCCGCTCGGGCAGCGTCTCCTCGATCGGCCGACCGGTCATCGCCTCGTACTCGCGCACCAGGTCGGGTCGCATCCAGCGCACGCGCACATATAAGGAATGGTCGATGGACGCGAGATCGGCGCCGATCCACTTGATCTTCTTTTCGTCGACGAGATAGTCGATCAGCTCCGGCTGGGGCCCGGGGTGCCGATCGAAGTACATCACGTCATCGCGCGTAGCTTTGGTCCAGTTGTAGCGGTCCCAGCCGGTGTACAGGACGACAATGTCGCCTTCGCGGATCTCTTCACCTTTGGGCAGACAGCCGAGCACATCGTCGACCGAGTAGTACGACCACGGTTTGGTGATCGGCCGTAGATCGATGACCAGTCCGGTACCTACGAGGTCGGCCAGTGGTATTTCGCCGAGATGCTTGCCCGTCTCGCTGTAATGAACAGGCGCATCGATATGCGTACCCGTGTGCATATTGGTCTTGACCAGGACCGTGCTCTTGCGATCGCGATGGTGCGTGGTGATATCGGTGACTTCGATCGACGCAAACTGCGGCCAGGTCGGCATCCGATCGCCCCACGGCTGAGTCAGATCGACGATCCTCATGACTCGTCGCTGCTGGCGCGATTCCACGGCGCAATGCGCCGCTCGAGGCCGCGGGTGATCGTGGTCAGGACGATGCCCAGGGCCATCACCACCACCACCGGCACCAACAGATGGTCGGGCTGGAACGAGTTGTTGTAGCGCATGATCAGATAACCCAGTCCCGTGATCGACGTGAAGAACTCGGCCACGACCATGCCTACCAGCGCGCGGCCGACCGCCAGGCGCAAGCCCGCGGCAATGTACGGCAGCGCCGAGGGAATCACGACGTCTCCCCACAGCTGGCGCTCGCTCGAGCGGAACGAGTGCGCCACCTCCAACAGGCGGCGATCGACGTTTCTGACTCCCTGCTCCGTGTTGACCACGATCGCGAACACCGACGAGATGATGACCACGATCACCTTGGCAGTAACGTCCAGGCCGAAGATCAACGTGATCAACGGCACCAGTGCGACGTTCGGGGTCGAGTTGAAGGCGTCGACGTACCAGTCGAGCGCGAAGCGGACGATCTTGCTGCGCGCCATTGCCACGCCCAGTGGGATCCCGACCAGCAGGGCGATGACGAAGCCGATCACCAGCACCTGCAAGCTGCCGCGCAAGTACGACCACAGCTCGCCGCTGAAGATCATCTCGACCCCCGCGCCGACGACCGCCGTGGGTGGCGCGAATAGCGCCTTGTTGACCCGCCGACCGTAGAGCTCCCAGATCGCCAGCACGATCAGCAGCGAGCCGATTCGGACTGCCCATTCGAGTGCCCGGTCGCGGCGACGCACCGCGGCGGCGCTGGCGCGGCTACGCTCGACCACCGGGTCGCTGGCCTGCGCTCGTACTGCCGGCCGCTCACGAGTCCCGCGCCAGCGTGGATGCTGAGCCTGCCCAAGCATCACGCGGCGCTGACCTCCGGCCGCAACTCGGCCCAGATGTGCTGACGCAGCTCGAGGTAGCGCTGGCTGCGGCGGGTCGCTTGCAAGTCACGCGGCCGTGGCAGATCGACGTCGAGGATTTCTCGAATGCGGCCCGGGCGAGTGGACATCACCACGATCCGATCGCCAAGCACGATCGCCTCGTCGATGCTGTGGGTGATGAACACCATCGTGCGCTGCTCGCGTTCCAGAATCCGCGCCAGCTCCTCCTGGAGCAATTCGCGGGTCTGGGCATCGAGCGAGCCGAACGGCTCGTCCATCAACAGCACATCTGGATTGAGGACCAGCGCTCGGGCGAGCCCCGCCCGCTGCTGCATCCCGCCGCTCAGCTGGTACGGGTACATCGCCTCCGCTCCGCTGAGGCCGACGAGCTCTAAATACGGCTGCACCAGGCCAGGCCACTGTGCCCGCGGCACTCCGCGCAGCTTCAGCCCATACGCGACGTTCTCGAACACCGTCTTCCACGGGAACAGCCCGAAGTGCTGAAACACCATCGCCACGTTCGCACTCGGCGTGCGCACGGGTTGTTCATCGAGGTAGACCGCGCCCTCAGACGGCGGGATCAGCCCTGCCAGGCAGCGCAGCAGCGTGGTCTTGCCGCATCCCGAGGGGCCCACGACGCACAGCGACTCGTTCCCGCGGACTTCCAGATCGAGATCCTGAAACGCCACCACGGCGCCGTCGAGGAAGGTCCGCGTAGCTGCTTCCAAGCGCATCTTTGCAGGCATCAGCAGTCAACCAACCGAAGC
>WNGB01001928.1_pt1 | contig 33861 bp, 38 predicted proteins | sample 5400681 | NCBI WGS metagenome assembly WNGB01 (sample SAMN13153367, study PRJNA577476) | soil metagenome | isolation source: 115 cm soil or saprolite under grassland replicate 2 | place: USA:California | collected 2016-06-15
CGGCTCCGCCGCGACCGAGGCCCCCGCGTGCTTCGGCGAGGACGTCTACGTCGTCGGCGCCGCCAACTCGGCGGGCCAGGCGGCGGTGTACCTGTCCCGCCACGCCCGGCTCGTCACCCTGCTGGTACGGGGCGACCAGGTCGAGCGGTCGATGTCGTACTACCTCGTCCGCCAGATCGACGAGATTCCCAACATCGAGGTGCGCCTCACCACCGAGGTGATCGGAGTGCACGGCGACGATCACCTCGAGGAGCTCACGCTGTGCAACACCCGGGCCGGGACGCAGGAGACGGTCCGCGCCGGCTACCTCTTCGTGTTCATTGGTGCCGAACCCCGGACGGAATGGCTCGAGGGGGTGGTCGAGCGTGATCCGAGAGGGTTCGTGCTCACCGGCCCGGACCTGGTTCTGGCCGGGGAACGGCCGCGGGGCTGGGACCGTGACCGCGACCCGTACTACCTGGAGGCCAGCACGCCCGGCGTGTTCGCGGCGGGCGACGTCCGGGCCAACTCGATCAAGCGGGTCGCGTCGGCGGTCGGCGAGGGCGCCATGGCGATCCAGCTCCTTCATACCTATCTGGAGCACCGATGACCGAACCCGAACGCCTGACGCCGGAGGAGCTGCGAACCCTGTTCCTCTTCGAGCATCTGAGCGACGACCAGCTCACGTGGCTCGCCGAGCGTGGTCGCGTTGTCGAGTATGCGGCGGGTGGCACGATCCACGCGGAAGGGGCGCCCGCCTCGTGCTTCTTCGTGTTGCTCTCGGGGACGCTCGCCATGCTGAGCCGCGTGCACGGGGGCGAGATCGAGCTGTTCCGCTCCGACTACCGCGGCTCCTACACCGGTGCGTTCGACGCCTATCTGGGCGAACGTGGTGTTCCGCAGCTGTACCCGGGCACGGCGCGGGCGATCACCGACTGCCGGCTGTTCGAGCTGCCCGCCGCCGACTGGGGCCACGCGGTGAAGGAGTGGTTCCCGATGGCTGCCCATCTGTTGGCGGGAAGTCAGATCCAGGGCTACGCCGCTCGAGACACCGTCGCGCGCCACGAGCGGCTCGTCGCGCTCGGCTCGGTGACGGCCGGTCTCACCCACGAGCTGAACAATCCGGTCACGGCGGTCGTGCGCGCCACCGCGAGACTGCGAGACATGCTGGCCGAGATGCGGGAGAAGGTCGGGGAGATGATTCGCAGCCAGCTCCCCGCCGACCAGCTCGAAGCGATCGCCGACCTGGCGGGGCGCGCGCTCGAGCATCGCAGGGAGGCCGCCAGCCTGTCGCCGCTGGAGGCGTCCGATCGCGAGGACGAGATCGCCGCCTGGCTGGAGGACCACGGGGTCGCCGGCGCATGGGACATCGCGCCCACGATGGTCGCCGCGGGGATCGGTCTGGATTGGCTCGAGAAGTTCGCGGAAGTGTTACCGCCAGCGCACCTGGCGGTCGGCCTGTCCTATCCCGTCCGAGCCCTGGAGTCGGACAGCATGCTCGACGAGATCACCGACGCCGCCGAGCGCATCTCCGGGTTGCTCGCTTCGGCCAAGCAGTACACGCAGATGGACCGGGCACCGCTGCAGTCGTTCGACATCCACGAAGGCCTCGACGCCACCTTGACGATGCTCGCTCACAAGCTCGGCGAGAACATCGAGATCGTGCGTGAGTACGACCGCAGCCTCCCGAAGATCGCCGCCTTTCCCGGGGAGCTGAATCAGGTCTGGACGAACCTCATCGACAACGCGGCTGACGCGATGGAGGGGCACGGCAAGCTGACGGTGCGCACCGCCACCCTCGGGGACGATCGCGTGATGGTCGAGATCGGGGACACGGGTCCCGGGGTTCCCGATGAGGTCCGCACCCGTGTGTTCGAGCCCTTCTTCACCACCAAGGAGGTCGGGAAGGGAACCGGCCTCGGCCTCGACATCGCCTGGCAAATCGTCGTCGGCCGCCACGGCGGGGAGATCCGACTCGAGTCGACGCCGGGGAATACACGGTTCCAGGTCGTCCTTCCCATACAACAGGCCTAGCCTTACAACCCCGCGACGACGGGTGAGAGATCGAGGAGCGCCTCGGGATGACGGACGCACAGGTAGGGAGTGCTCCACGGGACGTCACCGCCGACCGCCCCTTCGTCGTCGAGCTCGGCGACGAAGCCGCTCGTGAGCCCGCGCTCACCGGTGGCAAGGCAGCTGCGCTGGCACGAGCGGCGGGTGCGGGGCTGGCCGTGCTTCCCGGCGTTGTCCTCACGACGGCGTTCTGCGACGAGATCGACGGTGGCGCGGACGTTGCCCACCACGGCGCGGCGCGAGACGCGTTCGCGCGCGCCGGCGGTGACCACCAGGCGCTCGTGGCACGCAGTTCCTCGGTGGTCGAGGACACGGCAGCGTCGTCGATGGCCGGTCAGTTCGATTCGATCATCGGCGTAAGCGGATTCGACGAGTTCGTCGCGGCGGTCACGGTGGTGCTGAGTTCCCGGGAGCGCGCCGGCGCTACCGACCAGCCGATCGCCGTGCTGGTCCAACCTCTGATCGTGCCGGCGTTTGGCGGGGTGATGTTCGGCGTCGATCCAGTGTCGGGCCGGACGGACCGCAGGATCGTCTCCGCGGTGGGAGGTGGTCCCGAGCAGCTGGTGAGCGGCGAGGTCAACGGCTCGCGGTACGTTCTCGACCCGTCCACGGCCAAGGTTCTGGACTTCGCAGCCAACGACGGCCCGGCACTCGATCGCTCCGATCTCCGGCAGCTGGTCTCGTTGTCGGAGATGGCCGCCTCGGTGTTCGGCGGGCCCCAAGACGTCGAGTGGGCGATCGCCGCGGACAAGCAGCTGTGGTTGCTCCAGTCACGCCCGGTCACGACGGAGATCAGGGGCGTGCCCAGAGGGCCCGTCTACGGTCCTGGCCCGGTCGCCGAGACCTTCCCCGCGCCGCTCACCGAGCTCGAAGTCGATCTCTGGGTCCCTCCGCTTCGCGAAGCCGTGTGCGAGGCCGTGCTGCTGGCCGGGGCCGCCACTCCGGCGGAGGTCGACGCCAGCGACGTCGTCATCTGCGTCGACGGGCACGTCGCGATCGACTTGCGCCTGGCGGGTGAGATCAAGCCGAAGCGGAGCATCCTGCGCGTCCTGAATCCGATTCCCGCGTTCCGGCGTCTGCGAGGAGCGTGGCGCGTCGGTCGTCTCCGTGCGGCGCTGCCGCGTCTGGCCGAGACTCTGCTCGACCGGACCGACGCCGATCTCGAAGCCGTTCCGGCCTTGACGGAGCTGACGAACCGGCAGCTGATCGCGTTGCTGCACCGCAGCCAGGTCATCCTGCGGGCCCTTCACGCTCATGAGATCCTCATCGGCACGCTCGCCGACACCGGCGGCAATCGTCTGACCGGCGCGTCGGTCGCGCTGCGAATGCTCGCGGAGGCGCGTCAAGACGGTCTGTCCGACCAGGAGATTCTCGCTCGGAGCCCGACGGTGTTGGCGCTCACCGCGCCGCGAGTGGCACCCGAACCCGAATTGCCCGCCGAGACGGACGCTCTGCCCGTGTCGACGGCCTGCCAGGCGTGCAGCGACGAGGGCATCGCGCGCGAGGCGCTTCGCCTTCGGGTGCGCTGGGTCCAAGAGGTGTCGGGCCGGGCCGCGTGGGAGCTGGGCGTGCGACTCGCCGCCGCCGGCGACCTCACGGAACCGGAGCTCATCCGTCACATGAGCCTCGAGCACGTCGAGTCGGTGGCGACGAAGCGGGCTGTGCTGGTGCCGAAGCTGGTGTCGACGCACGAGCACGTCTTCGGCGAGCCGTTGCCCGCGTGGTTCCAGCTCTCCGATCTGGGAAAGCCGATTCGGGCGCAATGCGCGAGCGAGGTCGGCGGCGGTACCGGCGCCGGCGGCGGTACGGGTAGCGGTGCTGTCACTTACGACGCCGACGATCCGCCGATGGGCTCGGTCCTCGTCACCACGACGCTCTCGCCCGGGCTCGGTCCCTTGTTGTCGCGGCTCCAAGGCATCGTGGCCGAGACGGGCTCAGTCCTGTCCCACCTCGCCATCCTGGCGCGCGAAGCCGGTGTGGCGACCGTCGTCGGCTACGCCGGTGCCACCGAGGATCTTCCCGAAGGCGCGGTTGTGTTCGTCGACGGCGATGCCGGACGAGTCACCATCCAGGAGAAGGAGCGCCAGTCATGAAGGTCATCGCCTGGCTCGCTGGTATCGGCACGCTGGTCGCGGGCGGCTTCTACATGATCGTGTCGCTCAACCGGTGGGAGTGGAACCGGGCGTTGTTCTTCGGTTTGATTGTCCTCATCGCCGAAGTCGCGCTCGCGACCGGACTGGTGCTTCGCCGTCTCACTCGTCTCGAGTACCGCATGCGGGTCGATCCCGAGGTCGCTGATGTCCTCCGTGAGACGCGGCCGCCATCGCCAGACCGATTTGCGTGGCTACGAGAATCGACCGGGCGGACCAACGTGTTCATCACGTTCCTGGTCGGGGGTGGCGTCATCCTCTCCGCCGGCGCGTGGATGGTCGATCGCATCGCGTCGAAGACGTCGTCGCCGGCCGGTGAGCAAAAGCTCGGCCACCAGCTCAGCAGGATCAGCTACCCATCCGGGGGGCTCCTGCTCGACGACGTCACCGTTCTCGCCCAAGAGGTACCGGGCGCCAACGACGATCAGATTCGCCAGTTGTTACGCCGCGGCGGCCGTCGTTGAGAAAGCTCAGGCCCGGCCGGATCATCCTCGGCGTCGTCGGCCTCGGGGTCGGGATCGTCGCGGTGCTCGCCCTCCGGGAAGCCACGTTGTCCACTCACGAGCGGGTCGATGCTCGAGCCACACGCCTTGTCCTGTCGGGCAAGACCAAGGGCGGCGAGGAGAATCAGACGCTCTCGGAGATGGTCGAGGCGCAGCTGCTCACGTGTCGCCTCGAGGTCGAGTCCGACTTGTCGGGGCCGATCGAACGCATCGGCGACGGTCGTTACCGCGCCGTGCTGGTTCCCGCACTGGATGACACGAACCAACGGCAATTCCGCGGCTGCCTCGAGGACTGGATCATCGACCACGTCCAACTCGACGTGGTCCAGCTCAGCCAGATCCGCTGAAGACTTCACTGCGTTGAAGAACAGGGCGCTCACATTGTCGGCAGTCCTGACCGATATGGGTGGCCTCCGCCTAGGTTGTGCCGGTGCGCGGGCTCAGCCGACGCGAGTTCCTCTTCGTCGCCGCTGGTGGCGCGGCGACGATCGCGTGGCGAGCGAGACCACGGCACCAACCCGAGGTGCGGGTGCGCGACCTCGGGGCACGCGGCGACGGTGAGCAGGACGACACCGACGCGATCCAGGCCGCGCATGACCGGGCGCGCTCGATGGGAGGCGGCGTGGTCCGGCTGGACCGCGGTGTGTATCGCACCAGCCAATCGTTGCTCTGGGCGAGCGGGGTCAGCCTCGTCGGAGCCGGACCGGCAGCCTCGGTGCTCCGAGCCGTCGACGTCGCCGGGAGCGTGATCACCAGCGACCGCGCGTACACCACCCAGGATCCGTTCCGGCACGCCCGCTTCGAACGGTTCGGCATCGACGGCGCCGGCATGCCGGCGGCGCCGTACGACACGGCGCGGAAGGGAATCTTCATCGACCACATGGTCGACGTCGTGTTCCGCGATCTCACGATCCGAGACATCCCCGCGACGGGGTTGGGCATCGACTTCCTGCGACGCGTCCTGGTCGACCGCGTCATCGCTCGACGTTGTGGCCGGGCCTATCGCCCGGGCGCGGGGGGCGGGGCCGGGATCGGTATCGGGACGGGAGCGACCGAGGTCGAGGACGTCACGGTCCGCCGCTGCCGTGCAATCGACTGCGGATCGTATGGAATCTTCTTCGAGCACCAACCGGGCAGTCCCTACCTCCCGCGGGGCGTGCGCATCATCGACTCCGTCGCGACCGGAAACGGGCAGCACGGGATCCTTGATTCGGGGTGCAGCGAGATGGTCGTGCAGGGCTCGACATCCATGAAGAACGGCAAGAGCGGCTTCTCGTGCGGGCAATCCGAGCTCGGGACACCTGGTCAAGGCGGCGAGGTTCGCGACTCGCGCTTCGAGGACAACCTCGATCACGGCGTCATCCTCGCGGCGGCGAAGGGCAACGGGGTGTCCGGCTACCGGCTGGTCGGCAACCAAGCCCGCGGCAACGTTTCGACGGGATTGCAACTCGACACGTCCGCCGGGCCCGTGACGAGCATCTCGGTCGTCGACAACGAGGTTTCGGGCAACGGGTCGGCAGGGATCGCCGTGGTCGGCGCAGCTGGCGGCGCGAGGTTGCTCTTCGGTGGCAACCACCTCGTAGCGAACGGCCGGCGTGACCGCGGTCCTGCGATCCAGGTGATGAACGACGTCGACGACTTGCGGATCGAGCGGAACCGGTTCTCCGACGACCAGCCGGTGCCGACACAGGGTCCGGCGATTCAGGTCGGGCCGGGCGCAACGATTCGCGGCGGCGTGATCGCCGCCGAGCACGCAGCGCGCAATCCGGGTGGCGGCGCCGCGATCCAGGGCCAGCTCGTGAACGTGAGCCAGCGGCCCTGATGCGAGCGGATTTCCTTCCTGTGATGTCGAAAACGGGTCGGCAGCTCTGACACCCGGGTACAGGCGCCGCCGGGGCGCCTGAACAGGAAGGATGGAGCGATGAGGTTCATGCTGCTGCAGAACTACGAGGAGACCGAGGGCTGCTCGGTTCCCATGACCGAGTGGAAGCCGGAGGACGTCACCGCCCACATCCGGTTCCAGCAGACGCTGAACGAGCAGCTGACCGAGAGCGGCGAGCTGGTCGACGCCCAGGGCCTGGCCGGGCCCGAGCAGGCCAAGTTCGTCGTGTCCGACGGGACGAACGCGCCGGTGATCACCGACGGGCCGTTCCCGGAATCGAAGGAGTTGCTCGCCGGCTACCGGATGGTCGACGTGGAGACGGCCGAACGGGCGATCGAGATCGCCGCGCAGGCGTCGGCCGCGCCGGGTCCCGACGGGGTTCCGATTCGCCAGACGATCGAAGTCCGTCAGGTGATGGGCGCCCCCGCCGATTCCGAGGTGTGAGCACCGAGACGAGTACCGAGGACCTGCTGCGCGAGCTGGCGCCGCAGGTTCTCGGTGCCGTCGTCCGGCGCTACCGCGACTTCGCCGACGCCGAGGACGCCGTGCAGGAGGCGCTGATCGCGGCGGCCACCCAGTGGCCCACGGACGGAAGGCCGGACAATCCGGTCGGCTGGTTGATCCGCGTCGCGTCGCGGCGCATGGCCGACCAGCACCACCGCGACGACGCCCGCCGTCTCCGGGAGAACCTCGCGGCGTCGTGGTCGCTGGCCGAGCCGGGCGACGTGCAAGGCCACGACGACACGCTGATCCTCATGTTCATGTGCTGCCATCCGTCGCTCTCGCCGGCGTCGGCCATCCCGCTCACGCTGCGGGCGGTGGGAGGCCTCACCACTCGTGAGATCGCCAGCGCGTTCCTCGTTCCCGAGCCGACCATGGGCCAGCGCATTACCCGCGCCAAGGCGAAGGTGAAGGCGTCGGGGGAGCCGTTTCAGCTCCCGTCGACGGCGGCGCGGGCCGAGCGGCTCCGCTCGGTCCTTCACGTGCTCTACCTCGTCTTCAACGAGGGTTACGCCGCCACAAGTGGTCCCGAACTCGCGCGTGCGGAGCTTTCGGGCGAAGCCATCCGGCTGACCCGGCTCGTGTACGCCGCGCTCCCGGAGGATCCCGAGGTCGCCGGCCTGCTCGCCCTCATGCTGCTCACCGAAGCCCGCCGTCCCGCTCGCACCGGCCCCGACGGCGAGCTCGTCCCGCTCGCCGAGCAGGACCGCACGCGCTGGGACCAGGATCTCGTCGCCGAGGGCGTGGCGCTCATCACCGACGCGCTCGCCCAGGGAACGATCGGGGAGTACCAGGTGCAGGCCGCGATCAACGCCGTCCACGACCAGGCCGCGCGTCAGGAAGACACGAACTGGGCCGAGATCCTCGCGCTCTACGAACTGTTGGAGCGCATCACCCAGAACCCGATGGTGTCGCTCAACCGCGCCGTCGCGGTGGCGATGGTCCACGGCCCGGCGACCGGCCTCGAGATGCTCGACGGCGTCGCGGAACGGCTGGGCGACCATCACCGCGTGCACTCGGTGCGGGGACACCTGTACGAGATGGCCGGCGATCGGGAGGCCGCCGTCGACGAGTTCCGGGCCGCGGCCGCAGGCACGGTGAGCGTTCCCGAGCGCGACTACCTCGTCGCGCAGGCGGCGCGCCTCGCCGCCGCGCTCGGCGGCGAACCGCGCCGAGCTACCCGTGGCCGACCGTGACGACGATTTTGCCCTTGGCCTTGCGATCAACGAGCTCGCGGAGCGCCTCGCCAGCTCGTTCGAGCGGATACGTGGACGACACGTGCGGGCGAAGCCGCCCGGTGCGCCACCAGTCGACGAGCTCCTCGACGTTGCGACGGTGTCGGTCGGGTTCCCGCCCGACGAACGCACCCCAGAAGACGCCGACGATCTGGCAGCCCTTGAGCAGCGCGAGGTTCAGTGGAATCGCGGGGATGTCGCCGGCCGCAAAGCCGATGACGAGGAACCGACCTTCCCAGGCCGTGGATCGCAGCGCCGGCTCGCTGTACGGACCGCCGACCGGGTCGTAGACGAGGTCGGCGCCGGCACCGCCGGTGAGCTCGCGAATGCGCAGCTTCAGGTCTTCGGTCGCGTAGTTGATCGTTGTCGATGCGCCGTACTCGCGGCACAGTTCGAGCTTGTCGTCGCTCGACGCCGCCGCGATGACGTTCGCGCCCATCAGCGCCCCGAGCTCGACGGCAGCGAGGCCCACGCCGCCGGCCGCGCCCAGCACGACCAGCGTCTCCCCGGGCTGCAGATCGCCGCGGTCCTTCAGTGCGTAGTGCGAGGTGCCGTAGGCGTACAAGAACGACGACGCGGCGGCGAAGTCGATGCCGTCCGGGATCGGGATGAGCGACCCCGCGTCGACCGCGATCTTCTCGGCGAGGCCACCCCAACCCGGCGAAGCGAAGATCCGATCGCCGACCTGGACTCCGTCGACCGCCGAACCGATCGAGCTCACGACGCCGGCGATCTCGGCCCCCGGAGAGAAGGGGAGTGGCGGCTGGAATTGGTACAGGTTCTGGATGATGAGGACGTCGGGAAAGTTGACTGCGCACGCCATGACGTCGACGACGACCTGACGATCGCCCGCGCGCGCGTCGTCGACCTCCTCGACCACGAGCGATTCGGGTGGCCCGTAGTCCTTGCACATGACGGCCTTCACGACGGGGCACGGTAGCGAACAGTGTCATGGTGGTCGACGCTTCGTAGGATGCGTGCTCAGTCGACCGAGAGGGACGAGATGTACGTCGCCGAGTTCACCCTTCACGCCAAGCCGGGACACTACGCCGAGGTCGCCGGGCTCTACTCGACGTTCGCAGCCGAGTTCCTGTCCGACCACCCGGCGCTCGACACCGTGATGATCCTCGGAGACGAGGCAAGCGGCGTCGTGCGGGGGGTGGGCGTGTTCACGGACCGGCCCGCAGCCGACAGCGTCAACAGTGATCCGGAGTTCGCGGCCTTCAACGACGCGGTCGCGGGCTTGCTGGCGAACCCGCCCGAGCGCGTCGAGCTCGAGCTGCTGCACCTTTTCAGCCGGGAGCGGTGACCATGATCGGTCCCTCGATCGCCGACGTTCTGCCCCTCGCAGTCGGCGTGCTGGTCAGCCCGATCCCGATCATTGCCGTCATCCTCATGCTGTTCTCGCCGCGGGCGCGGTCGAATGGGCCCGCGTTCCTGGTGGGCTGGATCGTCGGCCTCGGAGTCGTGAGCGCGATCGTCTACGCGATCTCGAACGGTGCCGACGTGTCGGGGAGCAGCGGTGCATCCGACGGCACCTCGGTCGTGAAGATGGTCCTGGGCGGCGTGCTGGTGCTCATGGGGTTCCGCCACTGGCGCAAGCGCCCCGCGCACGGAGAAGCCGCACCAATGCCGAAGTGGATGGGCGCCCTTGACTCGGTCACGCCGGTGCGGGCGCTCGCCATCGGCGTGGCGCTCAGCGCCGTGAACCCGAAGAACCTGATCCTCACGGTGGGTGCCGCCTCGACCGTCGCGCAGAACGGGGTCTCCACGGGCGGCGCCGTGGTCGTGCTCGCCGTCTTTGTGGTCGTCGCGAGCATCAGCATCGCCGCGCCCGTAGCGGTGGACCTGCTCGCCGGGCACCGCGCGCAGCGAGTGCTCGACACCTGGAAGGGCTGGCTCGAGCAGAACAACGCCACGGTCATGGCCGTCCTGCTGGTGGTCTTCGGCGTCGTGCTGTTCGCGAAGGGCCTGGGCCCGATCACGTCCTGACCGGCTCGATCCCGTCGACGTCGACGAGGAGATGGCGCGGCCCGCGCAGGACCGGGCTGGGTCGGTAGGGCGGCGGGTCGACGGTCAGGCGCGGGTTGCGGAGCCGGCGGGCGAGCGCGAGCAGCGCGAGCTGCGCTTCGAGCCGCGCCAGGGGCGCGCCGAAGCAGTAGTGGATCCCGCCGCCGAACCCGAAGTGCTGGTTGTCCCGCCGGTCGGGGTCGAATCGCTCCGGGTCGTCGTAGTGGTCGGCGTCACGGCTGCCGGACGCCAGCAAGAGCACGACGCGTGAGCCCTTCGGGATCGTGGTGCCGCCGACGTCGATGTCGGCGAGCGCGTTGCGGTTCGGCAGGAAATGCACCGGAGGTTCGTAGCGCAGCAGCTCCTCGACCAGCGGTACAGCCAGCTCCCGGTCCTCGCGCAGTCGCGCCAGCACGTCGGGGTTGCGGAGCAAGGTGAGCGTGCCGTTCGTGATGAGGTTCACGGTCGTCTCGTGCCCGGCGACGAGCAGCAGGACGCCGGTGACCTCGAGGTCGGTGTCCGACATGTGATCGTCGGCGGGATCGTTGGCGAGCCGTGAGAACAGGCTGTCGTCGGGGTGGTCGCGATGGCGCTTGATCAACTCGCCGAGGTAGCCGACCAGCGCTACCTGCGCCTCGTTGCGCTTCTGATTGATCTCGTCGGCGTTCGCCTGGTCGGCGGCGTCGATCCCGGCCACGATCGCTTCCGCCCAACCGTGGAACGTCGGTTCGTCCTCGCTCGGCACGCCGAGCAGCGTGCAGATGACCTGGACCGGCAACGGGTACGCGAAGTCGTCGACGACGTCGATCTGCTTCCGATCGCCGAACCCGGCGACGAGGTGGTCGACGAGCGCCGCGATCTCGGGCTCGCGTTCGGCCACTCGCGTCGCGTTGTCGGGCGGGCCGAACTGGCGCATCGCGACACGGCGCAGGCGGTCGTGATCGGGCGGGTCCCGGGTGATGAACGGCGCAAAAGCCGGCGGCGGCAAGCCTTCCGGCGGGTTCGCGAGGCGACGCGGGTCGGAGCTGATGCGAGGGTCGTGGAGCAGCGCACTGATCTCCCGGTACGTGCTCACCACGTACGTCCCGTCGTCCTGGACCGTGACCGGCGACTCGCGGAACCGGGCGTAGATCGGGAAGGGATCGTGCCGGTTCGCCGGGTCCGTCAGCTCGTGCAGCAGTGTCTCGTTGGTCACGGTTGCCTCGCTCGGTCGGGGAGCACCTTGGCGCGCATCTCGTCGGGGTCGTGCCCACTCACCACGACCGGTGGCGCGTGGTACGGCACGGACGGATGCGGGAAGCCGGCGGAGACCGGCCCGTCGGGCGTTGGCCCGTCGGCCGCGTGCAGATCGGGTGGGAACGCGGCCCTCGTCTCGATCTGCCGCCGGTAGAAGTCGAGCGGCTTCGCGCGGTCGAACATCACGGCTCCGACGACGCGTCCCTCGCGTCCATAGGTAGCCGCGAAGCTCCGATCGGATGTCGAGCCCTCGGTGAACAGGATCTGGTCGCCGAAGGTCGGTACCCCGACCGACTTGATGTTGGCGCGGAACTGGATCGACCAGAACGCGGGGACGGAGATGTGGGGGAGGCGCCGCGTGGGCTCGCACACCATGTTGTGCGCGGCGACGCCGGCCTGGGTGACAGCGTTCTCCCAGTGCTCGAGACTGAGGAACTCGTAGTCGTAGAGCGGGTGGACAAACCGCGCGACGTCCCCGGCGACGAACACGTCCTCGGAGACGAGGCCATCGATGTCGATCGCGCGACACCCCGCATCGGTCGAGACGCCGAGCGGTCCCGCCGCCAACCGGGAGCCGGCCAACCACTCGGTGTTCCGCATCGCGCCGAGCGCGACGACGGCGACGTCGGCGTCGAGGCGGGTTCCGTCCGAGAGGGTGGCGCCGCGCAGCTTGCCGTCGGCGTCGCCTTCGAGCGCCTGCATCGAGGTGCCGCAGCGGAGGTCGACGCCGTGGTCGCGCTGCATGTCGGCCGCGACGGCGCCGACGACCTCTCCGAGCGCGCCCGCGAGCGGCGCCGGTCCCCGCTCGACGAGCGTGACGGGGAGATCGAGCTGGCGGCACACCGACGCGATCTCGGATCCCGTGAACCCGCCGCCGATCACGAGCACCCGCTGAGGCCCGGCGGCGAGCAGCTTCCGGAGTGCGGCGGCATCACCGGCCGTTCTGATCGAGACCACACCGTGTAAGGCGGCCTCCGACTCGACGGGCCACGGGCGGTTACGCACGCCGGTCGCGATCAGCACCCGGTCGTAGCCCGCTTCGCTCCCGTCGGCGAGCCGCACGACGCGCTGCTCGCGATCGAGGCCCGTGGCCGCCGTGCCGAGCGTCCACTCGACGTCGTCGAGCTTCTCGAAGAGGGGTAGTCGGGTGCGCTCGGCCGGCGCGAGGCCCAGCAGCACCTGCTTCGAGAGCGGCGGACGGTCGTAGGGCTCGCCGGGTTCATCACCGATCACCCGCAACGAGCCGGAGAATCCCTCGCGCCGTAAGCGTTCCGCCGCCCGCAGTCCGGCGAGTGACGCTCCGACGATCACGATGCGCGTATCGCTGCCCAGCATGCCGATCCGGTCCGTCGTCAGCCGGCGTCCACGGGCGCCTGGGGGTCGCGCTGGTCGGCGAGGTCCAGATGAATCGCCTGCACCGGACACGCAGCCGCTGCTCGTTGCACCTTGATGCGCTGGTCGTCGTCCGGCTCCGGAACGTACATGAGCGCCTCGTTGCCGTTGAAACGGAACGTCTCGGGTGCGAGGAAGCAGCATTGCGCGTATCCCTCGCACACGGTGAGGTCGACGACGAGTCGCATTCGGGCGAGATGCTAACCCGGCGGATGGCGCCCGCGTGAGTGCTCCCCTTGGGGCTCAGCGGGCGCGTATTGTTGCCGCCTGCACGTAGGGAGAGGGCAGGCAGGAACATGAATGTGCTCGAAGTCGCCGACGGCCGGCGCGTCGCCTACGAGGTCGGCGGAGATCCCGATGGTGTCCCGGTGTTCTTCCAGCACGGCACCGGCGACTCGCGCCTCTGCAAGCACCCCGACGACTCCGTCACCGCCGCGCTGGGGGTGCGACTGGTCACCGCCGACCGGCCGGGGGTCGGCGGCTCGTCGCCCTACAAGCGCCGCAGCATCCTCGACTGGGTGCCCGACGTCGAGGCGCTCGCCGACGCGCTGAACCTCGACCGCTTCGTCGTCGCCGGCCACTCCGGTGGCGGACCGCACGCGCTCGCAGTCGCGACGAAACTCGGTGACCGCGTGACGAAGGTCGGCCTGGCCGCGCCGATCGCGCCGTTCGACGAGAAGGGCACGAAGGGCATGGTCGAGGACTCGGACCTCAAGATGATCTTCAAGCTCGCTCATGTGAAGTGGCTCGCCAGCGCCATGGGCAAGGTGGAGGCGAAGCACTACCGCAAGGACCTGCCCGGTTTCGTCGAACACTGCGCGAACGCGTACCCCTCCGACAAGGTCGTCTTCACCGACCCGGTGCTCGAGCCGATGTTCGAAGCCGAGTTCGACGCCGCGTTCGCCCAGGGCGGCGTCGGCGCGCTCGACGACATGTGGGGGTTCCTGGACTGGGGCTTCGAGCCCGAAGCCGTCCGCCAGCAGGTCGAGCTCTTCGTCGGCGATGCCGACGACATCCTCGACCCGAAGATGAGCGACCGGCTCGCGGATCGCCTGCCCGACTGCACCAAGCACACCTGGCCCGGCGCCGGCCACTACGGCGTCTACGGACGGTGGGAGGAGTTCCTTGGTGCGCTCATCTGACCGCCGCCGGGTCGCGGTGGGCGGCGTCGCCCTCGCGCTGGCGATCGCCGGGGCGTGCTCGTCGGGCAGTGGCTCGGGCTCGAAGACCTCGAGCTCCAGCGCGACCAAGAGCACCACGGCGACGAGCTCCGGGAGCACGACCGATCTCAAGCTCGACCCCGGCAAGGACTACGGCAACAAGTACGCCAACGGCATCCTGCCCGTTGGCGACAGCAAGTACGTGACCGATGCCCCGAAGAAGGGCTCCGTGTATCTTTGCCAGGCTCCTCGAGGACAGGCCGGCGACCCGCAGTCTCGGGGGCCCTGGTTCATCAACAACGGCACCGAGTACGACATCAACCAGAAGGTCGCGGTGCAGGGCAACGTCAGCTGGGACGCGAGCTACTCGGAGAACGTCGAGGGTGACAAGCGCGTGATCGCGACCAACGACCTCCCGCGCGACCACACGACCGGGGTCTTCCCCGTGCAGCCATCCGATCCCGCGTACCAATACGACCGCAACCCCAACCAGATCGCGGCCCAGTCGCTCACCTACAGCCTGAACGCCGACCCGAAGGTCGAATCACAGGCCAAATGCCTCGGCGGGGAGGTCGGCGTGATGCTGACCGGCGTCGCGCTCTTCGACGCGTTCGACGCCGGTGGACTCGACGCCGGCGCGTGGGAGGTCCAGGACGGCTGCGACGGCCACCCGCAGATCTCTGGCGAGTACCACTACCACACGCTCAGCAGCTGCATTCAGGACACGAGCGTGAGCACGGTCATCGGGTTCGCACTGGACGGGTTCCCCATCACGGGACCGAAGGTCGGGGACAACAACATCCTCACGACGAGTGATCTCGACGACTGCCACGGCATCACGAGCACGATCACGCTCGACGGGAAGCAGGTCGAGACGTACCACTACGTGATGACGCAGGACTTCCCGTACTCGGCGAGCTGCTTCCGCTCGACCGCGACGAACCCGCCCGGGCAGCCGGCCCAGCCCGGTCAGGGTCCACCCGGCTGACGCGCTGCGTCACGCGCCCGTCTTGCTACGCGCTGCTCTCGAAGATCCAGGTCCCGCGGAACTCGACGACGCGGTGCCCGGGGAGCTCAGCGACGCGGACAGCGATGTCGCTGCAGGTAGGGCAGCGCAGCACGACGCCGGCGGCGATGTAGGCGCGATGCGCGCCGGCGGGGTGACGGGACCGGCAGGACTGGCAGATGCGCTCGGCGGTAGTGGGCTCGACGACGAGGATCTCCTCGAGTAACCCGGCGATGCCGTTCCCGTCGAGGTGCTGGTCGGCGTCGCTCATCTCACCCTCCCGTCGGACCGAACCGCTCGGTCTTCACCATCTTCGCGTCGTGGCCGGCGTCCACCAGCAGGCTGGCGACGTGCTCGACGAACGGCGTCGGCCCGCACACGAACGTGCGTGGCCGGACGCTCGCGTCGGGCCCGACGTCGCGGAGCATGTCCGCGTCGACTCGCCGGGACCACCCGGACCAGTCGGGCGGCTGCTCGCGCGTCAACGTGGAATGCACCTCGACACCGTCCGCCGCGAACCGCTCGAGCTCATCGCGGTACAGCACGTCGTCCCACCGGCTCGCGGACAGCAGCAGCCGGGTATCGATGTCGGCGCGCGCGGCAGCGCGGTGCCGCAGCATCGCCGCCAGCGGGACGAGGCCCGACCCACCTCCCACGAGGAGGAGCGGCCCGCCGTCCGCCGCTTGCCACGTGAAGTAGCCGCCGATCGGCCCGCGCAGCTCGAGCTGGTCGTCGGGCCGGAGCTCGTCGCACAGGTAGACGGAGACCTCGCCGTCGTCGAGGCGCTCGACGGTGAGCGACAGATGGTCGTCCTCCGGGTTCGACGCGATCGAGTAGGAGCGTTGCGCCTGGTAGCCGTCCTCGGCCGTCAGCCGGACGTCGAGGTGCTGGCCGGGGAGATGCCCGGGCCAGTCGGGGACGTCGAGCGTGATGGTCTTCGCGCGCGGCGTCTCGGTGTGGGTCGCAACGACCGTCGCGAGCCGCCACGTCAACGGCACGCGGCGCGGTGTCAGTCGCTCCAGTATCGCTGTTCCTTCCACGGGTCGCCGCGGTTGTGATAGCCGAGCGTCTCCCAGAACCCCGGCTCGTCGTGGTCGAGCAGCGTGAGACCGCGCACCCATTTCGCGCTCTTCCAGAGGTAGAGGTGGGGGACGAGGAGTCGCGCCGGTCCGCCGTGCTCCGCTTCCAGCGGCTCACCGTCGAATTCGTACGCGACCCAGGCTTGACCGTCGGTCACGTCGTCGAGCGGCAGGTTGGTCGTGTACCCGCCGTCGCAGAAGGCGGAGACGTACTCGGCGCTCGTGTCGACGTCTTGGAGCAGGACGTCGACGGAGACGCCCTTCCACGGCGTTCCGAGCTTCGACCATTTCGTGACGCAGTGGATGTCGACGGTGAACGTCTCGCTGGGCGCCGCGAGCAGATCGTCCCACGACCATGACACTGGGCTGTCCACCGCGCCGTTGATCGTGAACGACCACTCCTCGAGCGGCGTGTGTGGCGTCGGGCCGGCCGACAGCACGGGGAAGTCTTCGACGACGTACTGTCCGGGAGGAACCTTCGTCGTGTCGACGTCGGCACGACGGCGGCCGCGGAAGCCCCGGGAGATCGGTGCCATCGCCTTCGAACTTAGCTCGCCGGAATACTCCAACGGGTCGGCGCCGTTGGGAGGGCCATGCCCGGGATGAACGACTTCAACCAGCAGATCATCGACGAGTTCCACGCGAATGGGGGCAAGGTCGGCGGCCCGTTCGCGGGCGTCGGCATCCTCTTGCTGCACACGACCGGCGCCAAGAGCGGGAAGCCGCGCGTCAATCCGGTGGCCTACCGGCGGGATGGCGACGATTTCGTGATCATCGCCAGCAAGGGCGGCGCGCCGACGAACCCCGACTGGTTCCACAACCTGCGCGCGCACCCGGATGTGACCGTCGAGGTCGGGGCGGAGCAGTTCGACGTCAAGGCCAGGATCACGGAAGACGGCGAGCGCGAGCGGCGGTGGACGGAAACGAAGGGGGAGCTCCCGCAATTCGGCGAGTACGAGCAGAAGACGGACCGCCAGATCCCCGTCATCGTCCTCGAGCGCGTGGCATGAGAGGACGCGGGTGAAGATCGGGATCATCGGCGCGGGCAGGATCGGCGGGAACCTCGCCGGGCAATGGAGCCGGCGTGGCCACGACGTGCTCATCAGCTTCAAGCGCGACGAAGCGGAGCTGATCGCGCTCGCCGACATGGTCGGGGCCCGACCGGGATCGGTCGTGGACGCCGCCGAGCACGGCGACGTGGTCGTCGTCTCGGTGCCGTGGAGCTCGCTCGACGAGGTGGCCGCGGCGGTGACGGTCGGCGACAAGGTTCTCGTGGACACGACCAACCCGTATGCCGACGGTGGCTTCGTCGGCGCCCCGAGCGGGGGATCAGCCGCCGAATACAACGCGAGGCGGTTCTCGACCACCCGACTCGTGAAGTCGTTCAACACGTATACGTCGCGGTTCCAGGCGGAAGTGGGCGACGGGCGTCACGGCGAGCCGGTCGCGATGTTCCTCGCCGGTGAGGACGCCGACAGCAGGGATGTCGTCGCGACGCTGGTCCGGGACGCCGGTTTCGAGCCCGTCACGCTCGACAGCTGGTCGACGATCTCGCTCATGGAGGCGCCGCGCCGCGCCGGCTCCGTCTACGGCGAGGAGTACCGCCCTGACGCCGCACGGCGCATCGCGACAGTGGCCGTCACCGACCTCGCGCACGCGGCCCGGCTCGCCGACGAGCTCAAGGAAGCCGGCTAGAGCAGCTCGGGCGCCGTCCGTCGGAACGTACGCGCCGCCCTAAGCTCAGCGGCATGTGCAGAAACATCACCGAGCTCCGAGGCCTGGAACCGCCTGCGACCCGCGAGGAGATCGAGGCCGCCGCCCGTCAATACGTCCGGAAGGTGACGGGGATCTCGAAGCCGAACCCCGCGCTCGCCGGCCACATGGAGGACGCGGCCCTGGAGGTGGCGTCGATCACCGAGCGGCTGCTGGCCGAGGTCCCGAAGCGGCGCCAGCCACCGAAGACGGTGCCGCCGTTGCGGCGTCCCGAGGTTCGGAAGCGCCTCGGGCTCGAACCCCTGTCGGCCTGACGCTCACGGCGCCGTCGCGAGCTCCTCGAGCTTGGTGACGACGTTCCAGGTGCGCGCCGTGGCGCGAACGCTCAACGCGCGTTCGAAATAGCCAGAGCTCATCTTCGAGCCCTGCGTGACGCCGCTCGCGTACCGGAGGTAGATCTCCGTCCCCCGCACCACGAACTCGTCGGGACCGAAGTCGTCGGCCCCGACGGCGCGCACCGCGGCCACCGAAGGTTTCGACTTGAGGAATGCGATCTGGACGGTGACAGGACCGGCGCAGGACCGGAGCCACGGGTTGGCCCGCGTGATCTTCGTGAGCTCGGCCGCCGTCCGCACCATGACGTCGACCTCCAGACCGAAGTCGGCGCGCAGGATCTTCTCGACGGAGGTCGCGACCGCGGCCGGCTTCCGGGAGCGATGGGCGAGCACGACGTTGCCGCTCTGCAGGTGGGTCGCCACCCGGTCGTAGCCGGCGTCGTCCAGGGCAGCGCGGAAGTCGGCCATCCCGACGCGGCGCTGGTTGCCGAGATTGATCGCCCGGAGGAACGCGACGAAGACCGGCACCGGCGTCCTAGCGCAGCCCGTCGACGGCCGCCCGTGCCGCGACGCGAGGCTCGTCTCCCTCGGGCGTCGCGTCGCCCGACGGGTCCGGGCGCCGGTACCAGAGCATCACGACGATCCCGCCGATGGCGGCGAGCATCGCGAGCGTGTTGATCCAGTTCGCGAGCAGCACTTGAAACGTGTGCTCGCGCAAGAACACCTGCGGGTACACGGCGTTCCCGAAGCGGTCGTCGATCATGAGGACGGCGAAGAACGCGATCGCATAGAGGGAGACACGCCATCGCCAGCGCAGCGCGAGCAACGGGAGCACCCACGCCGCGAACCACGGCGCCGTGTAGACGGACGCGAACAGGTACGCGAGCACGGCACCGGCGACGGCAAAGAGCGGCGTCGGTTCCTTGAGGCGGCTGGCGACGAAGATCGTGGCGACCACGAGGACCGTGACGAGCGCGTAGGTGGGCAGATGGGCCTGGGAGCCCAGCTGCTCGTAGCCGTAGCCGACGGCGTTCCTGAGGCCGCCGGGAACGAGGAGGTTCCAGGGCGAGTGGGGAAGGATGGTCTCGCGCGCCTCGAGCAGTGGATTGATCACGTCGCGGAGCCCAGCGAGCAGAAGCATCGGCAACGTGACAGCCGCGGCGACGATCACTGGTCGCAGCAACGCGCGAGGTCCGCGACGGTATGCGAGCCACGCGAGGTAGGCGAGCAGCGCGAGCCCGGCCGTCGCCTTGATCAACGCGGCAGCGGTGAAGACGAGCGTGGCGGTCGTGCGCCGGTCGCGGCTCGCGAGCAGCACGCCGACCAGGACGCCGAGCCCGACGAGCGCATCGTTGTGGCCGGCGTTCACGACCATGTACGCGATGACCGGGTTCAGCCCGACGATGGCGACGGCGGCCGCGCTACGGGTGCGCCGGGCGATGAGCACGAGCGCGACGAAGACCGCGATCGCGGCAAGCAGCTGGTACGCGAGCCGGATGGGCAGGGGATGGTCGCCGGTCACGAGCGCCACCGCTGCGGTCACGCCGATGAACACGGGACCGTATCGGGCGGTCCCGTCACGCCAGTACGGGTTGACGTGCTCGAGCAGGGGATCGTGCGGATAGTCGGACGGCGGGTGCACGTACGGGTTCTCGTGATGGTGCACGACGATGCGCCCGTACATCCCGTACGCCCACAGGTCGTCGCTGGACCGGGCAGGCGCGAGCGCGGACCCGAGGAGCAGACCGCCGCTGAGGACCAGGACGGTGCCGACGCCGAGCCAGCGCCGGAGCGACCCGAGCGCGACGACCGATGCGAGCGCGCCGAACGCGACGAGGAGCACCGCCAGAATCGCGTACGGTCCCATCGACGGCTCGGCCAGGACGATGAGCCCGGTCGCCATGAACGAGGCGACGAGCAGCGCGGCCGAGACGAAACGGCTCGGAGGGATCCGTCCGGCTGGCACCGGCCAACGCTAACCGGCGATCCGAGGCCTCACTGGTGGGCTTGCTCCGCTTATCGTGTCCCCCGTGGGCAAGGAAAACGACTCGACCGGCTTGCTTGCCGGCGTCCGCGTGCTCGACCTGAGCATCTGGCGGCCGGGCCCGTACGCGACACAGCTGCTCGTGGAGCTCGGGGCGGACATCGTGAAGGTCGAGCCGCCGGGCGGCGACCCGATGCGCGTGTTCCCCACACTGTTCGCGGTGCTGAACGCCGGCAAACGCAGCGCGGCTGTGGACCTCAAGGACGACGCGGGCAGGGCGGCGGTGCTCGCGCTCGCCGAGGACGCAGACGTCGTCGTCGAAGGCTTTCGCCCCGGAGTAGTGCGCGGCCTCGGCGTGGACGACGAGAGCGTGCGGCGCGTCAATCCGTCGGTTGTCTACTGCTCGATCTCCGGGTACGGCCAGAGCGGACCCCTCGCCGAGGTGCCCGGGCACGACGTCAACTACCAGGCGTGGGCGGCGGTGCTGGAGCCGCGCGACGGGGAGGGGCCCGTTGTCGCGCGCCCGCCGATCGCGGACCTGGCCGGTGGCGCGTACGCGGCGTTGGCGGTCTGCGCGGCGTTGGTGCGACGGTCGCGTACTGGTGACGGCGAGGCGATCGATGTCTCCATGACCGACGTGCTCGCCAGCTGGACCGGGGCCGTCCCGCCGCTCAACCTGCCCGGCGGGCAGAAGGTGGGCGGTCGGGTGCCCGGCTACGGCACGTTCGAGACGTCCGACGGCGGCTGGATCGCGCTCGGCGTCATCAGCGAGGACCACTTCTGGGCCGGGCTCACGCGCGCGCTCGGGCTCGACGACGCCGCCGAACTGTCGTTTGCCGAACGCCTCGCGCTCGGCAAGTCCCTCGCGGCCCGGATCGAGGAGTCGATCGCGACCCGGGGCCGCGACGACCTCGTGCGAGAGCTGTCGGCCGTGGGCGTTCCAGTGGCCCCGGTCCTCTCGCAGGACGAGATGCTGAGCGCGCAGCCCTTCCGCAGTCGCGGCACCGTGGTCGACGGTCCGGAGGGCGCGCCGTTCATGCGCCATCCACTGCAGTACCGGGATCACCCTGCGCGTGCGGCGCAGGAGGTGCCGCCGCTCGTCGAGGGTCCCGGCCGGCTCCCGTCGTGGGCGGTCCGTTAGCTGTCGCTCTTGGGCGTCCTCGCCGCGAGCTCGTCGTCCGACGGGACGACGCCGAGCTGCTGGAGGAACTGGAAGCGGTCCGCCATGCCCCAGCTCTCGGCCAGCCGTCCGTCGGCGACCCGCCACAGGAAGAACGCGCGCATCGTTCCCTTCTTGTGAGTGGCACCGCCCCGGCGGTAGTCGCCGCTGTTCGTCCCGCTCATCGAGAGAAACGATCCGACCCGATCGCCCTCGGCGATCAGGTCGAGCACCTCGACGCGGAAGTCGGGAAACGCATTGCGGATCATCTCGATGCCGCCGCGGATCGAGTTGGGCCCGGTGGGTGCGTCGAGGATGATCGGGTCGTGGGTCACGACGTCGGGTGCGACGATCGCGTCGACGACGGCGAGATCGCCACGGTTGAACCCGTCCTCGTACAGCCGGCGGACGAGGGCCTTGTTGGTCTCGAGCGTGTCAGGCATGTCGCGATTCTCGACGCTCTACGATCACGATCGCAACGGTCGCGCGGGCAGGCGAAGGGGGGAGCGATGGCGAGCGATCCGACCTGGAACTTCCAGGATCCGGCCAGCAAGGAACGAGTGCTCGACGTTCTCCAAGGTGAGATGGAATCGATGTTCCAGCTCATGGGGGAGCCGGCGCGGTGGGAGGCACCGACCGCGTGCGAGGCATGGGAAGCGCGCGACGTCGTCGGCCATCTGGTCGACACCACCGAGGGCTACCTGCCGGCGTTCGCGGGCGCCCGAGACAACGCGGCTGCCGATGCGCCCCTGGGGCTCCGCGACATGGCCAAGTTCGTCGACCAGGGGGCCAAAGGGCTCCGCACGGTCCCGCGCGACGAGCTGATCGGCCGGCTGCGCGACGACAGCGAAACCATGATGGCGGACTTCAAGGCATTGTCGCCCGACGAGTGGGCGAGCCTGATGGTCCCGCACAAGTACATGGGACCGCTGCCGGCGATGTTCTACCCGATGTTCCAGCTCGTGGACTACGCGGTGCACAGCTGGGACGTTCGCGAGGGCATAGGGCAACCGCACGCGCTGTCGGGTGACGCCGCTGACCTGCTCGTGACCGTCATCTTCGTGCTCTGGTCCGCGACCGCCGACACGACGGCAGTCGACCAGCCGTACTCCGTCGGCGTTCGGACGACGGGCAACAACGGTGGAGAGATGCGTGCGGAGGTGACGTCCGACGGCGTGCAGTTCGCGCCGGGCAGCGTCGACGACTGCGCCGCCGTGCTCGAGTTCGACCCCGCGACGCTGGTGCTCACCGGGTACGCCCGCATGAACGGCGGGACCGTTCGGGGCGACCAGGAGCTCGCGGGGGCGCTTCCGCGACCTGTTCTTTCCCATCTGATCCCTTGAAGCGCACGATCCCCGCGCTGTTCCGACGGGCGGTCGCCGAGGGGGGAGGCGACACGTGGCTGCTCGCCGGGGAGCAGTCGTACACCTACGCGGACGCGGCGGAGCGGATCGGCCGGGCCGCGAGCGGGCTCCGGGGGGCGGGCGTCGGCCGCGGCGACCGGGTGGTCGTGACGGCGCGCAACGCGCCCGAGTACCTCCTCGGATGGCTCGCGCTCATGGAGGTCGGTGCCATCCAGGTTCCCGTCAACCCCAAGAGCTCGCGAGCCGAGCTCGCCGGATTCGTGGGTCAGGTCGCGCCGAAGCTGCTCGTCACGGACGGTGACCTTGCACCGATGGTGGACGACGCGATCGGAGACGTCGGGGCCCGCGTCGGTCGCGTCGATGTCGGCGAGCTGTTCGCGGCGGCGCCGGACGGCCGAGGTCCGGCGGACGTCGACGAGGGTGACGTGGCGGTCATGATCCCGACGTCGGGCACCACCGGTCGGTCGAAGCTGGTCATGCAGACGCATCTCGCGTACGTGATGGCCGGTGAGGGTTTCCCGTACTGGTTGCAGCTGACGAGCGACGATCGCTTGATGACCTCGCTGCCGCTGTTCCACATCAACGCGCCCGCGTACTCGACGCTCGGATCGGTCGCGGCACATGCGAGTCTCGTGCTGCTGCCCGGGTTCTCCGCCGGCGACTTCATGGCCGCGGCGCGTCGCTACGAGGCGACCGAGTTCAACGCCATCGGCGCCATGCTCGAGATCCTGATGCGCCAGCCCGAGCGAGCGGACGACGCCGACAATCCCATCCGCCTCTGCTACACGGGCCCGTCGCCGGAACGCGAGCGCCAGCTGGAGATCGAGGCGCGCTTCGGCTTCGAGATCGTGTGCGGGTACGCGCTGTCCGAGACGCCCTACGGACTCGTCTGGCGGCACGGGACGCGACCGTACGGCTCGCTCGGCTCCGCTCGGCAGCATCCCGAGCTCGGGCACGTCAACGACGCGCGGGTGATCGACGACGGCCGACCGGTCGCGGCGGGTGCCGTGGGCGAGCTGGAGCTGCGCAATCCCGTCATCATGCGGGGCTACTACGAGATGCCGGACGAGACGGCGGAGGTGCTGGTCGACGGCTGGCTGCGCACCGGCGACCTCGTCCGCGACAACGGCGACGAGACCTACACGTTCGTCGGTCGCAAGAAGGAGGTCATCCGACGGCGCGGCGAGAACCTGTCCCCGGCCGAGGTCGAGGCGACGCTCGAACGCCATCCGGACGTCGCCGAAGCAGCCGTGATCGCCGTCCCGTCGGAGCTGTCCGAAGACGACGTCAAGGCGTTCGTGACGGCGGCGCCGGGACGCACCGTCGACGTCGCGGACGTGCACGCGTTCGCGGGCGATCACCTGGCGCGGTTCAAGATCCCGCGGTATCTCGAGGTCGTCGCCGAGCTGCCGCACACACCCACCGGCCGGCTCGCCAAGCACCGGCTCCCGATCGAGCGAACCCTGGAGGAGGTCGACATTGGCTGAAGCCGATCCGCCCGATCACCGCCAGTCGGACTGGCTGCACACCTGGATCGGCTCCACCGCGCCCGACCGGATCACGGTCGCCGGACGCGACCTGCCCGGCGAGATCATGGGCCGGCTCACGCTGACCGAGCTGGCGTTCCTCCTCGTCACCCGGCGCGAGCCGACGGCGGGGGAGCGCAGGATCCTGGATGCCGTTCTCGTGTCGCTCGCCGACCACGGGCTGACACCGAGCGCGCTCGCGGCACGCCTGACGTACACGGGCGCACCCGAAGCGATCCAGGGCGCGGTGGCGGCGGGCTTGCTCGGGGCGGGCAGCGTGTTCCTGGGCCCGGCCGGCGACACCGCGCACTTCCTCGCCGACGCACTCCGGGAACACGGAGGACAGGGGACGGACGACGTGTCCCTGCGGCGCGTCGCGGAGGTCACGGTGGAGGCGCGGCGTCGGGCCGGTGAGCGGGTCCCGGGGCTCGGCCACCCCGTCCACCGCGCCGAGGACCCACGGGTGCCGCGCCTCTACGCGCTCGCGGCCGAGGAGGGCACGCTCGGCCCGCACCTCCGGCTCCTCGAGCGGGTCGCCGAGGTGCACGAGGAGTCGACCGGCAAGCACCTGCCGATCAACGGCGCCGGTGCGGCCGGGGCCGCGCTCGCCGACGTCGGCGTGCCGCCGGGCAGCGTCCGGGGCTTCGTGCTCATCGCGCGCACGGCGGGACTCGTCGGTCAGCTCGCCGAAGAGGCGGAGCACCCGATCGGGAGACAGCTCGCGAAAGAGGTCGAGCAGCGCGCGAGCGGCGAGTCCGGGTCGGCGCCTCGATGAATCACCGGGCCGCGATTGCAGCCGCCGTGGTGCTCGGGTTGGCGGTTGCCTGTTCGTCCGGTGACGGCAACAAGAAGAGCAGCACAGGCACGCTCACGACGGGCGGGTTCGCAACCACCGCGCCGACTGGCGCGCTGCAGGAGTACGACGTGCCGAGCGGATCGCACCCGCACGACGTCGCCGTCGCCGCCGACGGCACCGTCTGGTACACGGCGCAGAACGCCGGCAAGCTCGGCCACCTCGACCCGACGAGCGGCCACATCGACGAGATCGAGCTCGGCGACGGGTCCGCGCCGCACGGCGTCATCGTCGGCCCCGACGGCGCGCCGTGGATCACCGACGGCGGCCTGAACGCCATCGTGCGGGTGGACCCGTCGACATCGGACGTCCGCCGCTTCCCGCTCCCGGATGACCGGCCATCCACGAACCTCAACACCGCGGTGTTCGACCGCAGCGGAACGCTGTGGTTCACGGGTCAGTCAGGCATCTACGGCCGCGTCGCTCCCGGCTCGGGCCGGGTCGACGTGTTCGACGCGCCCAACGGCCGTGGGCCGTACGGGATCACGGTCACGCCGGACGGGGGCGTGTATTACGCATCCCTGGCAGGTAGCTACATGGGCCGCATCGACACGAGCACCGGCGAGGCGACGGTCCTGCGGCCTCCCACCGCCGACCAGGGAACGCGACGCGTGTGGTCGGATTCGCGCGGCCGGGTGTGGGCGAGCCAGTGGAACGCGGGGCAGGTCGCGGTCTACGACCCGGCGACAGAGCAATGGCGCGAATGGAGGCTGCCCGGCGAGAGCCCGCAGGCGTACGCGGTGTTCGTGGACGACCAGGACAAGGTGTGGCTCAGCGACTTCGGCGCCAACGCGCTCGTCCGCTTCGACCCCGACACCGAGCAGTTCACATCGTTCCCACTCCCGAGCGACGGCGGCGAGGTTCGGCAGATCCTCGGCCGGAAGGGCGAGGTGTGGGGCGCGGAGTCCGGGGCTGACAAGCTCGTGGTCGTACGAACGTGACGCGCCGGTCGGCCCTTGCGGTGCCGGCGCGCCGTCGATAATCTTCGAACACACGTTCGCCGGAGCCAAGGAGGCGCGAGATGAGTCCTTCCGTGAAGCCGATCCCCGACGGATACCCCCGCGTGAGCCCGTACCTGATCGTCGACGGCGCGGCGAAGGCCATCGACTTCTACCAGCAGGTGCTGGGCGCGACCGAGCGGATGCGCATGGGCGGGCCCGACGGCAAGATCGGTCACGCCGAGGTGCAGATCGGCGACGCGGTAGTCATGCTGGCCGACGAGCACCCGGATATGGGCTACCTCGGGCCGAGGTCGATCGGCGGGACGCCCGTCACGATCGGTGTCTACGTCGACGACGTCGATTCGACGTTCGACGCCGCGGTGAAGGCGGGCGCGAAGTCGCTCCGTCCGGTCGAGAACCAGTTCTACGGCGACCGCTCGGGCCAATTCGAGGACCCGTTCGGGCATCGGTGGAGCGTTTCGACACACGTCGAGGACGTCCCGCCCGACGAGATGGCGAAGCGGGCGGCCGCCGTGGCCGGCGGCTGACCCTCGATGGAGGAGCTGCTCACCGATCTTCCAAAGGCCGAGCTGCACCTGCACATCGAAGGGACGCTCGAGCCCGAGCTTGCGTTCGCGATGGCACGACGCAACAGGATCGAGCTCCCGCACGAAGATGAGGCGGCCCTCCGACAGGCGTACGTCTTCGAAGACCTCCAGGCCTTCCTCGACATCTACTACGCGGCTTGCAGCGTCCTCGTGAACGAGCGCGACTTCTACGACCTGACGTGGGCGTATCTCCTGCGCGCCGCAACACAGGGCGTGCGGCACGCCGAGATCTTCTTCGACCCGCAGACCCACACCGATCGCGGTATCGCGCTCGACACCGCCGTCGCCGGCATCACGCGTGCGCTCGAGGACGGCCGCCGGAACCTCGGCCTGACATCGCATCTGATCTTGTGTTTCCTGCGTCACCTCAGCGCCGACGCGGCGATGGAAACGTTCGAGGCTGCGCTGCCATACCGGGATTCGTTCATCGCAGTCGGCCTGGACTCCTCGGAGGCCGGGAACCCGCCGGGGAAGTTCCGCGACGTCTTCGACCGGGCGCGGGCCGAGGGTTTCCTCACCGTCGCTCACGCGGGCGAAGAGGGCCCGCCCGAGTACATCTGGCAGGCGCTCGATCTGCTCCGCGTGCGGCGCGTCGACCATGGCGTGCGGTGCACCGAGGATGATCAGCTCGTGGAGAGGTTGGTTGCCGAGCAAATGCCGCTGACGGTCTGCCCGCTCTCGAACGTCAAGCTGCGTGTCTTCGCCGACCTACGACAACACAACCTCGGCAAGATGCTCGAACGCGGGCTCCTCGTGACGATCAACTCCGACGACCCCGCCTACTTCGGCGGGTATATCGCCGACAACTACATCGCGACCGCCGAGGCGCTGAGCCTGACCGTGGACCAGATGATCCAGGTGGCGCGCAACTCGTTCGTCGCGTCGTTCCTCCCCGAGGCCGACAAGCTCCGCCACCTCGAGGCCATCGACGCCTTGGCCGCGAAAGCTGGCTAACGGGAGAGCGGGCCCGTACCGTCAGCGTTCGAGGATGTCGACCTTGCGGACGTGTCTCAGCCGGCGGTCCACCGTGACGGTCACGATGTCCCCGCGACGAACCGCCCAAAACTCGTCTTCCGGCACCCTCCAACTGCGGATGACGTCCGCATCACCGGTGTCGACAGCGATGTACCGACGACTGGGGACAAGGTCACGCCACGGATTGATGCGACGTCCCTGGTGCATCCAGCGAGCGACGACCGGTCCGGTCACTGTCGTCGCACGCGCTCCGACATCCAGCAACGCGGTGACCAGCTCCCAGATCGAGAGGACGACGACGACAGACGCGACGCCGACGATGATCGGCTCGGCGTCGCCGAGTGCTTCTGCGATCTCAGGCGCGAAGGGAGGATTCGGATACCACGCGCCGGGCCGCGCAGCGAGGGCAAGGATGAGCCCTGCCACGGCCGTTCCCGCCGCCCCGATCGCAAATGCCACCCATGGGGGTCGTCCCAATCCGGGGGGGAACCGTCGCGCGTACTTCACGCGGGCGCGTCGCCATAGCCCGCCGCGCTGCACCCACACGACATGGCTGCTCTCGGGCCCGATGGGCAGGCCGCGACACGCGGCCGGCGCCACTCCGAGCGCGGCGCCGTACGCGAGATGGCGACGCCAGATGGCGACGCTCGGCGGCGGATCGTCCCGGAGAGCTTCGGACCAGCCGAGCGCGTGTTCGGCGGCGATCCACCGTCCACGGGCTTGCCGGCCACTGCGTGTCAGGCGTCGCCCTTTCCCCGGGTCGTCGATGAACATGCTGGCGACGAAGACGGCTGCGAAACCGACGCCGTACGCAGCTCGACCGGTCGTCGAGTCGGATCCCCACGAGTAGAGCAATGCTCCGAGTACGGCGATCACGCCGGTGAGGGCGAGCGGGGCGAGTCCGCGGGTCCACCAGGTTGGCTGTAGGTATCCGCGTTCGCGGCTGTCGGCGGTCACTTCGTCCGCGAACGCTTTCCACCACGCATCGGTCTCGTCCTGAACTCCGACTGTCAGCGCATCGGCCGGGACGGTTCCGCCGATCGCCCGGCTCCGCAGCAGGCTCAGGACGCGACGCTCGTACGGGAGTAGGCCCTCCGAGTTCGACCGCGGCCGCAAGCGGCACAGGCACTCGCCGGGGGCGGTCTCCTCGAGATGCACGACTCCTCGGGCCGCGAGGTCCAGGACGGTGGCCGGCAGCGCGTCCTCGCTCGGGGAGCCGTCGTGAACAAGAAGGTTGACGAGCGCGGGCGGCTCTGGCGGGAGGTCGAATGGTCCCGCCGTGACGGGCGCGCCGGGCGCCGGGTCATCGCCGGACCGGTCGATGCTCTGCCGCGAACCACGGTTCACCTCTGCCATGGCCGGGACATCCTCGCACGGCCTGGGGATGTAATCGCGCGCCGTTCGCAGGGTCGAACGGGACGCGGCGACGTCTACGAGACGGCCCAGGTATCTCTCAGCCAGGTCCCAGCCGCTGTCTTCAGACTCAGCGCCAACGCGCATCGAGAGGACACGCCGTGCCTGCAGAACGAGCCGTACCGCCCCGCCGGCGACGTCGCCGGCATCCAGCCAGGCGTGCCCGCAAGATCGCGGCCGCGTCGAGCGTCGTCGCCTTCTTCGGGCTCGGGTCGGTCATGGCCGTCACCGGCAACGTGGCGGCCGGGTCGTCGGGCTCGACCGGGTCGTCCGGCACCACCAGCTCGTCGAGCTCGGATGACAGCACGAGCTCCAGCTCCGGCTCGACGCGGTACCAGGCAATGCCCGGCTCCAGTTCCGCTTCAACCTCGTCCCACACGCAGACCCGTGGAAGCTGACCTTCGCTTCCCCGTCATGGGCACGGACGCGCACGTGCTCGTGCACGGGGCCGACGCCGCCGCGCTGGCAGACGCCGCCCGCGACGAGCTCGACGAGCTCGAGCGTCTGTGGAGCCGGTTCCTCCCTGACAGCGAGATCAGCCGGCTGAACGCAGCCGGCGCCGCCCCGGTCGTGGTGTCACCGGCAACGTGCGCGCTCATTGCCCGTGCGGTCGAAGGATGGCGGATCACTAGCGGACGCTTCGACCCCACCGTTCTCGGCGACGTCGTCCGCGCCGGGTATGACCGGTCGTTCGCGCGCATCCCCGCCATCACCCGAACGGGTGTGTCCGATCGACGGCGGGGATGCGCGGGAATCGAGATCGACGAGCCCGTCAACCTGGTGCGCCTGCCGTCACGCGTCGCGCTCGATCCCGGCGGCATCGGGAAGGGCTACGCCGCCGATCAGGTCGCCGAGCGACTCATGGCGCACGGATCGATTGGTGCGTGCGTCAACGTCGGCGGCGACGTGCGCGCGGCGGGACGCGCCCCCGGCGGCCGTTCCTGGGCCGTCGGCGTCCTCGACCCGTTCACCGAAGCGCCGATCGACTCCGTCCTGGTGGACGACGGCGGGGTGGCGACGACCAGCCGGACGAAGCGCGCATGGCTCGCCGACGGGGAGCCCGCGCATCACATCATCGACCCCGCGACGGGACGGCCCGTGGCGCACGGGCTCGCTGCCGTGACCACGGTCGCGTCCGAGGCCTGGGTGGCCGAGGTCTTCGCCAAAGGCGCGTTCGTGGCGGGTCTCGACGACGGGCTCGCCTTCCTCGAAGAGCACGATGTCGCAGGACTGCTCACGGACGACCGCGGTCGTCACTTCGCCAGCGCGGCGTGGCGCGAGTTCAGCCCAGCGGAGCGCCGAGGCGACGCGCCGCCATTCGGTCCGGCGCGACTCGACGCGGCAGCGCACTGATGCCGATCTGGTGGTACGTCGCTCGCGCCAGCGGGCTCATGGCCTGGGCGATGCTCACGCTGACTGTCGTGTGGGGCCTTCTCCTGTCCAGCAAGCTCCTCGGGCGCAAGCCCACCCCGGCGTGGATCCTCGACCTGCACCGTTTCATCGGCGGCGCCACCGTCGTCTTCACCGCCGCGCACCTCGTCGCCATCCTCGCCGACAGCTACGTGCACTTCGACCTGGTGGCGATCCTCGTGCCGTTCGCGTCCGACTGGAACCCGCTCGCGGTCGCGTGGGGCATCGCGGCCTTCTACCTGCTCGCCGCGGTCGAGATCACGTCGCTCCTGCGCAAGTCTCTACCGAACCAGCTCTGGCGGGGCGTGCACTACGCGAGCTTTCCGCTCTTCGCCCTGGCGACGATCCACGGCATGACCGCGGGGACGGACTCGCGCACGACGTTCGCCTTCATGGTGCTCGCGAGCGTGGTCCTCGTCGTCGGGCTGCTCACGGCCACCCGCGTCGGCCGGACACGCATTGCGCCCGTGCCGGTTCGATCCGCCCGGCCGACACGCCAGCCGGTCGGGGCGCGACCGGGGTCGCATCCGTGAGCGAGCTCGCCGTCGGCCCGAGCATCACGGAGATCATCGACGGCCCCGTGGCTGCGGTCGACCGGGTCTACGCCTTCGACCGGGTGCGCGACGCGTGCCGAGCTACGCCCCGGCCGGTGCGCCGGGCACGCACGCGGCTCTTCACCCAACCGCATCCGACGGGCCGCTGGCCTGCGATCGCCGAGGGCACCCTGATCCTCGAGGGCGGCGTGATCGTCTGCGCCGGCGTCGTCGCGAGCACGCTGCGCGAAGCGATCGACCAGCTGACGGCGCGGCTCCGGCGCCGTCTACTGGCTCTTGAAGGGACGTCGTCCGTTCGTCAACGCAGGCCGGCCGCACTTGCCGGGTGACCCGTGACGCGAGTGAGATGCCGCCATGGCATACCGCGTCGCGCAGTGGAGCACGGGCAACGTCGGCCGGCTGGCGCTCCATGGCATCGTCCAGCATCCCGACCTCGAGCTCGCCGGGGTTCTCGTCCACAGCCCGGACAAGGCCGGCAAGGACGCCGGTGAGCTCGCGGGTCTTCCGCCTGTCGGTGTCACGGCGACGACGGACCCCGACGAGATTCTCGCCCTCGGAGCCGACTGCGTCTCGTACACGGCGACCGGTGACCTGCGCCCCGACGAGGCAGTGGCCGATATGGCTCGCATCCTCGAGGCGGGCAGCAACGTCGTCGCGACATCGGTGGTGCCGCTCGTGTACCCGCCGTCCGCGCCGCGGCGGTACACGGAGCCGCTCGAGAGCGCGTGCAAGGCCGGTGACGTTTCGTGCTTCACCTCGGGCATCGACCCCGGCTTCGCCAATGACCTGATCCCGTTCGCGTTTCTCGGCGCGTGCGAGCGGGTCGACTCCGTGCGCGTCATGGAGATCCTCGACTATTCGACGTACCTCCAGGCAGATGTGCTGTTCGACATCATGGGCTTCGGGAAATCGCTCGACGAGCTCCCGCTGATCCTGCAGCCCGGCGTGATCGGCCTCGCGTGGGGCTGCACGGTGTCCGTCCTCGCTGCCGGGCTGGGCGTCGATCTCGAGGACATCCGCGAGGTGCACGAGCGCGTGCCCGCCGCCCGCGATTACCAGACTCCGCTCGGGACGATCGCGGCGGGGACCACCGCGGGCATGCGCTTCGAGGTGCAGGGAATCGTGGGCGGGGAGCCTCGGATCGTGCTCGAGCACGTCACGCGCATCAACGAGGAGGTTGCGCCCGATTGGCCGTCGCTCCCGGGTCAGGGCGGGTATCGCGTCGACATCGACGGCAACCCCGGGCTCCATTGCCAGTTCCACTTCGAGGGCGAGGACGGCGACCACAACACCGGCGGCCTGGTGGCGACGGCCATGCGGTGCCTCAACGCGATTCCCGCCGTCTGCGAGTCCGACCCGGGTTTGCTGTCGGTGCTGGACCTGCCGCTCCTGACCGGCCGAGGCCTGATGCGTCCGTGACCGGAACAGTTCCGGGTGAGAGACGCATCACGGTCAACTGCTGCGCGCCGCGATCATGCGGTTGTAGACGCCGATGACCTTCGACGCGTAGTTGGGGTCGGTGGCCCAGTTGCCGTGCCCCATCATCTGCCAGATCGGCGCCCAGCCCTTGGCGAAGAACGTGTCGAAGTTTCTCGCCGCTGTCGCCGGGTCCGCCCCGTACCAGTACGGCGACGGCGCGTTGGTCAGATCGGCCGCGCGCGAGCTGCGGTCGGCGTAGTTACGCAGGTGCTGGATTTGAGCGCGGACGCCGTCGCGCGCGGTCGGGAACTGCGTCTCGCCCGAGCAGCTGTCGCACGCGCCGAGGCCCGAGAAGTTGTTGTCGCGGCCTCCGGCGGAGAACCCGCCCGTCTCGATGTACGCCTGCGCAAACGCCATGTCGCCGCGCACGTTCTCGGCCGCACCCTCCTCGACGTAGATCTGCACGAGCTCGTCGATCGAGACCCCACCCGACAGCCTCGGTGACGCGCCGCTGGACCGGTACCACGACACGATCTCTTGCGTGGTCAGGACCGAGGGTCCCATCACGGGTTCGCCCAACGCCCGCAGCGCCCCGATCTCCTCCGCCACCTCCAGGGCCCGGTTCGCCGCCGCCACCTTCGTGTCGAAGGCGGCCTTCTCCTGGTCGAGCTGGGGGAGCAGCGCTTCGAGCTCCGCCTGGCGGGCCTCGAGGTCGGTCTGCATCTGTTGCAGGCGGTCGCCGGTCTCGTGGAGCTCTCGGGCACGCGCGTCGTCGAACTCGCCGGCGGCCTTGGTGAGCTCGGTCTTGCGCGCCGCCCTCAAGAGGTTCTCGCTGGAGAGAATGTCGAGCCCGCCGGTCGGATCCGTGTTCTTGTAGAGCGCGGCGGCGCGGGTCGCGAGCTGGGACCGGAGCTCTGCCTCACGGGCGCGCAGCGCGGGGATCTGCTGCTCGAGGTCGGCGATCTGCGCCTCGGCTTGGTCCCGGTCTTCGACCGCCTTCTGGTAGCGCTCGTGGGCGGTGTTGGCTTCCTCCTGGGCCTGCTGGAGCTTCTGGCGGGCCTGCGTGATCTCCGGATCCTCTTGCGCGTGCGCGGCGGGCGCCACGACCACGATCCCCGCCGCCGCGCCGGACAGCGCGATCGTCAGGGTGCTGAGGGCGCGCGCCACCCGCCGCCACGGACGGGGACGCGGCGCCGGTCGAGGGGAGTAAGCGTCGCGGTCCATCGGGTGTATGTGTCGACCACCGAGGAGGTCGAATCAAGGGCAGCCGTCCACCGGCACGTGTGGCGGAGCGGGGCGTCCCGAGACGCTAACACCACGGCCCCCACGAGCACCATTGGGCCTCAGGAGCGATCAGGGACGGGCGTAGGCGGCCTCCGGCTGCCTAGATCCCGCATGCCG
>WNGB01001930.1_pt1 | contig 33853 bp, 29 predicted proteins | sample 5400681 | NCBI WGS metagenome assembly WNGB01 (sample SAMN13153367, study PRJNA577476) | soil metagenome | isolation source: 115 cm soil or saprolite under grassland replicate 2 | place: USA:California | collected 2016-06-15
TTCGTCGTGCCGGTTCCTTGGGGCGCCGTCCAGAAAAAGCGCAGCGTGGTTCGCGTACGGTCGGCTGCTTGCGCCCGGGTGATCCAGCCGTGCTCTACACCGATCGGGTAGGCCGTGAGGGCGAAGCCGACCGCCGCGATACTCGAGAACGACGGCGTCGGCCAGCGGTCAGGGGTGAGGCCGTTCGCGGGGGGCGTCTGGGCCCAAAAGAAATCGAAAGTCCGGTGCTGGAGCGTGTCGAGAAATGCGGCCGCTTGGGCCGAGTCCGGGGCCGGGGGCCCGGCGGCGTTGTTCGACGCGCAGCCCAGGAGGAGCGAGGCGGCGAGGGCGGCGCAGACGAGGAAGAGGGGAGCCTGCGGGCGGCGCCCGCGCTCCCCCCTCCTCCGAGTCTTCAGAATGTGTAAGCTCCGCCAATCTGCAGACGACGGGGATCGGCGATGACGCAGTTGGGCTTCCCGAAGGTCGCCGGGTCGTCCCGGTTGTTGTTGAAGCAACCGTAGTTCTGATTGTTGAACGTGTTGAATAGCTCCGCCACCAACTCCACGCTGCCGCGCCCGAAGCTTGGAACGGCGCGCCGGAGCCGCAGGTCCACGTTCCGGAACGCCCACTTGCCGAGAATGAGCACGGGGTGCGTTGCGGGGCGACCGCCGTTGATCCGCCTCCCGGACGCGCCATACGTGTCGAACGGCGTCCCGGAGCCTAGCGTGAGCACCCCGCTGAACTGGACGCCGAGCGGCACGTCCGCGATCCAGTTGCCGATGACGGTGTGGCGCTGATCGGTGGGGGTCGGGTAGCGAGGATAGTCCGTCGGCGTGCGAAAATCGAAGCTAAACAGGTCCCCGCCGATCTGTTTGGCGTCGGCGAGCGTGTACGCGAACCCCGCTCCCCAGCGGGCGGCGGGGGTGTATGGCTTGTCGACCTTGACGTACAGCGCGTCGTACCACGTCCGCACCACGTCGCTCGAGATGAAGACGTTGCCGAACGCGCTCGGCACGAGCGGCGCGAAGCAATTGGGTGGCTGGCCGGTCCCGGTGGCCCCCCTCAAGTTACCGCAGCTGTACGTGAACCCGTTATAGCTGCGCACGCCGGTGTAGGTGGCGGAAACGGCGACGTTCCGGACGATGCGGCGGAGCCCGAAGCTCCACTGATTGGATCGCGGCGGGCGCGTGTCGTTAGCGACGAGCTTCACTTCGGGCTTGCCCGCCTGTCCGCTTGCCAGCAGGGCCTGGAGCGCCGCCTTACTGAGATAGGAGTTTTGCCAGCGGATCTCACCCGCCGACGAGTCGGCGGGGTTGCGGAAGAAGGTGAAGTTGTACGTCGGGTGTTGCAGCGAGAACTTCTCATTGATCGCGACGTCGTCGTACAGGCTGCGGTCGTAGTACACGCCGAAGCCGCCGAACACCGTCGTACGGCCATCCGGGTCCAGCGCGTAAGAGAATCCCAGGCGTGGCTGGAAGGCGCCGTAAAACGGCGGGCGCTGCGTGCCGTCCGTGAAGTAGTTCGCCGGAACCACGGTATCGAACGCCGCGCGGACCGAGGCGGGGGTCACGTAGTTGTTGTTCAGCATGTCCGACTCGTAGTCCCATCGGATCCCGAGGTTCAGGATGAGTCGCTCGCTCGGGCTCCAGTCGTCTTGCAGGTACACGCCGAGCTGGTGGTTGTTGGCGCTGAAATCGGGGTTCCCGGCCCCCAGGCGGGCGCGCTGAGGGAACGCGAAGCTGTCGACGGCCAGATACGTGAACAAGGGGTTGCCGTCGTTGTCTTTGATGATGTGATAGCGGACGAGATCCACGTTGGCGCCGGCCTTGATGACGTGCTGCCCCGCCCACTGCAGTCCGGAGTAAGTCACATCGTTGCGGAGGGACAGCCGGCTCTGCGTGAAGTCCTGATTGCTCGCATTCCCGCCGATGCGTCCGATGTAGTTGCAGCAGGGAGCGTCCACGAAGTACTCCCGCCCGACGACGTCGAAGTTCGTCGCGGTGGGATTGCGCCGGTAGCGCTGGAAGCTGGCGGTTCCTTCGTTGAACCAGTTGTGGCCCGCCAGGTGGTGCTTGGCGACGACCGTGGTGATGTCGTTGCGAACGTCGTTGGCCGACTGAAAGCTCGTCACGCCCCCGAAGTCCCGCACGTCCGTCTCGTGACGCAGGTTCACGCTCACGTCCAGGGACTGCGTCGCGCTGGGCACGTAGGACACCTTGCCGAACAGCAACGTGGATCTGAAGGGCTGTGTGAACTGCCCCTGATACTGCCCGACGTTCACGGAGTCGAACGCCGAGTACCCGGTCGGGTACGGCTTGTTGAACGCAACGGTGCTCGCGCGGTTCTGGTAATTCCCCTCGTACGATCCGAAGAAGAACCAGCGATCGCGGACGATCGGGCCACCCACGCTGAAACCGGCCTGGTAGCGGGCGTACTCGGGCTTCCGGAACAAGGTGTCGGTTTTCTGCCGCGCGCGATCGAACTGATCCAGCGCGAGAAAGTCCTTCCCCTGGCCGGAGAAGAAGGCGTTCCCCTCCCACTGGTTGCCGCCGGACTTCGTCGTCGCGGTGATGATGGCGCTCGACGCCTTCTGATACTCCGCCTTGTAGTTCTGCGTGATGATCCGGAAGTCCTGCACCGCGTTGCGCGGGAACGGGTTCCCACGGCTGGCATCCTGGCCCGCCACACCACCACCGGTGAGGTCGTTCTTGTAGCTCGCGCCGTCGATGAAGACGTTGACACTGTTCGGACCGAGGGCCCCACTGGCGAACGTCTTGCGCGTGTCGTTGATCCGTCCGCCCTCGATTCGGACGCCGGGCGCGAGCCCGGCCAGAGCAAGGAAGTTGCGGTCGGACGTGGGCAGATTCGCGATCTGCGCGGGCGTAACGTTGGTGGCGACCTCCGAAGTCCGCGTCTCCGTGATGGTTCCCGTGACCGTGACCGGGTTTACTTCCACCGCCGAAGCCCCCAGGCGGAAGTCCACGCTCAGCACTTCTCCGACGCCCAGCGTAAGCCGGCGCGTCTGCGGCGCCATGCCGATGCGGCGTACGGTCAGGTTGTATTCTCCTGACGCGAGCCCCGGCAGCGAATAGAATCCATTGGTCTGCGTCGCGGTCGTGCGCTGCGTCCCCGTGAGTATGCTCACCGCCACGACGCGAGCCTCCGATTGTGGCGCGCCTTGCTCGTCCCGCACATACCCGCGGATGCTGCCGGTGCTGGTCTGCGCGCGCGCGCTCCCGGCGAACGCCAGCGCGGCCGCGCCAACACACAATGCCTGTCGTAGATTCATGGGCGCCTGTATCTGGTAGGGTTCGGCCGCATAACATGTGCGCCGTCCCAACGCGACGCTAGGGTTTCACAATGGGAGGACTGTCAAATGCTGCGCCCGCGCTACACGCTCCTCACCGCGCTCTTCGCTCTGCTACCCCTCGGTACCGCCGGCGCGCAGAACGTGGACTCGCTGCTCGCCGCGATGACGCTCGAAGAAAAACTCGGCCAGCTGAACCTCCTCTCCGCGGGCGGGAACGCATCGCCGGAGCAAACGGTGCTCGTGCGTCGGGGCCTGGTGGGCGGGCTGTTCAACGTGCTCGGGACGGAGAACACGCGGGCGGTCGACCGCGTGGCCACCACCGAGTCGCGCCTCAAGATCCCGCTCCTCTTCGGGCTCGACGTCATCCACGGGTTCCGCACGATCTTCCCGATCCCGCTCGCCGAGGCGGGCGCGTTCGATCCCGAGCTCGCGGAAGCCACGGCCCGAGCCGCGGGCCGCGAGGCGGCAGCGGCCGGCATCAACTGGACGTTCGCGCCGATGGTGGACATCGCCCGCGACCCCCGGTGGGGCCGGATCGCCGAGGGGTCGGGTGAAGATCCCTACCTCGCCTCCCTGCTGGCGGCCGCGCGCGTGCGCGGGTTTCAGGAGTCGATTCTCGCGACCGCCAAGCACTTCGCCGCGTACGGCGCCGCCGAAGCCGGGCGCGACTACAACACCGCCGACGTCTCGCAGCGCACGTTGCGCGAGGTGTACCTCCCACCCTTCAAGGCCGCCGTGGATGCCGGCGCCGCGACTCTCATGTCGGCATTCAACGACATCGGGGGCGTGCCGGCCTCGGGCAACGCATGGCTCACGGACACCGTGCTGCGGCGCGAGTGGGGCTTCCGCGGCATGGTGGTGAGTGATTGGACATCGATCGCCGAGCTGATCCCACATGGTGTGGCGGCCTCGCGCGCCGAGGCGGGGCGGCGAGCGCTCACCGCCGGCGTGGACATGGACATGGAGAGCCGCATCTACGTGGACTCGCTCCCGGCGCTGGTGCGTGCGAACCGGATCTCCCTGGCGGTCGTCGACCGCGCGGTGCGGCGGGTGCTGCGCGCCAAGGCGCGCATGGCGCAGCTACGCCCGGTGGCTCCCAACGCCGTAGAGATACGCGCCCTCGCGCGGCGCGCCGCCCGCGAGTCGATCGTGCTCCTCAAGAATGAAGGTGGACTGCTCCCGCTGGCGCCGGCAGTGCCGGCGATCGCCGTGATCGGGCCGCTCGCCGACAACCGGCTCGATCCGCTCGGTCCCTGGCACACCGACGGCAGGCCCGAGGATGTCGTGACGGTCCTGCAGGGGATCAAGTCCCGTGTGTCCTCGGGCACTCAGGTCCTCTATGCCCAGGGTGCCGGCATCGAAGACACGTCCACGGCCGGCTTCGCCGACGCCGTGGCGGCCGCGCGCGGGGCCAAGGTGGCGATCCTCGTGCTCGGCGAGCGGCACGACATGAGCGGCGAGGCCGCGAGCCGCTCGTCGCTCGGACTCCCGGGCGTGCAGCAGCAGCTGCTCGAGGCCGTCGCCGCGACGGGCACGCCCGTCGTCCTCGTCCTGATGAACGGGCGGCCGCTGATCCTCGAGTGGGCTGTCGAGCACGTCCCCGCGATCGTCGAAGCATGGTTCTTAGGTGTGGAGTCGGGGAACGCGACCGCAGACGTGCTGTTTGGTGACGTCGACCCGAGCGGCCGCCTCCCCGTGACGTTCCCCCGTGCCCTCGGTCAGATCCCCCTCTATTACAACCATCGCAACACCGGCCGCCCGCCCGCGGCGGAGAAGTACACCTCCAAGTACATCGACGTCCCGGTGACGCCGCGCTATCCGTTCGGGTACGGCCTGTCGTACACGACGTTCGCCTACCGCGACCTGAAACTCGGCGCCGCGCGGATTGGACCGCGCGATACCCTGACGGTGTCGGTCACGGTGACCAATACCGGCACCCGCGAGGGGACGGAAGTCGTGCAACTGTACGTGCGGGACGAGGTGGCGAGTGTGGCTCGGCCGGTGCGCGAGCTGAAGGGATTCCGCCGTGTGACGCTCAAGCCGGGCGAGGCGCGCACGGTGGAGCTCCGACTCGCCGCGCGGGATCTCGCGTTCTACGGCTTGGACATGCGGCCCGTTGTCGAGCCGGGCACGTTCCGCGTGTTCGTCGGGTCCAACTCGGCGGAGGGTCTGGAGGCCACCTTCACCCTCGCCGGGCCACCTTGATCCGGTGGTGGGGCCGCGAGCCGGGCTTCATGTCGTCGTGCTGAATCACGCTGATCATTCCATCGGGCTCGAGCACGGCCAGGTGCACGGCGGCGGGGCTCGCCACCCCGTGCTCCCGCAACGCCTGGAGCAGCTCCTCGGTGGTGAGGCCCTCGCGCGCCACGACGTCGCTCAGCACCCGCCCCTCGCTGATCAGTACGGCCGGCGAGCCCCCTAGCAGCCGGGCGACCCCAGCGCTGCGACGGCGGAGATACCCGATCACGCGATGCCACAGGAGCAGCACCGCGGCGGCGACGAGCCCGCCGGCCACGCTCGTGTCCGGTCCCACCATCGCGTTCTGCACCGCGTTGGCGATCACCAGCAGCAGCACGAGGTCGAACACCGAGAGCTGGCCCAGCTGGCGCTTCCCGGTGAGGCGGAAGCCCCCGAGCAAGGTGAGATAGACGACGCTCGTGCGGAGCGCGATGTCGAGCAGGGTCGACCAGGTCGTGGTCATTGGCGTGGTGCATGCGACCGGAGGGACTCGAACCCCCACGGGTTGCCCCACCAGCTCCTAAGGCTGGCGCGTCTGCCAGTTCCGCCACGGTCGCGAGTCTGTACATTATACACCATGCCGCGCCCCAACCTCGCGCTCGCCGCCGTGCTGCTCCTCGGCACCCCCGCCGTCGTCCGCGCCCAAGACAAGGACAAGATCTGCCAGGACGTGCAGCGTCGTCCGATGACCGTCGGCCAGTGGGCGACCTACTCCTGGATCGGCGGACGGATGGACGGGGGGACGATGCGCTTCGCCATCGTCGGAACCGAAGCCCAAGGGGGCACGACGTACTACTGGTATGAGATGACGATCAGCGACCCGAAGCGCGGCGCCAAGGGCAAGACGATCATGCAGATGCTCGTCCCTGGCCTGGGCTACCAGGCCGGCGGCCTGCGCGCCATGGTCATGAAGAACGGCGACGACCCGGCGACGCGTATGCCCGATCAGATGGTCCAGATGATGGGCGGGCGGATGGCGCCGAACATCACCGCCGAGATCACGCGGCGCTGTCTCGAGATGGAGGTCGTGGGGTGGGAAGAGGTCGCCGTGCCCGCCGGCACGTTCCGCGCCCTCCACGTCCGGAACCCGCGCGACGAGACCGAGGCCTGGGTGCGGCCGGAGCTGTACTTCGGGATGGTCAAAGTCGTGACCAAGGACGGGGTGATGGCTCTCACCGGGCACGGCAGCGGCGCCAAGTCGTCTATAACCGAGCAGCCGCGCTCCATGTAAGTCGTCGCCCAGCAACGTGATCCGGCCCTGTGACGCCCGACACGGGACGCAGCGGCCCGCCATGCATCTTCAATTGAGGTAAAACATCCCTGCGCCCGCTGGAGGTCGTTGGTTTATGGCCACCCGCTCGCGCAGTTTGCCCCTCCGCTGGGCCTCCCTCGCCTCCGCCGTCCTGCTCGCCGCCGCGCTTGGCTGCGACCGCAAGGCCCCGACCGGCCCCAGCCGCGCCTTCGTCGTGATGGATCTGGTGGATGCGGCGCACAACGACGGGATCGCGGGCTTCTATTTCCTGCCCCCGCTCGCGCCGCAACCGACCTTCACCGGCGCCTTCGATCCGACCCTGTCGCCCCTGGTGCGGATCTGCGAGCTCGTGGGCGACGGCTGCGGCACCGAGATCGTGGTATTCGGGGCGCCGGTCGTCACTGTCGACCTGCATGACGAGCTGTATCAGGTGAACTGGCGGACCCAAAGCTACCCCGTTCAGACGGACCACACCTACCGCATCCGGGTCTTGCTCGGTACCCGCGAGCTTGGCCACGCCGACGTCGCGATGGGTGACAACCGGCCTACGATCCCGATCAAGTTCCGGATCGAGCAGGGCCTGCCGCCGGCGCCGGTGGCGAGCTTCACGTTCGCGTGTCAGGGCCTGATGTGCAGCTTCGATGCGAGCGGCTCGACGGCGCAACCTACGGCGTCTTACAGCTGGACGTGGGGCGACGGCACGGATGCTGGCAGCGGGAAGACGGCCACACATGCGTACTCGGCCGGGGGGACGTATGTGGTGACCCTCACCGTGGCCGATGGTGGTGGCTCGAACAGCGCGACGCAGGCGGTGACGGTGGTCGCTCCGCCGGTCGCCAGCTTCACGTTCCTTTGCACGGATCTGGCGTGCGCCTTCGACGCCAGCGGCTCGACGGCGCAGCCGACGGCGACTTACAGCTGGACGTGGGGTGATGCGACGCCCGATGGCAGCGGCGCGATCACCGCGCACGTGTATGCCGCCGCCGGGAGCTACAGCGTCGTTCTGACCGTGGCCGACGCCGGCGGGTCGAGCAGCAGCACGCAGCTCGTGACCGTCACGGCGCCGCCGCCCCCCCCGACGGGGCGGATCGCGTTCAGCTTCAATCCTGGTGACGGCAACCGCGAGATCTATGCGATAAACCAGGACGGCAGCGGGACCGCGAACTTGACGAACAGCCCTGACTTCGATGAGGGCCCGGCGTGGTCGCCCGACGGGACCAGGATCCTGTTCGAGCGCGCCAACCAGGAGATCTGGGTGATGAACGCGGACGGGAGTGGGGCGACCAACCTCACCAACGATCCGGCGTTCGACGGTCAGTACACGTGGTCGCCCGACGGTAGCAAGGTCGCCTTCGCGAGCAACCGCCACGGCAACTTCGAGATCTTCGTGATGAACGCGGACGGGACCGGTGCCACGGCGCTGACGGACAATCCCGCTCAGGAAACCTCTCCGGCCTGGTCGCCCGACGGCACCATGCTCGCGTTCGTGTGCCAACGCGGCGGGTCGGACGACGAGATCTGCGTCATGAACGCGGACGGCAGCAACGTGGTGCAGTTGACGGACAATTCCGCGTCGGACCAGAGCCCGAAGTGGTCGCGCGACGGCAGGATCGCGTTCATCAGCCGACGCGACGTCAACAACGAGATCTACGTCATGAACGCGGATGGGACTGGGCAGACGAATCTCACGCAGAACAGCGCGTCGGACGCGGCGTTTGCCTGGTCGCCCGACGGGAGCAAGATCGCGTTTGTGAGCCGCCGCGATTTCAACGACGAGATCTACGTCATGAACGCGGACGGTACGGGGCTGACGAACCTCACCGCCAACGCGGCGCAAGACAATAGCTTGGCGTGGTCGAGCGACGGCAGCAAGCTCGTCTTCGTCAGCACGCGGGACGGCAACAACGAGCTGTACTTCATGCGCGCCGATGGCACCGGGGTCACGCGTATCACCGACACCGAGGGCTTCGAGTTCCAGCCGACGTGGCGCCCGTAACGGTCATCGATCAGTAAGCCAACGCCCCGAGCGCTCTCGCGCTCGGGGCGTTGTGCTGTGCGTTGACGTCGCGCTCGGGCGGGCCTACTTTCCGGGGCCGTGCCGCCCTCACGTCGCCTCCGCCTGTTCCTGACGGTGCTCCTGTCGGCCGTCGCCGGCTGCGGTGGGCCGTTCCCCCAAACCACCCTCGCGCGCAAGTCGGACTTCGGCGCGGCGGTCGATCAGCTGTTCACCACCATCTTCTGGTGGGCGGTGGTCGTCTTCGTGATCGTCGAGGGGCTGCTGCTCTTCGCGATCATTCGGTACCGCTGGCGCCCGGGCGCCCCCGAGCCCAAGGTCCTGCACGGCCACACCGCGCTCGAGATCGGGTGGACCCTGGCGCCCGCGCTCATCCTCGTCTTCATCGCCGTGCCCACGATGCGCACGATCTTCGCGACGTCGGGGCGCGCCCCGGCCGGTGCGCTGCGCGTGCAGGTCATCGGCCATCAGTGGTGGTGGGAGTACCGCTACGCCGACCTCGGCATCGTGACGGCGAACGAGCTGCACCTGCCGGTGGGGAAGCCCGTCCAGCTGGAGCTGACGTCGGCGGATGTGATCCACAGCTTCTGGGCACCCGGCCTCGGTGGCAAGCGCGACCTGATGCAGGGCCGCACGTCGCGCATTGCCTTCACGGCCGACTCCACCGGCGAGTACCTGGGCCAGTGCGCCGAGTTCTGCGGCGCGTCGCACGCCAACATGCGGCTGCGCGTGTTCGTCGAGTCCGACTCGGCGTTCCGGGCGTGGGTGGCGGGCCAGCGCCAGGTCCCCGCGGCCACGCCGCGGGGTTCGCTCGCCGAACGGGGCCGGGAGCTGTTCGGGCGCAGCGCCTGCATCGCCTGCCATACCATCGACGGTATACCGCAGGCGCGCGGCACGGTCGGACCGAACCTCACGCACGTGGGGGGCCGTACCAAGATCGCCGGGGCGCTGTTTCCGAACACGGCGGACAACCTGCGACGCTGGATCGCGAACGCGCCTTCCCTCAAGCCCGGGTCGTTGATGCCGCCGATGCCGCTGCCCGACGCCGATCTGGCGGCCCTGGTCGCCTACCTCCAGAGCCTGCAATGAAGACCTGGCTCACGACCACCGACCACAAGCGGATCGGGCTGCTGTACTTCTGGACGGCGTTCACGTTCTTCCTGATCGGCGGGCTCGAGGCGCTGGTCATCCGCGCCCAGCTCGCCAGCCCGGCGGGCATCGGGGTGAGCGCCGAGGTCTACAATCAGCTGTTCACGATGCACGGCACGACGATGGTCTTCCTGGCGTTGATGCCGCTGTCGGCCGCCTTCTTCAATTACATCATCCCGCTTCAGATCGGCGCGCGCGACGTCGCCTTCCCCCGTCTCAACGCCTTCAGCTACTGGGTCTTCCTCCTGGGTGGGCTGTTCCTGAACGCCAGCTTCGTGGCGGGGCCGTTGTTCGGCGCCGGGTGGCTCTCCGTGGCGCCCGACGGCGGGTGGTTCGGCTACGCGAACCTCACCTCGAAGCAGTTCTCCCCCGGTCCCAACATCGACTTCTGGCTGCTCGGCCTGCAGATCCTCGGCATCGCGTCGCTCGCGGCCGGCTTCAACTTCATCGTCACCATTCTCAACCTGCGGGCGCCGGGGATGAAGATGATGCGCCTGCCCGTGTTCAGCTGGATGACGCTCGTCACTCAGTTCCTCGTGATCACCGCCTTCCCGGTGATCACCGTGGCGCTGGTGCTGCTCATGTTCGACCGCTTCTTCGGGACGCACTTCTTCGTGCCGGCGGGCGGCGGCGACCCGATCCTGTGGCAGCACCTCTTCTGGCTGTTCGGCCACCCCGAGGTCTATATCCTCATCCTGCCCGCCATGGGGATCGTCTCCGAGGTGCTCCCGACCTTCTCGCGCAAGCCGCTGTTCGGGTACACCGTCGTCGTCTACTCGGGAGTGCTCATCGGCTTCATGGGGTGGGGAGTGTGGAGCCACCATATGTTCTCGGCGGGGCTCGGGCCCATCGCCGATTCCGTGTTCTCCGCCACGACCATGCTCATCGCCGTCCCGACCGGCGTGAAGATCTTCAACTGGATCGCCACGATGTGGGGCGGCCAGATTCGCTTCACCGCCGCGATGCTCTTCGCGGTCGGCTTTATCGGCATGTTCATCATCGGCGGGCTCTCCGGCGTGACGCACGCCGCCCCGCCCGCCGACTTGCAGCAGACCGACACCTACTACGTCGTGGCGCACATCCACTACGTGCTGTTCGGCGGGACGATGCTCGGCCTGTTCGCGGGCATGTACTACTGGTGGCCCAAAATGACCGGCCGGCGGCTCTCCGAGACGCTCGGCAAGTGGCACTTTGGGCTCACGTTCGTGGGGATGAACCTCGCCTTCTTCCCGATGCACTTCAGCGGCCTGCTCGGCATGCCGCGCCGCATCTACACCTACCCCGCCGAGCTGGGCGTCGCGCAGCTCAACCTGGTCTCCACGATCGGCGCGTTCCTCCTCGGCGTCGCGGTACTGGTGTTCATGTGGAACCTGTGGCGCTCGCGGACGAAGGGTGAGCCGGCGGGCGACGATCCGTGGGGCGGCGCGACGCTCGAATGGACGATCCCCTCGCCGCCGCCGCCACACAACTTCGACGTGATCCCCACCGTCGCCAGCCGTCTGCCACGCTGGACCGCCAGGCAGCTGCGGGCGATCCCCGAAGGGGCGGAAGGGAAGGCCGCGCACATCCACGTGCCGGGTGGCTCGTGGTGGCCGATGATCACGGCGTTCGGGCTGCCGCTGATGGCGGTGGGCGCGATCTCGCACCAGCTGTGGCTCGTGTTCGTGGGCCTGGTGGTCGCGGTCGTCGGCATCTACCGCTGGGCCTACGAGCCCTTTGAGGTCTGAGATGAGCCACGCGCACGCGACCAGCATGGGGCTCGACAGCCGTAAGATGGCGTTCTGGGCGTTCATCGGCTCGGAATGCCTGCTCTTCGGCTCGCTGATCTCGACCTACCTGATCTACAAAGGGAAGAGCCTGGTCGGGCCGTACCCGCACGAGGTCCTGAACATTCCGTTCACCTCGTTCAGCACCTTCGACCTGCTGATGTCGAGTCTCGCGATGGTGCTGGCGCTCGCCGCGATCCAGCGGGGGGACATGAAGCAGGGGAAGCTGTGGCTGTTCGTCACGGCGCTCCTCGGCCTCGTGTTCCTGGGCGGGCAGGTGTACGAGTTCAGCTCCTTCGTGCACGAGGGGCTCGGTCTCACGACGAATCTGTTCGGCTCGACGTTCTATGTGCTCACGGGAACGCACGGAGCACACGTGACCGTCGGTGTGATCTGGCTCCTGACCCTGTGGGTCCAGGCGCTCCGGGGCAAGCTGGGCCCGGCCCAGGCGCTGACTGTGGAGATCACCGGGCTGTACTGGCACTTCGTGGACGTGGTATGGATCGTGATCTTTACCCTCGTGTACCTGATCCAGTGACGGGAGACCTGGCATGAGCGAGCAGGCGCACGCGACCACCGGCACCTACCTGCGGATCGCCGCGATCCTCGTGATGGTGACGCTGATCGAGGTGGGCGTGTTCTACGTCCCCGTCTTCCAGCCCGTCCTGGTGCCGCTGCTGTTGGTCCTGTCGACGCTGAAGTTCGTGCTGGTGGTGCTGTTCTACATGCACCTCAAGTTCGACAACAAGTTCTTCGCGTTCCTCTTCAGCGGACCGCTGCTGCTCGCCGTGGGCGTGATGATCGGGCTGCTGTTCCTCTTCTTCGGGGCCGTGCGCCTGCGGGCGGGAGTGTAAGCATGCCGCCTCCTTGGAATCAGTGGGACCTGCACCCCACCGTCGTGATAGGGCTCGTCCTCCTGGGCGGGCTCTATGTCTATTTAGGGGGACTCACGACGGCACGGCGGCACGTTGCCGCGTTCGTCGCCGCGCTGCTGGTGCTCTTCCTCGCCCTCAATGGGCCGCTGCACAACCTCTCGGACTCCTACCTGTTCAGCGCCCACATGGCGCAGCACCTGGTGCTCACGCTGCTGTTCCCACCCCTGCTCCTCTACGGCACGCCGGCGCGGGTGGTGCGCCCGATCCTCAAGCCCGCGTGGGTGACGGCGCTGGGGCGCGCCCTGACCCGTCCCGTGCTGGCGGCGGCGCTGTTCACTGCGCCGATCGTGCTGTGGCACATCCCGCGGTTTTACGAGGCCGCGCTGCGCCATCACAACCTCCACATCCTCCAACACCTCGTATTCCTTGCGACCGCCGTCCTGATGTGGTGGTCGATTCTTTCACCCGTGCCGGAGCTGCCGCGGCTCCCGTACCCGGGACAGATGCTCTACCTCTTCCTGCTCGGCATCCCCATGTCGGTGACCGGCGCGCTGATCACGCTGTCGGACGACGTGCTGTATCCGTTCTACGCCGCGGCGCCGCGGGTGTGGGACCTCCCGGCGCTGGCGGATCAACAGATCGGCGGCATGCTGATGTGGGTCCCTGGGGGGTTGGTGTTGTGGGGTGCGATGACCGTGGTGTGGTTCCGTTGGGGCGCCCGCGAAGAACGCGGCGATGTTGAGCGAGCGGTGCCCTTGGAAGTCTACGGGAGCGCGGAACAGCCCGAATGACCCTCGCCGTGCTGTTCCGCGTTCCGACTTCCGCGTTCCGCGTTGGTCATTCCCCGTCTTCCGTTTCCCCCAACGGATGCCGCCGCAGCTCTTCGCCGATCTTGGGGTGCTCCCGCCACAGGTAGTACCCCATGGCGACGGCGGCGAGGCCATTCCCGATGGCGACGTTCCACCACGCGAGGTAGCCCAGGAGAGGCTTGGCGATCAGGGCGACGAGGATGTAGAACCCCACCTCGAAGAAGCAAAAGCCGACGATGACGAGGAACAGGGTGGAGGGAGCCACCTCGACTTCGGCCGCCAGCGCGGCAGCGATGCAGCCCACCACGACGAACGCGCTGACGTGGATCATGGTGTAGCCGATGATGCGGGAGTACTCGACCACTACGGCGCCCGGCTCGTGCGCGCCCCAGAACACCGCGCTGCCCAGCATGGCGGGCGTGAAGAACGGCCGGCCATTGACGGTGTCCACGACGAGGAACCAGACGGCGACGGCGGCTGCGCCGATGCACCCGGCGATGAAGCCTTCGCGCAGAATCCGGTTGAGCTGCATGGCGGGGGAATATATCGCCGAGCCCGGCGCGTGCTAGATTAGGCCGGACTCCTATCGAGGCCAACTCGTATGCGTCGTCCCACGTTCTACGGACTCTGTCTGCTCGTGGGCTCGCTGCTGTTCGGCATCGCGGGGCTCATGCACCCGCTGCTCACGGGGGATGGCGCCGCGCAACTCGCGACGATCGCCGCCACGGCGTCGTGGCGCGCGATCCACTGGTCGCTGCTGTTCGGCTTTCCGCTGATGTACGTCGGGCTCATCGGCGTGGCGCTGCGCCACGGAGACACGCCGGGATCCGCGCCGGCGCGGGCGGGGATCATGCTGGCCGCTTTCGGGTTCGGCGTGTGGACGCTGAACGTGCTGCTCATGGTGGGCGCCGGGTGGCAGCTCGCGTATGCCTTCACGACCTCGGACAAGGCGCTCACCGCCACGCACGCCGTCTTCGTGTACGACATGCTCCACCCCGCCGGGCTCGCGGCCGAGCGGCTCGCCACGTTCACGCTCGGGCTGGTGGCCTACGTGTTCGGGTGGGCCGTGCTGAACGGGCGGGTCTACCCGCGCTGGCTGGGTTGGGCGGCGTTCGCCGTGGCGATCGCGAACGCGGCCGTCGCGGTAGGATTCGACGAGTTCTCGCCGAACCTGTTCTACGCCCAGGCGCTGTTCGTCACCTGGCTCGTCGCGACGGCCGCCGTGATGCTCGCCGAGCGGCGCCCGCTCTAGCGCGCTTTCACCCGCACGAAGAATTGCGACCAGGCGTCGCTCGAGATCTGGCGCAGCACCACGAGGTCCACGATCTCGCCGGGCTGCACCTTGGCCATCGCGGTGTTGAACTCCGCGCGATTCCGGACCGGCGTCCCGTTCACTTGCAGGATGATGTCCGGAGCACCCTGCGCATCCGGCGCCCGGAGCTTCTGGAAGGCGGGACCGTCCGGTGCAACTTCGGTGACGGCGAGACCGCCGCCATTACGGGCCACCGGCCGCACCTGCGCCGCATCCTCCTGTGAGAGCGTCTCCACCGTGATGCCCAGGCGATCACCGGCGCGCCCTCGAGGCAGCTCGGCCTTGTCGCGGCTCTCATCGTCCGGCGCGCCTGCCGCCGCCACTTCGCGGTTGGTCGCCGCCGAGGCGAGCTTCACGCGGAAGGTCCGACGCTCGCCACCACGCCGCCGCACCGTGACTTCCACCGTTTCCCCGGGTTTCTTGAATCCGACGCGCTGCTGCAACTGGGCGACGTAGCCGACCGGCTGGCCGTCGAGCGCGACGATGACGTCCCCCAGCTGAATCCCGGCCTCGCGGGCGGGTGAGACGTCGTTGTACGACGTGACGACGACGCCGCTGATGCTCGTCAAGCCGACCGCTTCCGCGTCGTTCTGGGACGCGTTGTCGATCCCGACGCCCATGACGGCCCGCTCGACGTGCCCCGTCTGGATCAGCTGCGTCGTCACGGTGCGCGCGAGGTTGACGGGGATGGCGAACCCGTAGCCCGCGTAGTAGCCCGTCTCGCTGGCGATCGCCGAATTGATGCCGATGACCTCGCCGTGCACGTTGACGAGCGGTCCGCCGGAGTTGCCCGGATTGATCGCCGCATCGGTCTGGATGAAGTCCTGGATCGAGTAGCCGGGCACCTGCTCGAGGCCCCGCAGCGGCCGGCCTTTGGCGCTCACGATGCCCGCGGTGACGGTGAAGGTGAACGCCTCGCCCAGCGGGTTCCCGATCGCCAGCACCCATTCGCCGATGCGAGTCGAGTCGGAATTGCCGAACGAGACGGCCGGGAGACCGGTGGCGGGGATCTTGATCACGGCGACGTCGGTCGAGGGATCGGTGCCGATGGTGCGCGCGGTGAACTCGCGGTTGTCCAGCAAGCGGACGGTGACGCGGCTGGCCCCCTCGACGACGTGATTGTTGGTGAGGATGTAGCCGTCGGGGGAAATGATGAATCCCGACCCGGTCCCCTGCTCGATCTGGGGCCGGCGCGGGATCTGGAAGAAGTCCTCGAAGCCCGGCGGCAGGCGGCGGGAGCTCACGCGCTCGCGCCGCTCCGAGCGGATGAAAACGACCGCCGGCTTCACGTGCTCCGCGACCGCCGCGAACGCATCGCCCAGGTCGGCGGCCGGTTTGGCTGCGGGGATCTGGCGCAGGGGTCCGCTTTGCAACACGACGGCCGGCGGCTCCGCCGCGTCGCCCCGCTTGGGGAGATTCAGCGCCGAGGCGAAGGCCAACCCGAACACGAAGGCCATCGCCACCAACGCTCCGAACTTCAGCCAGTCCCGCGTCCGTCCCGACATCGGTCCCTCCTCTTATGACTTCTTGTTCTTGTCGTCGTCCACGATTTCGTAGTCGGCGTCGACCACGTTTTCCTTCTTGGTGTCGCTGCCGGCCGGCTCTCCCGCCGCCGGCTCCCCGGCGCCCGGTTGGGCGCCGCGGGCGGCCGCGTAGAGCGACGCCCCGGCCGCGGAGTAGGCCTGCTGCAACTCGTCCAGCGCCTTGCCGATCGCATCGGGCTGGCCTTCGCGGAGCGCCTTCTTGGCCGCGTCCCCGGCGCCGTCCAGCCGCGACTTGAGGCCGGCGTCGAGCTTGTCCGCCCACTCTTTGGAATTCTTCTCCACCTCATACACCATCGTATCGAGGCGGTTGCGACGTTCGATCTCCTCCCGCCGGCGCTTGTCCTCGGCGGCGTGGGCCTCCGCATCCTTGACCATCTTGTCGATGTCTTTGTCACCGAGCCCGGACGAGGCCTCGATCCGGATCTTCTGTTCCTTCCCGGTCGCCTTGTCCTTCGCGGACACGTGCAGGATGCCGTTGGCGTCGATGTCGAACGTGACCTCGACCTGCGGCACGCCCCGCGGGGCCGGCGGAATCCCGGTCAGCTGGAACTTGCCGATGGTGCGGTTGTCGATCGCCATCTGGCGCTCGCCCTGCAGCACGTGGATCTCGACCGTGGTCTGGTTGTCTTCCGCCGTCGAGAACACCTCCGACTTTTTCGTCGGAATCGTCGTGTTGCGCGGGATCAGCACGGTCGTCACGCCCCCCAGGGTCTCGATCCCGAGCGATAGCGGGGTGACGTCGAGCAGCAGCACGTCCTTCACTTCGCCCGCCAGCACGCCCCCCTGGATCGCGGCGCCGATCGCCACGACTTCGTCCGGGTTCACCCCCTTGTGCGGCTCCTTGCCGAAGAAGCTCTTGACGATCTCCTGCACCTTGGGCATCCGCGTCTGGCCGCCGACCAGGATCACCTCATCGATGTCCGAGGGCTTGAGACCGGCGTCCTTCAGGGCCTGCTCCATCGGGGGGATGCTGCGCTTCACCAGATCGTCCACCAGCTGCTCCAGCTTGGCCCGCGTGAGCGTCAGGTTCAGGTGCTTGGGGCCGGACTGGTCGGCCGTGATGAACGGCAGGTTGATCTCCGTCTGCATCACCGTCGACAGCTCCATCTTGGCCTTCTCGGCGGCCTCCTTGAGCCGCTGCAACGCCATGGGGTCCTTCGAGAGGTCGATGCCCTGATCGCGCTTGAACTCGTCCACCAGCCATTGGATGACGCGCGCGTCGAAATCGTCGCCGCCCAAGTGCGTGTCGCCGTTCGTGCTCTTGACTTCGAACACGCCCTCGGCCAGCTCCAGGACGGAAATGTCGTACGTGCCGCCACCCAGGTCGTAGACCGCGATCTTCTCTTCCTTCTTCTTGTCGAGCCCGTAGGCGAGCGCCGACGCAGTCGGCTCGTTGATGATGCGGACCACGTCGAGGCCGGCGATCTTCCCGGCGTCCTTGGTCGCCTGGCGCTGCGAGTCGTTGAAGTACGCGGGGACCGTGATCACGGCCTTCTCGACCTTGTGGCCGAGGTAGTCTTCCGCCGTCTGCCTCATCTTCTGGAGGATCATCGCCGAGATCTCGGGGGGCGTGTACCGCTTGCCCTGAATCTCCACCGCGGCGAGCTCGTTCTGAGCCGGCACGACCTTGTAGGGGACCCGCTTGATCTCTTCGGTCACCTCGCTCATCCGCCGGCCCATGAACCGCTTGATCGAGAAGACCGTGTTCTGCGGGTTCGTCACCGCCTGGCGCTTGGCCACCTGGCCGACCAGCCGCTCGCCATCCTTCGTGAACGCCACCACGGAAGGCGTCGTCCGGCCGCCCTCGGCGTTGGGAATCACCACGGGATCGCCGCCTTCCATCACGGCCACCACGGAGTTCGTGGTCCCGAGGTCGATCCCGATGATTTTCTCAGCCATGCTCACGGCTCCTTATCGAGTGATTGATGCCGACCTGATGCCGCGCGTCGCATCGAGCAAGCGCCGTGCCCGGGAAAAATGCCAAAAAGGCAGGCGGTTCGTCGGTAGACGCTCGATACTCTCCCATAAGTCTAACCGACTAACCGACTAACCCGCTAAGGGCCTAGATTCCGCCCCATGTTCCCCTACAAGGACGACAACCCCACCGAGCTGCCGGCCGTCGTGACGGTCGGCCTCATCGTGCTCAATGTGCTCGTCTTCGTGCTGGCGGAGGGGGCAGGCCTGTCGCAGCAGGAACTGGCGCAGGCGGTCTGCCGCCTGGGCTTGATCCCGGGCGAGGTGCTGCGCACCGCGAAACCGGGCAGCGGTGTGGAGCTCGCTCAGGGGCTCTCCTGCCTCGTGGACGTCCAGCCGAACTACTGGACGGTGCTCAGCTCGATGTTCGCGCACGGCGGCTGGTTTCATCTGTTGAGCAACATGCTGTTCCTGTGGGTGTTCGGGAACAACATCGAGGATGTGATGGGACACGGGCGGTTCGTCGTCTTCTACCTGGTGTGCGGCTTGGCCGCTGCGACGGCCCAGGTGGCGGTCAATCCCGCCTCTGTCGTTCCCATGGTCGGCGCGTCGGGTGCGATCAGCGGGGTCCTGGGCGCCTACCTCCTGCTGTATCCGCGCGTCCGCGTGCACACCCTCATCTTCCTCGGCTTCTACGCCACAACCGTGGCACTGCCGGCGTACATCATGCTGGGCTACTGGGCGCTGCTCCAGCTGGTGGGCGGCCTCGGGAGCCTCACGATGCTGGAGCAGGGCGGGGTGGCGTTCTTCGCGCACCTCGGCGGGTTCGTGACGGGCCTGGTGCTGATCCGGTTCTTCGCGCACGAGGACGCGCTGCGCCGGCGGCCGACTCCCCCGGCGGGCTACTACCGCTACCGCACGTTCGGCTGATCGGACCAGAGCGCCGGCAGCCGGCGGCGCAGCTCGTCCCGCGTCGAGCGAAACCCGGCGAGATCGCGGGGATCGGGAAGTGGCCAGTGCAGACGCTGCACGTCGCCCGGCACGAAGGGACAGACCTCCTCCGCGCACAGCGTCACGATCACGTCGGCCTCGGCGAGCGGCACGTCGTCGAGCCCCTGGGCGCGGTGGTGGGAGATGTCGATGCCTTGCTCGGCGAGCGCCTGCACGGCGAGCGGGTTCAGCGTCCCCGGCTGCGAGCCGGCGCTGAAGAACCGGTAGCCCGGGGGAGCCAGCGCGCGCGCCAGCCCCTCCGCCATCTGGCTGCGCGCCGAATTTGCCACGCAAAGGAATAGGACCGTCGGCATACCCCGGGCTCCTAACTCCTGGCGCCTGGCGCCTCCTCCGCATGATGCTTGATCGTCTTCCCCTCGACCAGGAACACGACGTCCTCCGCGATGTTGGTCGCGAGGTCCGCCACCCGCTCGAGGTTGCGGCTGACCAGGAACAGCTCCATCGCCGTGCCGATGATGTGGGGGTCCTCCATCATGTGGGTGAGGAGGATTCGGAACATCGATTGGTGCAACGCATCCACGGAGTCGTCCCGGCGGCAGATGGCGCGGCCCGCCTGCGCGTCCCCGCGCACGAACGCATCGAGGGCGTCGGCGAGCATGGTGCGCGCCTGGCGCGCCATCTCGACCAGCTCGGGCTCCGGGGCAATCGGCCGGCTGGCCAGGAGCCGCTCGGCCGACTGCGCGATGTTCACGGCGTGGTCCCCCACCCGCTCGAGATCGTTCGCGATTTTCATCGCGGCGGTGAGGAGCCGCAGGTCGCGCGCCATGGGCTGCTGCGTGGCCAGCAGCCGGATGACGGACTCCTCGATCTCCAGCTCGAGCCGGTCCAGCTCGTGGTCGCCGGTGATCACGCGCTGGGCTTTCGCGCCGTCGCGCTGGAGCAGCGCCTCGACGGACGCGGCGAGCGCGGCCTGCGCGTCGCCCGACATGTTGAGGAGCTTGACCTTGAGCTCCGAGAGATCGTCGTGGAAGTGGCGGTGGCGTTCGACGCTCATCCGAATCTCCCGGTAATGTACGCTTCCGTGCGCTCGTCGGCGGGCCGGGTGAAGACCTGCCGCGTGTCGCCGAATTCGATGAGGCGGCCCAGATAGAAGAAGCCGGTGTAATCGGAGACCCGGGCCGCCTGCTGCATGTTGTGCGTCACGATCACGATGGTGTAGGCCTGCTTCAGCTCGACGATCAGCTCCTCGATCCGCTGGGTGGCGATCGGGTCGAGCGCCGAGCACGGCTCGTCCATCAAGAGTACGTCGGGCTCGTTCGCCAGCGCCCGGGCGATGCAGAGGCGCTGCTGCTGGCCGCCCGACAGGGCGGTGCCGGGGTCCCGCAGCCGGTCCCGCACCTCATCCCACAAGGCGGCTCGGCGCAGCGCGCGCTCGACCCGCTCCGGGATCTCCCGCTCGGCGCAGAGCGCGTTCAACCGCGGGCCGTACGCCACGTTGTCGTAGACCGACTTCGGGAAGGGGTTGGGTCGCTGGAACACCATCCCCACCTGGCGCCGCAGCGCCACCGTGTCCACTCCGGGCGCGAAGACCGACACGCCCTCGAGCAGGATGTCGCCCGTGTGCCGCGTCCCAGGCGTGAGGTCGTGCAGCCGGTTGACGGACCGCAGGAACGTCGTCTTGCCGCACCCCGACGGTCCGATCAGTGCGGTCACCGCGCGCCGCGGGATGCGGCAGGTCACCGCGTGCAGCGCCTGCGTCGCGCCGTACCAGAAGCTGTACTGCCGCGCGTCGAGCACGGGAGTCGGGCTGACGGCCGGACGGGCCGACGGACGGGGGTGCTGGCCGGCCGTCTGGCCGTCTGCCCGTCCGCCCGTCGCGGTCGTCATCCGAACCTCCCCGTGATGTACGCCTCGGTCTGTTCGACCTTGGGATTCGTGAACAAGTCGCTGGTGCGCCCGACTTCGACGAGCCGGCCCATATAGAAGAAGGCCGTGTAGTCGGACACGCGCGCCGCCTGCTGCAGGTTGTGGGTCACGATCACGATCGTGTAGAGCCGCTTGAGCTGGTGGCACAACTCCTCGATCCGCTGCGTGCCCGCAGGATCGAGGGAAGCCGTGGGCTCGTCGAGCAGTAGGATCTCGGGCTGCGGCGCGATGGCGCGCGCGATGCACAGCCGCTGCTGTTGCCCGCCGGAGAGGGCCAGCGCGCTGGCGCGCAGCCGGTCGTTCACTTCGTCCCACAGCGCCGCCCGGCGCAGGGCGCGTTCCACCGCCTCATCCATCTCGCCGCGCGACCGGCGGCCGTTCACCCGCAGACCCGCGGCCACGTTGTCGTAGATCGACATCGTGGGGAACGGGGTGGGCCGCTGGAACACCATCCCGATGCGGCGGCGGAGTTGCACCGGATTCACGTCGCTGGCGTAGATGTCCACCTCGTCGAGCAGCACCTTCCCCGTGACCCAGCCGCCCTCGGACAGCTCGTGCATGCGGTTCAGGCACCGCAAAAAGGTGCTCTTGCCGCACCCCGACGGGCCGATGATGGCCGTGACGGTGTGCGCGGGGAACAGGATGGACACCTCCTGCACCGCTGCCTGCCGGTTGAACAGCGCCGTCAAGCGTACGGTCTCGAGCCGAAGGCGGACGTTATCGGACGCTGCCATAGCGCTGTCTCGTAACCCAGCGGGCGGTCACGGCGAGGACCAGCACCAGCCCCATCAGGACCAGGGCGGCGGCCCAGGCGAGGCGGTGCCATTCGTCGAACGGCCCGGTGCCATACACGTAGATCTGGAGCGACAAGGTCTGCATCGGCTGGGTGAGGTTCGTGGTGAAGTGCAGGTTGCCGAGCGCCGTAAAGAGGAGGGGTGCGGTCTCCCCTGCGATCCGGGCGATCCCCACGAGACACCCCGTGACGATGCCGCTCAGCGCGGTGCGCGCGACGACGCGGAGCGAGGTGCGCCAGCGCGGGTACCCCAGCGCCAGAGCCGCCTCGCGCAGCGAATGCGGCACGAGCCGCACCATCTCCTCCGTGGTGCGGGCGATCATCGGAATCATGAGGATGGCAAGGGCGGCGCTCCCGGCGAGCGCGGAAAACCGCCCGACCGGCCTGACCATCCACGTCCACGCGAAGATACCGATCACGATCGAGGGCGTGCCGTTCAGGACGTCGGCAACGAACCGCACCAGGAAGCCGAGGCGGCCCGAGCCGTACTCGGCGAGATACAGCCCGGTGCCGATGCCGATCGGGAGGCCGATGAGCCCGGCGACGCCGACCACGATGGCCGTGCCCACGATCGCGTTGGCGACCCCGCCGCCGGTTTCCCCCGCGGGCACGGGGTTCCTGACGAAGAAGTTCCAGTCGAGCGAGGACGCGCCCTTGGCGATCAGATCGCCGAGGATGAGCACGAGCGCCAGCACGGCCGTGAATGCCATCAAGGCGACAAGCGCCGTCATGAGGCCGCTCGTCACGTGTCTCACAGAGCCCTGCTCCCCACCGCAGCGCCGCGCGCCACGCGCCAGATGAGGAGTCGCGCGGCGGCGTTCACGAGCACCGTCAGGACGAACAGGATGAATCCGACCTCGAACAGCGCCGACAGGTACATCGCGGTGGTGGCTTCGCTGAACTCATTGGCGATCGCCGCGGCCATGGTGTACGCGGGCTGGAACGCCGAGAGGCCGATGTCGTGCCGGTTCCCGATCACCATCGTCACCGCCATCGTCTCCCCCAGGGCACGTCCCAGGCCGAGGATCACCGCGCCAATCAGGCCGGCGCGGCCGTAGGGGAGCACCGCGGACCGCACGGCCTCCCAGCGCGTGGCGCCCATGGCGAGGGCGGCCTCGCGCTGGCTCCCCGGCACGGCCAGGAGCACCTCGCGCGATACCGCCGCGATGTAGGGCACGATCATGATCGCCAGGATGATCCCGCCCGCGAGCAGCGAATTGCCGTAGAACACCCCCTGGAAGAACGGCGTCCAGCCCAGCACCGCCTTGAGGGGGGGCACGACGTACGTCCGCAGGAACGGGATGAGGACGAAGATCCCCCACACCCCGTAAACGACGCTGGGGATCGCGGCCAGCAGCTCGACGAGGAATGCAACCGGCTGACGCAGCCAGCGGGGGGCGAACTCCGTAAGGAAGATCGCGACGCCGAGCGCCAGCGGCACCGCGACCAACAGGGCGAGGAACGACGACGCCAGCGTGCCGAAGATCATCGGCGCCGCGCCGTATACCTCGGCTACGGGATCCCACGTGGACGTCCAGAGGAACGATGGCCCGAAGCGTCGAATGGCGGGCAGCGCGCTCGCGAAGAGCTGGACGAGCAGCACCACGATGAGGAACGGCAGCGCGAGCGCCAGCGCGGTCAGGACCGCCTTGTAGGTCCGATCACTGGCGTTGACTCCGCGCAACGACTGCCACCGGGGCTCCGCGCTCGGCGTCGGTTCGAGGGGCAGGGTGGTCATCGCCGCGGGAAACCTACCGGCGGCTCGGTAGGTCTCCGTCACGGGCGTGTAACGGAACTGTCACTCCCGCTACTGCGTCTCCGTCCCCGTCCACACGGCCCGCCCACCGGCGGAAACCGTCTTGAGGCGGGCCTGGATCCACGGCCGCAGCTCCTTGGGGAGCGGGGCATAGCCGAGCTCGGCGGCCTTGGCCTGGCCGTCGGTCTCCGCCCACCAGATGAACTTGACCAGTTCGCGCGCCTGGGCCGCATCGGGGTACGTCTTGCGGACCAGCAGCCACGTGAAGCTCGCGACCGAGTAAGCCTGCGCCCCTGGGGAATCCGTGATGGAGACCCGGAAATCGGTGTTCGGGCCCATATCGCGCATCGCGCCGGCTGCGGCGGCCGTCACGGACTCGAGACTCGGCGTGATCCAGTTGCCGGACCGGTTGCGGACGATCCCGAACGCCATCTTGTTGATGAGCGCGTAGCCCAGCTCGACGTAGCCAATCGCGCCGGGGGTCTGCCGCACCGTCGCGGCCACGCCTTCGTTGCCCCGCCCGCCGAGCCCGACCGGCCAGTTCACGGAGGTGCCACGCCCGACCCGTTGGGCCCACTCGGGGCTCACCTTGGTCAGGTAGTCCACCCAGACGAACGTCGTTCCCGAGCCGTCGGAGCGGTGCACCACGATGATGTCCGTGGCCGGCAGGGTGACGCCCGGGTTGAGGCTGGCGAGCCGGCTGTCGTTCCACTTCGTGATCTTGCCGAGGAAGATGTCGGCGAGCACGTCGGGCGTGAACCGGAGCGGCTGGGCGACCTCGGGCAGGGTGTACGCCGGCACGACCGCGCCGAGCACGGTCGGGATGTGCAGGACGTCGCCCTGGATCGCGGCGATGGCGGAATCGCTCATCGGGGCGTCGGACGCGCCGAAGTCCACGGTCTTCTCCGAGAACTGCCGGATGCCGCCCCCCGAGCCGATCGACTGGTAGTTGAGCTTCACGTCGGGATGCGCTCGGCTGTAGGTCAGCATCCAGTTCGAATAAATGATGTTGGGAAACGTGGCGCCGGCGCCGTTGAGCTGCACCTGCGCCGCCGCGGGAGCGGCGGCGCAGAGCAGCGCGGCAAGGGGGATGATACGTGTCGTCTGCACAGGGTCGTCCTCGGTCGGGGTCGATTTAGAACACGAACTGCGCTTGGAACAGCGCCTGATTGATGGCATTCCCGCCGCCCTGGGCCTTCACACGATCGAGGTCGGCGAGCAGCCGCACGTTCGGTGACAGCTGGTACGACGCACCGCCGATGATCCGGGTCACCTTGTTGTTGGCAGTGTCGACGTCGGGATCGACGATGTCGACGCGCCCGATCACCGCCACCTTGCTGTTCGTCAGGTGATAGACGCCGAACGCGCTGATGATGCTCCCGGTGACGGCTGCGTTCTTCACCGAGACGAACTCACCCGCGACCGTGTACTGCGTCGTCCGGTACGACAGCATGCCCAGGTACCGGTTGCGGTCGACGCCGGTGGCCGTGACTTTGCCGATCCCCACATATCCGGTGGCCCGGAAGCCGCCGACGCGACTGTTGTCGTTGGTGGGCTGGAGGCGCACGGAGACGCGGGCCTGGACATCCTTGCGGAAGTCGCCGGTGCCGTTCGAGTAGCCTTCCCCGTTCACGATCGCGAGCTGGCCGTTCACCTGCTCGTTATTCCACCTGCCGTCGACGCCGAACCCGATGTCCGCCGACGTCATCGCGCCGTTGCGATCGACCGCGATGGTGCCCTGCATGCGGTAGTCCCACAGGGTCTCTTCGAAGTCCACGAAGGGGGTTTGGATCATGCCCAGCTTGTAGGTGAGACTGCTGCCCGTCGGCGTCCACGCCGCGAACGCGTACTTGAGCCGGATGGCCTGGTTCGTGGTGGCGCTCGGGATGATGTCCGTAGTGACGCGTGTCGTGATGCCGTTCGCGAACCGGCCAAGCACATTCACGTAGGCGCGGGTCATGTCGAAGGTGCTCTTGGCGACGACCGGCGCGTCCGTGTACTGGTATTGCGTGTACACCACGCCGGTGACCGTAACCTGCGGCGCCTGCTGGGCGGGGGCCTGCGCCCAAAGGGCGGGCGCAGTGAGCGCGCTCAGCGCGACGGCCGCGACCGCTCGAAAGGAGAGTCTTGGGTGCACGGTGTGACTCCTCAAGAACAGGGTGGACGGGTGTCTGTGGACACTCAAGGCCGCACGATCTCCGGCCGCGGTCAACGGGACGTGACGCGAGTGTTACGGTTTCGTAACGAGGGCGGGAGCGGGGGTGGGGAAGTGGAGCCGAATCGTGGTGCCCCGGCCCAGGGCGCTCTCCGCTTCCGCGCGGCCCCCGTGTGCTTCGACCAGATGCTTGACGATGGCGAGCCCCAGGCCGGTGCCACCTTCCTCGCGCGCCCGCCCCGGATCGACCCGATAGAAGCGCTCGAAGATGCGCGGCAGGTGCTCGGCGGCGATCCCGCTCCCGGTATCGGTCACGCTCAGGACGATACCGTCCTTGCCAAGATCCGCGGCGACGCGGAGCCGGCCCTCCGGCGGTGTGTGACGCAACGCGTTGTCGAACAGATTGGTGAAGATCTGACGCAGCGAATCGGGGTCAACCGGGAGCGCGTGGCCGTCGCGCGCGACCGCGGTCTCGAATCGGACTCTCGCGGCCGCGGCACGCTCGGCGAAGGCGCTCCAGGCGTCGCGCGCCGCCGCCTCGATCTCGACCACCCGGGGCTGCGGCCGCCAACCGCCGGATTCGATGCGCGACAGGTCCAGCAGGTCGTCCACCAGCCGCTGCATGCGCCGGGCGTTCTGCATGATGGTCTGGCCGAAGCTCGCCATCTGCGAACCGGCGGGCGCTTCGTGGGCCAGCGTCTCGGCGTATCCCGCGATGGCGGTGAGCGGCGTCTTCAGCTCGTGCGACACGTTCGCGACGAAGTCCCGCCGTACCGCTTCGAGCCGGCGGACGTCCGAGACGTCGCTCAGCACCAGCAACGTGCCGCCCCCGCCACCCTCGAGCGGGCGGCCCGACACGAGCACTGTGCGGCCGGCCAGCTCCAGCTCGCGCTGCTCCACGACCTGTCCCGCCAGGAGGTCGCGCACCAGGGCGCGGTGCGGGCTATCGTGAAACAGCTGGGCGAGCGGGGGCAGCGGCTCGGACGCGTCGTATCCGAGGAGGCGGCGGGCGGCCGTGTTGCACGAGACGATGGTCCCGCGCGCGTCCGCCGCGACGACGCCATCGCTGAGCGCCTCGAGGAGCGTGCGGGATTCCTCCTGGTCGCGCTGCAGCGCCGCGAAGCGGCGCTCCAGCTCTTGGTGCATCTGGCGCAGCGCGTCCGCCAGACGGGCGAGCTCCGGGACGCGCACCTCCGGAAAGGCCGCAGGCCGCCCGGCGGCGATATCGCGCGCCGCCCCGGCGATCGCCACCAGCGGACGGGCGAGCGCGCGAGCCACGAGCCAGGCCACCAGCGCCGCGGCGAGCAGCATCGCGAGGCCCGCGCCCGCTACGGCGCGCTGCACGGCGTAAATCGGCGCGTCCACGCTCTCGAGCGAGGCGGAGATGCGCACCACGGAGAGTCCGGGGGGGCCGCCGCGCACCGCGACGTAGAGCTGCCGCGCGTTCGTGGAGGCGCTGAGTCGCGTATCGCGGCCCGTCCCGACCGCGAGTGCGGCTTGCACCTCGGGGCGCCCGGCGTGGTTCTCGAGCCGGGCGAGCGCAGCCCGGTCGAACTCCGTATCGCCGCGCACGCGGCCGCTGGGATCGATCAGCGTCACGCGGCGGCCGAGGCGCCCGCCGGCCAGCCGCGCGAAGTCGGGCCAGCGGTTCGAGTCGACGGGGGCGAGCGCCGCGACCAGCTGCGCGTCGCGCTCGAGGTCGATCGCGGTTTCGTCCTCGAGGTGACGCCGGAGCACGACGTCGGCAGCCATGATCGAGCCCGCCACCGCGGCGGCCACGAGCAGGCTGATGCTCGCGAACAGCCGCGTGACCAGCCTCATGCGCGGCGGCGAGATGTCGGCGGCGGCTCGCGAAACCGGTAGCCGACCCCGCGCACCGTCTCGATCCAGGCGCCGGCGTCGCCCAGCTTCGCCCGTAGCCGCTGGACGTGCATGTCCACCGTGCGCGTCTGGATGTCGGGCTGGGCCTGCCACACCGACTCCAGCAGTTGGGTGCGGCTCTGCACGCGGTCGCGCCGTTCGATCAAGCGGTCGAGCAGCTTGAACTCCGTGGCCGTTAGCTCGAGGTCGCGGTCGCCCACCGTGACCCGATGCGCGTTCCGGTCGAGGGTGATGGGTCCGGCGAGCAGCCGGCCGCCGGTCGCGACGGGCGGGGCCGCCAGCCGCCGCAGGATCGCCCCGACGCGGAGCACCAGCTCTTTGGGTGAGAACGGCTTGGCGAGGTAGTCGTCGGCGCCGAGCGACAGTCCCTGGATGCGATCGGGCTCGCTTTTGCGCGCGGTGAGCAGGATGACGCCCACCTCCCGCGTCTCGTCGCGCCGCCGCAGCTCCGCGAGCACGTCGAAGCCGGACAGACCGGGGAGCATGAGGTCCAGCACGACGAGGTCGGGCCGCTCCTCCCGCGCGGAGCGCAGGGCGTCTGTCCCGTTGCCCGCCGTCGTGACGCGGAAGCCCTCTTTCGCCAGATGGTATGCGACGAGAGCCGTGATGTCGGGCTCGTCGTCCACGACCAGGATGCGGTGGACGGGGCCGGTCTCGGTGGGCATGGGCAGGCGGGAAGGTAGCGCGGCGCACCCGCCTTTGGCAATTTTCAGCGCACCATGCATCTCCTCCTCACCCTGCTGCTGGCCGTTCAGTCCCCCGACAGCGTGCTCCTCCGCGTGCTCGCGATCACCGATCTGCACGGCCAGCTCGAGCCGCGGGTGTGGGATTGGTCGGGCGGCCGGCCCGTCGGCGGCGTAGCGGCGCTCAAGACCTGGCTCGACAGTCTCGCGCACGCGTGCGGGTGCACCAGCGTGCGCCTCGACGCCGGTGACGAGATGCAAGGGACGCCGCTCTCCAACCTCACCTACGGCCGTGCGACGATCGACGCTCTCAACTCGCTCGGGATCGACGCGGCGGCGATCGGTAACCATGAGTTTGACTGGTCGGTGGACACGCTGCTCGCGCGCATGCGCGACGCGCGCTACAAGTTCGTTTCCGCCAACATCACCGACGCGGGCGGGACGGCGCGTCCCGCCTGGGCTGAGCCCTGGACCCTCGTGACCAGGGGCGGCGCCAAGATCGCCGTCATCGGGCTCACCACGCGCAGCACGCCCACGACGACGGCCCCGCGGAACGTGCGCGGCCTCGCCTTCGGCGACGGCGCCCAGGCGATTCGCAGCTACCTCCCCGCAGCCCGCGCCGCGGCCGACTTCGTGATCGTGGCTGCCCACGAGGGAGCGCTCTGCGACACGACGGGCTGCCGGGGGGATATTCTCGACGTGGCGCGGCGGCTCGACTCGGGATCGGTCGATCTCATCGTCGCGGGGCACACGCACCGTCTGGTCAATACGACCGTCAACGGGATCCGCGTGGTCGAGGCGGGCTCGAGCGGCGGCGCCGTGGCGGTGGTGGACTTCGTCCGGGCCCGCGGGCGGCGCGAAGTGCGGGCGCAGCTGGTTACGCCCTACGCGGACCAGGTGAAGCCCGACGCCGAACTGACCGAGGCCATCGGGCGGCAGCAGCGCGGGATCGCGACTACGACCAGCCGGGTCGTCGCGCGCCTCAAGGTTCCGCTGCGCCGCACGGGCGGAGAGTACTCGCTCGGCCGCCTGATCGCGGACGCGCAGCGCGCCGCCGGCAGGGCCGATGTCGCGATCATGAACAACGGCGGCATCCGCAACGACCTCCCCGAGGGCGCGGTGTCCTGGGCCGACCTGCAGCAGGTCCAGCCCTTCCAGAACCGGTTGCTGCGCCTCACCGTCAAAGGCGCCGTCTTGCTCGATGCGCTCGAGCACTGCGTGGCCGCGGCCGACGGCGAGCCCGATTGCCACGTCGCGGGGGTCGAGGTGTGGTACGACCCGCGGCACCGGCCCGGGGATCGCGTGACCCGCGGGCGACTGACGGGCGGCAAAGACATCGACAGGGTCGATAGCTACACGCTGGTCGTGAGTGACTTCATGGCCACGGGCGGCTCCGGCTTCGCGATGCTCGCCGGCGCGCCGGCGGAGGACTTGGGCGTCGTGGACCTCGACGCCCTGATCCGCTACCTGGGGATCTTGCGTGCGCCGGTGGAGGCGCCAGCGGATGCGCGCTTCCACCGCGCGGGCCGTTGATGCGCGTCTTCATCAACGACAAAGCGATCGAGGTATCAGGCGGGGCCGCCGTGCGGGACGCGGTGGCGGCCGCGGACCCCGGATTGGCGCGCCTGGTGGCGAGCGACGAAGCGTACGTGACGGACGCCGCCGGCCGCCCGATCGACGCCGGCGATCCGGTCGGCGAGGCGGGCGCCGTCTTCCGCGTGGTGGTCTCGGCCAGGCGCGGCGGGCCACGCCTGACGAAGGATGTCTTGCGGCGTTGGCCGAAGGCCGAGCTGCACGTGCACCTGGACGGGGCGTTGAGGCCCGCCACGATGCTGGACTTGGCGCGCGCGCAGGGCATCCGCCTCCCCGCCGACACGCCGTCGGCGCTCGCGCAGGCGATGCTCGTCCGCGACGCGAAGAGTCTCGAGGAGTACCTCCAGAAGTACGAGATCACCCTGTCCGTGCTCCAGACGGCGGCCGCGCTGGAACGCGTCGCCTACGAGTTCGTCGTGGACGTCGCGGCCGAGCACGTGCGGTACGTCGAAGTGCGCTACTCACCGCTGCTCCACCGGCCGGCTCTGACCCTGGCCGAGGCGATCGAGGCGCCGCTGCGCGGCATCCGCCGGGGCGAGGCGGAGACGGGGACGAAGGTGGGGCTGATCGTGTGCGGGATCCGCACCCGCCCGCCGGCCGAGTCCCTCGAGCTGGCGCGCGCAGCCACGGACTACCGGGGAGCGGGCGTGATCGCGTTCGACCTGGCGGGGGCCGAGCGGGGCCACCCCGCCCGCGATCACCGGACGGCGTTCGAGTATGCGGCGGCGCACGGGCTGGCCTGCACCTGCCATGCGGGGGAAGGCGACGGCCCCGACTCGATCCGACAGGCCCTGCACGATTGCGGCGCAGTCCGAGTCGGTCATGGGACGCGGCTCGGCGAAGATCCGTCCCTGCTCGACGAAGTCGTGGAACGCCGGATTCCGCTGGAGATGTGCCTCTCGAGCAACGTCCACACGCACGCCGTGGCGACGGTGGCGGAGCACCCGTTCAAGGGCTATCTCCAGCGGGGCGTGGTCGTCACCCTCAACACCGACGGCCGCCTGACCGACGGGATCACCCTCACCGACGAGTACTACCTGGCGCACGCGGCGCTGGGGTTGTCGCCGGACGAGTTGGCGCGCGTCGTCCTCAACGCCTGCGAGAGCGCCTTTCTGCCGGAGTACGAGAAGGTCGCGCTCGTTTCCCGAGTGCAAAGCGAACTGGAGGCCCTGCAATGACGGGACTGTGGTTGGTGCAGACGGCGGCGGAGCGCCTCGCGCAGGCGCGCGGGGGGCTCGATACGCCCTTTCCGGAGCGGCTGCTCGGACTGGTCGGGATCGCCACCATGCTGGCCATCGCGTATGGCATCTCGTACGACCGCAAACGCATCAACTGGCGGATGGTGGGGGCGGGTGTGGCGCTCCAGATCTTCTTCGGCCTCATCGTGCTCAAGACCGGCGTGGGCCGGGCCCTGTTCACACTGGCGAACGATCTCGTGACGCGGCTGCTGTCGTTCCAGGAGCAGGGCGCCCGCTTCGTGTTCGGCAACCTGGTGCAGAGCGAGGTGCCGCTGGGCGGGGGCGCGACGGGTGTGGCGCTAACCGGCGCCTACTTCGCCTTCAACGTGCTCCCGACGATCATCTTCTTCTCGTCCCTCATGACCGTGCTCTATTACCTGAACGTCATGCAGTGGGTCGTGAAGGGGATCGCCTGGGTGATGCAGAAGAGCCTCAAGACGTCGGGCGCCGAGACGCTGTCGGCGGCGGGCAATATCTTCCTCGGCCAGACCGAGGCTCCGCTCCTGATCAAGCCGTTCGTCGGCAAAATGACGAACTCGGAGCTGAACACCGTCATGGTCGGCGGCTTCGCGACCGTGGCGGGAGGCGTGATGGCCGCGTACGTGGGCATGCTGAAGGGGTATTTCCCGGATATCGCCGGCCACCTCCTCACCGCCAGCGTGATGAACGCCCCCGCCGGCTTGATCCTGTCGAAGATGATCCTCCCCGAGACCGGGACGCCGGAGACGCGCGACACGCTGCACGTCGTCGTCGAAAAGCAGGAGGCGAACGTCATCGACGCCGCCGCTTCCGGCGCCGCGACCGGGGTCCAGCTCGCCATCAACGTGGCGGCGATGCTGATGGCCTTCGTCGCCCTGGTCGCCCTGCTCAATTTCGGCGTCGGGTGGGTGGGCGGCCTTTTCGGCCATCCTGAGATCACCATGCAGTGGCTGCTCGGCAAGGCGCTGTGGCCCATCGCCGTGCTGATGGGCGTCCCCCCCGCCGACGCCGGCACCGTCGGGTCCTTCATCGGCGTGAAGACGGTGCTCAACGAGTTCGTCGCCTACGCCGATTTCGCCAAGCAGATGAGCGCGGGCTTGGTCATGAGTCCCAAGGCGGCGATCATGACGACGTATTGCCTGCTCGGCTTTGCCAACTTCTCGTCGATCGCCATACAGATCGGGGGGATCGGCGGGCTCGCGCCGCATCGCCGCGGCGATCTCTCCCGCCTCGGCCTGCGCGCCATGATCGCGGGGAATCTGGCCGCCTTCATGAGTGCGTCGATCGCGGGAATGCTCGTCTAACTGCGGATTTCGGATTGCGGATTGCGGAATGAGCGGCCTCGAGGTTCGACGCGCGACTGAGGCGGTCGCGGCCCGGCTCGGCAGCTTACGGCCCAGGGTGGCGATCGTGCTGGGATCCGGTCTTGGACCGCTAGCCGACGACGTTCAATCCGCCATCCGCATTCCGCAATCCGCAATTCCGGGGTTTCCGGAGCCGGGCGTCGCCGGCCACAAAGGCGAGCTCGTGGTCGGGACACTCGAGCGCATGCCGGTGATCGTCCAGGCGGGGCGCTTTCATCTCTATGAGGGTCACCCGGTCGGGGTGGCAGCGCTGCCGGTTCGCGTGTTCAGCGGCCTGGGCGTGACGACGCTGATCGTCACCAATGCCGCCGGGGGCGTGCGGCGCACGTTCCGCGCCGGCACGCTCATGCTGATCGCGGATCACATCAATCTCATGTCGCGCAATCCCTTGACCGGCCCGCCCGAGCCCGGGGAGGAGCGTTTTCCCCTGATGCACGCGCCGTACGACGCGGAGCTGCGCGCGCACGCGCGCGCCGTCGCCGCCGAGGCGGGGATCCCGCTCGAAGAGGGCGTCTACGCCGGACTGTTGGGTCCCTCGTACGAGACCCCTGCGGAGGTCCGCATGCTCGAGCGGCTTGGCGCCGACGCCGTGGGGATGTCCACCGTGCCTGAGGTCCTGGCGGCGCGGGCACGGGGGATTCGGTGTCTCGGGTTCTCCTCCATCACCAATCCGGCGGCCGGCCTGGGCGAGCCGCTGGCCCACGAGGAGGTGCTGGCCGTCGGCAAGGAGGTGGCCCGGTCCTTGAGCGTCGTGATAAAGGGGGTGTTGCGAAGACTTTAACCCCTCCACCGAATCCTGACTTTCTTCTTGCAACCTTTTTCCGTTCCAATCTGTCATATGTAGCGTTACCGCCGCGCGCGCCGCCGTCACGCCGCGACTCGGCCTCCACCGTCCAATTCAGCCGGGCGCACCTATGACCGCGACGCTCTCGTTGTGTTTGGCCCTGGCGGCCTTGCCGGCGCCGGCGGTTCCAGCCGACTCCCCTGCCACGGCGCCGACCCAGGTCCGCGCGGTGCGGCTCGCTCACCCCATCACGATCGACGGACTGCTGACCGAGCCCATGTGGCAATCGGCCGAGCGCGTGACCGGGTTCCTGCAGCGGGACCCGAAAGAGGGCGACGCGGCGAGCGAAAGCACGGTGGTGTACATCGCGTACGACGACGCGGCGCTCTACGTCGCCGCCCGGCTGTACGACTCGCACCCCGATTCGATCGTGGCCCGCCTGGCGCGCCGCGACCAGGGCACGAACTCCGACCGTTTCACCCTCTACGTCGATCCCTATCACGACAAGCGCAGCGGCTTCTATTTCGGCGTCACCGCCGCGGGGACGCTGCACGACGGCACGTTGTTCAACGACGAGTGGGACGACGA
>WNGB01002404.1_pt1 | contig 33824 bp, 38 predicted proteins | sample 5400681 | NCBI WGS metagenome assembly WNGB01 (sample SAMN13153367, study PRJNA577476) | soil metagenome | isolation source: 115 cm soil or saprolite under grassland replicate 2 | place: USA:California | collected 2016-06-15
CCACCGGCCAGTGGTCGGCGATGCGCGGGTCGGCGGTGTTCTCCTCCGGCAGCACGCGGTCGGCGATCGGCCAGGCGCACGGCATCGCCGAGGCCCACTCCGAGGCCAGGTCCTGGCCGGTGAAGGCGGCCACGACCCCCGGCATCCTGGTCGCCGCCGAGACGTCGACCCTGGTCAGGTTGGCGTGGGCGACCGGGGAGCGCACCAGCGAGATCCACATCATGCCGGGCACGGTGATGTCGTCGACGAAGCGTCCCTGCCCGGTGAGCAGCTCCGGGTCCTCCTTGCGCAGGACGCCGCCACCGACCCAGCGCTTGGCCTCCTGCTCGGCTACCTGAGTCATCAGGACCCTCCCTGCAGGTTGGCCGATTGGCGAAGCTGCCCTGCCGCGTCCTGGATCGCCGTGACGATGTTCTGGTAGCCGGTGCAGCGACAGAGGTTGCCCTCGAGGCCGAGGCGGACCTCCTCGTCGCTCATGCCGGCGCCGGACTGGATCAGCCCGAGCCCCGCCATGATCATGCCCGGCGTGCAGTAGCCGCACTGCAGGCCGTGGTGCTGCCGGAAGGCCTCCTGCAGGGGGTGCAGCTCGCCGTTGGAGGCGAGGCCCTCGATGGTGGTGATCTCGGTGCCGTCGGCCTGCACCGTGAGCATCGTGCAGGACTTCACCGACTCGCCGTCCACCATGACGGTGCAGGCGCCGCAGGAGGACGTGTCGCAGCCCACGTTCGTCCCGGTGAGCCCCAGCGTCTCCCGCAAGAAGTAGACGAGCAGTTGTCGAGGCTCGACCTCAGCCTCGCGCTGTACCCCGTTGACCGCACAGGTGATGCGCCTCAAGGGCCGCCACCTCCTCCCTCCCCGGCCGTCGGAGGAGTGGCCCGGCCCCGGCACGGCTCCGAGCCCGCCCCCGGCACACCGACGTTGGCCGCCGCTGGTGGACCCTCGCACAATAGAACGTTCGCCCGGGATTGCAAGCGTTGGCAGTCGTGCCCGTACGCCGTAAGCTGGGCAGTCGAGTCTCCCGGAGGGTGCTGCCGTGCGCCGCCGGGCGTGATGTCTGCGAGGGGGACCGAGATGCGGGACGTGCTCGACAGCGTCGAGGCGTGGCGGGCCGACGGCCACCGGGTCGCGCTGGCGACGGTGACCCGGGTGCAGGGCTCGGCGCCGCGGCCTCCCGGGGCGAAGATGGCCGTCTGCGACGACGGCCGCTGGGTCGGCAGCGTCTCCGGCGGCTGCGTCGAGGGCGCGGTCCTCGAGGAGGCCGGCCGCGTGCTCGCCGGCGAGCCGCCCAAGCTGGTCACCTTCGGCATCACCGACGAGATGGTGTGGGACGTCGGCCTCGCCTGCGGCGGCGTGATCGACGTGTTCGTGGAGCCGGTGCCCTGACATGGCCGACCGGGTCAGCTTCGAGGCGATCCGCGACCTGATCCGCGCCGGCCGGCGTGGCACGCTGGTCACCGTGGTGGCGGGCCACGGGCTGGGGGCCAAACTGCTGGTCACCGCCGAGGAGACCGAGGGCACCCTGGGCGACGCGGCGCTCGACGAGCGGGCGGTGGTGCTCGCCCGCGAGCTGCTCGGCGGCGAGGAGTCCGCCGTGCGCGAGCTGGCCGAGCGGCAGCTCTTCTTCGACGTGCTCGCGCCCCGGCCGCGCCTGCTGGTCATCGGCGCGGTGGACTTCGCCGCCGCCCTTGCCAGGCTGGCCAGCCAGGCCGGCTTCCACGTCGTCGTGGTCGACCCGAGGGAGCGCTTCGCCACCAGGGAGCGGATCCCCGACGCCCACGAGGTGGTCGTCGCCTGGCCGCAGGAGTACCTGGCCGAGGCGCGGCTGGACGACGCCACCTACGCCGCCGTGCTCACCCACGAGCCGCGCTTCGACGACCCCACCCTGAGCGCCCTGCTGAGGAGCCAGGTCGCCTACATCGGGGCGATGGGCAGCCGCCGCGCCCACGCCGAGCGGCTGGAGCGGCTGCGCGCCGCCGGCTTCGGCGACGACGACTTCGCCCGCATCTCGGGTCCGATCGGCCTGGACATCGGCGCGCAGTCGCCGGAGGAGACGGCCGTTTCGATCCTCGCCGAGGTGATCGCGGCCAGGCACGGCCGCGCCGGCGGCCGCCTGGCCGACCGCGCGGCGCCCGTCCACACCCTCAAGGAGCGCGGGGAGTTTGATTGATTCGGGGGGAGCCCGAGACAGCTCCCCCCGACCCCCCCATCGGGTCCTTTGGCGGGATCCCTGCTTGGGCCCCGGGTGGCTGTGGCGGGAACCTAGGGGGCCAAGGAGAGGTTCGCCGTGTCGTGCGACGTGACTGCAGGCAAGCCGTGACGGTGGCCGGCAGCGATCCGGTGCTGGGGCTGGTGCTGGCTGCTGGCCGGGCGTCGCGGATGGGGCGCTCGAAGCAGCTCGCCGAGCTGGGTGGGCGGCCGCTGCTGGAGCACGTGCTCGCCGCCATGTCGGCCACGCCGGTCGACGATCTGGTGGTGGCCCTCGGCGCCTACGCCGACGAGGTGCTGGCCCAGGTCGACCTGCACCGGGCACGGCCGCTGGTGGTGGCCGGCTGGGAGGAGGGCATGGGGCGGGTCCTGGCGCTGGCCCTCGCCGCCACCCCGCAGCCGGGTGGCGCCGGCGACGGCTGGGGGGCGGTGGTCGTCGCCCTCGGCGACCAGCCGCTGGTGGGCACGGCGGTGGTCGAGCGCCTGGTGGACGCGTGGCGGCGCGGGGCCGGGCCGGTGGTCAGCGCCGCCTACCACGGCCGCATCGGGCACCCGAAGCTGTTCGACCGGGCCGTCCTCGACCGGCTCCGTGGGCTGGCGGGCGACGAGGGCGCCCGCGGCCTGCTCGCCGGCCATCCGGAGTGGGTCGCCGCCGTCGAGGTGGGCCGGCTCGGCAGCGACCTCGACGTCGACGACGAGGCCGGCCTCGCCCGGGCGGCCGACGTGCTCGCCGCCAGACGTGGTAGCCCCTCAGAATGACGGGGCGTCCGATGATCCCACCCGATGAGAGGTGACCGGGGATGAAGATCGAGCAGACGGTCGAGGTCGACGCGCCCCTGAACCGCGTCTGGGCGCTGGTCAACGACGTTCCCCGGGTGGCGCCGTGCATGCCGGGGGCGACCCTCACCAGCGTGGTGGACGAGCGCACCTACGAGGGCACGGTCAAGGTCAAGCTCGGCCCGATCAACCTGTCCTACAAGGGCACGGTGGTGCTCGAGGAGGTCGACGAGGCCGCCCACAGCGCCCAGATGTCGGCCAACGGCCGTGACGTGCGCGGCGGCGGCACCGCCAAGGCGAGGGTCGACACCCGCCTGGAGGCCATCTCGGAGAGCCGCACCCGCATGTCGGTGGTGACCGACCTCCACCTCACCGGCCGGGTCGCCTCCTTCGGCCGCGGCGCCGTCCAGGACGTCTCCGCCAAGCTGTTCGGTGAGTTCGCCCAGTGCCTGCGCCAGACCCTGGAGGCGACGCCCGTGGCGGCGGCCGCACCGGCCGCGCCCGTGGCCACGCAGCCCTCCCCCGCTTCCGATGCGGCCACGACGCCCACCCAGAACATCGCCACGACCCCCACCGCCGAGGTACCGGCGGCCGCCGAGCGGCCGCTCAAGGCCGGCGGGCTGGTCGCAACCGTGGTCGTCGGCAGGCTCAAGGCTCTGGTGGCCGCGATCGGCCGCCTGCTGCGCAGGCTGTTCCGCCGCGCGTAGCGGCGCGGGAAGGCGCACGCGGCGTGGCGCCGTTCCGGCCGGGCCACCGCGGCCCCGGCCGGCGCGGCCCGCGCCAAGACTTCGGGCCGTCCGAACGGGCGCCTTACCTGCCTCTGACGCCGCTGGGGATCATAGAGGTGACTCGAACCCCGTGGCGGAGGTGACACCCGTGGACTACCCGACCCAACCGATCCACTCCCCGGCGTACGCGCGCTCCCGTTCCGACTCGCGCCGCCTCACCCAGTTCCTCGCGCTCGCCTCCGGCGGCGTGGTGCTGCTGCTCGTCGGGCTGGCCTGGGACGCCGTGCTGCACGCGCGCGACCCCGGCCTCGCCGCCCGTGAGGGCCTGTTCAACCTGTCCAACCCCGGCCACCTGCTCGCCGGGCTCGGGATCATGCTGATCGCCGCCGGGCTGGCCGGCGCCCTCGTCACCGCCGCGCAGGCCCGCCGGGGGTGGACGCCGCTGCCGACCGCCGCGCGCGCCGGCGTCGGCGCGCTCAGCCTGGTGGTGGCGCTGGCCGCCGGGGCGGCCGGCGCCTGGGCGATGGGCGCCGGCGACCACGAGCACGGCCATGCCGACGGGGGCGCCGCCGCGCACGCGGCCACGGCCGAGGACGGCGGCGGCGCCGGGCACGCGCACGAGCAGAACCTGCCCGACGTGAACGCGGCAACGCCGGAGCAGCGAGCCAAGGCCCAGGCCCTGCTCGACCAGTCGATCGCGGCGACCCGCAAGTACACCGACGCCACGGCGGCCGAGGCGGCCGGCTACCGGGTGGACGCGGCCAAGCCGGACGCCAAGTTCGTCCACGCCGGCAACCCCGCCTACCGCACCGACGGCGAGCTGGTCGACCCGGCCCGGCCGGAGTCGGTGATCTACTGGCGCGGCCCGCAGGGCAAGCTCACCCTGGTCGGGGTCCTCTACGTGGTGCCGAAGGGCACCGCCCCGCCGGACGTCGCCGGGCCCATCACCCGCTGGCACAGCCACCAGGCCTGCTGGGACCCCGGCGCCAGGAGGAAGCTCTCCAAGCCGGAGGACGGCCGCTGCCCGCCGGGCCAGCAGCTGCGCCAGAGCGGCCAGATGATGCACGTCTGGTTCACCGGCGACCTGGCCACCGCCTACGCCCGCCGCCCACCCGCCGAAGCGCTGCGCTCCTCCCCGCACATCGCCCAGCCCGCGTAATCTTGTTGAAACGTCGGTGGCCCACCGCCAGCCACCGAAGACCCAGCCGGATCCCGCCACAGCGACCCGAGGCTCAAACAAGGATCCCGGCAAAGGACCCGATGGGGGGGTTCGGGGGGGCTGTCTCGGGCTCCCCCCCGAATCAATGGAGGAGGAAGCATGACCGACGTCACCCGGACCGACGAGGAGTGGCGTGCGCGGCTCAGCCCGGAGCAGTACCAGGTGCTCCGCCTGAAGGGCACCGAGCTGCCGTTCAGCGGCCAGTACGTGCACACCAAGGCGGACGGCACCTACCGCTGCGCCGCCTGCGGGGCCGAGCTGTTCGCCTCCGGGACCAAGTTCGACTCCGGCACGGGCTGGCCGAGCTTCACCTCCCCGGCGGCCGCCGAGGCGGTCGAGCTGCGCCCGGACAACAGCCACGGCATGTCCCGCATCGAGGTGACCTGCCGCCGCTGCGGCTCCCACCTCGGCCACGTCTTCGACGACGGCCCCGCGCCGACGGGCAAGCGCTACTGCATCAACTCCTGCGCGCTCGACCTGGACACGGCCGACCAGGCGTAGCGGCCCAGGGCGGACGCACCGCTCGTTCGTTTCGCCGGCGGGTAACGTTCCGTGGACGGAGCAGGTCGTGCCGGCTACGGTGTGCCGGGGCCCCGGATTCCAAGTTCCAAGGTGGGAGGTTGGAGCCTTGCGGAAGAAGCTGCCCGTGTTCCTTGCTCTGTTGGCCCTCGCGGTCGTCCCGGCCACCGGCGTCGCCTCGGCGGCCAAGCCGGGTCCGGGTACCGGCACCGGCGCCGGCTCGGTGTTCGTCCCCAACCCGGTCCAGTCCCTCGGCAACGAGTCCCTGACCGACCAGAAGGACGCCGACGCGGCCGTGCCCGCGGCCGCCTACCACGAGGTCACCCTCACCAACCTCGACGGCAGCGGCTTCCTGCACGGTGACTTCGCCACGGTCGTGAGCGAGACCGGCAACCCTGCCTACTCGCCGACGAACACCTTCCGCTACACCCGCCACCAGGACGAGTTCGAGCAGGTGATGGCCTACTACTGGATCACCGAGGCGCAGAAGTACATCCAGTCGCTCGGCTTCGGCGGGCCCCTGCGGGCGATCGACAACCGGCCCCAGGCGGTCCGTATCAACCAGTTGGGGTACGACAACTCGTTCGCCACCGACCACCCGAAGAACGAGCTGCGCTTCGGCAAGGGCGGGGTCGACGACGCCGAGGACGCCGAGGTGATCCTCCACGAGTACGGCCATGCCCTGCACTTCGCGCAGAACTTCTCCTTCGCCTCCGAGCAGGCCGGCGCGATCAGCGAGGGCTTCGCCGACTACCTGGCGGTGACCGTCAGCGAGGTGGTCTCCAACAGGCTCGGCGTGCCGGCCCGCGAGCCGGTGCCCTGCGTCGCCGACTGGGACTCGGTCTCCTATACCAGCACGGTGCCGCACTGCCTGCGGCGCGTCGACACCAACCTTCACTTCCCGGCCGACCTGAGCGGCGAGGTGCACCACGACGGCCAGATCTGGTCGCGCGCCCTGTGGGACATCCGCCAGCAGCTCGGCAACGTCAAGGCCGACACGATCATCCTGCAGGGCTCGTTCGACTTCCCCGGCACCACCATGACCGACCTGGCCAACCGGACGGTCGCGGCCGCGCGGCAGCTCTACGGCGCCGGCGCCGCGGCGGTCGTCACCCAGGCCTTCGCCGACCGCGGGATCCTGTAGCGACCGTCTCGTGTTCCCGAAAAACGCCACCCCGGCCGGGGTGGCGTTTTTCGGATAGGGTGCGCACCGGGGGACTCGTGCGTCGCGGATCACAAGCGAGGTGGGCCGCCGCCGCGCGCCGGCTGGACTGAGGAGCGACGATGGAGCCGCAGGCGACGGAGGAACGACGAGGGAAGCCGGCGCACCAAGCGGCGGCGGCCCACCGAGCGTTTCTGTAAAGCTGCAGTCATGCGCCGTCCGTCACTCCATCCCGTCGTGTGGCAGCCGCCGGCCGCCCCCTCCAGGGCGAAGGAGCGCAACGGGCCGCTGCCGCTGCCACCGGTGCGGCTGATCGAGCTGGACGGCACCGGGCCGGAGGACGTCGTGGTGGACGGCGCCGGCCGGGTGATCACGGGAGTGGAGGACGGCCGGCTGCTGCGGATCGACCCGGAGGGCCGGCCTGTTGGCGTGGTCGCCGACACCGGCGGGCGGCCGCTCGGCGTCGAGCTGCTCGGCGACGGCAGGCTGCTGGTCTGCGACGCGCGGCGCGGCCTGCTCGCGGTGGACCCCGAGCGGGGCGGGGTCGAGGTGCTGCTGGACCGGGTCGCCGGAGCGACGATGAAGTTCTGCAACAACGCCGCGGTCGCGGCCGACGGGACGGTGTATTTCTCCGACTCCTCGCGCCGCTTCGGCATCGACCACTGGCGCGCCGACCTGCTGGAGCACTCCGGCACCGGCCGGCTGCTCCGGCGCGACCCGGATGGCGGGGTCGAGGTGCTGCTCGACGGGCTGCAGTTCGCCAACGGCGTGGCGCTCGCGCCCGACGAGTCGTTCGTGGCGGTGGCCGAGACCGGCGCCTACCGGCTGAAGCGGCTGTGGCTCGTCGGCGGGCGGGTGGGCCAGAGCGACCTGCTGGTGGACAACCTGCCCGGGTTCCCCGACAACATCGCGGCGGGGCTGTCCGGGCTGATCTGGGTGGCGATCGGCAGCCCCCGCAACCCGATGCTCGACCGCCTGCACCGGATGCACCCGTCGCTGCGCAAGGCCGTCTGGGCGATGCCCCGGCGCCTGCAGCCGGGCCCGGTGCGGACCCTCTGGGTCCAGGCCTACGACCCGGCCGGACGGCTGGTGCACGACCTGCAGGGCCCCGGCGACGACTTCCACTTCGTGACCGGCATGCGCGAGGACCGGGGCAAGCTCTACCTCGGCAGCCTGGTGGAGCGCTCGGTCGCGGTCCTCGACCTGCCGGGCTAGCCCGCCGCGGTGGTGAGGCGCCAGGCGAACGCCAGGGCGACGGCGCCGGTCGCCCAGTGCAGGACGAACGGCGCGAGCAGGCTGCCGGAGCGGCGGCGCACTTCGCAGCAGGCCACGCCGGCGAGGGCCGTGCCCGCGACCGCGCCCGCCACCGACACGGCGGCGCCCACCCGGCCGGAACCGACCAGGTCGTGGACGGCGGCGTTGTCCAGGTGCAGGCCGAGGGACGGCAGCACGTGCCACAGCCCGAACAGCAGCGAGGAGACCGGCACGGCCGTGCGCACGCCGTGGCGCCGGGCCAGCATCGCGTAGAGGACCCCGCGGAAGCCGACCTCCTCGAGCAGGGCGGTGCCGAGCGGGATCCGCACCAGGCAGCGGACCAGCACCTCGCCGCCGGTGAGTCCCGCGACCCTGGCGTCGAGGAACGCCGGGCGCGTGAGCGGCAGCCAGGCCGCGACGGCGTAGCCGAGCAGCACGACCGCGGCGAGGGCCAGCGACCAGCGCAGCCCCGGCGCCAGCGACGCGTGGCCGAGGCCGAGCTCGGACCACGAGCACCCGTCCCAGCGTGCCAGCAGCAGCGCCACCCCGGCGGCCGCCAGGCAGGTGGCCACGTACGCCCGCGGGGCCAGCCAGTTGTTCAGCAGGTTGGCCGCGACGAGCAGGAGCACGACGGCGGGGAGGGCGACGGCGGGCCTGGCCGGGGCGCGCCCCGGGCGGTCGAGGTGTCCAGCGGCGGTGGGCACGCAAGCGGTCCATGACCAAGGGTCAGCCGGCAGCCTGGTCGGCTGCCCTGGCGCGGAGGGCGCGGTGGATGGCGTCGGTCCGCTCGATCAGCCGCCGGCGCAGCGGTCCGGCGTCCGGGTTGGCCTCGAGCCAGGCGTCGGTCATGGCGACCACCGGCTCGCCGATCAGCAGCCGCGGGAACATGCGGCCGGTGAAGGCGAGCATCGAGTCGAGGTCGCGGCGGGCGCGCAGCTCGCCGAGCACGGCGAAGAAGCGGCCGGCGTACGGTTCCAGCAGCTCCTCCTGGCCGGGCTGGTGGAACCCTTCGCTGAGCGCGTCGAGCAGCGGGCGGCTGGGCGAGGCCAGGCCGGTGGCGGCCTCCCAGGCGGCCGCCTTGGCCGCGGCCATCGGGCGGGCGGCGCGGGCGGCGGCGGCCTTGCGCCTGCCGGCGTCGGCGGGGTCGCGGTCGAGCTCGGCGGCGATCAGCGGCTCGTCGGCCACGCCGGCAGTGGCCAGGGCACAGACGATCTCCCAGCGCAGGTCGGTGTCGACCACCAGGCCCTCGACCGACCCCGAGCCGTCGAGCAGGGCCTGGAGCAGGTCCAGGTGCTCGCCCGAGCGCGCCGTGGCGATGAACGAGCGCGCCCAGGCGAGCTGCAGGTCGCCGCCTGGCGCGGCACGGTCGAGCGCGGCCAGGGTGACGTCGGCGAGGCGGGCGCGCCTGGCCGCCCGGGCGGCCGGGTCGCCGTACACCTCGATCGCGTGGCGCAGCTTGGCGAGCACGTCCTGCAGGACGCCGACCTCGCGCTCGTCCGCGGCGTGCTCCAGCACCAGGCGCAGGTAGTCGCCGGTGGGCAGGTCGGCGTCGCGGACCATGTCCCAGCAGACGCCCCAGCCGACCGTTCGGGCCAGCGGGTCCCGAATCCTGCCGAGGTTGTCCCGCAGCGCGCGCAGGGAGCGCGGGTCCAGCCGCACCTTGGCGTAGGTCAGGTCGGCGTCGTTCAGCAGCGCGAGGTCGGGCGCCGGCAGGCCGGCCAGCTCGGGCACGGTCACCGTCTCGCCCGTCACGTCCAGCTCCAGCCGCTTGCGCAGCACCAGGCCCTCGCCGTCGCGGTCGTAGAACCCGACCGTCACCCGGTGGGGGCGCAGCACGTGGTGGTCGCCGGGGGCGCGCTGGTGGATGGTGAAGGCGCCCACCCTCGCACCCTGGCCCGAGCCTTCGACCTCGAGCGACGCCTCGAGGGTGTTGACCCCGGCCTGCTCCAGCCAGGCTCGCGACCAGGGCCGCAGGTCACGGCCTGAGGCCTCCTCGAGGGCCACGAGGAAGTCGCGCAGGTCGGTGTTGCCGAACTCGTGGCGCCGGAAGTAGGCGCGCAGGCCCTCGACGAAGGCCTGCTCGCCGACCCACGCCACCAGCTGCCGCAGGACCGCCGCGCCCTTGGCGTAGGTGATGCCGTCGAAGTTGGTCAGCACGGTGTCGGTGTCGGGCACCTCGGCGGCGATCGGGTGAGTGGAGGGGAGCTGGTCCTGCTCGTAGGCCCAGTTCTTCTCGGTCTGCGCGAAGGTCACCCAGCCGCCGTGGAACCGGGTCGCCGCGACCTGCGCGAACACCGAGACGAAGGAGGCGAAGCTCTCGTTCAGCCAGAGGTCGTCCCACCAGCGCATGGTCACCAGGTCGCCGAACCACATGTGCGCCAGCTCGTGGAGGATGACGTTCGCCCTGACCTCGCGGGCCGCGTCGGTGACGCGCGAGCGGAAGACGAACTCCTCGCTGAAGGTGACGCAGCCGGCCTGCTCCATGGCACCGGCCATCTCCGGCACCAGCACCTGGTCGTACTTGCCGAACGGGTAGGGGTAGGCGAAGGTCCGCTCGTAGAAGTCGAACCCCTGCTTGGTGACCTCGAGGAACTCCTCGGCGTCCAGGTGCGGCGCGAGCGAGCGCCGGCACCAGAGGCCGAGCTCGACGTCCCCGTGGCGCTGGGTGACGCCGTGCCAGGGACCGGCCACCAGCACCATGATGTAGGTCGGGATCGGCCGCGTCGGCGCGAAGCGCCAGCGCACGGCGCCGCCGGGCAGGGCCTCCTGCCCACCGACCGGGGCGCCGTTGGACAGCACCCGCCAGCCCGCCGGGGCGCGCACCGCCAGCTCGAACTCGGCCTTCAGGTCGGGCTGGTCGAAGCAGGCGAACACCCGCGCCGCGTACGGCTCGAAGTGGTTGTAGACGTAGACGTTGCCGTCGACCGGGTCCTCGAAGCGGTGCAGCCCTACCGAGGAGCGCTCGTAGGCGCAGGTCGCGGCGATGCGGACCGTGTTCTCGGCGGCGAGGCCGTCCAGGCGCACGCGGCCGCCGGCGAAGGCGGCGGCCGGCAGCGGCCGCCCGTTCAGCTCCATCGCCTCGACCGAGCGCGCGCCCAGGTCGAGGAAGGTCGAGGCTCCCGGCTCGGCGCAGTCGAAGCGCACCGTGGCGACGCTGCCGAACAGCTCGGTGCCCGGCCCGGTCAGGTCGATCTCCACCTGGTAGCGGACGCCGGACAGCAGCCGCGCCCTGGCTTCCGCCTCGTCGCGGGTCAAGCCTCTGCCGTGGCTGAGGTTGCCGTGGCCCATGTGGTGAGTTCCGTTCAGCGGACCGGAAAAAACTCGGTCAGTCGGGTCCGCATTGTACGGGACGGTGATTACTGCATTCGGGTTACGGCGCGATAGGTGCATCGCCGCGCAACGTTCGTGCGTACCGCTCAGCCGAAGGCCGGCGGCGCTCGCTCCGGCAGCAGCTCCATCCAGGTGCGCCCGGGGTGCAGGGCGATCGCCGCGCCGTCGGAGCCGAGCAACTGGACCGGCTCGGACGCGGCCGGGCGGCGCCAGCGCCCGGTCACCAGCTTCCCGTCGCGCAGCACCCAGGCGGCGCCCTCCCCGACCACCTTCACGTCGGGGGTCACGTTGCCGGCGGCGTCGACGTTCGAGGTGCTGCCGATGGCCACGTGCAGGATCACCACGTTCTCGGTGGTGATCCTGGCGCCGCCCTCCTCCCGCTGCAGCGTGCCGTCCTGGTAGCGGACGAACGAGCCGGCGCCGGCGTCCCACTGCCAGGCCGCCCTGCTCGACGGGGAGAAGCGCAGGCGGGCGCGGCTGAGCAGCCTGGCCCCGGCGGGCGCCGCTTCGTCGTAGGTGAACAGCTCCGGTGGCGGGCCGAGCCCGCCGTCGGCCGTGCGGCCGGCCTGGTACAGCCCGGCCGTCGAGGTGAACAGGTTGTGCGGCGCCGGACGGCCCGCGACGCGGTGGTAGGCGCCTGCCGCCCGCCCCGGTTCCAGGAAGGTCGCGCCCGAGGTGCGGCGCACCTCGGCGAGTACCCCGGCCGAGCCGCCGGAGAAGCCGAACAGGCCGCCGCCGAGCTCGCGCAGGAGCGGCGCGTCGACCGGCCGCACGGAGCGCACCGGGCCGACCAGCGCGGCGTCCTTGGACTGGTAGGTGACCAGCAGGCGGGTGAGCCCACCCTCGACGAGCTGCTCGGTGACCAGGTCGGCGGCGTTCAGGCCGGCCTGCGGGCGCGCCGCGGCGACGTTCTCGACCTTGAGGGACAGCGCCGGCCGGGCGGCCCGGGCGGCGTCGTCGACCGGCAGCCCGGTGAGCGGGAACTTCTCCGGCGCGGCGCGGTTCTCCGGCGGGCTGCTGCCAGGCGGCGCCAGCGGCGACGAGCCGGACCCGCCGGCGACCACCAGCGCGGCGACCACCGCCGCGACGAGCACGCCAGCCCCGAGGCCCCAGATCCAGCGTCGCCGTGGCCCCCCGGGGAGGCTGATGACCGGCATCCAGCTGACCTCCTTTGCGGCGGCGCCCTTGACCAGGGTGCCGGACTCGGCGAGTTGGCGCAGGCGCCGCGCGGGCAGCCATACGGGCAGGCGGCACGATCTCCAGGCCGCGGGGAGGCGCCGCTCAGCCCGTGCCGCCGCCGTGGCCGGGCGGGCGGCGCAGGCGGTGGATGGCCACCGTGTCGAGCCGCGACCGGACGCGCTCGCGCCGCCAGCCGGCGGCGTCGAGCTCGGCCAGGAAGGCGCCGGCCAGGCGCCGCTCCGGGTCCGCCAGCCACACCTCCCCGCTGGCACCGACCAGCTGGGGCAGCAGCGCGACCAGCACCGGGAGGTTGCCGCGGTCGTAGAGGACGTCGGCGGCGAGGACCAGGTCCCACGGGGCCTCGGCGAGCAGCTCGCCCGGACGGTCGAAGGCGCACACGGTGGTGCGCAGCTCGACGCCGTTGCGGGCGGCGTTGGCGGCGGTGAAGGCGACCGCCTCGGGCGACCGGTCGACCGCGAGGACGCTCGCACCGGCCAGGGCGGCGGCCACGCTGACCAGTCCGAGCCCGCAGCCGAGCTCGAGCACGCGCCGCCCGCCCAGCGGGCGCTCCGCGACGGCGTGGGCCAGCGCGATGCCGCTGGGCCACAGCTCGGCCCAGAACGGCAGCCGGTCCTCGTCCGGGTCGTCCTCGGTGAGCAGCTCGTCGAGCAGCGCGTCGCCGTCGCGCGGGTGCAGGATGCGGACCTCGCGCCCGGCGAGCGGGAACCGCTCCTCGGCCACGTCCGAGGCCGCGCCCCTGGGCAGGCCTGGCGGCGGCCAGGCCGCCGGGGGCGGCTCGTGCTCCATCGTGGGAACGTACAGGTCGGCCCGCCCGGGCGCACGGGAGGGGATGGGGAAACCGACTTGCCGCCACCGGCGGCTGCGGGCAGCATGACGCCAGGCTGGCGGCCTGCCAGTCGCTACCCGAGGAGTCACGTTGCCCGCCCCGTTGCCCGCCCCGCTCAGCGCCCGCTCCGCCGGTCTGGACGACCTGACCGCCGTGCTGGCGCTCCTGGTCCGCTGCGACCTGGCCGAGGTGGGCCAGGTCGACACGACCGCCGACGACCTGCTGGCCGACTGGCGCCGTCCCGGCCTGGACCTGGCGGCCGACACCGTCCTGGTGGAGGCGCCCGGCGGGGTGCTGGTGGCCTACGCCCAGGTGTACGCGGGCGAGGAGAGCGACGGCTACGTCGACCCGGACTGGCGCGGCCGCGGGATCGGCACCTGGCTGCTGCGCTGGCGGGTGGATCGGGCCGGCGAGCAGCTCGCCGCGGCCGGCAGGCGCGGGGGATCGCTGCAGGCGTGGACCAACCACGCCGACGAGGGCTTCCGCCGCCTGCTGGAGCGCGAGGGCTACGCCTACGAGCGCTCCCAGCTCATCATGCGGGTCGACCTGGCGACGCCGCCGCCGGCGCCGGTCTGGCCCGAGGGCGTGGCGCTGCGGCCCTTCCGGCCCGAGCGCGACGCCCAGGCGGTCTACCAGCTGGTCCAGGACGCCTTCGCCGAGGTCGAGGGCCAGGCGCTGCGCTCCTACCAGCAGTGGGAGCAGTTCATGCTGAACCGGGCGGACTTCGACGCGGGCCTGTGGTTCGTGGCCGTGCGTGGCCAGGCACCGGTCGCCACCGCCCTGTGCTTCGACTACGGCAGCGAGGGATGGGTGCGCCAGCTCGCCGTGCGCCGTCGCGAGCGCCGCCAGGGTCTCGGGCTCGCCCTGCTCAGGCACGCCTTCGGCAGCTTCTACCTGCGCGGCCGGCCGACCGCGGGCCTGGCCGTCGACGCGTCCAACACCACCGGCGCCAACCGCCTCTACGAGCGGGCCGGCATGCGGGTCCTGCGCCGCTTCGACCGCTACGTGCTGCCCGTGCGCCTGGACGCCGACGACCACCTCGCGGCCCTGCCCTGACCATCGGCACGCCTCGCGGGGCATCGGCCATTTCCTGACAAAGCGTGAAGGACCAGAATGTGGGTGCGTGGCGGTCACCGCCGTCACCGTCCGACCCGCCTACCAGGAGCGACCATGCAATCCGCGGTCTGGCTGCTGCCCGGCGCCGCGCTCGCCGCCGCCAGCGAGGGGCCGGCCCTCACCGAGGAGCAGTGGCGCCTGGTGCGGCTCGGCGCGATCGGGCTGCTGCTGGTGGTGGTCGTCTCGGTCGTCGGTGGCTACCTGATCGAGCGCGGGCGGCGGCGCCGCGCCTACCGCCGCGCACGCTTCGAGGAGGTCAGGCGCCTCTCCGAGGAGGACGCCGCCGCGCTCGGGGGCGACCTGGCCGCCCTCGACACCACCATGCAGGTGATCGAGCGCGACACCGACCGGGATGCCCTGCCCGACCTGGCCAGCGCCCACGAGTGGTTCGAGCGGGCGATCGAGCGGCTGGAGCAGGCGGGCGCGCCGGAGGAGCTGGCGCCGGTCAGCTCCGCCCTCGAGACCGCGCGGTTCCACATGACCTCGGCCCGGTCGCGGATCGAGGGCCACGGCCCGATGCGGCGCACGCCTCCGTGCTTCTTCGACACCCGCCACGGGCCGTCGGTCAACGACGTCGGCTGGCTCCCGCCCCGAGCCGCGCCCCGCCCGGTGCCAGCCTGCGAGACCTGCATGAGCCAGGTCAACGACAACGTCCAGCCGGCGATCCGCCTGGTCCGGTCGAGCGGGTTGCTGATCCCCTTCTTCGACGCGCCGCCCCACTTCGAGTCCTGGTTCGGCGGCTACTTCGGCGGCGCGGCCCATGGCCTGGTCCAGGGGTTCTCGCTGGGGCGGGCGCTGGACGACGGCTTCGCGGGCGCGCGCAACATGGGCATCGGCCACGGCTACGTGCCCGCCCCCTTCGCCGACACCGGCCAGCTCAACCAGCCAGGCAGCCATCCCGGCTCCTTCGCCGACACCGGCCAGCTCGACGACTCCGGCGGCCACACCGGCTTCCGCGAGGGCGAGCTCAGCGAGTACATCCCCGACAGCGACCTGGGCGACTCCTACGACGACCCCTCGCCGTTGCGCATGGGCTGGCGCGAGGGCAGGTCCCGGGTCAGCGGCCGTCGGCGGCGTCCCGCCGCCGACGCGCACGAGGAGCACGAGGGGAACGAGGAGCGCGAGGAGGCCTGACCGGGCCGTTCGGGTCAGAATGGGGGGAGTCACCGAGGCCAGGGAGCGACCATGAGCGAGCAAACCCCGTCCGACCTGCGGCGCCGCCGGCCGTCACCGCCCCTGCGGCGGTCCGGCGCCGGGGGCGTCCTGGCCGGCGGGCGGTCCTCGCGCCGGCGGCTCGCGCTCGCGGCGCTGCTCGGCGGCCTGCTCATGGTGCTGCTCCCCGGCGTGGCGGTGGCCGGACCGTACGTCGACCGGGCGGTGAGCGGGCTGCACCAGAACCCGCTGTACGTGGACGCGGGCGCCCGCTCGGTGCTCAAGCCGGAGACGGTGGAGTACCTCAAGGGGGCGCTGCGCAAGGTCGGCAGACCGATGTTCGTCGCCGTGCTGCCGGAGGCGGCCGTGCAGGAGACGGGCGGCAACCCGAACCAGCTCCTCGCCGAGATCCAGCGGGGCGTCAACCGTGAGGGCGTCTACACCCTGGTCGCCGGCGACTCCTTCCGGGCCGGCGCGAGCCAGCGGTCCGGCTTCCGCACCGGGGTCATCCCGGGCCTGGCCACGCAGGCGGCCAACAACAACCAGACCAGCAAGGACGCGGCCGTGGTGGAGTTCGTCGAACGGGTGCGGATCGCGGTCGCGCAGGGCCAGGCCGGCACCGGGAGCGCGCCGGTGGCCAGCGAGGAAGGCTCGCGCGGGGGCATCGGGGTCGGCACCATCCTGCTCGCCCTGCTCGTGGTCGGCGGGGCCGGCGGCGGCCTGCTCCTGGTGCGCGCCAACCGGCGCCGGAAGGAGCGGGAGCGGCACGAGCTGGAGCAGGTCAAGCGCACCGCGCAGGAGGACCTGATCGCGCTCGCCGACGACATCCGCGCCATCGACATCGACGTGCAGATGCCCGGCGCGAACGAGGAGGCGAGCAGGCAGCACGCGGCCGCGGTGGCCTCCTACGAGCGGGCGGCGTCGGCGCTCGACCGGGCGACCCGGCCGGACGACATCGCCCAGGTGAGCGCCGCCCTCGAGGAGGGCCGCTTCGCCATGGCATCGGCCAAGGCCCTGCTCGAAGGCAAGCCGGTGCCCGAGCGCCGGCCGCCGTGCTTCTTCGACACGCGGCACGGCCCGTCGGTGCGCGACGTGAGCTGGGCCCCTCCGGGAGGCCAGCCCCGCCAGGTGCCGGCCTGCGCCGCCGACGCCCTGCGGGTGGAGCAGGGCGTCGAGCCCGAGACCCGCCAGGTCCAGGTGGGCGACCGCTACGAGCCCTTCTACAACGCCCCCGGCTACTACGCGCCATGGTACGGCGGCTACTTCGGCGGCTTCGGCGGCGGCGGCCTGCTCACCGGGCTGCTGCTCGGGTCGGTGCTCGGCGGCGGCTTCGGCGGCTTCGGCGGCTGGGGGGGCTACGGCGCCGGGTACGACGCCGGCTACCAGGCCGGTGACGACCAGGACGGCGACGGGGACTCGGGCGGGGACTTCGGCGGCGGGGACTTCGGCGGCGGCGGCGACTTCGGCGGCGGGGACTTCGGCGGCGGCGGCGACTTCGGCGGCGGGGACTTCTAGCGTGCCGGAACGGCGACCTTGCGGCCGGTAGCCCACCACGCGTCCGCCTCCCACCGGGTCACGGTGCGGGACGCGGACGCACCCGAGTTCGGCAACGCCGGCGTCCACGACGTCTACGGCACCGCGGCCATGGTGCGGGACATGGAGCGCGCCGCCCGGATGGTGCTCGAGCCCCTGCTCGAGCCGGGCGAGGACGGTGTCGGCGCCGAGGTGTGGTGCCGCCACCTCGCCCCGGTCCCCGTCGGTGCCAGCGTCGAGGTGGCGGCCACCGCCATCGAGCAGACCGGGCGCCGGCTCGTCTGCCAGGTCGAGGCGAGGAGCGACGGTCGGCTCGTGGGTGAGGGTACCGTTACGCAGGTGATCATCGACCCCGCCCGCTTCCCCGAGCCGGCCTCCGACGAAGGAGCACGCTGATGGTCAAGCTCGTCGCCATGTTCAAGCGCCCTGACGACCCGGACGCCTTCGACCAGGCCTACTTCGGCACCCATCTGCCCCTCAACGCCAAGACGCCCGGCCTGCGCCGGACCGAGGTGACCCGCGTCACCGGCACCCCGCGTGGCGAGGAGAGCCCCTGGTACATCGTCACCGAGATGTACTACGACGACGAGAGCGCCATGCAGGCGGCGTTCGCCAGCCCCGAGGCGGGCGAGGCGGCCAAGAACCTGATGTCGTTCGCCAAGGGCCTGGTGACCATGTACATCGCCCAGGTGGTGGACGAGGGCGGGAAGCCGGCATGAGCGCCGCCGGGACCACGGGCGAGAGCCTGCGCGTCCGGCACGAGGGCGGCGCCGCCTTCCTCGCGATCGACCGCCCGGACGCCCTCAACGCACTCGACTGGGCGACCAAGCAGGCGCTGCTCGCCGCCCTGCGCGACGCGGCGGCCGACGAGACCGTCCGCGCCGTGGCCATCACCGGCCGCGGCCGCGCCTTCTGCGTCGGCGAGGACCTGCGCGAGCTGCGCGGCGCCTACCAGAGCGGCCGCGCCCCCGAGCTGGGCGAGACGCTGGAGCGCCACTACGGGCCGATCGTGCGGCTCCTGGCGGAGATGCCGAAGCCGACCGTCGCCATGGTCAACGGCGTCGCGGCCGGGGCGGGGGCGTCGCTCGCGCTCGCCTGCGACCTGCGCCTGGCCAGCTCGGCGGCCAGCTTCAAGCTGGCGTTCAGCGGCGTCGGGCTGGTGCCGGACGCCGGCGCCACCTGGAACCTGCCGCGGCTGGTCGGGCTCTCCTCCGCGCTGCGGATGGCCCTGCTCGACGACGCGGTCAAGGCCGAGGAGGCGCTCGCGCTCGGCCTGGTGAGCCGGGTCTTCCCCGCCGAGGAGTTCGAGCGGCTGGCCGCCGGGACGGTGTCCGCGATCGCCGCCGGCCCGACCCTCGCCCACGCCTCCGCCAAGGCCCTGCTGCGTGCCGGCCTCCAGACCGACCTCGCCGGCGCCCTCGACGCCGAGGCGGCGGCCCAGCGCGCCGCCGGGCAGACCAAGGACCACCTCGAAGGGGTGACCGCCTTCGTCGAGAAGCGCGCCCCGCGGTTCCAGGGCGCCTGACCGGCCCGACCCGACCTCCTGGCGAGCGCGCCGGCGCGCTGGCCAGGACCGCCGAGGAGTGAGACGCGATGCCAGCCGACTACCCACTGTTCGTCGACGGCGAGCTCAGCGAGGCCGCCGCCGGCGAGACGTTCGAGACGATCGACCCGTCCAGCGGCGAGCCGCACGCCACCGTCGCCCGCGCCCGCGCCGCCGACGCCGAGCGGGCCGTCGCCGCCGCCAGGGCCGCCTTCGAGGACGGCCGCTGGTCGGGCCTGCGGCCCGCCAAGCGCGCGGCGGTGCTCAACGCCGTCGCCGCCAAGCTGCGCGAGCACGCCGACCGGCTGGTCGAGCTCGAGGTGCGCGACTCGGGCGGCACCATTCGCAAGACGCGGGCGGCCGACGTGAACGGGGCCGCCTTCACCTTCCGCACCTACGCCGAGTTCGCCGAGCGCATCCCCAGCGAGCGGCCGCTGCCGTTCACGGTCGCCCCTGGCCCGAGCCACAACTACGTGCGGCGCGAGCCCGTCGGGGTGTGCGCCGGCATCGTGCCGTGGAACTTCCCGCTGCAGAACGCCGCCTGGAAGCTCGCGCCGGCGCTGGCCGCCGGCAACACGATGGTGCTCAAGCCCGCCGAGCAGACGCCCTGCACCGCGGTCGAGCTGGCCAAGCTGTGCGCCGAGGCCGGCGTGCCCGACGGCGTGGTCAACGTGCTGCCCGGCTTCGGCCCGGAGGCGGGCGAGCCGCTGGTCACCTCCCGGGAGGTCGACAAGGTGTCGTTCACCGGCTCCACCGAGATCGGCCGGCACGTCCAGGCGCTGGCCGCCGGCACCGTCAAGAAGGTGCTGCTCGAGCTCGGCGGCAAGTCGGCCAACATCGTGCTCGAGGACGCCGACCTGGACCTCGCCGTCGACGGCGCCATCTACGCGATCTTCTTCCACCAGGGCCAGGTCTGCACCGCGGGCAGCCGCCTTGTGGTCGCCCGGCCGATCTACGACGAGGTGGTCGCCCGCCTGGTCGAGATCGCCGAGCGCATCACCGTCGGCCCGGCAGGCGAGAAGTCCTCCGACATGGGCCCGCTGGTCTCCGCCGAGCAGCTCCAACGGGTCGAGGGCTACGTGCGCGTCGGCCAGGAGGAGGGCGCCAAGCTGGTCACCGGCGGCCACCGCGTCACCGTCGAGGGCCACGAGGGCGGCTACTACTACGCGCCCACGGTCTTCACCGACGTCGACCCGGCGGCGCGCATCGCCCAGGAGGAGATCTTCGGGCCGGTACTCGCGGTGATCCCGTTCGACGGCGACGAGCAGGCGGTCGCGATCGCCAACGACTCCGACTACGGGCTGGCCGGCGCGGTCTGGAGCCGCGACTCCGCCAGGGCCGTCAAGGTGGCGGAGGGCATGCGCACCGGCACCGTCTGGGTCAACGACTACCACCTGCTCAACCCCAGGTACCCGTTCGGCGGGTACAAGCAGTCGGGCGTCGGCCGCGAGCTGGGCGAGGAGGGCTACCTGGAGTACACCCAGGTCAAGCACGTCCACGTCGACATCTCCCAGCAGCGCGCCAGGCACCGCTGGTTCGACGTGACCGTGCCGCGCAGGGGGTGATCGGTCCGGCGGGGCCGCTGTCGTCCGGCTTCGGTAGCCTGCCGGCCATGACGCACGAGGAGCGGCTCGCGCTCGCCCGCGAGCTGACCGCCCGCCTGCTCGACCGCCACGGCGACGGCCTGGTCGCCGTCGGCCTGCACGGCTCGGTGGCCCGCGGCGACGACCGCGACGGTGACGACCTCGACCTGGCCGTGGTCACCGCCGGCCCGGAGGTCGAGGTGCCCGACCGCGCCCTGCGCCACCGCGGCGTGGTGGTCGACCTCGGCGCCATCCCGGCCGACGCCTACCTCGACGAGGCGGGCCAGGTCGGCCCGACCTGGCCCCTCGCGGCCGACCAGTACACCAGGCACCTCGCCCTGCACGACCCGGGAGGGTTCTTCCACCAGCTCGCCCACGCCCACGAGATGGCCATGGAGGCCGCCCCCGAGTCGGCGTTCCTGGCGGCGGCCGGCTACGACCTGGTCCAGTTCCTCTCCTGGGAGGGCAAGGCCCGCGGCGCCGAGCTGCACAGCGACCTGCCGGGCGCGATGCTCGCCGTCAGGGAGGCGGCCCTGCTGGCCGCGCTGGTGGTGGGCCTCGCGACCAGGACCGCCTACCGCAACGCGGCCCACGCCCTGACCGCGGCGGCCTTCGCCTCCGACGCGCCGCCCGGCTTCGCCGAGCCCTACCGGCGCGTGCTCTCCCCCGGCACCGACCCTGCCGGCGCGGTGATCTCGCTGGGTCGAGCCAGTGACGCCCTGGTCGCCTGGGCCGGACAGCTCGGCATCCCGTTCGAGGCCGAGGACCTCGACGCCTTCCTGTAGAGGAGCCGTGATGGCGAACAGGCGGATCGGGGTCGAGGAGCGGCGCGCGCGGCTGGCGCTGCGCCACCACCTCGCGCCCGAGGCACGCGCGGCCGGGCCGGTCGAGGTGGCTCGGGACCTCGTCGGCCTGCACGGCACCGACCCGGCCTCGGTGTTCCTGGCAGCGTGGGCGCGGCTGCGGGCGCCGGAGCTCGAGGCGATCCAGCAGGCGATGTACGAGGAGCGCGCGCTGCTGCGCATCCTCGGCATGCGCCGGACGATGTTCGTCGTCTCCCTCGACCTGCTGCCGGTGGTGCACGCTGCCTGCACCGGCGCGATCGCGGCGCAGCAGCGCACCCAGCTGGCGCGGATGATCGCGCAGGCTGGCATCGCCGACGACCCGGAGCGCTGGCTCCGCGACGTCGAGCAGGAGACCGTGCGGGCGCTCGCGGCCCGCGGCGAGGCGCTCGCCGCCGAGCTGTCCCAGGACGTGCCGCGCCTGCGCGAGCAGCTCCACCTGGCCGCCGGCAAGCCCTACGAGGCCAAGGTGAACATCACGACCCGCGTCCTGTTCCTGATGGCGGCGGATGGGCTCATCATCCGCGGCCGGCCGCGTGGCTCGTGGATCTCGAGCCAGTTCCGCTGGGCGCCGCTGGAGAAGTGGCTGCCCGGCGGCGTGCCGCCGATGCCGACCGAGGCCGCCCAGGCCGAGCTGGTCAGGCGCTGGCTGGCGTCGTTCGGGCCCGGCACCGCCGCCGATTTGACGTGGTGGACGGGCCTCACGGCCGGCGCGGTCAAGCGCGCCCTCGCCGAGATCGGCCCGGTCGAGGTCGGGCTCGACGGCGGCACGGGGCTGGTCCTCCCCGGCGACGAGGAGCCGGTGCCGCCGCCCGGACCGTGGGCCGCGCTGCTCCCGGCGCTCGACCCGACGGCGATGGGCTGGTCGGAGCGGGCGTGGTACCTCGGCGCGCACGGCCCGGCCCTGTTCGACCGCTCGGGGAACGTCGGCCCGACGGTGTGGTGGCAGGGTCGCATCGTCGGCGGCTGGGCGCAGCGCAAGGACGGCGAGATCGTGCTGCGCCTGCTCGAAGACGTCGGCGCCGACGCGTCCGCGGCGGTCGAGGCGGAGGCCGAGCGGCTCGGCGGGTGGTTCGGAGCGGTCCGGGTGAGGCCACGGTTCCGCACGCCGCTCGAGCGGGAGCTGACCGCCTGACGTCGCCGGGGCGGGCGTCAGGGGCGCGAGAGGTCGCTGCCGAGCCCGGGCGCCTGCTGCTCCTGGCCGCCCGGCGCCGGCGGCTCGGCCTCCACCCGCTGGCCGTGGCGGAAGACCAGGTCGTGGCCGAGCACGGCGCCGAACGCCAGCAGCGCCACCGCGAACGCGTCGAGCGCCAGCAGGCCGAACGGCGTCGAGGTGACGTCGAGGTCGCGCCGGCGCAGCAGCGCGGAGGCGACGAACAGCCCGGTGGTGACCAGCATCACGGTCAGGTGCGTGAAGGCCAGCCGCCACGTCCGGCTGCCGTTCTCGATCGTCAGGAAGTCGGCGAAGCCGGTGATCGCGACCGCCACGGACACCACCAGCGCGGCCACGATCAGGGCATACGCCCCCTTGACGTACGGGGTGCCGTCGTCGGTCAGATACGAGAGCCAGTCGAACAGCAGGCTGGCCGGGTACAGCGCCACCGGGAAGTGGACGAGCACCGGATGCAGCGGGCGGCCCCTGCCTCCCCGCAGCGGGTTCGTCATGCTCGCCTCCCTGGTCGCGGTGCGACGATCCTACCCGCCGCCCCGCGGACCAGGCCCGCCGCGGCGGCCCTCGACGTGCCGCGCCAGGCGCGCCAGGCTGCGGCGGAGCATCAGCTCGAAGGCCGGCCGGACCAGGGCGAAGCCGAGCCGCCCGAGCGCCCCGAGCGGCAGGTCGAGGTCCTCGGCCCAGGAGAGCCACGCCCCACCCGGCGCCGGGGAGACCGTGAACGTCCCGGTGCCGCGGACCACCCGGCCGAGGTGGCGGACGTCCACCCGCCGGGGCGGCTCCCAGCGGGTCACCTCCATCGGGTCGCGGAACCCCAGGCCCGCCAGCCGGGTGACCGCGGTCAGCCGCTCCCCCACCCGGTGCCCGCCGGGCTCGACCGTGACGGTGGTCAGCGCCACCCACTCCGACTGGGCCTCCCAGTCGCTCACCGCCTCGAACACCAGCTCGGGTGGCGCGGCGATCGCCACCCGTGCCGCGACGTGGACCGACATGACCGCGATTGTCGCACCCGACCCGTCGCGATCGGAGTCCGCCGGCTCCGCTATCCTCACCGTGCTCGCGGACCGCCCGAACACGAGCACGCCGGAGGTAGGAGATGGACGACAGGGACGACAGCGGCTACCCGGACTGGATGGAGGACGCCCGCTATGCGGACGAGGCTCCGGGCAGGCGGAACCGCACTCCAGGCGGCTACAGCGGCTGCGCCACCATCCTTCCCTTCCTGGCCGCGACCGCGGCCATGGCCGGCGTGCTGCTGCGTCGCCGGCGCGACCGCTAGCCGTCCCGGCTAGGATCGGCGGATGCTCCGGAGCATCGGCCGCCGCGTCTTCGACTTCGACCGCCAGGTCGCGGTCATGGCGGTCCTGAACCGTACCCCCGACTCGTTCTCGGACAAGGGCGCCACCTGGGCGCTCGACAAGGCGCTCGACCACGCCGACCGGGCGCTCGAGGCCGGGGCCGACTGGCTCGACGTCGGCGGGGTCAAGGCCGGACCGGGCGCGGAGGTCACCGAGGCCGAGGAGCTGCGGCGGGTCCTGCCGCTGCTGGAGGCGCTACGGGACCGCACCGACGCGGTCGTCTCGGTCGACACCTTCCGTCCCGGGGTCGCCAGGCGCGCCCTCGCCGCCGGCGCCGACGCCGTCAACGACCCCTCGGGCCTGCGCGACCCGGGTCTGGCGGAGGCGGTGGCCGACGCCGGCGCGACCCTGGTGGTGATGCACACCGGCGGGCCGCCACGCACCCGCCCCTACCGGCCCGCCTATGCCGACGTGGTCGCGGAGGTGGCCGGCTTCCTCGGCGACCGGGCCGCGGTCGCCCGCGCCCACGGCGTCAGCCCGGAGCGCCTGGTGATCGACCCCGGGTACGACTTCCACAAGAACACCTTCCACTCGCTCGAGCTGCTGCGCCGGCTCGACGAGCTGCCCGCGCTCGGCTACCCGATCCTGGTCGCCCTGTCCAACAAGGACTTCGTCGGCGAGACGCTCGACCTCCCGGTGGACGAGCGGGTGGAGGGCAGCCTCGCCGCCGCCGTCGTCGCCGTGACGAAGGGCGCCCGCATCATCCGTGTCCACCAGGTGGAGGCGACCGTCCGGGCGGTCCGCATGACCGAGGCGATCCTCGGCTGGCGCCGCCCCGCCGCCACCCGCCGCGGCCTCGCCTGACCGCCGCAGGCGAGCGGGCACACCGGGGCCACCCGACGGCTCGGGTCAGAGAGACCTACGCGGGCGGCGGCCGGAGCCGCGGCGGCCTGGTCGGGCGCGATCGGGGATCGCCCGCGCGGCGATGGTGGTGGTCTGCGTGCTCAGGCGATGGCGCGGGTCCTGACCAGCCGGCCCGGGGGCACGCCGGCGAGGCGGGTGCATTCGCGGGTGAGGTGGGCCTGGTCGGCGTAGCCGGCCTCCACGGCGATGCGGGCAAGGTCGGACCGGACGCCGGCGGCGTCGGCCCGCGCCAGGAAGTCGCGGAAGCGGAGCACCCGCTGCAGGGTCTTGGGCCCGTACCCGACGGCTGCGTGGCAGCGCCGGCGCAGCTGGCGCTCGCTCAGCCCGAGCTCGCCGGCGAGCTCCTCCACCCTGGCGAGCGGGTCGGCCAGCAGCCGCGCCGCCTGGCGCACCGCCCCGTCTGGCGGCCCCGCCGCGGCGAGCCGCGTGGCGGCGGCCGCGACCCGCTGCAAGGCCGCCCCTGGCGGCAGCGTCGGCGGCAGCGTCCCGTCCAGGCGCGGCAACAGCTCGGCGACCTCGACGCGCAGGTCCCGCACCTCGCTGAGCGGCAGGCCGAGCGCCGGCCCTCCGGCGCCGGGCAGGAAGCGCGCGCCGATCATGACCATGCCGGGCTCGGTCCGGGCGAGCACCGCCGCGGTGTCCGGCCCGGCCACGAAGGCGCCGCGCCCGGACTGCCAGATCAGGTCCGCGCAGGCGTCGGGCAGCACCACGACCGGCGCCGCGCCCTGCGGCGGGGCCACCCGCACCCAGAGGCAGTCCAGCACGCCGGCGAGCGCCGGCGGGGGGGCGAGCTCGCGATAGCCGGGCCGCGCGAGCTCGCGTCGCATGGGCAGCACGTCCATGCCGCAGAGTCTGCCATCCTCCTGTGACCCGTGCCCGCGTGGTGAACCCCGGTGACGGACCGCTGGTCAACCCTTGACACCCGCCCGCGGGCTCACCGTTCGAGCGCCGGTTCAGGCGTCCGCGGGGAGGCTGAGGCGCTGCAGCTCGCCGCCGAGCCCCAGCAGCTCGCCGCCGTCCTCGCGCTCGGCGAACAGCCGCTCGGCCACGTGCCCGGCGGTGATCAGCGCCTCGCGCACGCGCTCACGACCGGTCGGTGTCAGCGCCGCGTAGGCCAGCCGCACGTCGCGCGGGTTGGCCTCCCTGGTGACCAGGCCGATGCGCTCCAGCGGGCCGAGCATGCGGGTCACGGCCAGGGCGCTGCCGGACACCCGCTCGGCAAGGTCGACGCGTCGCAGGCGCCCGTCCGGTGCGCGGTACAGCTCGAACAGGAGCTGGAAGTCGACCAGCCCGAGCCCGTGGACGTCGCCGAGCGCGGTGTCGAAGCGCCGCACCAGCCGTGCCTGCATGCGCAGCAGCCGCAGGCACGCCTCGAGCTGGTCGGACGCTGTCGCGGTCATGGTTGGGTGAACCCCCGAGCTGTGGAAGCGCGTGTCGTGCGAATCAGGGATACCGCAAGATCCGCGCGGACGACAGCGAGTTACCGGCGCGGCTCCCAGCTGAAGAACCTCGTGGCGAGCAGCAGGCCCGCCAACCCCCAGACGGCGACGACCAGCACGTCGCTCCAGTGGAAGGTGGTCCCGAGGAACGCGGCCTGCATGCCGTCGGCGAAGTGCTTCACCGGGAAGACGCGCCCGACCCAGATGATCCAGTCCGGCGCGTCGTCGCCCAGCGGCACGAAGATGCCCGACAGGAACAGCAGCGGCAGGACGGTCGCGTTCACCAGCGCCGGCGAGGCTTCCGCGTTCGGGATCGCCGCGCTCATCGCCAGGCCCAGCGCGCAGAAGCTGGCCGCCCCGACCACCAGCATCACCACCGACCGCAGCAGCGGGCCGCCGGACGGGACCGCCGCGTCGTAGAACGCCCTGCCGAACGCCGTGGTCAGCAGGACCAGCAGGAGCGCGACCAGCATGGCGTGGAGCACCCGCGCGCCCAGGTAGGCGCTGCCAGGCAGCGGGGTGCCCCGGGTCCGCTTGAGCACGCCCGAGTCGCGCTGGAAGGTCACCGAGATGGCGATGTTGGTGTAGCAGGCGGTGATCACCGAGAACGACGCCATCGCGGCGACGTAGTAGGTCGTCTGGGAGATCGCGCGCCCACCGATCACGACGGTGCCGTTGCCCAGCAGCGCGGTGAAGATGACGAGGAACATCAGCGGGAACGCGAAGGTGAAGAACGCCGAGGCCGGGTTCCGCCAGAACGCCTTGTTGGTGTAGCGGACCTGCCGCAGGGTCAGCGCCGGCCCGTTCACCTGGACCTCCTCCCCCGGCCTGTTCACCTGGACCTCCTCCCCCGGCCCGCGGGCGCCGGCTCGGCGGCCTCTCCGCCGCCGGTCCCTCCGGTGAGCTGCAGGTAGACGTCCTCCAGCGACGGCCGGGTGACCTCGAGCCCCTCCAGCGTCACCCCCGCGTCGATCGCCCACCCCAGCAGGCCGTGCAACACGTGGACCGGGTCGTCGGTGGAGAACTCGGTGAACCCGCCGAGCAGCCGCGCTCCCGGCAGGTCGAGCGGCGGGGTGACGCCGTCGGGCAGGCGGAACCGCACCCGGCTGGTCGCCAGGTCGCGCCCGGCGAGCGAGCCGGGCGCCCCCTCCGCGACGATGCGGCCCGCCGCGATCACCGCGACCCGGTCGGCGAGGTACTGGGCCTCGTCCATGTAGTGCGTGGTGAGCAGGACGGTCTTGCCGAGAGCCGCGAGGTTCTTGACCACCTCCCAGGCGCCCCGGCGGGCCGAGGGGTCGAACCCCGTGGTCGGCTCGTCGAGGAACAGCAGCTCCGGGTCCCCGGCGAGCGCGATCGCCACGTCGAGGCGGCGCTGCTGGCCGCCGGAGAGCTTCACCACCCGCGTGTCGCGCTTGGCCGACAGCCCCACCAGCTCGACCACCTCGTCGACCGGTCGAGGGTGCGGGTAGTAGCCGCTGTACATCGCGATCGTCTCGGACACGGTGAGGTACGGGTCGATGCCGGTCGACTGCAGCACGATCCCGATGCGGCTCTTCAGCTCTCTCCCGCCCCTGCCCGGGTCGTGGCCGAGGACCACCACCTCGCCGCCGTCACGCTTCCGGTAGCCCTCGAGGATCTCGACGGTGGTGGTCTTGCCGGCACCGTTCGGCCCCAACAGCGCGAAGACCTCACCATGCGCGATGCGGAAGTCGATCCCCGCCACCGCCTGCACGTCCCCGTACGACTTCGTGAGCTCCGTTACGTGCACGGCATCGCCGGTCGCAGCGCCCGTCGTGGTCACCTCCACCTGGTCCGCTCTGCTTGGAACCCAAGTCTTCCACGCCTCGACCCGATGCGCAGGAGCGGTCAGACCGTGACCGAGGGCGGCTTCCAGTCGTCACTCAGTCGATGGCGACGGCGACTTGCCGAGGGCACCCGCGGCGAAGTCACCCAGCGCCTGGGGTACTCCGCCAGCCTGTAGGTCCGCATGACCGGCACGCGCAGCCGTCCGGCCACGACGTCGGCGGCCGGTCCCAGGGTGGTCAGTCGGCCGGGACCAGGAACTGGGTGGCGGCGAGTTCGGCGTACAGCGGGTCGGCGGCGAGCAGCTCGGTGTGGGTGCCGAGCGCCCGCACGCGGCCGGCGTCGACCACGATGATGCGGTCGGCCATGGTCACGGTGGACAGCCGGTGGGCGACCACCAGCACCGTGGTGGTGCGGGCCACCGCGGCGATGGTGTCGCGCAGCGCCGCCTCGTTGACCGCGTCGAGCTGGGAGGTGGCCTCGTCCAGCAGCAGCAGGCGAGGGCGGCGCAGCAGGGCGCGGGCGATCGCGACCCGCTGCCGTTCGCCGCCCGACAGCCTGGTGCCGCGGTGGCCGACCAGGGTGTCCAGGCCGTCGGGCAGGCGCGCGACCTGGCCGTCGAGCCGGGTGGTCCGCAGCACCTGGCGCAACTCGGCGTCGCCGGCGTCGGGAGCGCCGAACAGCAGGTTCTCGCGCAGCGTGCCGGACAGTACCGGGGCGTCCTGCTCGACGTAGCCGATCGCGGCGCGCAGCTCGGCGAGCGGCCAGTCGGTGACGTCGGTGCCGTCGACCAGGACCCGGCCGGCGTCTGGCTCGTAGAACCGCTCGATGAGGGAGAAGATGGTGGTCTTGCCGGCCCCGGAGGGGCCGACGAACGCGGTCATGCCGCGGGCGGGGACGGCGAAGCTGAGCCCGCGGTGGGCCTCGGGCAGCTCCGGGCGGTAGCGGAAGCGGACCTGCTCGAAGGCGACCGTCGCGGGGGCGACGCCGGGCCGCGGCAGGTCGGCCGGCGGGCCGTCGGGCTCGGTCGGCAGCCGCTGCGCCTGGCGGATGCGCCCGACCGCGGCGACGCCGACCTGGTACTGGCTGGCCACGCCCGCCAGCTCCCGCATCGGCGGCAGCAGGTAGTACAGGTACAGCAGGAACGCCACCAGCGTGCCGACGTCGATCGCGCCCGAGGCGACGCGGGCGCCGCCCAGGCCGAGCACGACGATGAACGACACCTGTACCGCCAGCCCCGCGGTGTTGCCGGCCAGGGCCTGCCACTTGGCCGCGCGCACCCCGGCCCGCCAGGCGCTGACCGCCGCGGCGTCGACCCGCTGGCCCTCGCGGCGCTCGGCGCCGGAGGCCTTGACGGTGCGGACCGCGCCGAGCATGCGCTCCAGGGCGGTGCCCATCGCCCCGACCGACTCCTGGGCGCGCGTGGCCGCACGGGCGATGCGCGGCACGACCAGGCCGATGACCGCCTGGGCGCCGCCGAGCACCGCGACGGTGACCGCCAGCAGCAGCGGGTCGAGCAGCGCCATCATCGTGACGGTTGCCAGCAGCATCACGGTGCTGGTGGCCGCTGACACCAGGGAACCGGTGGTGACCTCGCGCAGCAGCGTGGTGTCGGAGGTGACCCGGGCCATCAGGTCGCCGGGCTCGCTGCGGTCCACCGCCGGGATCCGCAGCCGCACCAGGTGGGCCACCAGCTGCCGCCTGGCGCTGAGCACCACCGACTCGGCCGCGCGCTCCTGCACGTAGCTGCCCAGCGCGCCGATCCCCGCGTTGGCCAGCGCCAGCACGGCGAGCAGCAGCAGCACCCCGCCGACCGCCCGGTCGTGGGCGAGGTCGCCGACCAGCCGCCTGGCGACCAGCGGCAGCGCCAGCCCGACCGCCCCGGTCGCCAGGCTCAGCAGGCCACCGACGAGCAGGGCCAGGCGGAACGGCCGCGCGTAGGCGAGCAGGATCCGCCAGGCCGGCGGCTCGGCTTCCCGTGACTGGTCGTCCTGCTCCACCGCGACGGGTGCGCGCAGCTGGTCAGCCGATGACATGGCAGATCCGCTCGGGCGGGCAGTCCTCGGGGTCCAGGCTCGCGGCGCGCTCGGCGAGCCGGCCGAGCTCGCCGCGGAGCTGCTGCAGCTCGGCGATGCGGCGGTCCAGCTCGGCGGCGCGCTGCCGCAGCAGCCCGGCGACGTGGCCGCACGGGGCCGTGCCCTCGTCGCGGAACGCGATGACCTGGCGGATCTCCCCAAGGGTGAACCCCAGCGCCTGGGCGGCGCGCACGAACCCGAGCCGTCCCAGCACGCTCGGGTCGTAGGCGCGGTAGCCCGACGGCGTCCGGGCCGGTGGGGCCAGAATGCCGACCTGCTCGTAGTAGCGGATCGCCTTGGCCGAGATCCCCGCCCGGTCGGCCAGCTCACCGATGCGCACCGTCCACCTCCTGGATCGTCATGCCCCTATTCTTGACCCTCCAGCGCGCTGGAAGGTCTACGGTGCCCAACGAGGTTGCACGCCGCACGCGAGTCGAGGTGTGGGTGATGGCGCTGGCCGATATCCATCCTGAGCCGCCGGTCCGGCCGCGGCATCGGGCCCCTGGTCACCCTCGACCGGCTGGAGCGCCGGTGAGCCCCGGCTGGTGGAGCGGGTCCGCGCGGAGCTTGGCATCGACACCGAGCTGCGCAGCACCCTGGTCGGCGACCACCAAGCCGCCGAGCGGGTCGGCTTCCCAGGCTCCCCGACGGTCCGGGTCGACGGCCGCGACGTCGACCCGGCCGCCGCGGCGATCCGGGTGTCCTCGCTGGCCTGCCGGCTGTACCGTCACGAGCACGGGCTTTCCGGGCCACGATGAGCTCCACGCCGGACCTTGGCAGCGGCACGGCGTTCGAGCACGCCCTGCTCGCCACCGCCTTCGGCCTGCTGCTCGCCGACGGCCGACCAGTCAGCCCGGCGCGGCTGGCCGCGGCACTCGCCAGCGACCCCAGCCAGGTGACGGGCACCTTGGCGCGGCTGGACCAGCAGGGCCGCGTCCGGCTGGACCCGGCCGGGGCGGTGACCGGCAGCCACGGCCTGTCGGTCGCCCCGACCCGCCACGAGCTCCTCTTCCACGAGGAGTCGGGGGAGCAGCGGCGTTTCTGGACGTGGTGCGCGTGGGACGCGGTCGGGATCCTGGCCGCCCTCGAGGCCAGTGGCCGGGTCCGTTCCACCAGCCCGTCCTCCGGCGCGCCGGTCGAGGTCACCTTCCACCGCGGCAGCCTCAGCCGCGCCGACCCCGCGCTGGTCGTGTTCTTCGCCGACGCCGACTGTTGCGGCACCGACTCGGTCGTCGACCAGTGGTGCCCGCTGGTCAACTTCTTCGAGCACGCCGACGCCGCCAAGGCCTGGGCCGCCAAGCACGGCGTCCGCGGCACCGCCGTACCGCTGGCCGAGGCGACCGACCGGGGAAAGGACGCCTGGACGCGGTGGGTCGCCTGAACCAGATCGTCGCACCCGACCGGCGCGGGCGGAAGGAGAGGGCGACCATGGACGACCGGCACGACGCCGCCCGGGTCGCCTGGGCGACGATCAAGCTCACCGAGGTCGGGCAGCGACGAAGCCCGCCGCCTGGTCGACTGGCTGGAGGCCACGCCGACGGCAACTCACCCAACGCCCCGAACGCGGCGGGGTGCGACCGCCCCATGAGCGTTCGGCGGCAACCCGCGCCCGTCCATCCCAGAACAGATCGATGACCGGCAGCGACCCCACCGCGGACGCTGACCCGGACCCGCCGTTGCCTGGACCGGGTGGCCCGGTGGACCCGACCGTGCCCACGTCCCCGGTGGAGGAGGTGCCGCGGCCCGGCCGGTTCACCCTCATGGCACCCGGGTGGATGCCACCGACCGGGCTGGTCACCCAGGCGCTGGGACTGTGCTTCACCGCCGAGGGCCTGGTGGTGATGTCTGGTCGGCCGCAACCGCCGTCCAGTATCTGCCAGCGGTGCGCCGGGGTCGATGCCGTACCGTCGGCCGAGCGTGAGCGCGGGATGCCGCTGCGGGGTCGTGGAGCCCTCGCTTCTCAGCGCACCAGCGGTCTGAGGTCGCGGGCGAGCTGGTCGCTGCGGTCGATCACGGTGGCGCCGGAGGCGACCGGTCGCGGCGCGGCCGCGCCCCAGGTCGCGTCGCGTCCGAACAGCAGGAAGAAGTCGTAGTCCAAGCCGCCGAAGTTGACGCCGAACTGGTCGAGCAGCGGCTGGCCGACGACCTTGCCGGTGTCCCACAGGTGGGAAACGCGCGGATCGACCAGCCCGCCACCGTCGATCTCGGAGCGGGCATCGCTCGCCCAGCGGGAGACCCAGACCACATAGACGCGGAGATTGGCTTCCGGGTACCGCTCGAGGATGTTCTGGGCCACCCACCTGGCGCCCGCAAGGCACGTCCCTCAGGTCGGCGCCAGCGCCAGCACCAGCCGCGGAACCCCTTTGTCGGCGTTGAACCTGGCTTGCAGCCCTCCGACATCGTCCAGGTCGGTCACGGCCAGCCCGGCCGGCCTCGTCGCCCCTGGCGCGAGCGTCACCGTCGCCGGGGTTTTCTCGGACCGTCCCGTCGAGGACGAGGACCACGTCATGAAGGCGGCGATCAGCGCGAACACCGCGAGACAGGCGGCCACGAACCCCAACCGTGCCCGCCGGCTCACCGCTCGACCCCCCGAAGCTCGGCGGCAACGGCGTCGGTGAGCTCGTCCGGATCCACCCCGAGCGCGTCGAGCAGCGGCCCGGCCGCGCCCTGGTAGCCCTCTGGCAGGCCGACGTGGGCGACGATCCGCCGGTGCCGCCGCGACACCCGCACCCTGCCCGCCGGCTCGCGAGCGTCCGTCAGCACCCCGAGCAGCAGGTGCTCGGGATCGACCGCGCCGTGGCCCAGCGCCCTGGCCTGCTCGCTGGCCAGCTGCAGGGCGCGCTTGGCGACCATCGGCGGGCCGCACAGCGGCGTCCAGGTCACCCGTGCGCCCCGCCACCGGCGCCGGCGGGTCACCCGCCAGGTCGCCTGCCCCACCGCCCTGGCGCCGAACACCTGCTCGGTGCGCTGGCGCACCGCGTCCAGGTCGACCCCCAGCGTGCCCAGCAGCTCCGCGTCGCTGGGCCGCGGCGCGGGCACCACCCCCTGCCGTGCCAAGCTGGCCAGCGCGGCCCTGGCCCCTTCCAGTTCCACGCCACGGGCCCGAAGGAGCTGGGCGGCCCCGCTGTGGCCGTCAGCGAGCACCCCGAGCACCAGGTGCTCCGGGCCGAGGTAGCGGTGGCCCGCCCGCTCGGCCTCATCCCGGGCAAGGTCCACGGCTGCAAGGGCCTGCTGGCTGAACCGCTCGAACACCTGGTGACCTCCGCAACCAGCCCCGTCGATGCACGCCGTCTGCCCGGGAACTGCCTAGGGTACCGCCGCGTGGAGCTCGGCCAGCAGCGCCGCGCGCAGCTCGCCCAGGTCCACCCCCAGTGCCGCCAGCAGCGGCCCGGCCGCGCCCTGGTAGCCGTCGGGCAGGCCGACCGAGGCACGGAGCTGCCGGTTCCAGCGGTTGAACATGCACCTTGGCCACGGCGTCCGCGCGTCGACCACGACCCCGAGCAGCAGCAACTCCGGGCCCACCTGCCCGCGGCCGAGTGCTTTGGCCTGCTCGCCCGCGTGGTGGAGCGCCTGCACCCAGAACCCCGGCGGGCCGCGCAGCGGCGTCCGCGGCACCCGCCCGGCCCCGCCGCGGCGCGCCCGGGTCGCCTCCCGGACCGCCCGGCCGAGCGCCTGGGCGCCGAACGCCCGCTCGGCGCTCTGCCGCACCGCCTCCAGGTCGATCCCCAGGGTGCCGAGCAGCTCCGTGTCGCTGGGCCGCGGGCTGGGCACCACCCCCACCTCGGCCAGCCGACCCAGCGCCGCCCGCGCCGCCTCGAGGTCAACCCCGGCCGCCCGCAGGGCCCGCGCCGCCCCGCCGGCGCCGTCGCGCAGCACCCCCAGCACCACGTGCTCGGGGCCCACGTAGCCGTGGCCGAGCCTGCCAGCCTCGTCGCGGGCCAGGTCAAGGATCCGCTGGCCGTGCGCGCTGCGCCTGATCACCGTCTGCTACCTCCCGAACCCGAACCGGCGGCCGGCGTACTTCTTGTGCACCGCCTGCTTGGTCACCCCGAGCCGGGCCGCGATCGCCTGCCACGACCAGCCCTTGGCCCGGGCGTTCTCCACCTGCACCGCCTCCAGGACCTC
>WNGB01002135.1_pt1 | contig 33804 bp, 21 predicted proteins | sample 5400681 | NCBI WGS metagenome assembly WNGB01 (sample SAMN13153367, study PRJNA577476) | soil metagenome | isolation source: 115 cm soil or saprolite under grassland replicate 2 | place: USA:California | collected 2016-06-15
CGGCGTCGAGAACGACAAGACGGCCGCCTGGTACAACGACGAGCGCTCGATTTCTCTGGCGATCTTCAAGCAGCCAGGAACCAACACGGTCGCCGTGGCGGGAGAGGTGCGCCGTCTCCTTCCGACGTTCCAGAAACAGCTGCCGGCCGCCGCGTCGCTGCACGTGCTCTACGACCGCTCGGCGTCGATCCGCAACAGCGTCAACGACGTGCGTTTCACCCTGCTCCTGACGCTGTGCCTCGTCGTCCTCGTCATCTTCCTCTTCCTGCGCAACCTCTCCGCGACCGTGATCCCATCGCTCGCTCTCCCCTTCTCGATCGTCGGGACCTTCGCGGTCATGTACCTGCTGGGCTACAGCCTCGACAACCTCTCGCTCATGGCCCTGACCCTCTGTGTCGGATTCGTGGTGGACGACGCGATCGTGATGCTCGAGAACATCGTCCGGCACATGGAGCGCGGAGAGGGAGCGCTCGAGGCCTCGCTCAAGGGCTCGAAGGAGATCGGCTTCACGATCCTCTCGATGACGATCTCGCTCGCCGCCGTCTTCATCCCGGTCCTCTTCATGGGCGGCATCATCGGCCGCCTCTTCCACGAGTTCGCGGTGACGATCGGCGTCGCGATTCTCGTCTCGGGCTTCGTCTCGCTCTCCCTGACGCCGATGCTCTGCAGCCGTTTCCTGAAGCCCCCTCGTGAAGAGACGCACGGGCGCTTCTATCGCGCGACCGAGCGCGGCTTCGAGGCCATCCTCTCGTTCTACGGCAGGACGTTGAAGCCGGTGCTGGGCCATCCCGTAAAGGTGCTCGTCTTCTCGATCCTCGTCCTCGTAGCGACCGGCGTCCTCTTCCTGAAGATCCCCAAGGGCTTCCTTCCGACGGAGGACGCCGGCCTGGTCTTCGGCTTCACCGAGGGGGCGCAGGGGATCGGATTCCCCGCCATGAAGGCCCACCAGCAGGAGGTCGCCGCGGTTGTGCGAAGCCACCCCGACGTCGCCAACATCCTCTCCAGCTGCGGGCCGCGGGGCAACATCAGCGTCGGCAACTCCGGAATCGTCCTGGCGCAGTTGAAACCCCGGTCGCAGCGCAAGCACTCGGCCGACGAGATCATCGCGAACCTGCGTCCGAAGCTCGCGAGGATCACGGGAATCCGAACCTTTCTCCAGGTGCCGCCGCCCATCCGCCTGGGGGGCAGCCTCTCCAAGAGCCAGTACCAGTACACGCTCCAGGACTCGGACACGGCGGAGCTCTACCGGTACGCGCCGCTGCTCGAGCAGAAGATGCGCGGGCTCTCCGGCATCCAGGACGTGACGAGCGACCTGCAGCTTTCCAATCCGCAGATCAACCTCACCATCGACCGGGACAAGGCGGCCGCCGTCGGGATCACTCCCCAGAAGATCGAGGACGCGCTCTACACGGCCTACGGCACTCGCCAGATCTCGACGATCTACGCGCCGAACAACGAGTATCAGGTCATCATGGAGCTGGCCCCGGAGTTCCAGGCGAACCCGGCCTCGATCGCGCTTCTCTACGTGCGCGCTTCCTCAGGCCAGCTCGCGCCTCTCTCCTCGCTTGGCGCGATCACGAGCAACACTGGACCCCTTGCGGTGGCCCACACGGGACAGCTCCCCTCCGTGACGATCGCCTTCAACCTGAAGCCCGGCGTTTCGCTCGGGGAAGCCGTCGGCGCCGTGGACGCGCTGGCGCGCCGGAATCTGCGCTGGCGCGCCGGAATCTGCCCGCGACCGTCCAGACCAGCTTCCAGGGGACAGCCCAGGCGTTTCAGAGCTCCGTGCAGGGACTGGGGCTCCTCCTCCTTGTCGCAATCCTCGTCATCTACATGGTGCTCGGGATCCTGTACGAGAGCTTCATCCATCCCATAACGATCCTGACGGCTCTCCCGTTCGCGGGCGTGGGAGCGCTCGTGACGCTGATGCTCTTCCGCACGGAGCTGTCGATCTACGCCTTCGTCGGCATCATCATGCTCGTGGGGCTGGTGAAGAAGAACGGCATCATGATGGTGGACTTCGCGATCGAGGCGCAACGGGGAGGCAAGAGCCCTTCCGACGCCATCTTCGAGGCCTGTCTCGTGCGGTTCCGGCCGATCATGATGACGACGATGGCCGCGTTGATGGGGACTCTTCCGATCGCCATGGGCTTCGGCGCGGGCGCGGAGTCGCGCCGTCCTCTGGGCCTCGCCGTCGTGGGAGGGCTCGTCTTCTCACAGACGCTGACGCTCTACGTCACGCCGGTTTTCTATATCATCATGGATCGTCTGCGGCAGCGGCTCGAGCGCCGCCGCGAAAAAGATCGCGGGCTCCCCGAGGAGTCGTTGCAAGCCGCGCAGACGGAGACGCGCGAAGAAGGGACTCCAGCGGCCGCCGCAATGCGCTTCACGACGCCGTAGTCCTCGACCGGGAACCAGTGCCCTGTAACGCTTGAAGTGATAGTGGCGAGAAACTCGCCCCGGAGACGTCGGCATTTCCCTGCGTCGGCACGCGCCGGCTGGCCGCAACGGTCGGAACCGGCCGGCGCTGAGGGTTCCTCGCAGCGTCAGCGTGGTGCCGGTCGCACTCCCCCATGCTCGTCACCCATCACCTCCTCCGGGAAATGCCGCCGTCTCCGGGGCTCTCCTTTGGGCCTAAGCCGGAGTGCAGCCCCGGGGGCGGGCCGCCTCCCGGAGGAGCGTGAGAGAGCGAGCACACCACGCAACAACAATCTCTTCGCGCCGTTGCGAGCGAACGACAAGCGACGGCCAGGCTCCCCCTCTGTCGCGGCAAGGCCGTCGCGTGCGACGAGGGAGGCGGGCCCGACGCCGGGGCGCATCCGTAAGGAACACGCGCCTTGAGGTCGCCACTAGCCATTCGGCTGTCACGGGGCACTAGGTCGGTTTCTCCCGATCTCCGATGTCTTCCCGCTCGGTCCGGACGGCGGCTTGTTCTTCGACGGCGTGGCGCTTTTCCGGCTCCAGGAGAGACTGGATCGCGAGGAACGCGGGGCCGACCTGGCCGCTATTTAAGCGTCCCGGATAGGTCCTGCGGTAGTCGATCAAGCCGCGCCACTCGAGCCACAGCAGCAAGCGATCCAAGAGAAAGACCAGGGCGGCAATGCCCCCCAGCATCCACAGGACTTTCATTTCCCGGGTGCGATTGTGCTCTTTTTCGGATCGGCGCGAAATCCTGTAACCCCGGACGGACCGGCCTCGTCAGGAAGATCAAGAGGAGGTAGGGAAGGGCAGGTTCAGGACCGCGGCGGAAGGGTGGCCAATTTCAACCCTCCGATCGTTACCGCGAACTCACACGGCATTACGCCGTTTCGCCGCCCTCATCGACCCGGTAATCCCCTGGGGCCCTTCCCCGCCTCCGTTCCCGCCCGCTCCGTGACTCATCGGGGGCGGCGTCTGCGGAGAGTCTCGGTGGATTTCTCGGAAGAGGGCCGGCGGAACGTCAAGAAAACCGAACCGACCTGAATCTGCTGGCCGGCGGCAAGCCGGACAGGTCTTGCCCTCACCCGTTTGCCATCCAGAAAAGTCCCGTTCTTGCTCCCGAGGTCCTCGATCGTGGCATCCCGGCTCGTGACGAGGATCCGCGCATGCTGGCGCGAGACCGTGGCGTCGTCGATCCGGACAGAGACTGACGGGTCCCGGCCGAGGACGTTGTCGCCCGGCGCGAGCGCGATTTCTTCCTCGTCCCAAACAATCAGAAACCCTCCCGAACGGGCGGCGCTTGCGGCGGGGCGTTCTTCCCTGGCTTCTCCTGAGAACGCGTAGCCGAACCCGTAGACCGTTCGGAGAAGTCTCGACCCGCGCGCCTTGTCGCCGATGGCCGCGCGCGCCTCGGCCGCGAGGCTCGCGAGGTTCGCCTCGGAGACGAATGTCTCGGGCCAGAGCTTCTCCTGCAGTTCCTGCTTCGAGAGAGCACGGGGCCGGTTCTCGAGGAGCAACTCCAGCAGGCGAAACGCCTTCGGAGACACATGAACGGGGGCTCCGCCGCGCAGGAGCTCCCGCGTGTCCGAATCGAACGTGCAGTCGCCGAAGACGACGCGCATCTGCTTCAGGAGAAAGCCAGAAGAATCCCAGCAGTTTCCTAAGACTTCGCCCGCAGGAAAAGCGATCTTGATTATCGCTCAAGACAGGCGGCCCCGGTTGAAGGGACAGGAGGTTGATATGAAACGCTCTCGACCAAAAGCCTGGCAGTCCGTTCTGGTTCTGGCGGCGCTCGCTCCGGTGTTCCTCGACGGATGCGTTTCGATCGGTGTCGCCCGCTCGAATACTGCCGCCGAAGCCGCGACCGGATCGCTCGACGTGATCGTGGTGGAAAAATCCGACGACGCCAACCCCACTGCTTCCCGGGTCGTCACCCAACTGGTTCGGCTGGAGAGCGGCATCGAACAAGCCATCTTCGAGTCCTCGGACTCGACCTGGACGAAAAGCGATCTGCCACCCGGCCGATATCGCCTGCGAGTCTCGCACTGGCTCGACGAGAAGGGAACGGCCCACCGATTCACCAGGAGCGACCAGGAGAGCTTCAAGATCCGAGCCGGCGAGCGCGTCCAGGCGCGCGTGGTGCTGAAGGCGTTCCCCACCGGCCCCGTCGTCACGATCGCCGTCCTCGTGGGAGTCGGCATCGTCATCGCGGTTCTCGCCTCGGCCTTTAGTGGGAGCTTCAACCTGGGCGGAAAGAGCTGCTCCGACACGGAAATAAAACGCGACCAGAGAGAGAAAGAACGGGTGGAGAATCCTGTCAGGAGTTCCCGATGAGCCCTGATTGGAGCCCGTCATGTCCTCCACATCCAGGGAAGAGCCCTAAATGATTCCGACGCATCTGGCGGGACCAGATCCGATTGAACTACAGCCTGCTTCGGGAAAGGAGAGCCTCATGACTATCGTTCAACGCGTCTCCTCCTTATTTGGCGCCCTTCTTCTGGTCGCAGCGGCCTCGCCCATCGCAGCGGCTCCGCCGCCGCAGGCGAACAACACGAAGACTGTCACGGTGATGACCAGAAACCTCTACCTTGGCGCCGACGTGGCGCCGGTCGTCGCCGCGGCTCTTTCGGGAGACCCCGGCGCCCTCGTCTTGGCGGTGTCGGAGGCCTGGGGCAATGTTCAGCTCACGGACTTCCCCGCCCGCGCCGAGGGGATCGCCCGCGAAATCGCCACCGAGAAACCGGACCTGGTCGGCCTCCAGGAAGCGGAGCTGTGGCGCAGTCAGACGCCCGCCGACGGCGTGATGGGCAATGCCCACCACGTCGAATACGACTTCGTCGGGATCCTGCTCGAAGCGCTCGAAGGGAGGGGCCTTCATTACGCTGTCGTGGCCGAAGAGAAAGGCATCGACATCGAGCTTCCCGGTTACTTGTCGGAAGCCAACCTCGAAATCGGCCTGCTCTCGGACATTCGCCTGACCGAACGCGAAGTGATCCTCGCGCGGATCGACCCGAAATCCTCGGAGCTGAAGCTCTCGAACCCGAAGACCGGCCATTTCGTGAGGAACGTCGAGTATCCGATCTCTACCGACTTCACGTTCGTCGTCCGGCGCGGCTGGGCCTCGGTGGATGCCAGGACCGCGAGCGAGCGCTTTCGTTTCGTGACGACGCATCTGGAGGCCGATGATGAAAACGTCCGTGAGGCGCAGGCGCTTGAGATCCTCGCCGGGCCCGCCGACACCACCCTGCCGGTTATCCTCGTCGCCGACGCCAACTCCAACGCCAACGGCGGCTTGACCAGTGTGGCTTATAACTCCTTCATCGCCGCCGGCTTCACCGATGCCTGGTTCCAGGCGCACCCGGGCGAGTTCGTCAGCACCTGCTGCGCCGACGCGCTGCTGCTGCTGAGCAACGGTCTTCCTGCGAGCGACGACGAGGGGCGGATCGACCTTGTGCTGTATCGCGGCGCAGGCGCCTTCAGCACTCTCGGTGTGGATCTGCTCGGGAACAACCCGGCGACCGACGGGGTCCTGAGCGGCGACGGCGTGACGCTGATCTGGCCCTCCGACCACGCCGGCGTCGCGGCGAAGCTTCAGATCCTCAAGTAGGAGGGGCGTACACGGGAACGGTCTTCGGAAAACCTCCCGCGGAGGAGGCTACCCGGGAGAATTCCGCCGCCCGCTGGGGGATTGAGCGAGGCAGTCGATGAACCGCCTGATACCGACGGCGCTGGGATTCGCGATTTCCGCTCCGCTTCTCGCCGGAACGGCCGGTGAAGTCTTCGGTTCGGTCAGCGACCTGGATTCCCTGCCGGTCCCAAACGTCTCCGTCGGAGCGACCGGGCCGAACCTGCAGGGAGCGCGGTCGACGATGACGAACGGCCTCGGCGAGTACCGTCTTCCCCTGCTGCCTCCCGGAGCGTACCGTCTGGAGTTTCACCTGGCCGGGTTTCAAACGGTCGTTCAAGACGGCGTGCTCGTCTTACTCGACTCGAAGACCCGTCTCGATGTCACGCTCCGCCCTTCTTCCCTTTCCGAAGCTGTTGCGGTGCACGGCGACGCGATCGTGACGGATCCGACGAGGGCAAGCCTTCAACAGAACTACAAGGAGGACTTCCTCCAGCACGCCGCGGTCGGTCTCCAGGGCCGGACGTACGTCGATGTTCTCTTCCAGATTCCAGGCGTGACCCCGGAAGGGTTCGTCCTCGGGGCGCATCCCAGTCAGAACGTGTTCTTAACCGACGGCCTCAACGTGACGGAGCCGATCAACCACAACCAGCCCCCGAACATCCCCTTCGACGCCATCGAAGAGATCGCGGGTCAAACGGGCGGCTTCGAAGCCGAGTATGGCAAGGCCGTCGGAGGCATCGCAAGCCTCATCACGAAATCGGGAGGCAACGAGTTTCATGGAACGGTGGATGCGCGCTACACGAGCCACCGCTTCTTCGAACGTGGACGCCAGCGCCAGCCCTATCCGCCGGGCACGACTGCCCTGCGCTTCGATCGCGACACGCAAAACTTCCAGAACTTCAGACCCTCAGCAACGCTCGGCGGCCCGGTACGACAGGACCGATTCTGGTTCTTCGTGGCGGCGGAGCGGATCGACGATCGAGATCAACCGCCGAATACTTTGGGATTCGCACCCGGCCAGGAGCGGATAGAAGGATGGAATCTCTTCGGAAAAGTAACCGCTTCGCCGGCATCGAACCATTCGCTCGCGGTCAAGTACGAGAACGCGTTCGATCGGATCCCGTTTACCGACGACGTGTCCGCGGTGCGGCCGGAGGCGGCCTCCGATCAGTCGGACCGGACCGAGAATCTGGGGATCTTCGGTGACTCGGTTCTGTCCGAGCGGCTGTTCGGAAGCCTGAAGGCCGGAATCGTCCGCACGACCTTCGAGCTTTCTCCTCACTCCGGCGATGAGGCGTTGACCGGCTCGTACGATCAGGACTCGGGCATCTCGTCGGTCAACGCCACCACGGTCGTTCATCAGAAGACCCAGCGCGGCGAGGTCACCGGCTCGGTGAGCGACTCGCCCGATGCCGGGGGACGGCATCTCGTCAAGGTCGGCGCCGACCTGGATTGGACGCGTTTGGAACAGCAGGCGCGCCCGACAGGAACTCCCTTGGACCCGGCGATGTGCTCGCCGCTTTACGGGCAGCCTCCCGGCGCTCGCTGCGGCGCGCGGGCCACCACGCAGAACGGTGCGCCTTTCCGTTTGGATATCGTCACGATCCTGCCCGACGCGACTTTCCACGGGCGGGGGCAATCGTTCTTCCTTCAAGACGAGTGGCGGCCATTCTCTTCGCTCACGATCCGGATCGGCGCGCGGTACGACAACATCAGTTACTTTCTGGACGACGGCACGAGGGCAAAGACCCTGACTCGGATCCAGCCGAGGGCCGGGGTGGCATGGGACCCGGGCCGTTCCGGAAAGACCCTTCTTCACGTCCAGGCGGGCGATTTCATGGACGAGAACGGCCTTCGGCTCACATCCTTTCTCGACCGGCGAGGGGCGGTCGACTCGGCCTTCCTGTGGGATCCAACGTCGGGCCGGTATCTCCCCTTCTTCCATCAGGGCGGCGCTTCGGGGAACTCGCTCGACCCCGCGCTGAAGCCGACACATTCGACGGAAATCACCTTCGGGGTGACGCGCCGGATAGTCTCGAATACCGTCGCTGACGTCTCGGCGGTCTGGCGCAAGTCGTATGACCTCTGGGAAGACGCCTGCCGGTTCGGCGACTGCCGGCTTCCTGATTCTTCGCTCTGGATGACCAATCGGCCGGACGGCCAAGATGTCCTGCGCTCCCAGTATCAGGGGATCCTCGCCAAGATCGAGAGCCGGCCGACGGACCGCCTCCATCTGGTCTTCAGTTACGTCCTCTCCCGGACGCGGGGATCGGTCGCCGATTACAACCAGAGCGAGGACTTCGATTTCTATCCCGACAATTACGTCAACCGCTTCGGCTACCTCCCGGGCGACGCGCGCAGCCGGGTCAAGCTCGACGGCTTCGTCCGGCTTCCGGCCCGATTCCTTCTGGCGACGCACGTCTACTGGGACAGCGGGACGCCTTACACCGTCACGGTTCCTTCCGATGTCGCGGGCTCGATCTTCCTCGAACCGCGCGGCTCACGCCGGCTCCCGCACTACTCGCAGTGGGACCTCCAGATCCAGAAAGACTTGCAGCTCGGGCCGCTCAGGCTAAGTCTGATCGGCACGGTCTATAACGTCCTCGACACGGAGAATCCGATCGCCCGCGCTGGAAACGTCGGTGCGTCGGGGACCCCGGAGCACCCGACGAATCCACAGTTCAATTACGACACGGCGTGGCAGCACCCGCGCCATTACGAGGTCGGTTTCCGGATCGAATTCTGATCGGAGCGCTTCGGGCGGATCTACAATCTCCAGCCGGAGTTCTCCGTGACATTGCGCTCGGGACTGCGCCTGTGCCCCTACGATCCGCCTTCGCGAGGGCTGCAACGGATGGCGGCGATCTTGCGGTCATGGCTCTGACGCCAGGAACTCGCCTGGGGTCTTACGAGATCCGGGCGCGGATCGGCCCCATTAGCGGCCAGGCAGAGGTCTACCGCGCGTGGGACCCCGGCCTGAGGCGCGAAGTCGCGATCAAAGTCCCGCTCGAGAGCCTGGTCCGCGATCGCGCGGCACTCTCGCGCTTCCGGCGGGAGGCCCGGGCGGTCGCGAAACTCTCTCATCCCAACATCCTCGTGATTTACGACATCGACAGAGACGCCGGCGTCACCTTCTTTGTCATGGAGCTGTTGAAAGGCGAGAATCTGCGACAAAGGCTGCGAGGCGCGCCGCTTCCCTGGCGGACCGCGGTCGAGATCGGGGTTTCGATCGCCGACGGTCTTGCCGCCGCGCACTCCTGCGGGGTCATCCATCGCGACCTGAAGCCGGAAAATGTCTTTCTGACTTCCGACGGCCAGGTCAAGATCCTCGATTTCGGCCTTGCGCAAGAAACGCTAAGCAAGCCTGCTCCTCAATCGCTGCCCGCGACGGAGACCGGGATCCTCGTCGGAACGGCGGGCTATATCTCGCCCGAGCAGGTGCAGGGCAAGCGCGCCGACGAAAGGAGCGACATCTTCGCTCTCGGCTGCATCCTATACGAGGCGGTGACAGGGCGCCGCGCCTTTACCGGCGAAACTCAGGCGGAAGCCCTGGTAGCAACCTTGAAGGAGGAGCCGCACGATCCTAAAGACCTCGTGAAGCTTCCCGAAGACGTCCGAATGCTCATCCTCCGCTGCCTCGCGAAGAAACCAGACGCTCGGTTCCAAACCGCGCGCGATCTGGCCTATGCGCTTCGGGCGGCGAGAACGGCTGAGCGGTTTCCGGCCTCCGAGTCCGCTGCGGACCCCGGCAGGACAACCGTCGTTACGCGGCCGCGGCCTTCAAGTCGGCCGCCGCTGCGCATCGCCCTCGTCCTGGGCGCGGCAGTTTGCGCGGCGGCTGCCGTCGTCCTCTTCATCGGCGGAACCGGAGGAAAGCTCGACTCCCTCGCCGTCCTTCCCTTCGCCAACGCAACCGGAGATCCGAATGCGGATTACGTCAGTGAGGGCCTGGCCGAGAGCCTCATCGCCAGTCTTTCCCGGCTCCAGAACGTGCGGGTCCTCGCCTGGACCACCGTTCTCCAGTGCAAAGGAAAGGAGCCATTGCGAGCCGCGCGAGATCTCGGCGTGCGCTCGTTCTTGACAGGGCGGATCCTGCGCCGCGGCGACGCCTTGGTCGCCGAGGCGGAGCTCGTGGACGTCCGGCGCGGGACACGGCTCTGGGGCGACGCGACTCCCCGACCCTTCCCCGACGCGTCCGCCGCGGAGCAGATCGCCCGCGAAGTTTCACGCTCCCTTCGCGCCAGGCTCCCCGGGCAAGGCGAGCGAACCCTGGCCCGGCACGCGCCGGACCCGGAGGTCTACGACCTGTATTTGAAGGGCCGATATTTCTGGAACAGGAGAGACGAAGAGGGGATCAAGAAGAGCATCGCCTTTTTCCAGGAAGCGATCGGGAAGGATCCGCATTACGCGCTGGCGTTTGCGGGACTGGCCGACTCCTACGACCTCGTCGCCTTCTACGACATGCTTCCGCCCAAAGAGATCCTGCCGAAGGCGCGTTACGCGGCGATTCGAGCCTTGGAGCTCGATCCGACGATCGCCGAGGCTCAAGCGTCGCTCGCGGACGTCCGGTATCAGTTCGACTGGGACTTCCCGGCGGCCGAGCAGGGATTCCGCAAGGCAATCGCCTTGAACCCGGGCTACGCGCAGGCCCACCAGTGGTATTCGGGCTTCCTGTCCGTCTCCAAGCGTTTCGACGAGTCCTTCGGGGAGATCGCGCTGGCGCGGCGGCTCGACCCATTGAACATCATGATCGACACGGACGTCGGGCTCGCGTCCTATTGGGCGGGACAGTACGACCGCGCGATTGCGCAGTTGAGGCAGACCGCGGAGCTCAATGCGAGTTTCTTCCTGACCCACTTCTATTTGGGTCTCGCGCAGGCGGGAAAGGGACTCTTCGACGCGGCCATCACCGAGGCACAGACTGCGAGGAGTCTGGAGCCCGGTGATCCCAACCCGATCATGCTCTATGGCTACGCCTGTGGCCGGGCCGGCCGGAGGCCAGAAGCCTTGCAGGCGCTCGAGGATCTGCGCGCGACGTCTCAAAGGAGGTACGTCTCGGCCTTTCTGGTCGCCGGCGTCTATGTGGGGCTCGGAGAGAAGGACAAGGCCTTCGAGTTGTTGGAGAAGGCGTATGAGGAGCGGTCAGGCCGGCTCATCTATCTAGGAGTCGAGCCAGCCTTCGATCCCCTGCGCTCCGACCCGCGCTTTCAGAACCTGGTGAGGAGAATGAGGCTTCCCGCGTAAGAGGGTTTGCGGAATCAGCCATCATACTGGTCCACAGCGGCGCCACAATCGACTCGGTGCCTCCGGACAATCCTGATTCGGACTCAGAAGCCCATTGCGAAGAGGAGCGCGGCGCGCAACTCTCCCATTCGCTCGGCGGGGAGCGTGGTAATCAGCGGCCCGATCTTCTTTCGCGACACCGTCTGGATGTGGTCGAGATTGGCGGCGCAATCGCGCGGCATCCCGTCCTTCGGCGTCAGCAAGACCTCCGAGGGGATGTCGCGGACCGTCGAAGTCACCGGTGCGATAGTGACTTCACCCAGGTATTCCAGGATCGAGTCTCGCGTCAGGATGACAACAGGCCGGCGCTTATCCGGCCGTGCGAACCGATACCATCGGATTTCTCCTCGTCTCACGGTTCAATCCAGACCTGCTCGCGCTCCCAGACACCAAACTCACCGCGCCGGACAGGCGAACGCGCGTATCCGGCGCGATGTCGCTGTTCCAGGTTGCGGGCATGCATCCGGGCGAGAGCCTGTCGAAGCGCATCGCGCGCGAATGCCGACCGGCTCGTGCCGAGCTTCCGGGCCACCCGGTCCACGGCCTCGACCAGGTCTTCGTCGAGAGTCATCTGCACTGTCTTCATCTTCCGTAACCCTATCCCCTCATGTGGGTATTAATAGCTATTATAATCCACATCCAGAGCCGCGTGCGGGGGGCGGAGTGCCCGGGGCAGATCCCTCGTCGCTACGCTCCCCGGGATGACATGAGGGGGGCCTCGGCGCGCCCCCCCGAGGCAGATCCTTCGTCGCTTCCTCCTTTGCGCAATGCGCTTCGGAGGACAGGTTGCTCCTCGGGATGACACGAGGGGGCGCGGAGCGCCCCGCGGGTCACCGCTCGATGCCGAGCTGGGTCAGGACGAAGGCGTAGTCGAAGGCGAGCTCCTTCAAGCGGTCGTAGCGGCCGGAAGAGCCGCCGTGGCCTCCGGCCATGTTGATCTTGAAAAGGAGCGGGTTGCTGTCGGTCTTCAGGGTCCGCAGCCTGGCGACGTACTTGGCCGGCTCCCAGTACATGACCTGGCTGTCGTCGAAGGAGGTCTTGACCAGCATCGTCGGGTAGGGGCTCGCCGCGAGGTTGTCGTACGGGCTGTAGGACCTGATGTAGTCGTACTCCTCCTTCTTCTTCGGATTGCCCCACTCCTCGAACTCGCCCACGGTCAGGGGGAGCGATTCGTCGAGCATCGTGTTGATGATGTCCACGAAGGGCACGCGGGAGACCACGATCCGGAAGAGGTCCGGGCGCATGTTCGTGACCGCTCCCATGAGGAGGCCTCCGGCCGAGCCCCCCTCGATGATGAGGCGCTCCCTGGAGGTGTACTTGTCCGCGATCAACTGCTCCGCGACCGCGATGAAGTCGGTGAACGTGTTCTTCTTCGACATCATCTTGCCGGCGTCGTGCCAGGGTTTCCCCATCTCGCCGCCGCCCCGGATGTGCGCGACGGCGAACACGAAACCGCGGTCGAGCAGCGAGAAGCGGTTCGAGTTGAACGTCGCGAAGGAGGGCGCGCCGTACGAGCCGTAACCGTTCAGCCAGAGCGGGGCCTTCCCGTCCGCGACGAAGCCCTTCCGAGAGAGGATCGAGATCGGGATCTTCGTGCCGTCCTTCGCGGTGGCGTAGCGGCGCTCGGACTGATAGCGGTCGGGCTCGTAGCCGCCCAGGACCTCGGTGCGCTTCAAGAGCGCTCGTTCCCTTGTCGCCATGTCGTAGTCGAAGACCGACTGCGGCGTCGTGAAGGACTGGTAGCCGAATCGGAAAAGACGCGTCTCGAACTCGGCGTTGTTCTGCGGCCCAACGGCATAGACGGGCTCCGGGAAGTCCACCCGGTGCTGCGCGCCGGTCGCGAGATCGATCACACGGATCCGCGGAAGCCCGTCTTCGCGTTCGAGCACGACGGCGTGGCCGGTGAAGAGATCGAGCCCCGAAACCATGACCGCCGGGCGGCAGGGGAGAAACTCCTTCCAGTTCTCCCCTCCCGGGGCGGTCACCGGCGCCGTGACGACGCGGAAGTTGCGGCAACCCTTGTTCGTCCGGATGTAGAAGACGTCGCCGCGGTGGTCCACGGCGTATTCGTGCTCCTTCTCGCGCGGAGAGATCATCGTGAAGAGCCCGGCCGGCTTGTCTGAGTCAAGAAAGCGCCACTCGTCGGCCGTATGCGAGCCCGAGACGAGGAAGAGGACCTTGCGGCTGCGCGAGCGGTGGACGTTCGCCCGGTACATCTCGTCCTTTTCCTCGAACACGAGGACGTCTGTCCTGGGATCCGCGCCGAGCGTGTGCCGGTACAGCCGATAGGGCCGCTTGGCGTGGTCGTCCACCGTGTAGAAGAGAGTCTTGTTGTCGGCGGCCCAGGCCGCGGAGGAGACCTTCTCGACAATCTCGGGGAAGTCCTTGCCTTTGGAGAGATCCTTGACGTGGAGCCGGTACTCCCGAAACCCGACGTTGTCGGTCGTGTAGGCGAGGAGGTTCCCGTCGTCAGAGACCTCGAGCTCGGCGACCGCCATAAAGCGCTCGCCGCGGGCCAGCTCGTTCAAGTCGAGCATCACCTGTTCCGGCGCTTCGATGCTTCCCTTCTTGCGGCAGTAGATCGGGTACTGCTTGCCCTTCTCCGTGCGCGAGTAGTAGAGGTATTCCCCCTGCCGGAACGGCACGGAGAGATCGGTCTCCTTGATTCTGCCGAGCATTTCATCGTAGAGCTTCGTCTGAAGAGTTTCCGTCGGCTTCATGAACGCATCGGCGTAGGCGTTTTCGGTTTCGAGGTAAGCCCTGACCTCCGGGTTCTTCCTGTCCCGCAGCCAGAAGTAGTCGTCCACGAGCTTCTCGCCGTGCAGCGTGTCAACTTTCGCGACTTTCTTCGCCATCGGTGGTTTGAGAGCCTCCGTCCGATCACCCGCGCCCGCGTCCGCGGTCCCGCCCGCCAGAGCGGCCAGCAAGATCCAGTTTTTCATACGTTAAGCCTTCTGAAGGCGCCGGGCATCGTAGCAGCAGGATCCAAATGCATTCTGTCATCCCTTCGCTCTTTCCCCTGTCATCCTGAGCACAGCGAAGGATCTGCTCCTCGCCGTTCGAGACGTTCCTCCCGGCTCAGGGCAAGACTCTGAGCGAAGCGAAGGATCTGCCCTGGTCAGGATAAGCCGATTCGACCGGAGCAGATTCTTCGTCGCGGAGCCTGTCCCGACTTTAAATGGCGCCGTGGTCACGATGACCAAGGCAGACTCCTCGCTTCGCTCGGAGTGACATAAAGAGCGGAGGGGCTCCTCAGAATGACAAGAAGCGTGTCTGCGGCCCACTCGGACTTTCTAAGCAATGACAGAGCAGGGAGCCGAACCGATCATGTCACTTTGGCGGCGCCGCTCCGGCCTTGGCGAAGTCGCCCGCCTTCACGATCGTGATCTTCGCTGGGTCAATGTGGCGGCGCACGGCCTCGAGGATTTCTCCGGGAGTCAGCGCGGCGATCTTTTTCTCGAACGCCGCGTCCCATTCGAGAGTGCGTTTCAAGAAGAGATCCTGCGCGAGCGTCCTTGCCAGTCCGGCATCCTGGGCGCGAGATACCTGTCGCGACTGGAGGTAGCCGGACCTGGCCTCCTTGAGCTCCGGCTCGGTGAACCCGTCCTTCAAGGCCCGCGCGACCTCCTCCTTGAATGCCGTCTCGAGCTTGCCGGCGTTCTGCGGCGCGTAGATCGCGAATGCGGTGAAGCTGCCGAACCTATCCAGAGGCGATGCGAAGAGCTGTGAGCCGACCCCGTAGCTCAAGCCCTCTTTCTGCCGGATGCGCGACGCGAGGCGGGAATTCAAGAACCCGCCTCCCAGCATGTAGTTGCCGAGCACGAGGGCCGGATAGTCCGGGTCGTCGTCGCGGATGTTCAGGTTCAGTCCCGCGATGAAGAAGGCGTTGGGCTTGTCCGGCGTTTCGTAGGACTGGCTGACAGGCTCGGCCGCCTTGTAGAGCCGCGGGACTCTCTCGAAGGCGCGCGGGCTCTTCCAGTCGCCGAAGAGTGAGCCGGCGAGCGCGCCGATCTCCTTCGCGTCGAAGTCGCCGACGACCGCGAGCTCCCCTACGGAAGCGCCGTAGTACTCGGCGTAGAACTTCCTGACGTCCTCCAGAGTCGCCGCCGTGTAATCGGCCACCGATTCCTCGGGAGTCGCGGTGTAGCGCACGTCCCCCCTTGGGTAGGGATTCATGTGCCGGTTGAAGGCCGTCTGGCCGATGGAATCGGGATCGGTCTTCTGCTGCTCGATCTGGGCCAGGTTCTCCTGCCGGAGCTGCTCGAGCTCGGAGGCCGGGAAGGAAGGCTGGCGGAGGACTTCCGCGACGAGCTTCAGCGTCTCCGGCAGGTTTTCACGGACCGTCTCAACCGAGATCGTGGCCTGCGTGGGTCCTCCCGAGACGTGGACGCGAGCCTTCAATCGGTCGAACTCGTCCTTGATCTGCTGGCGCGTGTGCTTCTGTGTGCCGCGCAGGAGCATGTCGGCAGCCATGTCCGCGACGGCGGACTTTCCCACGAGCGACTTCTCGTCACCGAAGTGAAGCGTCATGGCCGCGACGACCGTGCCGCCGCGCGTCTTCTTCGGCAAAACAGCGACTCTGGTTCCGCCGGCGAGCTCCGACCGGGTCGTGCGCGATTCGATGTTGGCGGGGGAGGGATCGAAGGCTTCGCCCGCGGCGGCCGGCGCTTCACCCTTGTAGTCCTTGAGCAGTGCCGCGACGTCGGGTGTGGCCGGGATCTCGGTGCGGTCAGGCTTGCCCGTCGGGAGAAAGAGTCCCACGGTGCGGTTGGAGGACTTCAGGTACTCGGCCGCGACGCGCCGCACGTCCTCGATGGTGGCCTTCTTGATCCGATCGCGGTCCAGAAAGAAGAGGCGCCAGTCCCCCGCCCCGATCCACTCGCTCATCTGGAGCCCGACCCGGTCGGCGGAATTGAGCGTCAGGTCGATCTCCTTCAAGAGCCGTGTGCGGGCGCGCTCGACCTCCTCCGGTGTCGCCGGATTGGAGACGACGGCGTCGATCGTCTGGAGCATCGTCTTCTCGGCGTCGTCGATCGAAGACTCCTGCCGGACCTCGGCCTGGAAGAGAACGAAGCCCGGATCGTGGAGCGAGGCGAGGAAGCTGTCCACGGAAGAGGCCTTCTTGGTCTCGACGAGTGCCTTGTGGAGCCGGCCCGAAGGAGTATCGGCCAGAACCTCCGTCAGGATCTCCAGGGCGGGCAGGTCCGAATGCGCGCCGGCCGGGACGTGATAGACGACGGTGACGACCTGCACGTCTCCGACCCGCCGAAGCGTCACCGAGCGCTCGCCGTCTTGTGTCGGCTCGGCCGTGTAGAACTTCGGCAGCGTCCGGGAGGGCCTGGGAATCTCCGAGAACGTCTCGTTGACCAGCGCGATCGTCTTCTCCTCGTCGAACTTCCCGGCCACCAGCAGGTACGCGTTGTCCGGTTGGTAGTAAGTCCGCCAGAAGGCCTGCAATCTCTCGATCGGGACGTTCTCGATGTCCGCGCGGGCGCCGACCGTCGAGTGGCCGTAGTTGTGCCAGAGGAAGGCCGTGGACACGACGCGCTCGAAGAGCACGGAGGCGGGATTGTTTTCCCCCATCTCGAACTCGTTGCGCACGACCGTCATCTCGCTGTCCAGGTCCTTCTTCGCGATGAAGGAGTGGACCATCCTGTCGGCCTCGAGGTCGAGCGCCCACTTGAGGTTCTCCTCGGTCGCCTGGAAGGTCTCGTAGTAGTTCGTGCGGTCGAGCCAGGTCGTGCCGTTGGGACGCGCTCCGTGCGCCGTCAGCTCCTGCGGGATGTTGGGATGCCGGGGCGTCCCCTTGAACATCAGGTGCTCGAGCAGGTGCGCCATCCCGGTCTCGCCGTAGTTCTCGTTGCGCGAGCCGACGAGGTAGGTGATGTTGACCGTAATGGTCTGCTTGGTCTGGTCGGGGAAGAGCAGCACGGAGAGACCGTTGGCCAGCCGGTACTCGGTAATCCCCTCGACGGAAGTCACCTTGACGGGCTTTTTGGGCTTGGCACGCGCCGCCGCCTTCGCGTGCGGGGAAGGCTTTTTCGGCGAGCTCGCCGGCGCCGCCAGGATGCTCGCGGCGGCGGCGAAGAGGAGAAACGCGAGTGTCTTTCGTATGGAATTCATGCAGGTTCCTTACGGGAGCGGGGCTCCCCGGGTTACAGGCGGATTCCCCGAAACCGGGGAATATTACAGCGCTATCCGAGCCGTTTTCTTCGGGATTTTCTTCGTAATCCAGACGGCGATCAGGTTCGTATAGAGAGATGAGAGCGGGACGCATGGCAGTGAGCAACATCCGGCGGCGGTTGACGAGGCGGGTGATCATCCTCCTGGTCATCGTGAATACGGCCCTCTGGGCTTCCTTCACCTGGTCCGGAAGGGCGGCCGGCCGTCAGCGAAGCCGCGCTCACGTGGCAGCCACAGGCCCCTCCCGCTCGCTGGCCCCGGCTGGCCGGTGACCCGCCTGATCAACTCTCCACAACTGTGCCGCCGTCCATATATGATTCTGGCGGCCGCGCCGAATCGTCAGGACGAATGCCATGATTCCAGCACTTCTTCCCGAGAACGAATCCGAAAGGCTCGGAGCGCTGCGGCGCTACGAGGTCCTCGACACGGAGTCCGAACGGAAGTTCGACGACCTCACGGTGCTTGCCAGGCACATCTGCGATACGCCTATCGCGCTCATATCGTTCGTGGATGCTGAGCGCCAGTGGTTCAAATCGAGGGTCGGTCTGACGGCCTCTCAGACGCCGCGCGCGGTCTCGTTCTGCGGCCACGCGATCCTGGAAGAGGACGTGATGGTCGTGCCCGACGCCGCGGCCGATGAACGGTTCGCGGACAACCCCATGGTCACCGGAGCGCCCGGCATTCGCTTCTACGCCGGCGCTCCGCTGCTGACCTCGACAGGTCACGCGCTCGGGACGCTTTGCGTCATCGACCGCAAGCCGAGGGAGTTGACGGACGAGCAACTGGACGCCCTGCGGGCGCTCGCTCGTCAGGTGGTTGCGCAGCTGGAGTTGCGTCTCCGCCTGAAAAAGGAGAGGGAAGAGGCGAAAGAGGCGATCGACGAGCGGGACACGACGCTGCGGCTCATCGTCAACCAGATGCCGGCCGTCCTGTGGTCCACTGACACGGACCTGCGGCTGACCTCTTCCGATGGCGCCGCCCTGACCAGCCTCGGCCACAAGCCGAACCAGTTTGTCGGTGTCACGCTTTTCGATTTTTTCCGGACGACCGACCCGGAGTTCCTGCCGCTCGTGGCCCACCGCAAGGCGTTGCTCGGAGAGTCGGTGAGCTTCGAGGTCGAGTGGAGCGGCCGGACCTACGCCTCGCACTGCGAACCCCTGCGCAAATCCGACAATTCGATCAAGGGCGTGATCGGCATAGCCCTGGACATCACGCGTCAGAAACGGACGGAGCGAGAGCTGCGGAAGTCCTTCTCCCTCCTGCGGGCCACGCTCGATTCGGCGGCCGAAGCAATCCTCGTCATGGACGAGAGGGGAAAGATCTCCAACTTCAACGAGAGCTTCGTCCAGATGTGGCGTGTTCCGCGGGAGATCGCCGATCAGAGAGACGAGGACCGGATGCTCGCCTTTCTGCTCGACTCCGTCGAAGACCCCGGCGACTTCGCCAAGAGAGCCATGGGCCTGCATTCCCGGCGCGACGTCGAAACTTCAGGCTCCGTGAAGCTGAAGGACGGCAGGATCTTCGAGCGCTTCTCGAAACCCCAGAAGGTGGACGGAAAGACCGTTGGCACGGTATTGAGTTTTCGCGAGCAGGACCCTCCGGCCGCGGCGTCCTGATCCGGGACCCATGAAATACGCCGGCCGCGTTCTGATCGGCCTGCTCGCGGCCTCGGCGGCGCTGGCGCAGGACACGGCTGCGGTGACGGTCATCCGCGCCGGGACAATGATCGACGGGAAGGCGAGCGCGCCGCGCCGGGACCAGGTGATCATCGTCCGCGGCAACCGGATCGAGAGCGTCTCCGACTCGGGCAAGGCGGTGGCCCCGGCGGGAGCGACGGTCATCGATCTCTCGCGCTCGACCGTGCTGCCGGGACTCATCGACTGCCACACGCACATCTTCCTGCAGGGGGAGATTCCCGCCGAAGGGGGCTACGACATCCAGCTCCTGAAATACCCGCTCGCCTTCCGCGCGGCGCGTGCCGCCGTCTCGGCCCGTCGCGCGCTGGAGCAGGGCTTCACGACGATCCGCGACGTCGAGACCGAGGGCGCGGGATACGGCGACGTGGGCATCAAGCAGGCGATCGAAGGCGGCTATATCCCCGGGCCGCGGATGTTCGTCGTGACGCGCGCGATCTCGACCACCGGCGGCTATCCGCTGGAGGGCTACGCGCCGGAGATCGCGGTGCCCAAGGGGGTCCAGATCGTGGACGGCCCGGTCGAAGCGAGGAAAGCCGCGCGCGAGCAGCTCGACAACGGCGCGGACTGGATCAAGGTCTACATGACTCACCGCTCCTGGCTGGATGCCGCGGGCAACCTCGTGTCGCAGCCCACCCTAACGCTCGAAGAAATCCGGGCGATCGTGGACGAAACGCACGGCTGGGGAAAGAAGGTCGCTTGCCACGCCTACAACGGCGTGGGACTCCATCGCGCCCTGGACGGCGGCTGCGACTCGATCGAGCACGGCCTGGAGCTGGACGACGCGGCGGTCGCGCAGATGGTCAAGCAGGGCACCTGGTACTGCCCGACGATGAGCGTTTACTACAACGACCAGGCGCCGGCCGACACGCCCGCGGGGAAGCGCGACCGCAAGCGCGTCGCGCTCCATGGACCTTCGCTCCAGAAGGCGATGAAGGCCGGCGTCAAGATCGCTTTCGGCACCGACGTCGGCGGCTTTCCGTGGATCGATCCGATCGCGCAGGAGTTCCCGCGCCTGGTCGAGTTCGGCATGACCCCGATGGCCGCGATCCAGACGGCCACAGCCAATGCCGCCGAGATGCTCGGCATGTCGGGCCAGCTCGGCGTCATAGCCCCCGGCGCCTACGCCGACATCGTCGCCGTCCCCGGCGACCCGTTGAATGACGTGAAGGAGCTCGCGCGCGTCAACTTCGTCATGAAGGACGGCAAGGTCTTCCGAAAGGACTGACCCTCCTTGTCATTCTGAGGAGCGAAGCGACGAAGAATCTGCCTCAGACAACGGAGAGCAGATCCTTCGCCCCGCTTAGAGCCTGCCCCGAGCTGGAAGATCGATCTTAGAGGGACGGAGCAGATCCTTCGCTTCGCTTAGGATGACAGGGAAGGAGCGAGGGGATCACAGTAAGTGGACGAGGGGCTTGGAAAAGGAAGAGCGGCCCGAATTCGGTAACCGTCTGCGAGAATCAGATGCTCAGCGCCGGAGGTGCAAGCCCTCGCGCACTCCGTGCGGAAAGAGAAATCGGCCCACCAGGACCGTCAGGACCACCGTGCCGACGACAGCGGCGATCTTTGTCCCGGTCGCCTGCCGGATCCAGAACGAATCCTCGGACACGATGTGGCGTTTGACGAGGAAACGCTCGGCGAGGAAGTAAAGGACGAGCGCGACGGCCACGCCGAGGAGGATCCCCTCCCACTCGCGGGAAAATCGGATGGCGTCGTCAATGCGGCCGCCGAAGTAGAGGCCCAGCCCGGTCCAGATCAGACAGTTGACGAGCGAGGCGGCGAGGTCTGTCAGGACGAACGGGCCGATGCGCATCCGGGAGGCGCCCGCGGTGAAGAAGACGACGGGCCGCAGGCCGTAGAGATAACGGGCCAGAAAGAGAAACCGATACCGATGCCGGTGGAAGGACGCCTGGATCTTCCGGACCTTCTCGGGCGGGAAGATCTTCTTCATGAACCGGTGCCGGTCCAGGCTGTTTCCAAAGAGTCTCCCAAACCCGTACAGGATCGAGTCCGAAATCACGATTCCGAGAAGCTCCGCCCCGACCATCAGGGGAAACCGCGCCACCTTCTTGAAAACCAGGAAGCCCGCGATGAGCAGGATGACCTCTTCGGGAGGACTCGGCCCGAAGGCCCCGAGGAAGAGGAGAAAGAAGACTCCGAAGTAGCTCTGCCGCTCCAGGTACTCCGTCATCCGCTGGATCGCCGGCTCGTACGCATGGGGATCCAGCAGGAAATCGAGAGGCGGGAGCATGCACGGATTCTAACCGTCGCTCCGCGCGGAGCGGGCGACGTGGCTGCGCCACCGGCGTGCGGCTCGGCCGGATGCGGCCTCGGCCGCCCGCCTCGTCACCCGCTCCGCGCTGCGCTCCCGCGGCGCGAGGCTCCTCCCTGCGGTTACTCGGGAGACTCCTCGCGCCGCGACCGGGGCTCTACGAAGGCGTGGATTCAAAGGCTCTCGTCTCTAACTTCTCATTCGCCGGTCGCGCAGCGACCGCCGCGGCTGAAAGTCTCGATCGCTCGCCTGATCCCCCGCAAGCGCGCCGCGACCGGGGGCCTGGCACCGTCGGGCCTACTTTGTGCGAGGTGCTGTCAGTTGTTTCTGTTTTTCGATCGCGAGGGCGCGGATCGAAGCGAACTCGGCGGTGTTCCGGACCTTCGCGAACAACGGGTCGCGGTCCATCGCCGGGTAGACGAGGTAGTTCCCCTCGACGGCCTGCCGCAGAAGCCGCAATGCCATGCCGGTGTACCCGCAGTAGCAGAGCCACCCGGCCTCGTAATATTTCGGTTCCGAGTCGCGCACGGCCGAGGTCTGGGACTTCAGATTGCGGAGAATCGGATCGTCTTCCGGAAGCTGGCGCCCTTCCAGGCACGCTCGCGCCATCCGGGCGCTCTCGTTGTCGGGCGCCCCGGCGAGCAGCGCCAGGGCCTCCGCCGGCCGGCCCTGGCGCAGGCGCACCCAGGACTCGACGAGGGCCGCCCATTGGGTGCCGGCATCGAGCCGGATGTAGTCCTCGGCTCGCTCGTAGTTGCCGAGGTGGCTGAAGGTGGAGGCGCAGGAACGCCACCAGGAGTCCTTCGGGTCGATCGCGAGGGCCGCATCGCACTCGCGGGCGGACTCCTCCATCGCCCCGGCGTACCGCAGGACGTAGCCCATCGTGAAATGCGCGCGGGCGCTGTCGGGTCTGTGGTGGAGGATCCGTGACGCGTCCTCGAGCGCTCCCGCGAGGTCCCCTCCTTCCACGCGCAGGATCACGAGGTTCATGGCGGCGTCGGTCAGATTGGGATCGATCTTCAATGCCCGCTCGTGAGCCGCCCGGGCCCGCTCGAGGGCGGCGGGGCCGCCGTCGGCGTAGGTCGCGTCTTAATACTCGCGTACGCCGAGCGCGTTCCACGCCGGGGCATAGACCGGGTCCAGCGCCACCGCGCGCCGGAGCATCACGAGGGCTTCCTTGTTCGGCTCGGGATCGCGGGAGATCGTGGAAGACCGCAGATACAGGTCGTAGGCTTCGGTGTTCTTCGGGGCCGAGGCCTCCCGCTTCGAGGCCCCCGCCTGGAGGACCGGAAAGAGACCCTGCCGCAGGTGCGCCGTGATCTCGCCGCGCAGGCCGATGAGATCCGAGGCCGCTGCGCCGAGCGTGTCGCGCCAGAGAAGCCGGTTGGACTCGGTGTCGATGACTTCCAAAGTGACCTGCAGCCGGTCCCCTTCGCGGAGGAAGTGGCCGGAGAAGACCTGCGCGACGGCGAGCTCCTTGCCGGCGGCCTGCGGGTCCACGTCCGGCTTGGCGTACTTGCGCGTCGAGGCGAAGGGGCGGATGGCGAGCGAGGGGATGTAGGAGAGCGTCGTCGCGATCTCGTCGGGCAGGGCGAGTTTCAAATAGTCGTTCGAGGTGTCCGCGCCGAGATTCTGGAAGGGCAGGATCGCGAGCGTCGTCTGGCCCGCGGCGGACCTTCCGGAGGGCCGCCGGTGAGCCGCCCACCAGGCGAGACCGGCCGCAACCAGAGCCGCGGCAGCACGCCGGCGAGAACGGCCACCCTCTTGCCCCGGGCAGAGCCGGACCCGGGAGCCGCTGCCGCGGAGACGGCCCCGGTGCTCCCCGACTCCGTATCGCGCCGGGCGCGCTTCAAGTCCGACTTGATCTCCGCGGCGCTCTGGTAGCGCAGGTCGCGGTCCTTCTCGAGCGCCTTATTCACGATCCTCTCGAGCTCGGCGGGCAACTCCGGGTTCAACCTCACCGGCGGCGTCGGGGCGCGGTTCAGGATCGCGTTGAAGATGACCGCGGATGTCGTGCCGGAGAACGGCTGATGTCCGGTCGCCATCTCGTAAAGCACCGCGCCGAACGAGAAGAGGTCCGTTCGGGCGTCGAGCTCCTGCCCACGGGCCTGCTCGGGAGACATGTAGGAAACCGTGCCGATCGCGGTGCCAGGGCTCGTCAGGTTCTCGGGAACGATCGCGGTCGCCATCGCCGAGGCGCCTTCGGAGACAACGTTCGCCGTGTGTCCGGGGCTGAGCTTGGCCAGGCCGAAATCAAGGAGCTTTACCTGCCCGCGCTTCGTCACGAAGATGTTGGCTGGCTTGATATCGCGATGGACAATTCCATGCTCGTGCGCGGCGTCCAGCGCGTCGGCGATCTGGATCCCGAAATCGAGGAGCTGCTCTGACTTGAGCGGCCCGCCGACGACGAGCCAGTCCTTCAGTGTCTCGCCCGCCATCAGCTCCATGACAATGAAGGCCTTCCCGTCCGCCTCGTCGATGTCGTGGATCGTGCAGATGTGCGGGTGCTCGAGCGAGGAAGCCGCGCGCGCCTCGCGCTTGAAGCGCTCGAGCGCCTGAGGGTCTTTCGCGACGTCCTCGGGAAGGAACTTCAGCGCGACCTGCCGGCCCAGGCGCAGGTCCTCGGCCCGGTAGACGACGCCCATGCCGCCGCCGCCCAGCTTCTCGACGATCCGGTAGCGGGAGATCGTCTGTCCGATCATGAGGTTAAGACTACTTGTTCTGGCGAAGCAGCGCGGTCCAGTTCTGCACGAGCGTGATCGGGGGCGCGGTCTCGTCGCCGAGCGGCGTCGTGAGGAGGAAGCTCTGGCCGTCGGCCGAGACGTCGTAGTGGCGGTCGGGGTCGTCTTTGAGGCGTGCCTCGAAGAGCGGGACGGGAGTCCCCGTTTCGAAGGTCTCGCCGGTCCTGACGGGGACGGCCATCAACTTGCGGTCGGCCGCCAGGTAGAAGAGCTCCTTGCCGTCGCGGCGCCAGACGGGCATGGACCCTCCTGAGGTCGAGATCTGCCACTTGCCTCCGGGGCCGGGGAAGGGTTGGACATAGACCTCGTAGCGGCCCGACTCGTTGGAGGCGTAGGCGATCCAGCGCCCATCGGGAGAAAAGTCTCCCAGGTTCTCGTCGAAGTCCGTCTTCAGGAAGGTCGTGACTTTGCGCTCCGGCAGAGAGAGCAGCTCCAGGTCCCACTTCGTCTTCGGGTTGAGCGCGGAGAAAAGAAGGTAGCGGCCATCGGGGGAGAAGCTGGCCGGGGTCTTGACGCTGGCTGAGGAAAAGGCGAGCTCATCGCTCCCCGTGCCTGACGAGGGCTTTCCATAGATGTCGCCGCCGCCGCTTCGCATCGAAAGGAAGTAGATCCGGCTGTCGTCGGGCGACCAGACGGGATTGTTGTCCTCGGCGGGATCGAAGGTGATGCGCGTCGCGACATGACGCGAGAGGTCCTCGAGCCATAGATCCCCGGGGTCTCCGATCGAGAAGACGACGCGCCGGCTGTCGTGGGAGAGCCGCGGGGCCCAGACGTTTCCTTTCGCTCGGAGCTCCTCCAGCTTCTTGCCGCCGCGGTCGAACCAGGTTAGTTGGAACTGATCGACGCTGCCGCCGCTCTGCTGGTAGGCCAGGACGCCGTTGTCCGAGACGGTGAAGACCGCCGTGTAGAAGCCGGGATCCTCCTGCACGTTTCCGACGATCGGAAAGGCTTCGCCCGAGACCTTTCCGCTGCCGGGATCGAAGGGCTGGGCCATGAGCGTCTTCTGCCGCACGAAGAGGAGATGCCTGGCGGCATAGGCGGGTCTGGACCTGGCGTTGACGAGGTGCTTCGGAGGCGCTCCGTCGAGCGATCCGAAGTAGATCGCGTGCAGCTCGCTGTCCGTGCCGACCGTGTGGCTGGCGGCCTCGTAAAGGAAGTGTTTCCCGTCCGGCAGAAAGAGCGGGAAGCGATGCGTGGTCTCCCGCCGCGATTCGTCGAACTTCGTCACGGCGGCGACCTTCCCACCATTGGCCGAGACGCGGAAGAGAGGCTCTCGGAAATGCGGCTCGAAGACGATGACTCCATCCCGGCTCCAGGTTCCGCCCCGCCCGTCGGCGGCGTCGCACAGGACGAGCACAGGACCCCCCGCGGCTTCGATCTTCTTCAACTTGCCTCCGGCGAAGAACCCGAGGTGCCGCACGTCGGGCGACCAGAACGGGTACATGGCGCCCTCCGTTCCGGTCAGCTCGCGCGCGGCGGGGCTGTCGAGAGAGCGAACCCAGAGTGAAGTCTTGCCCGAAGAGTCGCGCGCGGCGAAGGCGATTTGAAGGCCGTCGGGGGAGAGAGCCGGGGGACCGGCTCCATCGCTCACGAAGTGATACGTCGTCTTCTCGGGCGGCAAGAGCGAGCTGCGCAGGAGGCGCGGGACGGCGCGGGGCCGAGCGAGAAGGGTGGCTGCCAGCGCGGCCGTCACGAGGGCGAGCACGGCCGCCACGCCCCAGGCCAGGCGCTCGCGGCTCTTGCGGCGTGCGACGAGGGGCGCCAGCACGCCCGCCTGCGAGCCCCCCTCGGCGATCCACTTCAACTGCAGCATCACGTCGTGCGCCGTCTGCCAGCGGTCGTCGGGGTCCTTGGCGAGGCAGGTCTTGACGACGCGGTCCAAAGCCGGCGGCGTCATCGGCTGCACGGCGGAGATCGCCGGAGGCTCGGCGGACAGGATTGACGCGATCAAGGACGCCTGGCTCTTCCCGGAGAAGGCCTTCTGTCCCGTCGCCATCTCATAGAGGACGGCGCCGAACGCGAAGATGTCGCTGCGCGCGTCGGCCTCCTTGCCTTCGAGCTGCTCCGGCGCCATGTACTGGAAGGTCCCGAGGATCGTCCCCTCCTGCGTCAGGTTCATGCCCGCCTGTGTCTGAAGGATCGAGACGGAAGAACTGGCCGGTGAAACCGCCGCCAATTTGGCCAGTCCGAAGTCCACGAGTTTGACTCCTGACCGGGTCAGCATGATGTTGCCGGGTTTCAAGTCCCGGTGGACGATTCCCTGCCGGTGGGCCTTGTCGAGAGCGTCCGCGATCTCGATGCCGTATCGAAGCACCTGCTCGGCCGGCAGAGGACCGCGGGAGAGCCGGTCCGTCAGCGTCTCTCCCTCCAGGAACTCCATGACGAGGTAATCGATCCCGTCCTGGTGGCCAACGTCGTGCAGCGCGCAGATGTGGGGGTGAGAAAGAGAGGAGATCGTGCGCGCCTCGCGATCAAAACGCTGCCGGACCTCCGGGTTGTCGGAAAGATGAGACGGGAGGACCTTGACGGCGACCGTGCGATCGAGCCTCGTGTCCCGCGCCTTGTAGACCTCCCCCATGCCTCCCGCGCCGACCGACGCGAGAATCTCGTAGGGTCCGAGCCGCGTGCCCTGGGCGAGCGTCATGGAGATCCGCGAGATTCTATCCCCCGCCTCTTCCCCTCTCCACGCGGGAGAGGGTCAGGGTAAGAGGGCGTCCCCGATCAGCGTCGCGATTTCTGGCTTCACCACCGGCGGGTGGTTCGGTCGGATGCGGCTTCGACTCTTACCCTCGTCGCCCGTGCCCCGCTTCGCTCCCGCGGCGCGAGGCTCCTCCCTCCGATTACTCGGCTCCTCGCGCCGCGACCGCAGCCCGAAGACGAAGCGGCCGCGAGGCGACGGCCCTTTTCTCCCCCCGGGGAGAGGGGTAGGGGTGAGCGCGCTCCCGGCTTCCGCGGCTACTTCAGCGCCGGCTTCGCGCCTTCCGGCGCCACGCCGGACGGCTTCTCCGTCTGGCCGGCGGCGGCGCTACCGGTCTTCTCCAGCTCGTCCGCGACCGCACCGGCGTCGTAGACCTGGCGCAGAGCCGCCGTCATCGCAGCCGTGTGGACGCAGACCGAGCGCGCCGCGTCCTCGGTGTACACGACGTCGTTGCCGAGCGACTGGATGTTGCCGTCGAAGAGAAGCCCGATGAGCTCCCCTTTCCGGTTGACCGCGGGGCTGCCGGAATTGCCGCCGGTCGTGTCGGCCGTCGTGACGAAGTTGACCGGGGTCTTCGGGTCCACCTTGCCCCTCGCTTCCAGGTAGCTCTTTGGCAACTCATACGGAGGCTTGCCGCCGTGCTTCTCGGAGTGCGCGTACATCCCGTCCCAGGTCATCTGGAAGCCGACCGGCTTCCCGTTCTCGACGAAGCCCTTCGCCGGCCCGAAGGCCAGGCGCAGCGTGAAGGTGGCATCGGGATAGCGGTCCTTCCCTTTGATCGCGAAGAGCGCCTTCGCGATCAGGGCGCCGTTGGACTTGTCCACGCTCTCGACGTTGTCCTCGCGCCACTTGCGGACCTCGCGCAGTTCCGGGTCCGTCTGCCGGGCGAGAATGATCATCGGGTCGGTTGACTCCTCGACCGCCTTGACGCCCCCGGCGACGAGCTCCTTGCGGAAGGCGACGTCCTTCAACTTCGTGCCCTCCACGAGCCCGTTGGCTCGCTCCTCCGGCGACTTGCCCGCGAGGACTTTCTTGACGAACGGATCGTCCGCGCCGAGGTTCTCGGCCAGTTCTTTGAAGGAGTCCGCGATCGTGACCTTCTCGAGCGCCGGGTAGATCGGCGCGGGGGAGAAGAGCGAGAACTCGAGCGACTTGAGACTCGATTCCCGGAACTCCTCCAGCCTCTTCTCGTTCACCTTCTCCTTCTCGGCGACGTAGCGAACGATCGTGCGCGCGGTCGTCATCTCCGGCGCCGAAGCGAGGGCCCGCGTCATGACGGTGTCCCGCTTGTAGCGCTTCGCGTAGGCCTTGTGCGCGGCGGCGATCGCGTCCCAGGCCCCGACGTGCGAAGCGAGCTTCGGATCGGAGGCCGCCTTCGCCTTCAGTTCCTTCTCCTCGGCGGCCTTCCTGGCCATGACTTTGGAATCCCGCAAGGCCTGCCCCTTGCCGCGGTAGGCCTTCAGGCTGTTCTCGATGCCGAAGAGCTGGCGGTTGGCCATGCGGGTGTTCTCGGGGCCCTTGTCGGAGAAGGCGTGCAGGAGCTTCGCGCGGCGCGTGAAGTATTCGATCTGCAGCGGGTAGCGGAAGTCGCGGTCGAATTCGAGCTGGGCGACCGTATCGAGCCGCGAGGTCGAGCCGGGGTTGCCGGAGACCAGCACGAGCTCGTTCTCCTTCGGGCCGGCCGAGTTCCAGGTCAAGTAGTGTTGCGGCCTCACGGCCTTGTCGTTCTCGTAGATGCGAAAGATCGCGAAGTCGATGTCCCAGCGGGGGTACGTGAAGTTGTCCGGGTCGCCGCCAAAGAACGCGATCCCGAACTCGGGCGCGACGACCAGACGCACGTCGGTGTATTTCTTATACTTATACAGGTCATATTCGTCCCCCGCGTACAGCGTGATCGTGTTGCAGCGCAGTCCCGTCTTCTCGTTGCACTCCTTCTCGAGCTTCGCCTGCTCGGCCTTCTGCGCTACGAGGATCTGCGCGTCCGTCATTCCCGGTTTGATCCCCGCGTTGACCTGCGCCGTCACATCCTCAATCCCTTCGAGGACGTTTAACTCCAGGTCCGGGCACTTGACCTCTTGCGCCGCGGATCTGGCGAAGTAGCCGTTCTTGACGTAGTCGTGCTCGGGTGTCGAGATCTTCTGGATGCAGCCGGCCCCGACGTGGTGGTTGGTCAGGACGAGCCCGTTCTCCGACACGAAGGAGCCCGAGCCGCCGCTGTTGAACCGCACCGAAGCCAGGCGCACATGATCGAGCCAGGCCTGATCCGGCGCCCAGCCGTATCTCGTCTGGAGATCCTTCGCCGGCACGTTGTTGAATGGCCACATTCCTTCGTCCGCGAGGAGCGGGAGGGCAAACCCCGCTGCCAAAACGAGGCTGAGCAATCCGAACTTGCTTTTCATCATTTCTCCTGCACCTGTGATTTTGGGCCACGGCCTCTCGAACGGCCGGGCAAATCTCTATAACAGGTGGGGGATTCGCTCGCCTGATACAGATGCATCCCGTCTATCGTTGTCCGGCCTTTTGGATGAACGGCGCCCGACCGCCCCCCTGTCATCCTGAGGTCGCCGACGCGCCAGAGCCGCTACGGCGGCGGCGCGAGCGCAGCGACTCCCTCGTCGTCCTGAGGAAGCCGACACGCCAGAGCCGCTCGGCGAGGGCGCGAGCGCAACGCCCCCTGTCATCCTGAGGAGCGCAGCGACGAAGGATCTGCTCCCGCGCAACCGAACCAGGGCAGATCCTTCGCTACGCTCAGGATGACAGGAGGCTCACGAATGCGGGACTCGCGGCCCGCAAGGCCCGGCCCGACTCGCCTGCGGTAAGGTAATACGGCACTCATTCGTTGCGCGCGGGGGTGAATCTTGAGACGAGGTCTTCTTCTCGGAATGTTGTGTGCGGCGACAGCGTGGACTGCGTCGGCCCAGCCGTTCGACCGGGCGTTCTTCTCCGGGATGCATTGGCGGATGGTCGGCCCCTTTCGCGCGGGCCGCACGGTCACCGCGACGGGCGTGCCGGGCGAGCCGGACCACTTCTACTTCGGCGCGGTCGGCGGAGGAGTCTGGGAGAGCGAGAACGCCGGCCGGACCTGGAACCCGATCTTCGACAGCCAGCCGATCGCCTCGATCGGAGCGATCGCGGTCGCGCCGTCGAACCCGAAGGTTCTCTACGTTGGCTCGGGAGAAGCCGACATGCGCTCGGACATCTCCTACGGCAACGGCATGTACAGGTCCGCTGACGGCGGAAAGACGTGGACGGCGATCGGCCTGCCCGACAGCCGGCAGATCGGACGGATTCTCGTGGATCCCAAGGACCCCGATCTCGTTTTCGTCGCGGCGCTGGGCCACGGCTACGGCCCCAATCCCGAGCGCGGAGTCTTCCGCTCGAGAGACGGCGGGAAGAGCTGGAAGAAGGTCTTGGGCCCGAACGACGACACGGGCGCTATTGACCTCGCGTTTCATCCGAAAGACGCGAAGACGATCTTCGCCGCGCTCTGGCAGACGCGGCGCCCGCCCTGGAATGTCTATCCCCCCTCCAACGGCCCGGGCAGCGGCCTCTACAAGACGACCGACGGCGGAGAGACCTGGAAAGAGATCCGCGGCAACGGTTTTCCCTCCGAAAAGCTCGGCCGCATCGGCCTGGCATTCGCGCGCAGCGACTCCAGGCGCGCCTACGCGATCGTGGACTCGAAAGAGGGCGGCCTCTTCGCCTCGAAGGACGGCGGCGCGAGCTGGACGCGCGTCTCCTCGGAGCCACGCCTCTGGGGGCGCGGCTGGTACTTCGGCGGCGTCACTGTAGATCCCAAGAACGCCGACATCGTCTATGTCTGCAACGTCTCCATGTACCGCTCGACCGACGGCGGGAAGACGTTCGTTCCGTTCAAGGGCGCGCCGGGCGGCGACGACTACCACGAGCTCTGGATCGATCCCTCGGATTCCCGCCGCATGATCACCGCGACCGACCAGGGGACGGTCGTGACGTTGGACGGCGGAAAGACGTGGAGCTCCTGGTACAACCAGCCGACCGCCCAGTTCTACCACGTCGCCACCGACGACCGTTTTCCGTACTGGATGTATGGCGCCCAGCAGGACACCGGCGCCGCCGCGGTTCCCTCGCGCACGGACTATGGAACGATCCTGATGCGCGACTGGAAGCCAATCGCCGGCGGCGGAGAGAACGGCTACATCGCCCCCGACCCGGCCGACCCGAACATCATCTACGGCGGCAGCGTAGACCGCTTCGACCTGACGACCCTCCAGGAACAGAACATCGATCCCACTCACGCCTATCCCGACGACTACCGGGGCGAGTGGACGCTCCCGCTGGCGATCTCGCCGCGCGATCCCAGGCGCGTCTACTTCGCCAACCAATACCTCTTCCGTACGACCGACGCCGGCCAGCACTGGGAAAAGATCAGCGCCGATTTAACGCGCGAGGACCCCGGCGTCCCCGCGACGTTGGACCCAATCAGCGCGAAGAACTCTCCCGTCGCAGGTCCGCGCCGCGGCGTCATCTACACGATCGCCCCGTCGCCGGTCCGCGATGGCCTCCTGTGGCTCGGCACCAACGACGGCCTGATCTGGCGAAGCCCCGACGACGGCAAGCGCTGGGACAACGTGACGCCGAAGGAAATCACATCGTGGTCCTTCGTCTCGATCCTCGAGGCTTCGCACTTCGACGCGGACACCGCGTACGCCGCCGTGGACCGCCACCGCCTGGACGACATCGCCCCTCACATCTACAAGACGCGCGACGGAGGCAAGACCTGGCACTCGATCGCCGCCGGCATCCCGCCGGGAAGCTACGTCAACGTCGTGCGCGAAGACACCGAGCGCCATGGCCTGCTCTTCGCCGGCACAGAGACCGGAGTCTTCGTCTCCTTCGACGACGGCGACCACTGGCAGCCGCTGCAGGGGAACCTCCCCAACTGCTCCGTTCGCGACATCTCGATCCGCCGCGGCGACCTCGTCATCGCGACCCATGGCCGCTCCTTCTGGGTCCTGGACGACATCGCGCCACTGCGCGAATTGACCGCGAAGGTCGCCGCGTCGCCGGCCTGGCTCTTCGCGCCACAAGAGGCCTTCCGTATCCACCCGGCGTCCTTCCAGGGCACGCCGTTCCCCAAAGACGAACCTGCGGGGGAGAACCCGCCCTCGGGCGCGATCCTCGACTATTACATGAAGACTTCGTCGACGACCCCGGTGACAATCGAGATCCTCGACGCCAGAGGCGAGACCGTCCGCCGCTACGCCTCCGACGACAAGCCGCGTCCTCCCGACCTCTCGCGGATCGTGCTCACGCCCGACTGGGCTCCGGCGCCGCCGCTTCCCGCCTCAACCGCAGGCCTGCACCGCTTCATCTGGGATCTCCGCTACGCGCCAGCCAGGGGAATTCCCGTCTCTCCCTTCGGCGGCGCCGCCGGCCTCTGGGCCCCTCCCGGCCACTACACCGTCCGCCTGACCGCCGCCGGCCAGACCCTGACGCAGCCTCTCGTTGTTCGCCGGGACCCCCGCATCCACGCCACCGACGCCGACCTCGCGCGCCAGTTCGGCCTCGCCCGGCAGATCCAGGCCGAGCGGGTCCGCGTCTCCGCCGCCCGCGCGCAAGCCGACTCGATACGCAAACAACTTTCCGCCCTCAAAGGCAAGCCGGAAGGCAACGCCGCTTCAGAGATCGAGTCCTTCACAAAGAAACTCGAAGCCATCACCGGCCCTCCGCCCGCCTCCCCCGAAGAAGACTTCTTCGTCGAGCCCCTCATCGATCCGTCAACGCTCCGCCGCCTGGCGACCGCCTTCCAGCAACTCGCCCGCGCCGTCGAGAGCGCTGACGCCTCCCCCACCCCGGACCTGATCTCCGGCTTCCACCAGCGCCAGGAATCACTCTCCCAGACGCTCCCCGGCTGGGAGGAATTCCTGCGCGCCGACCTCCCCCACCTGAACGGCTCCCTCTCCTCCGCAGGTGTGCCCACCGTGAAGGTGGAATGAGAGGCCGAGATACGTGATTGGCCACAAGGACCTTGGAGCAACGCAAGCCCTGGCACCGCGAGAAAAGTACGATGAATACAGACCTCGCTAACGTTATGCGACACGATTCTAATGAAATCTGTCGCCTAAAAAGCCGATCTCGACAGTCATTCAGGGACATAATTCCCTTCGGGCCATGAGGATAGAAGAGGTAGGAGCACCCGATGCCGGCCAACGTTATGCGACACTCTCGTGTCGCGTTTGCTCCGGAAATTGGGACGCCTAATACATGTTATGCGACTGTAGCTTGGGCCGTGGAGCGTGCGCATGACGCTAGACCAAGTCGGAAACGTAGACATTGTCGTTAAGACCCCAGGTGGCGGTGGGGAACTCCTGATCATTGACGCGGGCGTCTCAGGAGATGAAGAGCAGCGCTATTACCTGCTCACCCAAAAACTGATTACGTACGCGAACTACGTAGCCTCCGGACAGTACGAGGCGGAGCTTTCCGGCGTTCCCGTCAGCAACCTTACGATTCGGGTAGTCGGCCGAACCCCGCCGAACCAATCGATGCAGATAGTAAATTCCATCGCTACTCGGGACGAACCGGTTATCCGGATTCCCGTGGTTCTTGAGAGCGAGGCCGATTTCTTCGCTCGAACTCGCGGTCGCAAGGCCGGCACGCCGGGGCGGCCCTGGTGGAAACTGTGGTGAGCAAGCAGCAGTGGCCGAACCCGCGGCTGCAGCGGACTCGCTCCGCTCCGCTGCGCTCGCCGCTGAGCCGCAAGCCGTTAGCAGCCCGTGGATAAATCGGTCATTTGGACTCACGCGACAGTGAGTAGAGGGTTTGAGGAGGGAGGCCGCGTGTCGCGGCGGTCGAGGCTGAAAGAGCCGACTTGGTCGTATAGGGAACGAATCAGGTGATGCATC
>WNGB01002801.1_pt1 | contig 33791 bp, 28 predicted proteins | sample 5400681 | NCBI WGS metagenome assembly WNGB01 (sample SAMN13153367, study PRJNA577476) | soil metagenome | isolation source: 115 cm soil or saprolite under grassland replicate 2 | place: USA:California | collected 2016-06-15
GGCATCGATGTCGAACGTCACCTCGACCTGCGGGATGCCGCGCGGAGCCGGCGGAATACCGGTGAGCTGGAATTTGCCGATGGTGCGATTGTCCTGCGCCATCTGGCGCTCGCCCTGCAGCACGTGAATTTCGACCGTCGTCTGATTGTCCTCCGCCGTCGAGAATACTTCCGACTTCTTCGTCGGAATGGTCGTGTTGCGCGGAATCAGCACCGTCGTCACCCCACCCAGCGTCTCGATGCCGAGCGACAGCGGCGTCACGTCGAGCAGCAGCACATCCTTCACTTCGCCCGCCAGCACGCCACCCTGGATCGCGGCCCCGATCGCCACCACCTCGTCGGGGTTGACGCCTTTGTGCGGCTCCTTGCCGAAGAAGCCCTTCACTATCTCCTGGACCTTCGGCATGCGCGTTTGGCCACCGACCAGGATCACTTCGTCGATGTCGCCCGGTTTGAGCCCGGCATCCGTCAACGCCTGCTGCATCGGCGGAATCGTCCGCTTGACGAGATCGTCGACCAGCTGCTCGAGCTTGGCGCGCGTGAGCGTCAGGTTCAGGTGCTTGGGACCGGACTGGTCCGCCGTAATGAACGGCAGATTGATCTCCGTCTGCATCACGGTCGACAGCTCCATCTTGGCTTTCTCGGCGGCTTCCTTCAGCCGCTGCAGCGCCATCGGATCCTTGGAGAGGTCGATGCCCTGGTCGCGCTTGAATTCGCCGACCAGCCATTCCATGACGCGCGCGTCGAAGTCGTCGCCGCCGAGGTGGGTATCCCCGTTCGTGCTCTTCACCTCGAATACGCCTTCGGCGAGCTCGAGAATCGAGATGTCGTACGTGCCGCCGCCCAGGTCGTAGACCGCGACCTTCTCTTCCTTCTTCTTATCGAGGCCGTACGCGAGCGCCGAAGCGGTCGGCTCGTTGATGATCCGGACGACGTCGAGCCCGGCGATCTTGCCGGCGTCTTTGGTCGCCTGGCGCTGCGAGTCGTTGAAGTACGCGGGGACGGTGATGACCGCCTTCTCGACCTTGTGGCCGAGGTAGTCTTCCGCCGTCTGCCGCATCTTCTGGAGGATCATCGCCGAGATCTCGGGCGGCGTGTACTGCTTGCCGGTGACCTCGACGGAGGCCAGACCGTTCTGGCCACGGACGATCTTGTAAGGGACGCGCTTGATCTCTTCCGGGACCTCTTCCAGACGCCGTCCCATGAACCGTTTAATGGAGAAGATCGTGTTCTGCGGGTTGGTCACCGCTTGCCGCTTGGCTACCTGCCCAACGAGCCGTTCACCGTCTTTGGTGAAGGCGACCACCGACGGGGTTGTGCGCCCGCCTTCGGCGTTGGGGATGACGACGGGATCGCCACCTTCCATTACGGCGACAACGGAGTTGGTAGTCCCGAGGTCAATACCGATGATCTTCTCAGCCATAACTTTCAGCTCCTGATAGGGATTTGATGCGGGCCAGATGCTCCGGGTCGCAGATGGCAAGCATCGTGCCGGTTTTCGCTGCCAATAAGGCAGGCGGTTTGACGTTTAACCGCCTAGATTCTGCCTCATGTTTCCGTACAAAGACGAGAACCCCACCGAGCGACCCGCCGTCATCACCGTCGCCCTCATCATCGCGAACGTGCTCGCTTTCATTCTTGTGCAAGGGGCAGGGGCGCAGGGACCACTGGCCCGGTCGGTCTGCGACCTCGGCTTAATCCCCGGCGAAATCCTCCAGACTGCCAAGCCGGGGAGCGGGGTGGCTCTCGCGCCGGGCATGATCTGCATGGTCGACGCCGTGCCGAAGTACTGGACCGTGATTACGTCGATGTTCATGCACGGCGGTTGGTTCCACCTGATCGGCAACATGCTGTTTCTGTGGGTCTTCGGAAACAACATCGAAGACGCGACGGGGCACGGAAAGTTTCTGATCTTCTATCTCCTGTGTGGCACTGCGGCCGCCGCCGCGCAGACGTTCATCAGCCCCCATTCCGTCGTGCCCATGGTCGGCGCCTCGGGAGCGATCAGCGGCGTCCTCGGTGCCTACCTGCTGCTGTACCCGAAGGTCCGCGTCCACACCCTGATCGTGCTGCCAATTTACGTCACGACGGTCGCGCTGCCCGCCTGGGTCATGCTCGGTTATTGGGCGGCGCTGCAGCTGCTCAGCGGGCTCGGCAGCCTCAGTGAGATCGAGAAGGGCGGCGTCGCGTTCTTCGCGCACGTGGGTGGCTTCATCGCCGGACTCGTGCTGGTAAGGCTGTTCGCCTCGGAGGACGTGTTGCGCCGGCGTCCGACCCAGCCAGCGCCGTATTACCGCTATCGGTCTTCCTGAGGCCGTCAGGCCGTCCGGTCGTCCGGCCGTTCCTCAGCGTGGTGCTTGATCGACTTGCCCTCGACCAGGAAGACCACGTCCTCGGCGATGTTCGTGGCGAGATCGGCGACGCGCTCGAGATTCCGGCTCACCAGGAACAGCTCCATCGCGGTGCCGATGATGTGCGGGTCCTCCATCATGTGCGTCAGCAGGATCCGGAACATCGACGCGTGCAACGCGTCGACGCTGTCGTCGCGCCGGCAGATCGCGCGACCCGCCTGGGCGTCACCGCGCACGAATGCGTCCAACGCGTCGGCGAGCATCGTGCGCGCCTGGCGCGCCATCTCGAGCAGCTCGGGCTCCGGGACGATCGGCCGGCTGGCGAGCAGGCGCTCGGCCGATTGCGCGATATTCACGGCGTGATCGCCGACGCGCTCCAGGTCGTTGGAGATCTTCATCGCGGCGGTGAGAAAACGGAGATCGCGGGCCATCGGTTGCTGGGTGGCCAGGAGCCGAATCACCGTCTCCTCGACCTCCAGCTCGAGATGATCGATCTCTTTGTCCCCCAGGATGACCTGACTCGCTTTTTCGCCGTCCCGCTGCAGCACGGCCTCGACGGCCGCGCCGAGCGCGGCTTGCGCTTCGCCCGACATGTTGAGGAGCGCGACTTTGAGCTCCGACAGCTCGTCGTGAAAATGGCGATGGCTCGTGGCTTGCGCGTTCATCCGAACCTTCCCGTGATATAGGCCTCGGTCCGCTCGTCGCTGGGTCGCGTGAAGACTTGTTGTGTCGACCCGAACTCGACGAGATGTCCGACGTAGAAGAAGCCCGTGTAGTCCGACACGCGGGCCGCCTGCTGCATGTTATGGGTGACAATGACGATTGTATACGCCTGCTTGAGCTCCACGAGCAGCTCCTCGATGCGCTGCGTCGCGATCGGGTCGAGCGCGGAGCAGGGCTCGTCCAGCAGCAGCACTTCGGGCTCGTTCGCCAGCGCGCGCGCGATGCAGAGTCGCTGCTGCTGGCCGCCGGACAGCGCAGTGCCGGGCTCGCGCAATCGGTCCTTCACCTCGTCCCACAATGCGGCCTGGCGCAGCGCGCGCTCCACGCGGTCGGGGAGCTCGCGCGGCGGCGCGAGCGCGTTCAGGCGCGGTCCGTAGGCGACGTTGTCGTACACCGGTTTCGGGAAGGGATTGGGCCGTTGAAACACCATCCCGACGCGCTGGCGCAGCGCGACGACGTCGGTTCCGGGAGCGAAAATCGACTCCCCGTCGAGCTGGATGTCGCCGCTGTGCCGCGCTCCCGGCGTGAGATCATGCATCCGGTTGATCGAGCGCAGGAACGTCGTCTTGCCGCACCCCGACGGACCGATGAGTGCGGTGATCGCGTTCGTGGGAATCGCGCACGAGATCTCATGCAGCGCCTGGGTGGGGCCGTACCAGAAGCTGTAGGCGCGCGACTCGAGGACGGCTGGAACGATGGAACGATGGTCTGATGGAACGGGGGCGACTTTTCGTTCCATCTTTCCATCGTTCAATCGTTCCGACGTCGTCGCGCTCATCCGAACCGTCCCGTGATATACGCCTCCGTCTGCTCGACCTTGGGCTTCGTGAAGAGCTCGTCGGTCCGGCCTACCTCGATCATGCTTCCGAGATACATGAATGCGGTGTAATCGGAGACGCGCGCCGCCTGCTGCATGTTGTGCGTCACGATCACGATCGTGTAGAGCCGCTTGAGCGCGTGGCACAGCTCCTCGATGCGCTGCGTGCCGGCCGGATCGAGCGAGGCGGTGGGCTCGTCGAGCAACAGAATCTCGGGCTGCGGCGCGACCGCGCGCGCGATGCAGAGGCGCTGCTGCTGGCCGCCCGAGAGGTCGAGGGCGCTCGCGTGCAGGCGATCCTTAACCTCGTCCCACAGCGCGGCCTGCTGCAGGGCGCGGGCGACTGCGTCGTCGATCTCGGTGCGGGGCCGGCGCCCGTTCACCCGCAGCCCCGCGGCGACGTTGTCGTAGATCGACATCGTCGGGAATGGCGTGGGGCGCTGGAACACCATGCCGATCCGGCGCCGCAGCTCGATCGGACTGATGCCCGCGTCATAGATGTTGACGTTGTCCAGCAACACTGCGCCGCTCACAGCGGCGCCTGGGGTCAACTCGTGCATGCGGTTCAGGCAGCGGAGCAGGGTGCTCTTGCCGCACCCCGACGGCCCGATGATCGCCGTGACGGTATGCGCGCGAAAGAGGAGCGACACGTCGCGCACGGCGCGCTGCTGTCCGAACAGCGCGGTGAGGTGCGCCGTCTCGAGCCGGAGCCGGGTGTTAGCGGATGCTACCATAGCGTTGCCGCGTCACCCAACGGGCCAGCAGAGAAATGATGAGCACGAGGCCCATGAGCACCAGCGCGGACGCCCAGGCAAGACGGTGCCAGTCCCCGAAGGGGCCGGTGGCGTACACGTAGATCTGCAGCGACAACGTCTGCATCGGCTGGGTCAGGTGCACGGTGAAGTTGAGGTTCCCGAGCGCGGTGAAGAGGAGCGGGGCGGTCTCGCCGGCGATGCGGGCGATGCCGACGAGGCAGCCCGTCACGATCCCGCCCAGCGCGGTGCGCGCCACGATCTTGAGCGAGGTGCGCCAGCGGGGATAGCCGAGCGCCAGCGCTGCTTCGCGCAAGGAATGCGGCACCAGACGCACCATTTCTTCCGTCGTCCGCGCGAGCATGGGAATCATCAGAATTGCCAGCGCGACGCTGCCCGCGAACGCCGAGAAGTGACCGCTCGGCTTGACGATAAACGTCCAGCCGACGATGCCGATGACGATCGACGGCGTCCCGTTGAGCACGTCGGCGATGAACCGGACGAAAAAGCCGAGCCGGCCCGACCCGTATTCCGCCAGATACAATCCGGCACCCACGCCGATGGGGACGCCGATCAGCGCCGCCAGGCCCACGATCACGCCGGTTCCCACGATCGCGTTGGCGACTCCACCGCCCGATTGGCCGGCCGGCACCGGACTTTTGGTAAAAAACGCCCAGTCGATCGATGAGGCGCCTTTCGCGATGAGGTTGCCGAGAATGAGCACCAGGGCGAGCACGGCGGTGAACGACAGCGCGATGACCAGGGCCGTCATGGCGCGGCTCGCAATGTGGCGGCGCAACGCGCGTCCGGTCACAGGGCCTTGCTCCCCACCGCGGCCCCGCGCGCGACGCGCCAGATCAGGATTCGGGCGACGGCGTTCACGGCGACCGTCAACACGAACAGAATGAGACCGACTTCCATCAGGGCGGACTGGTACATCCCCGTGGTGGCCTCGCTGAACTCATTCGCGATCGCGGCCGCCATCGTGTAGGCCGGCTGCAACAGCGACAACGCGATGTCGTGGCGGTTTCCGATGAGCATGGTGACGGCCATCGTTTCGCCGAGCGCGCGGCCGAGCCCGAGGATGATCGCGCCGATCAGCCCGGCCCGACCGTAGGGCAGGACGGCGGAGCGCACCGCTTCCCAGCGGGTCGCGCCCATCGCGAGCGCCGCCTCGCGCTGGCTCGTGGGTACGGCCAGCAGTACCTCGCGCGACACCGCGGCGATGTACGGCACGATCATGATCGCGAGAATGATGCCGCCGGCGAGCAACGAATTGCCGTAGAACACGCCCTGGAGAAACGGCGTCCAGCCGAACACCGCCTTGAGCGGCGGCACGACGTGCGCGCGCAGGAACGGAATGAGGACGAAGATGCCCCAGGTCCCGTACACCACACTGGGAATTGCGGCGAGCAGCTCGACCAGAAACGCGACCGGCTGGCGCAGCCAGCGCGGCGAAAACTCGGTGAGAAAGATCGCGACACTGAGGGCGAGCGGCACGGCGATCAGGAGTGCGAGGAACGAGGACGCGAGGGAGGATCAACGCCGGCAGGGCCAGGGCGATCGCAGTCAGCAGACTCCGGTAAATGCGATCGCTGCGATCCGCACCGAGCAGTGACTGCGAGCGGGGAGGGGGACGGGGAGAGGCGGTGCTCATCGCGCGGGAAGACTATCGGCGGCTTACGGCCTGGCCGTCACAGCGGTGTAACGGAATTGTCACTACTCTGCGGTTTTCCAGACCGGTCGCCCGCCGGCGGTGATGCTCTTCAAGCGGGCTTGGATCCAGGGGTGCAGCTCTTTGGGGAGCGGGGCATACCCCAGCTCCGGCGCCTTGGCTTGGCCGTCGCCTTCCGCCCACCAGATGAACTGGACGAGCGCCCGAGCCTTGGCGGTGTCGCTGTAGCTCTTATGGACCAACAGCCACGTGAAGCTCGAGATCGGATACGCCTGGGCTCCGGGCGAGTTCGTGATCGACACCCGGAAGTCCGTGTTCGGCCCCATGTCCTTCATCGCACCAGCCGCTGCCGCGGTGACGGAGGCGAGGTTCGGCGTGATCCAGTTGCCGCTGCTGTTGCGGAGCGCCCCGAACGTGATCTTGTTGATCAACGCGTACGCGAGCTCGACGTAGCCGATCGCGCCTGGCGTCTGGCTCACCGTCGCGGAGACGCCTTCGTTGCCGCGCCCGCCGAGTCCCACCGGCCAGTTCACCGAGGTGCCCTTGCCGACCTTCTGTTGCCAATCCGGGCTCACCTTCGACAAGTAATCGGTGAACACGAACGAGGTGCCTGAGCCGTCGGAGCGGTGCACCACGATGATGTCCTGAGCCGGCAGCGTGACGCCGGGGTTGCTGCTCGCGAGACGTGGGTCATTCCAGTTCGTGATCGTGCCGAGGAAGATGTCGGCGAGAACATCCGGCGTGAACTTCACCGGCTGTGAGAGGCCCGGGATGTTGTAGGCGACGACGACGGCGCCCATGACCGTCGGGATATGCAGCACGTTGCCCTGAATCGCCGCGATCGCGGCATCGGTCATCGGGGCGTCGGTGCCGCCGAAATCCACCGTGCCGTCGGAGAACTGGCGAATGCCGCCGCCCGACCCGATGGACTGATAGTTCAGCTTGATGTCGGGATGCGCCTGGTTGTAGGTCAGCATCCAGTTCGAATAGATGATGTTCGGGAACGTTGCCCCGGCGCCATTGAGCTGAACTTGCGCGGCGGCCGGAACGGCGGCGCCGAGCAGCGCGGCGAGGGCGAGGAGTCGAGTGGACGTCATGAGTGTGTGTTCTCCGTGTCCGTTAGAACGTGAATTGCGCCTGGAATAGCGCTAGGTTCCGGTCGGTCGCGCCATTCTCGAACGACAGGTGGTCGAGATCGGCGAGCAGCCGCACGTTGGTCGAGAGCTGGTACGACACGCCGCCGATGAGCCGTGTTTGCTTGTTGTTGCCGACGTCGGTGTTGGGATCGGTGAGATCGACGCGTGCCAGCACGGCGACCTTGGAATTGGTCAGGCGGTAGACGCCGAAGGCGCTGATCACACTCCCGTTCGTTTCGGCGAGCGGGGTGCCGGTGACGGTGTCTTTCGTGACGGCGAATTCCCCGGCGAGCGTGATCTGACGCGAGCGGTAGGACGCCATCCCCAGGAAGCGATTGCGGGTCCCACCGGTAGTCGGTTTCCCGACCTGCGCGTATCCGGTGAGCCGCAGGCCACCGACTCGACTCGAGTCGTCGGTATCCATCACGCGCACGGAGACACGGCCCATGACATCCTTGCGGAAATCACCGGTGCCGCCGTTGTAATTTTCGCCGTTGTAGATGCCGACCTGCAGGTTGATCTTGTCCGCGCCCCACCGGCCATCCACACCCAAACCGAAGTCGGACGATGCGAGGTACCCGCCGCGCTCCATCGCCATCTGACCCTGCATGCGGTAATCCCACAGCGTCTCTTCCCAATCGATGAACGGCGTGTGGATCTGGCCGAGCTTGTAGGTCAGCTTGCTGTTGGCGGGGGTCCAGGCGACGTAGGCATACTTGAGGCGATACTGGAGTGAGTTGTCCGGCGCCAGACGGTAGATGTCCGCAGTGACGCGAGTCCCGATGCCGCCCGCGAACCGGCCGATCACGTTCACGTAGGCGCGAGTGATGTCGAAGTTGTTCGTGTGGACCGGGGCGTCCTGATACACGTACTGTGCGTAGCCGACCCCGGAGAGGGTAATCGTCGGTGCGGTCGGTGCCTGCGCCTGTACCGACGGTCCGAGTGTCGCGTTGCCGGCGGCCAGTACCACGAGGGTGATCGACAGTTGTCGTGCGTGCACGGTGTGCTCCTCACGAAAGGTTGATGTAACCAGGTAACGAAGACTCGTTTACCCGCATCACCAAATTCCGTTGCCAGTGTCACGAGTCTGTAACAACGAGCCTCGGCTACGTGGGCACCAGGACAGTCGGCCGTGCAGTTACGGCTGTGTAACGGGGAAGTACAACAGGATTGCGGTGCCTCGAGCGAGCTCGCTCTCGGCTTCTACGCGACCGCCATGCGCCTCGACGAGGTGCTTGACGATCGCCAAACCCAGGCCGGTGCCGCCTTCTTGGCGTGAGCGACCGGGGTCTACGCGATAGAAGCGCTCGAAAATACGAGGCAGGTGATCAGCGGGGATGCCGGTGCCGGTGTCGCTGACACGTAGGACCGTGTCGCCTCCGGCTCGCTGCGCGGCGACGCGAATGTGGCCGCCCCGTGACGTGTGGCGCAGGGCGTTGTCGTACAGGTTCGTGAAGATTTGCCGGAGTGCTTCGGGGTCGCTGTTGATGGACGACGAATTCGTCGCGGCCTCGAATGCGACCCCCCGGCCGGCGGCGCGCTCGACGAACGGACCCCACGCCTCGCGCGCCGCGGCTTCGACGTTCACCGTCCGCGGCTCCGGCTGCCACCCGCCTGACTCGATTCTCGAAAGGTCCAGCAGGTCGTCCACCAGGCGCTGCATGCGACGGGCATTCTCGACGATCGTCTGCGCGAAGCCGGTGGCCTGTTGATCCGACGCCTCGGCGGCCAGCGTCTCGGCATACCCGGCGATGGCGGTGAGCGGCGTCTTCAACTCGTGCGACACGTTCGCGACGAAGTCGCGCCGGACCGTTTCGAGTCGCCGCAGGTCCGTCACGTCACTCAATACCAGCAACGTCCCGCCGTCCGCAAGCGGCCGCGCCGAGACGACGACCGTGCGGTCGCCGAGATCCAGCTCGCGTCCTTCCACGACGGAGCCCGTCAAGACTTCCCGCATCAACGCGCGATGGGCGCGGTCATGGAAGAGCTCGCCGAGCGGGGGCAACGCTTCTGTGTCGCCGTACCCAAGTAAGCGGCGAGCGGCCGCATTCGTCGAGATCACGGCACCGCGTTTGTCGGCGGCGAGGACGCCGTCGGACAAGGCCTCGAGCAGCGTACGCGATTCCTCGCGCTCACGCTTGAGTTCCGCAAACCGACGCTCGAGCTCGTGATGCATCGCGCGCAGCGCGTCGACCTGATGCGCCAGCTCGGGCACGCGCACGTCCGGGAAGTCCGCCGGCCGTCCTACGGCGATGTCGCGGGCCGCTTCGGCGATCCGGACCAGAGGCTGAGCCAGCGCGCGGGCGAGTAGCCAGGCGACGACCCAGGCGGCCACCAACATCGTGAGACCGGCGATCGCGACCGCGCGCTGGACGCCGTGGACCTGCGCATCCACGACGGCGAGCGTCGTCGACACGCGCACGACGGCAACTCCCGGGGGGCCATCCCGGATCGCGATGTACATCTGACGCTCGTTGGTCGACGCACTCAGCCGCTCGTTCATCCCCACGCCGCGCGCGGAATCGAGGGCGGCCCGCACTTCGGGGCGGTTGCGGTGATTCTCCAGCCGGGCCAGCGACGGCCGATCGAACTCGGTATCACCGCGGACGTGGCCGTCGGGATCGATGAGCGTGACGCGCCGTCCGAGCCGGGTGCCCGCGAGCAGCGCGAATTCGGGCCAGCGGGCCGAATCGGCGGGCGTGAACGCCGCCACCAACCGGGCCTCGCGCTCCAGTTCCGCCGCGACTTCGCGCTCGAGATGGCGGCGCAGGAGCACGTCGGTGGCAATGATCGAGCCGGCGACCGCGGCAGCCACGAGCAAGCCGATGCTCGCGAACAGCCGCGTGACGAGTTTCATGTGCGGCGGCGGCGAGACGTGGCGGTGGGTCGCTTGGGCGGGGAGGCCGGCTCGCGGAACCGATAGCCGACGGCGCGCACCGTCTCGATCCAGTCGCCGGCTGCGCCGAGCTTGGTGCGCAGGCGCTGCACGTGCATGTCGACGGTGCGGGTCTGGATGTCGGGTTGTGCCTGCCAGACCGATTCGAGCAACTGCGAGCGCGACTGCACGCGGTCACGGCGTTCGATCAGGCGCTCGAGCAGGTTGAATTCCGTAGCCGTCAGCTCGACTTCGTTGCCGTCCGCGGTGACGCGGTGGGCCGTCCGATCCAGGACGATCGGGCCACCGACGAGGCGGCCGCCGGCGGCGACCGGCGGCGCGGTGAGGCGGCGCAGGATCGCTCCGACCCGCAGGACCAGCTCCTTGGGTGAAAACGGTTTGGCGAGATAATCGTCGGCGCCGAGCGAAAGTCCTTTGATGCGATCGGGCTCGTCTTTGCGGGCAGTCAGCAGCAGCACGCCCACGTCGCGCGTCTCGTCCCGGCGGCGCAGCTCGGCGAGCACCTCGAACCCCGAATGGCCGGGGAGCATGAGGTCCAGGACGACGAGATCGGGCCGCTCGTCCTGCGCCGACCGCAACGCATCGGCACCGGTGCCCGCGGTCGTGACCCGATAGCCTTCTTTCGCGAGGTGATAGGCGACGAGCGCCGTGATGTCGGGCTCGTCGTCGACGACGAGGATGCGGTGCACCGCTCCGGTGTCGGTCGCCATGAACAGGGCGGGAAGGTAGCGCGGGCGACGCCCGTTTCGCAATTTTGAGCGCACTATGCATCTCTACTCCGCGCTGTTGATCGCGCTTCAGGCAGTCTCGGCTCCCGATACCGCGCACATCGTCATCGTCGCGACCACCGACGTCCACGGTCGCGTGTTCGGGTGGGATTACGTGCGTGACGCCGCCGCCCCCGGTGGGCTGTCGCGCGCCGCGACGGCGCTGGAAACTCTGCGCGCCCGCTATCCTGGGAACGTCGTCCTCGTCGATGCCGGCGATCTGCTGCAGGGCAACCCGTTCGCGACCTACTACGGGCGCTACGACAAGCGCCAGCCCCAACCGGTCGTCGACGCACTCAATGCGCTGCAGTACGACGTGGTGACACCCGGCAATCACGACTTCGACTTTGGCGTCGATTTCCTGCGCCGCGCTGCCAGCGAGGCCACGTACCGCTACGTCTCGGCCAACGTCGATGACTCGGCGGGAGGGCCGCTGTTCCCCAGGATGGTGATTCTGCCTCGCGGCGCGGTGAAGGTCGGCATCACCGGCTTTACGACGCCGGGCACGATGTTGTGGGATCGCGCGCAACTCGCCGCCGCGCGTGTGCGTGTGCGCCGCATCGCCGGAGCCGCACCCGCGGCGCTCGCGCGCCTGGAGGGTGAAGGCGCCGACGTCAAGATCGTCCTGATTCACAGCGGATTCGGCGAATCGAGCTACGACACGACGGGAGTGGGTCCAGAGAACGACGCCGCGGCATTGGCTGCAGTGAACCCGAAACCGGACATCGTGATCGTCGGCCACACCCACCGCGAGATCCGCGACACCGTGATCAACGGCGTGCATTTCGTGCAGCCGAAGAACGGGGTGCAGAACATCGCCGTCATCCATGTGTCGCTGGCGCGGGACTCGACGCGACAGTTTCGGGTGACCGCGGTCCACAGCGACCTGATCCCGCTGGCGAACGTAGCGGAGCTGCCGCGCTTCACGCAGCGACTCAACGCCGCACACCAGGCGGCCCGCCTGTGGGCGGGCTCGCCCGTGGGCAGCGCGACGCCGGGGTTCGATGCGCGCTTTGCGCGCGTGCAAGACACACCGCTGCTCGATTTCATCAACGAGGTGCAGCGCCGCCGCACGGGCGCACAGCTGTCAGCCGCCCCCGCCTTCGACGTTCAGCCGGGGTTGCCCGAGGGCGACATCCATCAGCGCGACGTCGTCGGGATCTATCCGTACGAGAACACGCTCCGCGCCGTGCGCATCTCGGGCCAGCAGCTGCGGGAATACCTCGAATACTCGGCCCGCTACTTCCGAACCTACGAGCCGGGGCAGCCGATCATCAACGACAGCGTCGCGGGCTACAACTACGACGTCGTGAGCGGCGTCGTCTACAACGTCGACCTCTCCCGGTCGGTGGGGCAGCGGATCCGCGGGCTGGCGTACGAAGGCCGCAGCGTCCAGCCGACCGACAGCTTCACGCTGGCGCTCAACAGCTATCGCCAGGCCGGTGGCGGCGGCTACTCGATGCTGGCCGGAGCGCGAGTCGTCTACGACAAGGGTGAGGACATTCGCGAGCTGCTGGTCGACGAGATCCGCCGCGCCCGCACCATCCAGGCGACGGCGTATCTGCGGCCGAGCTGGGCGATCATCCCCGATCCGGCCCGCGCGGCCGCGCGCGCGGCGTTCACTCCCGCCGCGGCCGTGGTGAGCGTGAAGGACAGCACGCTGCTGCGCGTCTTGACGACTTCCGATCTCCACGGCCAGCTCGAAGCGCGCGTGTGGGACTGGTCGCAGGGACGGGCCGTCGGCGGTGTGGCGGCGCTGAAGCCATGGCTCGACAGTCTCGCGCGCGTCTGCGGCTGCACGTCGGTGCGGGTCGACGCCGGCGACGAGATGCAGGGCACGGCGCTGTCGAACGCCACGTTCGGGCGCGGCACCATCGACGCACTGAACAGCCTCGGCATGGATGCCGCCGCGATCGGCAATCACGAGTTCGACTGGTCGGTCGACACGCTGCGCGCACGGATGAGCGAAGCGAAGTACCCGTTTCTGTCCGCGAATATCACCAACTCGGCGGGCACCGCACGGCCCGATTGGGCGACGCCCTGGAAGCTCGTCACGAAGAGCGGTGTGAAAATCGCCGTGATCGGGTTGACGACGACCGAGACGCCGACGAGCACCGCGTCGCGCAACATCCAGGGGCTCGCGTTCGGCGACGGCGCGCAGGCGATCAAGCGCTATCTGCCGGAAGCCCGCGCCGCGGCCGATTACGTGATTGTCGTGGCGCACGTCGGGGCGATCTGCGACTCGAGCGCGGGCGGAGGAAACACCGCTGCCTGCCAGGGCGAGATTCTGGACGTCGCCCGCCAGCTCGATTCGGGGTCCGTCGATTTGATCGTCGCCGGCCACACGCATTTGCGCGTGAACACCGTGGTCCACGGCATTCCCATCGTGGAGGCACAGTCGAGCGGGCGCTCGATCGGCGTCGTGGACTTCGTGCGCTTCGGTGGCCGGCGGGAAGTGCGGGTGCAGCTCGTCACGCCGTACGCCGACCAGGTCAAGGCCGATGTTCCGCTGACGGAGGCGCTGGGCCGCCAGCAGCAAGCACTCCGGAACATCACCGAGCGCGTCGTCGCCCGACTCAAGTTCCCGCTGAAGCGCGACGGTGACGAGTACGGACTCGGCCGGCTCATCGCGGACGCGCAGCGCGCGGCCGGCCGCGCCGATGTCGCGATCATGAACAACGGCGGCATCCGGGCCGATCTCCCCGAGGGGTCGGTCAACTGGGGCCAGGTGTATCAGGTCCAGCCGTTTCAGAACCGGCTGCTGCGGCTGACGGTCAAGGGCTCGGTCTTGCAGGACGCGTTAGAACAATGCGTCGCGGGCCGCGATAATCTCCCCGACTGCCACGTGGCCGGGGTGGAGGTGTGGTTCGATGGTCACCAGGCGGCGGGGAAGCGCATCAACCGCATCCGCTTCGCCAACGGCAAGGGTCTCGAGAAGAACCGTACCTACACGCTGGTCGTCAGCGACTTCATGGCGACGGGCGGCTCCGGATTCCGCATGCTGGTGGGCTCGCCGAAGGAAGACCTCGACGTCGTCGATATCGACGCGCTGACTCGCTATCTGGGTGTGCTGCGCTCGCCCGTGGAGGCGCCGGATGACGTGCGCTTCCATCGGACCGACCACTGATGCGGGTTTTCGTCAACGACAGAGCAGTCGACGTACCCCGTGGCGCTCGCGTGCGCGACGCGGTCGCACAGGCGGACGACGGTCTGGCGAAGCTGCTCGACGGTGCCGCCTACGTCACCGACGCAGCCGGCCGTCCGATCGATGCCGGCGAGGCCGTCGGTGAGGCGGGCTCGGTTTATCGCGTGATCGTCTCCGCCCGGCGCGAGGGCAAGCCGCGGCTGACCAAAGATGCGTTGCGGCGCTGGCCCAAGGCCGAGCTGCATGTGCATCTCGACGGCGCGCTGCGGCCGGCGACGATGCTGGAGCTGGCGCGCCAGCAGGGCATCCGCCTGCCAGCCGACACGCCGGACGCGCTGGCCAAAGCCATGCTGGTCCGCGATGCCAAGAGTCTGGAGGAGTACCTTCAGAAGTACGAGATAACGCTCTCCGTCCTCCAGACCGCGGCGGCGCTGGAGCGCGTCGCGTATGAATTCGTGCTCGACAAGGCGGCGGAAAACGTGCGCTACGTCGAGGTGCGGTATTCGCCGTTGCTGCATCGCCCCGCGCTGACGCTCACTCAGGCGATCGAAGCACCCCTCGCGGGCATCCGACGCGCATCCGCCGAAACCGGAACGAAGGTCGGGCTGATCGTCTGCGCCATGCGCACCCGACCACCCGCCGAGTCTCTCGAGCTGGCACGGGCGGCGGCGGAGTATCACAGCGCCGGCGTCACCGCGTTCGACCTCGCGGGCGCGGAGCGTGGGCACCCCGCGCGCGATCACCGCGCGGCATTCGAGTACGCGGCAGCGCACGGCATGGCATGTACCTGCCATGCCGGGGAAGGTGACGGGCCGCACTCGATCGATCAGGCGCTGCACGAAGTCGGCGCGCAGCGCATCGGGCACGGGACGCGCCTCGCCGAGGATCCCGCATTGCTCGAGGAAGTCGTGGCTCGCAAGATTCCGCTCGAGATGTGTCTCACGAGCAATGTGCACACGCACGTCGTGGCGTCGGTGGCGGAGCATCCATTTACGCGCTATTTCCAGCAGGGCGTCGTCGTCACGCTGAACACTGATGGTCCGTTGACGGACGGCATCACGCTGACGGACGAGTATTTTCTCGCCCACGCCGTCCTGGGTCTCTCGCCCGACGACCTGGCGCGCGTTGTCCTGAACGCCTGCGAGAGCGCGTTTCTTCCGGAGTACGAGAAGGTGGCGCTGGTCTCCCGAGTACAGAGCGAACTGGAGCGTGTCGGTTGATCCTGCAAACGGCGGCGGAGCGGTTGGCCAGTGCGCGCGGCGGGCTGGATACGCCCTTCCTGGAACGGCTGATGGGCCTCGTCGGCATCGCGACGATGCTGGCCATTGCGTATGCGCTGTCGTACGACCGCAAGCGCATCAACTGGCGCATGGTGGGCGCGGGTGTCGCGCTGCAGATCTTCTTCGGGTTCATCGTGCTGAAGACGGGCGTCGGGCGGGCCTTGTTCACCTTCGCCAACAACGTCGTCACGAGCCTGTTGAGCTTCCAGGAGCAGGGCGCGCGCTTTGTCTTTGGGAACCTCGTTCAGAATGAGGTCCCATTGGGTGGCGGAGTGACGGGCGTGGCGCAGACCGGTGCGTTCTTCGCATTCAACGTGCTGCCCACGATCATCTTCTTTTCTTCCCTCATGACCGTCCTGTATTACCTCAACGTCATGCAGTGGATCGTGAAGGGCATCGCGTGGGTGATGCAGAAGACATTGCGCACGTCGGGAGCCGAGACGTTGTCAGCGGCCGGCAACATCTTCCTGGGCCAGACCGAGGCTCCGCTGCTCATCAAACCGTTCGTCGGCAAGATGACCAACTCCGAGCTCAATACCGTCATGGTCGGGGGCTTCGCCACGGTCGCCGGCGGCGTCATGGCGGCGTATGTGGGGATGTTGAAGGGCTACTTCCCCGATATCGCGGGTCACCTCCTCACCGCGAGTGTGATGAACGCGCCCGCCGGTCTCTTGCTGTCCAAAATGATTCTCCCGGAGACCGGCGTCCCCGAAACGCGGGATACGTTGCACGTCGTCGTCGAAAAGACCGAAGCCAATGTGATCGATGCCGCGGCCTCGGGAGCCGCAACCGGTGTGCAGCTCGCAATCAACGTCGCCGCGATGCTCATGGCGTTCGTCGCGCTCGTCGCGCTGCTCAACTTCGGCGTGAGCTGGATCGGCGGGCTCTTCGGCCATCCGGAGATCACGATGCAATGGCTCCTGGGAAAAGCCCTGTGGCCCGTCACCGTTCTGATGGGTGTGCCGCCCGCGGACGCGACGACCGTGGGATCGTTCATCGGCGAAAAGACGGTACTCAACGAGTTCGTCGCATATGCCGATTTCGCGAAGCAGATGGGCGGCGGTCTGGCGATGAGTCCCAAAGCCGCCATCATGACGACCTACTGCCTGCTCGGCTTCGCCAACTTCTCCTCGATCGCGATTCAGATCGGGGGCATCGGCGGGCTGGCGCCGCACCGCCGCGGCGACATCTCCCGCCTTGGGCTGCGCGCGATGATCGCGGGGAACCTCGCCGCGTTCATGAGCGCCTCCATCGCGGGAATGCTCGTCTGAACCGAAGCGGGACTCGGCCAGCAGCAAGTGTCACAGCAGCCAGCGATGCCGTTCGTGCCGCGCTCGGCAGCCGCAAACCGCGCATCGCGATCGTCCTGGGCTCGGGCCTCGGCTTTCTCGCTGACGAGATCGTCGATCCCACGCGCATTTCCTATCGCGCAATCCCGGGCTTTCCCGAGCCCGGTGTCGCGGGACACAAAGGAGAATTGGTCGCTGGGACGCTCGAGGGGGTGTCCGTCATCGTCCAGGCGGGACGCTTTCACTTGTATGAGGGGCATCCCGCCGCGGTGGCCGGTCTGCCGGCGCGCGTCTTTGCGGAGCTGGGCGTCGAAATCCTGATCGTGACCAACGCCGCGGGAGGCGTGCGACGCACGTTCCCCGGGGGGACCCTGATGCTGATCGCCGACCACATCAACCTCATGTGGCGCAATCCGCTGATTGGGCAGCCCGAGCCGGGGGAGCAACGCTTTCCCATCATGCACGAGCCGTACGACGCGGAGCTGCGCGCGGTCGCACGCGCGGTGGCCACGGAAGCGGGGATTCGGATGGAGGAGGGGGTCTACGTGGCCCTCCTGGGCCCTTCCTATGAGACGCCCTCCGAGGTCCGGATGCTCGAACGGCTCGGCGCGGATGCCGTTGGAATGTCCACGGTGCCGGAGGTCCTGGTGGCCCGGTCGCGCGGCATCCGCTGCCTGGGCTTTTCCATTATTACGAACCCCGGGGCCGGGATCACGGGCGAGGCGCTCACGCACGAGGAGGTGCTCGCGGTGAGTGAACAGGTGGCCCGGAAGGTCGCGGTGGTCGTGAAGAGAGTGCTCCAGCGGATCAAATAGCATGGTAGGGGCGCAGCATGCTGCGCCCCTACCCTCGCCCCTAATGCAATCCTGACGTTCCCTTTGCAACCATTTTCCGTTCCACTCTGTCATATCAACCGATAACCGCCGCGCGCTCGCCGTCAGCGTTCGCGACCGGGTTCACCGTCCACCTTAGCTCCCGGACGCCTATGCCGACGACACTCCAGCTGCTCCTCGCACTCGCAGGTAGTCACCCGCTCGTTGCCGTCGATTCGCCACCTCCGGCACCGCCAGGACCACAACAGGTCCGCGCGATTCGGGTGGACGCCACGCAAGCCGTCACGATCGACGGCGTGCTGCGCGAATCGCTCTGGCAGACCGCCGAGCGGATCACCGGTTTTACGCAGCGCGATCCCACCCAGGGCGCGGCGCCGACCGAGAGCACGGTCGTCTATATCGCCTACGATGACGCCGCACTGTTCATCGCCGCGCGGCTGTACGACTCGCATCCCGATTCGATCGTTGCGCGACTGGCGCGTCGCGATCAGGGCACGAATTCCGACCGCTTCCAGGTCTACATCGACTCCTATCACGACAAGCGCAGCGGCTTCTACTTTGGGATCAACGCCGCGGGCACGCAGTACGACGGCACCCTGTTCAACGACGATTGGGACGACGACACCTGGGACGGCGTGTGGGAGGGGAAGGTCACGCGCGACGCGCAGGGGTGGATCGCGGAGATGCGCATTCCCTACTCGCAGCTGCGCTTCGTGCGGCAAGATCAGTACGTGTGGGGCATCAACTTCCGCCGCGATATCGCGCGCAAAAACGAGTTCGATTACATCGCGTTTACGCCGCGGGACGGCCGCGGCTTCGTGTCGCGTTTCCCCGACCTCGTCGGGGTCGAGCGCATCGAGCCGCCACGCCGCCTCGAGATTCTGCCGTACGTGACGAGCCGGGCGGCCTTTACCCGCCAACCCTCCGGCAACCCGTTCAATGACGGCTCGAAGCTCGAGCCGGGGTTCGGCGCGGACGCAAGGATCGGGCTCGGCTCGAATCTGACGCTCAACGCCACGATCAACCCCGACTTCGGCCAGGTCGAAGTCGATCCCGCGGTCGTGAACCTGAGCGACCGGGAGACCTTCTTCAACGAGAAGCGGCCGTTCTTCGTGGAAGGCTCATCCATTTTCGAGTTCGGGTTCGGCGGCCAGAGCAACTTTTGGGGGTTCAACTGGTCGGGACCGAACTTCTTCTACAGCCGCCGGGTCGGGCGCTCGCTGTCGGCGCCGGGAGCACCGGACAAGGGGTACGTCGACGGGCCAGACGGGGCACACATCCTGGGCGCCCTGAAGCTGACCGGGAAGGTGGCCGGTAGCTGGAACGTGGGCGGTCTGACGGCGGTGACCGCGCGGGAGCGCGCCACACTCCAGGACAGCCTCGGCGCGCGCTGGGGTCAGGAAATGGAGCCGCTGGCGACGTATGGGGTGTACCGCGCCCAGAAGGAGTTCGACAAGGGCCGCCAGGGCCTTGGCTTCGTCTCGACGATCGCCGGCCGCTCGTTCGACGATCCCGTGTTACGCGATGTCCGCAACAGCAATGCGATGACGGTGGGAACGGACGGGTGGGTCTTTCTCGATACCTCCAAGACGTGGGTGACGACCGCCTGGGTCGCCGCGTCGCGGATTGCCGGGACGCCCGCCCGCATCGCATCGGTGCAGCGCAACTCCGTGCACTACTTCCAGCGCCCGGATGCCCCGAGCCTGCACGTCGATACCACCGCGACATCGCTCACGGGGACGGCGGCGCGGTTCACGCTCGCCAAGCAGCGTGGCAACACGTTCGTGAACTCCGCCTTCGGCGTGATCTCGCCGGGATTCGACGTGAACGACCTCGGCTTCCTGTCGCGCACCGGCTACATCAACATGCACCTGGGTGGCGGGCGCACCTGGAGCAAACCCGGCAAACATTACCGCTATGCGGAAACCGGCGGCGCGTTGTTCCGGAACTACGACTGGGACGGCAACATCAACTGGTCGGGCGGCTTCAATTTCGGATACGTCCAGTTCAACAACTACTACTGGTTCAACTGGAACGTCGCCTACAATCCCTGGACGGTCGATAATCGCCGTACCCGCGGCGGGCCGTTGCTCCTGCTGCCGCCGGGATACCAGTTCGGGATCGACTTGGGCTCGGACAGCCGCAAGTCGGTGACGCTCAGGCTGGGCGGCTTCACGTACTTCCGCTCCTCCCAGGACGTCGAGTGGTCGACCTATGTCAACATGCAGTATCGGCCCGCGCCGAACGTCTCGGTCAGCGTCGGACCGAACCTGTACAAGCAGACGCAGCCCTACCAGTACATCACCGCGATTGGCGACACGACGGGCGGGGCGGCGAACACCTACAACACGCACTACATCTTCGGTGGGCTCAGTCAAACCGAATTGTCGGCGGCCATCCGTCTCAATTGGACGTACAGCCCGACGCTCTCGCTGCAGCTGTACGCGCAACCGCTGATTTCCGCCGGCCGGTACGATTATTACCGCGAGCTCGCCCGCCCGCGCAGCGCGTCGTTCGTCCGATACGGCCGCGACAACGGCTCGACGATCGCGTACGTCGATTCGACGAACTCGTACACCGTCGATCCCGACGGCGCCGGTCCGGCGCAGCCGCTGTCGTTCGCCAACCAGAACTTCAACTTCAAGTCGCTGCGGGGCAACGCAGTGCTGCGCTGGGAGTACATGCCCGGCTCGACGCTCTATTTCGTGTGGACACAGAGCCGCCAGGACTACGAGTCCATCGGCGACTTCAACTTCGGCTCCTCGATGGGACGGATGCTGCGTGCGCCGGCCGACAACATCTTCATGATCAAGGCGACGTATTGGTGGAATCCGTGACGGCCGCGTAGGGCACCGAGATGGTTTTGGCAGGGGCGCAGCATGCTGCGCCCCTACTTACATCACAACCCCTCGGTGGGCGGTCTCGGGGGCGCCGGTACAAAATGATTCAACGGTCCGTGTCCCGAGCCGAGACCCGGCGCGGCCGCAATCGCCCGATGCACGAAATCGAGCGCATCGGTCACGGCTTGCTCGAGCGGGCGCCCGAGCGCGAGCCCCGCGGTGATCGCCGCCGAGAGGGTGCAGCCGGTGCCGTGCGTCGATGTCGTGTCGATGCGCTCGTGAGCAAAATGCCGCGCTGAGCCGGCGTGCACGAGGACGTCGACGATGGTCGTCGCGTCGGTGAGATGCCCGCCCTTCACGAGCGCGGCGCGCGCGCCCATGGCGACGAGCGCGCGACCCGCCTGCTCCATCTGTTCCGGCGTCCGCACCGGTGCGTCGACGAGGATCTCCGCTTCGTTCAGATTCGGCGTTACCAACATCGCGAGGGGGACGAGCCGACGCGCGATTTGTAGGGGCACAACATGTTGTGCCCCTACCGGACCTTCCATCAACGTGTCGCCCGACGTTGCCACCATCACGGGGTCGAGCACGTAGGTCGTGAGACGATGATGGCCGATGCGTTCCGCAACGGTGTCCACGATCTCCCGAGATCCCAGCATGCCGCTCTTGATCGCGGCGGGCCGCAGGTCCTCCGCCAATGCGTCGATCTGCCGCGCGACGAGCGCAGCGGGCAGTGCCTGCCAGGCGGAGACGCCGAGCGTGTTCTGCGCCGTGACCGCCGTGATCGCACTGGTGCCGAAGACGCCGAACTGATGGAAGGTCTTGAGATCGGCCTGGATGCCGGCCGCGCCCCCCGAATCCGACCCCGCGATGGTGAGCGCGATTCTCATGAATCCCGGGGCCGTGCCTTGGCGAAAGCAAGGGCGGGCGCAATCTTAGGGGCACCTGTGACCGGCACGAGGACACACATCCGCAGTAATTTGCAGTCGACTGTGCGCGATCTCCAACGCCGCAAGGCGCGAGGCCGCCGCGGCCTGGCCGTCGTGGAAGGCGTGCGGCTGGTCGAGGAAGCGCTCGCGGCGGGCCTCGAGTTCAAGGGCGCGCTGGTTTCGCCGGAGCTGGCGCGGACGACCCGCGGCCAGGCGCTGACCGCCGAGCTGGCGAGCCATGCGGTCGCGGTCGAAGAAGTCGGGGCGCGCACGTTCGGCGACCTCGCGGGTACCGAGACGCCGCAGGGCATCCTCGCGATCGTGCAGCCGCGCACCTGGGCGCTGACGGACATTGCCGGGGGCCCGCTGCTCGTCGTCGACGGCGTCCAGGATCCCGGCAACGTCGGTACACTGATCCGCACGGCGCACGCGCTCGGCGCCGCGGCCAGCCTGCTGCTCCGCGGCAGCGCGGATCCGATGAATCCAAAAGCATTGCGGGCGGCGATGGGCGCCACGTTCCGGCACGCCGTCGTCCAGCTGGACGATGGACCGTTTATTGCGTGGGCGCGGGACCACGACATCACGTTGTGGGCGTCTGCGGCCGACGGTGTGCCGCTCGCGCGCGCGCTCGATGCACGACCATCACGTACGGAGCTCATTGCGGTGATCGTGGGAAACGAAGGGGCGGGGATCCGGCCGCAGCTCAATGCCATCGCGGCGCAACGGGTCGCGATTCCGCTGGCGCGCGGCGCCGAGTCGCTCAACGTCGCCGTGGCCGCGGGCATCCTGCTCTATGAGGTGCTGCGTGGGCGCTGACATCGTCATCGTTATGGGCGCGGTCCTGCTCGGCCTCTGCTTCGGGAGCTTCCTCAACGTCTGTATCCTGCGGCTGCCGCGCGATCAATCGCTGCTGCGGCCGCGCTCGACCTGTCCGAACTGCAAGCAGCCGATCGCCTGGCGCGACAACATCCCGCTGTTCTCCTGGTTGTGGCTGCGCGGCAAGTGCCGCTGGTGTCACAAACCGATTTCCAAACAGTATCCCCTGATCGAGGCGCTGGTCGGCGTGCTGTTCGGCGCGTCAGTGCTGGCGTATGGCACCACCCTGCATGCCGTTGGCGCCGCGCTGTTCGGCACGATTCTGCTCGGCATCGCGATCACCGACGCCCGCCACTACATCATTCCCGACGAATTCACCTGGGGCGGCCTCGTCATCGGCCTGCTGCTCGCGCTCGGCGGCGGCGTGCCCGGGTTCCTCCAGGCGCTGCTCGGCGCGGCCGTGGGATTCGTCCTGCTCTGGCTCGTGGGGATGGCGGGGACGTGGGCCTTCAAAGAAGAGGCGATGGGTGGCGGCGATGTCAAAATGATGGCCATGGTGGGGAGTTTCGTCGGCTGGCAGGGTGTGCTGCTCACCGTATTCGCCGGCGCTGCGATCGGCTCCCTGATTTTCATCCCATTGTCCATTCGGAAGAAGCGACTCGTGCCGTTCGGGGTATTCCTCGCAGTCGGCGCGGTCGTGGCCTTCGTGTTCGGCGACGCCATCATTGCCTGGTATGGGCATTTCCTCAAAGGCGACTGACCGAGATGGGTAATCCCTTCGAAGGGTTCTTCGATTCGGGTGACGTGCTGGAGCGCGTCGGCATCGACATCACGGCGCAAGCGCGCCGCGGTGACCTCGAGCCGGTGCGCTGCCGCGACGACGAAATCGCCCGCGTGGTGGACATCCTGCTGCGGCAGGGAAAGAACAACGCCGCCCTGGTCGGACGCGCCGGCGTCGGCAAGACGGCGATCGTGGAAGGCCTGGCGCAGCGGATCGCCGCCGGCGACGTGCCGCCCGCGCTCAAGGACGCCCGCATTCTGGGACTGGACCACGTCTCGATGCTGGCCGGGACCTCTTTCCGAGGACAGTACGAGGACCGTATCCGGCGTCTGGTGCAGGCGCTGCAGGCCGACCGCAACCTCATCCTGTTTGTGGACGAGCTGCACAACCTCATCGGGCAGGGCACCGCGATGGGCGCCGCGATGGACGCCGCCAATATGCTGAAGCCGGCGCTCGTGCGCGGCGACATTCGTGTGATCGGCGCGACCACGGGCGAGGAGTACAGCAAGTGGATCAAGACCGATGCCGCGCTGGAACGGCGCTTTCAGCCGGTCACGATCGAAGAGTTGGACGCGATCCAGACGTGGGAAGTGCTCGTGGCCCGCCGGCCACGGCTCGAGCGCCATCACGCCGTCGCGATCGCGGACGACGCGCTCAAGGCCGCGATCGTGCTCACGGACCGGTTCGTGACCGACCGCGCGCGGCCCGACAAGGCGATCGACGTGCTCGACGAGGCCTGCGCGCACGCGCAAGCGATGGCCCGCGTGTCTCCGGAGCTCGATACGCTGATTCGCGACCGCAAGAAAGTCGAAGCGCTGATTCGGCGCGGGCTGACGGAAGACGAAGGCACGACACCCCCCGACGAGCCGATGCCGGATCTGGCGACGGTGCTGCAACGGTTCGGCGAAGAGATCGAAGAACTGCTGGGCGGGGGAAGGCGGTCGAAGGCGGGCGAAGGCGAGAAGGCAGCACCTCCGCCCTCGCCCGCCCCCGACCGCCCTCGCCCGCTCGAAGACCAGCGCATCGACCTCGACCGCCGGCTCCGCGCCGAGCTCGAGCGTCAGGGCCTGGTGGTCACAGGCAAGGAAGTCGCGCGCGTCGTCGGCATGGCGGCAGGAAAAGGGATCGAGTGGGCTGGCTGAGCTGGTTGTACGGTGCCGTCGTGGTGGTGCTGTGCCTGGGCTGTCGCGAGCGCGCCCAGGCCGTGCAGGGCGAGGCGGAGCTGAAGGACATGGTGCACCGCATGATGCCGCTGGTCGCCCAGGCCACCGGACTCCCGTTCAAACGCGAGCCGCTGGTGCTGCGCCGCAGCCGCGCGCAGGTTCGCGACTACGTCATCCACAAGTTCGACGACGACCTGCCGCCTGCCGATCTCGCCGGGTTGCAATCGGCGCTGCGACTGTTCGGACTGATCCCCGATTCGCTCGAGCTCCGGCCCACGATGATCGACCTGCTCACCGAGCAGATCGCGGGATACTACGACCCCGATTCGAATGCCTTGTATATCCCCGCCGATATCGAGCCGTTTCAGCTGCGCATCGTCGTGTCTCACGAGCTGGTCCACGCGTTGCAGGATCAATACGTCCGCCTCGACTCGATCATCACGCAACGCCACGCCAACGATCGCCGGTCGGCAGCCCAGGCCATTTTGGAGGGTCAGGCGACCGTGGCGCAGATCCCCGTGTTGATGCCGGAGCAGAAGCCGGACACATTCGCGCTCGGGTGGTTCTGGAAGCAGCGATCCGCGATGGCGGCGCAGCAGGCGCAGATGAAGGAATTCGCGCGCGCGCCGGTGTGGCTGCGCGAGGGTCTCGTCTTTCCGTACCTCGGCGGCGCCGATTTCATCGTCTGGTTCCGGCACAAGTACTTCGGCCGCTCCGTCCTGGACTCCATGCCACGTTCCACGGAGCAGATCCTCCATCCCGAGCGCTACGCGGCGCACGACGAGCCCACGGAGGTGAGTTTTGCGGCGGGCGAAACGGATACCGTACAGTGGGAAGACAATCTGGGTGAGTTCGAGACCCGGCTGCTGTTTCAACAACTGTTGGGCGACGAAGCTGAGGCAACGAATCTCGCGACGGGGTGGGATGGTGACCGCTATCAGGTGCTCGGGCCGAAGAGCGACGGCCTCGTGTGGTACAGCGTCTGGGACGATGCGGCGGCGGCGGCGCGGTTCCTGGGCGGGCTGCAACGGGCGTGGGCAAAACGACGGCCCGACGGCCGCACGGCCCGACGGTCGGAAATAAAACAGCTCACGCTCCAAGGCCGGCCGGTTGTCCGCCTGGTCGATGCTCCCAACGATTGGAAAGGGTGGCGCTCGCTGCCGACCGTGCGCCTCAGTGGAGGAGGCGAGTGATCGTGTAGATCAGTAACCCGACGAGCCCGCCCACCAGCGTGCCGTTGATCCGCACGAACTGCAGGTCCCGTCCCACCGCCAGCTCGAAGCGCCGCGATGTCGCTCCGGGATCCCAACTCGCCACCGTTTGCGCGATCAGATCGCCGATCTCGTGCCGGTACTTCTCGACGACACCAGCCGTGACGTCGATCAACAGATCGTCGATCTCGGCGAGGAGTGTCGGATTCGAGAGCAGGGCGACCCCGAACTCGCTCAAACCGCTGTCGAGCGGGCTTGGACCAGTGGCGGCCCCCCCGTCGGTGCCCGTCGCATACTTGCTCACCGACTGCCGGATTCCCTCCCACAGCTTGCGCGCCAGCTCATCCGTCTGCGCGCCCATGAGCCACTCTTCTTTCAACGCCTCCGCCCGTTCGATCACCTCCGGCGAATGCTGCAGGCGCTCGATGAAGTCCCCAATTGCGTCGGCGAATGCGGTGCGCAGCGGATGCGCCGAGTCCCTCACCATGTCTTGCAGCAGTCGCTCGACCGCTTCGATAATCTTCTGATAGATCTTGTCATCGAGGACTGGAGGGACCCACCACGGCGTTTCGGCGCGCACGCGCTCGCGAATCAAGTCCCGGTTGTTCCGCACCGCCTCCGCCGCCAGCTTCACCGTCGCGTTGAGCAGCTCTTCCTGCCGGTTGTCGGCGAGCGCCAGTGCCAGCGTCTTGCCGAGCGCCGGCGCGACGCGAAACGTCCGGACGCGGTTCCGCACAACCTGACTCACGAGGTCCTGGAGCTCGTTGGGAGGCAGACCGTCCAGCGTCTTCACCAGACCGCTGGCGAACTGCCGGGAGATCTGCCGCGCGTGCTCGCGATCGGCGAGCCACTGCGCTGCGCGTTCGGCGGGGTGCACGCGGCGCAGGTTCGCGGCGATCACCTCGCGTGACAGGAAGTGGTTCTGCACGAAGTTGCCGAGGATCTGGCCGATCCGCTCCTTGCGCGTGGCGACGATGGCGGTGTGGGGAATCGGCAGGCCCAGGGGATGGCGGAACAGCGCGGTTACCGCAAACCAGTCGGCCAAGCCGCCGACCAGCGACGCTTCGGCGGTGGCGCGCACGTAGCCGAGCCAGGGGTACAGCGGCTCGTAAATACTTGCCACCACGAACACCAGCAGCGCGACCCCGAGTAACGCGGTCGCCCGCCGCTTCATCGCATCGAGGCGGGCCTGCCGCTCGGCGTCGTCCGGCCGGGTCCACTGGGGGATCACCTGTTGCGGGGTGACCTGTTGCGCCTGCTGCGTCTGCTGCGTCTCGCGGATTTGGCCCGTCATAGATGCCAAGATAAGAGCCCCACTTGGTTTAAGGGTACTCGCCATTTAGCTTGCTACGCTTATGTTTACGGCCCTTTCCGAGCAGTTGACCGGGGTACTGACCCGGCTCAGGGGTCGCGGGGTGCTTTCGGAAAGCGACGTCACCGACGCGCTGCGCGAAATTCGCCGCCATCTCCTCGAGGCGGACGTGAGTTTCGAGGTCACGCGCGGGTTCGTCGAGCGGGTACGCGAGCGGGCCGTGGGGACGCTGCAGGTCAAGGCAGTCAGCCCCGGCCAGCAAGTCGTCAAGCTGGTGCACGACGAATTGGCACGCATGCTGGGCGCATCGGACGAGGCGTTGGCGTCCGGTGTAGGGGCGCAGCATGCTGCGCCCCTACAATTCGCCTCCGTAGGTCCGACGGTCATTCTCCTCGTCGGGTTACAGGGATCGGGGAAGACCACCACCGCGGCCAAACTCGCGCGGCGGCTGAAGCTCGAGCAGAAGGCGCCTGCGCTCGTGGCCGCCGACATCTATCGGCCCGCGGCGGCGGAGCAGCTGCGGCAGCTGGGCCAGCAGGTTGGCGTGCCGGTGTTTGGGGCCGGGGTAGGGGCGCAGCATGCTGCGCCCGTACAAAAACTGGTGCAGGACGCGTTGCGCGAGGCGGAATCGGCACGCGCACGGACGGTGATCGTCGATACCGCCGGCCGGCTGCAGATCGACGCCGAGATGATGGACGAGCTGAAGGCGCTGAAGGCTGCCGTCCTGCCGAAGGAAGTGCTGCTGGTCGCGGATGGGATGACGGGGCAGGACGCCGTGAAGGTCGCGCGCGGATTCCACGAGGGCGTCGGGCTCACGGGTGTCATCCTGACGAAGCTCGACGGCGATGCCCGCGGCGGCGCGGCTCTGTCGATTCATGGCGTGACCGGCGTCCCGATCAAGTACGTCGGCGTGGGTGAGAAGACGGACGCGCTGGAGCCGTTCGATCCGGCCCGCATGGCCGGGCGGATCCTGGGACAGGGCGACGTGGTGGCGCTGGTCGAGAAGGCCGCGGCGAATGTCGATGCCGAAGCCGCCCAGCGCCTCGCGCAAAAAGTCCGGTCCAAGAAGGGCATGGACCTGCAGGATTTTCTGGTGGCGTTGAAGCAGATGCAGAAGATGGGTCCGCTGAAGCAGGTGCTGGGTCTGTTGCCGGGGGTCAACGCCAAGGCGCTGCAAGGCGTGTCGGTGGACGACAAGCGCCTGAAGCACGTCGAGGCGATCGTGCTGTCGATGACTCCGGCGGAGCGTGCCGATCCCAGTGTGCTGAGCGGATCGCGCAAACAGCGGATCGCGAAAGGGTCGGGCCGGACCGTGCAGGAAGTGAATCGGCTGCTGGAACAGTTCCAGCAGATGCGAAAAATGAGCAAGCTCATCAAAAGGATGTAGGGCAATGGCAACTCGAATTCGACTGCGCCGGGTGGGACGAAAAGGTCAGGCCTACTTCCGCATCGTGGTCGCGGACTCGAAGTCTCCCCGCGATGGACGCTTTGTGGCGGCGATCGGCCATTACAATCCGCGCGCCAATCCGGCGGTGATCAACGTGAACGCCGAGCAGGCGCGGGCCTGGCTCGAGAAGGGCGCGATGCCGACCGATACGGTGCGCTCGCTCCTCAAGAAGGCCGGCGTACTAGGCAAATCAGCGCCTCCGCCCGCCGCGTAGTCGGGCGGCTGCGCAAGCCGCACGGGCAGCAGGGCGAGGTAGCGGTGATCCCCCTCGTCGAAAAGCCCGGGACGGTTTTCGTGCCGAAAGCGCGGCTGTACGTCCTGAACGACGCGCGTGAGGTGCTCGCCGGCCCCCTGGTGGTATCTCGGCGCCGTGCCTATCACCGCGAATGGCTGCTCGGCTTCGAAGGCGTCACCTCGCGGGCGGCGGTCGAGAGCTGGCGTGATCAGCTCGTCGCCGTGGACGAGTAGCGATGCTCAAGATCAACGTCGTGACGTTGTTTCCGGATTGGTTTACGGCGCCGCTGTCGTCGAGCATTCTGGGGCGCGCTAAAACAGCGGGAGTGGTGCAGTACCGCGTCGTGCAGCTGCGCGATTACACGCACGACAAGCACCATACCGTGGACGACGCGCCGTACGGCGGCGGGGCCGGGATGGTGCTGAAAGTGGAGCCGTTGGTGGAGGCGGTGGAGGATCTGAAAACAGGGGCTGGGGGTGGGGACAGGGGCCCGATCGTCCTGCTCTCGGCGCGCGGGAAGCTGTTCACGCACGATACGGCGGTTCGCTATTCATTGGGCAGTGAGCTGACGTTGTTATGTGGGCACTACAAGGACGTCGATCAGCGAGTCGTGGACGTGCTTGGTGCGGAAGAGATCTCGATCGGCGATTTCGTGTTGTCGGGCGGAGAGCCGGCGGCATTGTGCGTGGTGGACGCGGTCGTGCGGCTGCTGCCCGGTGCGCTGGGTGATCATGAATCGGCTTCGAGCGATTCGCATTACGAGGGTTTGCTGGCGCCGCCCAGCTATACGCGGCCGCCCAGCTATCGCGGGCTCGACGTCCCGGACGTATTGTTGAGTGGCGACCACGACAAGATCGCGGCCTGGCGGGCGGCGCAAGCCGAGCGTCTGACGCGAGAACGGCGGCCGGATCTCTGGTCGCGACATGGAGAATAGGTATGGAGAAGCTCAGAGCGGTCGAGCGCGAAGGCCTGAAGACGGACATCCCCGCTTTCGCTCCCGGCGACACGGTGCGCGTCATGGTGCGCGTGCGCGAGGGTGAGAAGGAGCGGCTGCAGGCGTTCGAGGGGATCTGCATTGCGCGGCGCGGTGGCGGCATCAACGAGACCTTTACCGTCCGCAAGATCTCGGCGGGCGTGGGCGTCGAGCGGATCTTCCCGCTACACGCGCCGCTGATTGCCGAGATCGGGTTGCTGCGAAAGGGCCGCGTGCGGCGTGCCAAGCTGTACTTCCTGCGCCGGCTCGCCGGCAAGGCGGCACGCATCCGCGAAAAGCGGGGAATCACGGTCCCGACCGCCGGCACTGCCGAACAGGAGCCGACGCAGACGTGAGGCACCGCCGCCCGTCGCTGAAACGCGAGGCGGCGTTATGGTGCGAAGGTCGGAGTATCGTCGCCGGAATCGACGAAGTCGGCCGCGGCCCCCTGGCTGGTCCAGTGGTGGCCGCGGCCGTCGTCTTTCCGGTGGGCGCCAAGCCGATCCGCGGCCTGGATGACTCGAAGGTGCTCACGGCGCCGCAGCGCGAAAAGTTCGCCGCCAAAATCCGGGAGCGCGCCGTCGCGGTCGCCGTGGGCGCGGCCAGTGTCCGCGAGATCGACCGGCTGAACATCCGCCGCGCCTCGATCCTCGCCATGGAGCGCGCGCTCCGTCGGCTCGGCATCGTCCCGGCCCACGTGCTCGTCGACGGACTGCCCTGCCCGGAGCTCGGGTGCGAGCACGAAGCCATCGTGGACGGCGACGCGCGGTGCCACTCGATCGCGGCTGCGTCCGTCATCGCCAAGGTCTTGCGCGATTACCTCATGGACCTCCTCGCGGCGCGGCACCCCGGCTATTTCTGGGAAACGAACCGAGGCTACGCGACGCCCGAGCATTTGGAGGCGATTCACCGCCTCGGTCCCACGCGCCACCACCGCTACAGCTTCGAGCCGGTCGCGCAGACCGAGCTGCTAATGGTTTCTGCTGCGCCGCAGTCCCTTTAGGAAGTCTGCCGCCGGACGCGTGTTCAGGATGTCGGCCGCGGTCAGGCCCGCGCGCCGCGCCACCGCCACCGCAAACCGCATGAATCCCAGCTCCCGCTGGTTGTGCGCATCGGTCGAAAGCACGAAGCGCACGCCGTGCGCCTTCGCGGCGGCCGCCAGGGTATCGGGCAAGTCCATCCGTTCGCTGCCGTTGATCTCGAGCAGGCACCTCGCGTTGGCTGCGGCCTTCGCCACAACGTCGAAATCGAGCGGGTAGGAAGGACGCGCCGGCACGATCCTCCCGGTCGGGTGGCCGATCGCATCGACCCAGCGGTTCTCGATCGCCGCGAGCAAGCGGTCCGTGAGCTGCCGCTCGCTTTGCTTCAAGCCATAATGAATCGTCGCCACCACGTAATCGGCGTCGGCGAGCACGTTGTCGGGGAGATCGAGTTTCCCGCTTTCCAGAATGTCCATTTCGACGCTTTTCAGCACGCGGATGCCGCGCAGCCGGGTGTTGAGGCGGTCGATCTCTTTCCACTGGGCACGCAGCTCGGCGGGACTCTGTCCGGCCATCGACGTGCGCGGGGAGTGATCGGTGATGGCGATGTAGGCATAGCCGAGCGCGCGCGCCGCCTCGACCATCTCCCCCAGACTCGCCTTGCCGTCGCTCGCGTCGGTGTGCATCTGCAAATCGCCGCGGATCTCCTCCAGCGTGACGAGCGCGGGCAGCGCGTGCTCCTTCGCGAGGGCGATCTCATTCCGTCCCTCGCGCAGCTCGGGCGGGATCCAGTCCAGGCCGAGGGCTCCGTACACCTCTATCTCGGTACGGCCCGCGATGGACTTCGATCCGCGATACAACCCGTACTCATTGAGCTTCAGCTTTTTGGCCTGCGCGATTTTGCGCAGCTCGATGTTATGTGCTTGCGAGCCGGTGAAGTACTGCATCGCCGCGCCAAAGGCTGACGGTTCGACCACACGGAGGTCCACCTGGAGTCCGCTGGAGAGCCGCACAGTCGACCGGGTGTCGCCCTGTGACACGACCTGTGCGACGTCGCCGAACTTGCCGAACCGCTGGATCACCGCGGGGGCGTTGGCGCAGCTGACCACGATGTCGAGATCGCCGATCGATTCGCGGCGGCGCCGGAAGCTGCCGGCGACATCGATGGCGTCGATTCCCCCGCCGGCCTTGAGATACTCCACGATCGCCCGCGCGTATTGCTCGGCCTCGTGCAGCACCATCCGGTTCTGGGCGGCCGCGCCGGCGCCGGAAACCCCCGCGCGGATTTTTTCCAGCAGTTTGGGACCGAAGCCCTGCAACGTGGCGATTTTTCCCTGGTCCAGCGCGGCCTTGAGATCGGCTACGCTGTTCACCTTCAGCCGCTCGTGGAACAGCTTGACGCGTTTGGGGCCGAGGCCGGGGATGCGGAGCAGGTCGAGCAACCCGGGCGGAATCGTGGCGACGAGCTGTTGGCGTTGGGGCAGGGTGCCGGTCTCGACCAGCGCCCGGATCTCTTTCGCGATACCGTCACCGATCCCGGGCAAATCCGTGAGATCGAATTCACCACCCGACACGAGCTCGGCAATCGGGTCGGAGTGATCGGCGACGGTGCGCGCCGCGTTGCGGTAGGCACGCACCTTGAACGGATTGCCTGCCGAGATTTCCAACAAATCGGCGACGTCGCTGAGAAGGCGGGCAATTTCGGCGTTCTGCATCCTATGAATCGACGGTAAGGGACGGTAGAAGAGAAGACGGTAAAGGACGGTAAGGGTTCTTGCGGTCTTTCATTGCAGGTGATACGCTAGCCGTCGCGAAACATCCTTCCCCAACCCGTCGGAGGCCGAAGCATGGTGCGCAAGCTCCTCGGGCCGGTGGTATTGGCTCTCGCATTCCCCGTTGTGCTGGCTGCGCAATCGCAGGCAACGACCGGCGTCATCCGCGGCACCGTGACCGATCCGTCGGGGACCGCCGTCGCCGGCGCGTCGGTGGTCCTGCACGAGGGACAGACCGGTTTCCAGCGTCGGGTCGTGACCAATGAGCGCGGTATTTTCATCGCCCCCCTCATGCCGCTCGGGACCTATGATGTCACGGCCCGCGCCGTCGGCTTCAGCGAGACGCGGCGCACCGGCGTTCGCCTGGGCGTGGGTGAGACGGTGAATCTGACCTTGCCGCTCGCCGCCGTGCAGCTGCAGGCCGTGGTGGTCGAAGCGACCCAGCCGGTCGTCGAGGCGACGCGAGTCGAGAGCTCGACTCGGCTGCCCGACGCGGCCGTCTCGCGCCTGCCCAATAACGGGCGCAACTATTTGAATCTGACGCTGCTGACGCCGAACGTGGCCATCGTGCAGGGCCCGGACGGCGACGAGCTGTCGATCGCCGGCCAGAAGGGGATTCACAACAACGTTTCGGTGGACGGTGCAGATTTCAACAATCCGTTCTTCGGCGAGCAGCGCGGCGGCCAGCGGCCGCCCTTCACGTTCAACCTGGACGCGGTCGAGGAGATCGTCGTGACGGCGTCGGGCGCGAACGCCGAGTTCGGCCGGTCGTCCGGCGGCTTCGTGAACGTGGTGACCAAGTCGGGGACGAATCAGCTCCACGGCTCGCTGCACTACTATGGAAAGGACGGGGCGCTCTCGGGCCAGCCGCACCATGGTAACACCACGCTTCCCGCGCCCGATTTCACGCAGCACCAGTTCGGCTTCACGCTCGGCGGACCGATCAAGCACGATCGGGCCTTCTTCTTCCTGGCATACGATCAGCAGATCTACGACGAAACCAAGCAGACCAATATCAGCCGGATCGACCCGTTGCTGCGCGCCTGGATGGATACGGCGTACGCGGGGGCGCTGCGGAACGACTACGGCTCGATCGCGCGCACCAACAATGCGCGCGTGCTGCTCGCGAAATTCGACTTCAACCTTTCCGACCGCCATCACGCGTCGCTGAAGTACAACTACACCTGGTCGGAGCAGGCCAACGGTACGTTCGACGTGGACAGCTGGGCCCGCAGCGCCAACGGCTTGGAGGAAGATCATTCGAACGCGATCAACGGCAGTCTGGTATCGTACCTCACCTCCAACCTCGCGAACGAGTTCCGCTTCCAATACTCGCGGGAAGACCGGCCCCGGCCGTACGACGGCCCGCGCACGGGCGCCCTGGGTGCGAACCGCGTCGATGCCTCGCCACTGCGGCCCTTCCCCGACATCGCCGTCGCGCCGAACTTCCGGTTCGGCATGCCGTTCTTTCTGCCGATCGACTACTACGACACGCGCGTACAGCTGCTCGACAACGTCTCGTTCGCCAAGGGCGATCACTTTTTCAAGCTCGGCTTCGAGTACAACAAGGTGCATTCGATCCAGACGTTTGTCGGGTTTGGAAACTCGCGGTACATCTTCAACTCGGTACCGGGGTTCCTGAGCTTCGCCGCGAACTCCAATTACGTGG
>WNGB01001936.1_pt1 | contig 33779 bp, 29 predicted proteins | sample 5400681 | NCBI WGS metagenome assembly WNGB01 (sample SAMN13153367, study PRJNA577476) | soil metagenome | isolation source: 115 cm soil or saprolite under grassland replicate 2 | place: USA:California | collected 2016-06-15
CGACCGGCCCTACCGGCGAGGGGCCACCCGCGAGGCTGCAGCAGGTATTGACAGACGTTAGTAAAAGGCCTGAAATATTTAGCACAGATCTCCGGAGATCTCCCGCCCCCGCGCCCGTCCCCGACCGCGCGGGACGCCTGCCGGACCGGCCAGCGGCTGGAAAGGCAGGCGCCCGCGCTCCATTGCCGAGGGAGATCCCCGATGACGCCCGCCCGCGCTGCCCTGGCCACCGCCGGGGTATGTGCCCTGATCATGTCGATGGCGATCGCGGCCGAAGGCCGGTCCGCGGCCGCCGCCGCCCCGGTCCGCATGTGGCTCACCACCCCGGACAAGACCAGCCTGCTCGCGCCGCAACCGGAGTCCGCCGTCACCGCGGGCGACCCGGCCCTACCCACCATCGTGGTCGACCCGACCCGCCGCTTTCAGCAGATGGAGGGATTCGGCGCCGCGCTGACCGAGTCGGCGGCCCATGTCATCGCCACGTCGCCGAGCCGCGACGCCATCATGCGCGCCCTGTTCGATCCGGTCTCCGGGATCGGCCTGTCGTACCTGCGCCAGCCGATCGGCGCCTCGGACTTCGTGGTCGGGTCGGCCTACACCTATGACGACATGCCGCCCGGCCAGACCGACCTCGCCCTCAGCCGGTTCTCCGTCGACCGGGACCGGGCGGAGATCCTTCCCCTGCTGCGCCAGGCCCGGCAGCTCAACCCCCAGCTGCGCGTGATGGCCGTACCGTGGAGCCCGCCGGCCTGGATGAAGACCGGCGGTTCGCTGATCGGCGGCCAGCTCATCGACGACGACGCGGTGTACCGGGCGTACGCGCGGTACTTCGTCCGGTTCCTGCAGGACTACGCGGCCGCCGGGGTACCGGTCGAGCTGATCAGCGTGCAGAACGAGCCGCAGAACCGGCACCCCAAGGAGTACCCCGGCACCGACCTGCGCCCGCAGCAGGAGGCCCGGCTGATCCGGATCCTCGGACCGGAGCTGGCCGCCGCCGGGCTGAACACGCGCATCATCGCGTTCGACCACAACTGGGCGCTGCACCCCGACGACCAGGACCCGGCCGACCCGCCCGACCCGAACTACGCCCGGACCGTGCTGTCCGACCCGCAGGCCCGCCCGTACCTCGCCGGGGTCGCCTACCACTGCTACTTCGGCGACCCGTCCGCCCAGTCCCAGCTCCACCAGGACTTCCCTGACGTGCCCATCTACTTCACCGAGTGCTCCGGGGTCCAGTCCAGCCAACCCGCCAACACGTTCCGGGATACCCTGCGCTGGCAGGGCCGCAACATCATCATCGGCGCCAGCCGCAACTGGGCGCGCACCGCGATCACCTGGAACCTCGCCCTCGACCCCTCCGGTGGTCCGCACCTGGGCGGCTGCGGTACCTGCACCGGCGTGGTCGCCGTCGCCGGGGCGCAGGTCACCCACAACGCCGAGTACCACCTGCTCGGTCACGTCACCAAGTTCCTCCAGCCGGGAGCGGTGCGGATCGACTCCACCGTGCCGGGGAGCCTGCCCAACGTGGCCTTCCGCAACCAGGACGGCACCGTCGTGCTGGTGGTCCTCAACGACACCGACGCCACGATGGCCCGCTTCACGGTCGGTACCGGCGGGTCGGCCTTCTCCACGACGCTGCCCGCCGGCGCGGTGGCCACCTTCGTCCAGTCCCCGACCACCGCCGAGCGGACCGGCCCGATCACCGGTACCGGCGGCAAATGCGTCGACGTGGCCGGAGCGAACACCGCCAATGGCACCGCCGTCCAGCTCTACACGTGCAACGGCACCGGGGCGCAGCGATGGACCGTCGGCGGCGACGGCACCCTCATCGCGCTCGGCAAGTGCGCCGATGTCACCTTCGGGGCCACCGGCAACGGCGCCAAGGTCCAGCTCTACGACTGCAACGGCACCGGAGCCCAGGTGTGGCAGCCACAGCCGGACGGCACGCTGCGCAACCCGCAGTCCGGCAAGTGCCTGGACGCCACCGACCGCAGCTCCGCCGACGGGACCCGGCTGCAGATCTGGGACTGCCACGGCGGCGCCAACCAGGTGTGGCACCTGCCCGCCTGATCGCCACAGCGACGCGCCCGCCGCACCGGCCCGGTGCGGCGGGCGCCAACGCGTGTCCTAATCACCATCAATGGTGTGAACAGTCACGGTGTCCGGGGGTTCCCTCGGGACAGGTCGGGGGTAGACCGTCGAATGGGGCCTGACGTGACAATGGCGTACTGATCAGGATTGATTGCCCAGAAGCCGGGGGCCACGGGAAGGGACAAAAGGCATGCAGCCAGCCGCGAGCCCGCTGCGCTCGCCGCGACGGATCCTCGTCGCCGACGACGACACCGCGATACTCCACCAGGTGCGCGAGGCTCTCCTCACCGCCGGCCACGAGGTCGAGACCGTGGGGTCGGGCCAGGAGGCGCTGGAACGGCTCGACCGGTACCTGCCGGACCTGGTGATCTCCGACGTCGACATGCCGGCGGTCACCGGCTTCGACCTGGTGACCCGGATGCGGTCCGAACCGGCCATGCAGGCCGTCCCGCTGATCCTCCTCACCCCGGACGAGGCGCCCCAGGACGGGGTCGTCGGCCTGCGGCTGGGCGCCGACGACTACGTGAGCAAGCCGATCGACACCGACGGGCTGGTCGCCCGGGTCGAGGCCAAGCTCATCCGCCCCCCGGTACCGGCGGCCCAGCTCGGGCGCCACCCCGGTACCCCGGTTCTGACCGAGGCCCGGTTCTTCGAGGAGCTGACCCGGGAGATCGAACGCTCCAACCGGTTGGGCCGGCAGGGTACGGTCGCCGCGCTCGACCTGGCGGAGCGGCGGTCGGTCGGCGAGCGCCTCGGCGCCCGGGCCGACCGCGACCTGCAGGTGCAGGCGTCGGTCCTGGCCGCGGCCGCCGCGGACGACCTGGACCTGGTCGCTCTGGACGACGGCGGCCGGCTGCTCGTGCTGATGCCCGAGGTCGGCACCGAACCGGCGCGGCGCCGGCTGCTGCGGCTGTCCGAGCACGTCGCCCGCGGCTCGTTCACGGCGGGCGGCGAGCCGGTCCACGCCACCAGCGTGGTGGGCTTCACCCGGTTCGGCGCGGGCCGGGTGGACGCGGCCACCGCGGTCCGGCGGGCGGTGACGGCCGCCGGCGCGGCCGCCGCGCACCTGGACCTCCAGCCCGTCGAGTGGACCCCGGAGCTCGACGTCGTCCCGGAGCCGCCACCACCGGCGAGCCTGGCGGCGATCGCCCGCAAGCGGCTGCGGACCCCGGTCCAGGTGCTCATCACGCTGGTGCTGGGCATCGTCGCCCCGTTCCTGGCCTACGTCGCCGCGGATCTGCTCGGTGTCGACCTGGCCCGGACGGTGTACCTCGTAGTCGTCGTCGCGCTGCTGTTCACCGCCGTGCTGATCTGGGTCGAGGGGTTCCTCGCGCTGAGCCCCGACCGGCCACCGGACGAGCCGGTGACGCCGTACCCGCCCGCCTCGGCGATCATCGCGGCGTACCTGCCCAACGAGGCCGCCACGGTCCTGGAGACCGTCGAGGCGTTCCTGCGCGTGGACTACCCGGCTCCGCTGCAGATCATCCTCGCCTACAACACCCCGCAGCCGATGCCGATCGAGGGCATCTTCGCCGAGATGGCCCAGCGCGACCCCCGGTTCGTCCCGTACCGGGTCGAGGTGAGCACCTCCAAGGCGCAGAACGTCAACGCCGGCCTCGGCCTGGTGACCGGGGAGTTCGTCGGGGTCTTCGACGCCGACCACCATCCGGACCCGGACTCGTTCCGGCGGGCCTGGCGCTGGTTGTCCAGCGGGTATGACGTGGTCCAGGGCCACTGCGTAGTACGCAACGGCGAGGCGTCCTGGGTGGCGCGCACGGTGGCGGTCGAGTTCGAGTCGATCTACGCGGTCAGCCACCCCGGCCGGGCCCGGCTGCACGGCTTCGGCATCTTCGGCGGCTCGAACGGGTACTGGCGCACCGGGCTGCTGCGCCTGGTGCGGATGCACGGCTTCATGCTCACCGAAGACATCGACTCGAGTCTTCGCGTGGTGGAGTCCGGCGGGAAGATCGCCGTCGACCCCGCCCTGGTCTCCCGGGAGCTCGCCCCGGCCACCCTGCGCGCGCTGTGGAAGCAACGGATGCGCTGGGCCCAGGGCTGGTTCCAGGTCTCCCTCAAGCACCTGCGCCGCGGCTGGCGGGCCGATGCGCTGACCCTGCGCCAGAAGCTCGGGTTCACGTTCCTGCTCGGCTGGCGGGAGATCTACCCGTGGCTGTCGCTTCAGGCGTTCCCGCTGGTCCTATTCTTCGCGTGGAAGGCGGGCGGCCCGAACCGGCTCGACTGGCTCATCCCGATCTTCGTCCTCACCACGCTGTTCACCCTGTCGGTCGGGCCCGGGCAGACCTTCTTCGCCTGGCTGCGGGCCGTTCCGGAGCTGCGCCGGCGGCCGAGCTGGTTCGCCGGCCACCTGGTGATCGCGTCGCTGTTCTACACCGAGATGAAGAACCTCATCGCCCGCGTGGCCCAGATCAAGGAGGCCATGGGGGACCGCCAGTGGACGGTGACGTCCCGCGTGGCCGGCGTCGTCACGGAGGAGGGCGAGGCACCCTGACCCGGGTGTGGGTGACCACCCCCGACGGCCGCCTGGCCCTCAGCGACCAGGGACGGGTGCGGTTCAGCCGGGGCACACCGGCGGCGCTCACCATCACCGTGGACCCCGATCGCTGGTACCAGACGATGGAAGGTTTCGGCGCGTCGCTGACCGACTCGTCTGCCGCCGTGCTCTACCGCCTCGACCCGGCCAACCGCGACCGCTTGATGGCGGCGCTGTTCGACCCGCACACCGGCAACGGCCTGAGCTACGTGCGGCAGCCGATGGGCGGGTCGGACTTCGTGGCGGACCGGCCGTACACCTACGACGACCTGCCTCCCGGACAGACCGACTTCGAGCTGCGGCACTTCAGCATCGCCCATGACGAACGCCAGATCCTGCCGCTGCTGCGCCAGGCCCGCCGGCTCAACCCGGCGCTGCGGATCCTCGCGTCGCCGTGGAGCCCACCGGCGTGGATGAAGACCAGCGGCTCGCTGCTCGGCGGCCGGCTCATCGACGATCCGCGCGTCTATCGCGCGTACGCGCGGTACTTCGTGAGGTTCCTCCAGGCGTACGCCCGGGCGGGCGTACCGGTCGACGCGGTCACGGTGCAGAACGAGCCGCAGGACCGCATGCCCAAGGGGTACCCGGGCCTGGATCTTCCGGTCGCCCAGCAGGCCCGGCTCGTGCGGGAGCTCGGCCCGGCCCTGCGCGGCGCGGGTCTGCGCACGAAGATCCTGGGCTTCGACCACAACTGGGCCATGCACCCGGACGACATCGCCGCCACGCCGCCCGGCGAGACCCCGGAGGTCCGGTACGCGAGCGAGCTGCTCGCCGACGCCGCCACGGCGCGCTGGCTGTCCGGTACCGCGTACCACTGCTACTTCGGCGACCCGGCGGAGCAGAGCCGCCAGCACAACCGGTACCCGGACAAGGGGATCTACGTCACCGAGTGCAGCGGGGTGCAGTCCGCCGACCGGTCGAAGACCTTCGCCGACACCGTCAAGTGGCACAGCCGCAACCTCGTTATCGGCGCCATCCGGAACTGGGCGAAGACCGTCGTCACCTGGAACCTGGCCCTGGACCCCGACGGTGGCCCGCACGTCGGCGGCTGCGGCACGTGCACCGGCGTGGTGACGGTGGGGCCCGGACAGCGCGTGCGGACCAACGCGGAGTACTACACCCTGGGCCACCTGAGCCGGTTCGTGCGGCCGGGCGCGGTCCGGATCGCGAGCAGCTCCTTCGGCACCGCCGGCTGGAACGGCCAGATCCAGGACGTGGCCTTCCGCAACCTGGACGGGTCCACCGCCCTGGTGGTGCACAACCAGAACGACGACCCGCGCACGTTCGCCGTGTCGGTCGGCGGCTACGCGTTCACCTACACGCTGCCCGGCGGCGCCCTCGCGACGTTCACCTGGCCCCGGCACGCCAGGTGACCACCGTCGAGCTGGGGCACCGGTACGCGCGGTAGGCGTGCCGGCCTCAGCGGGGGCCGGCCGGCGCCGGTCAGTGTCCGTGCTCCAGCAGGGCCTTGAGGTTGGCGAGGTCCTTGCGGTTGGCCCGGCGCATGGCGGCGGCCATCAGGGGCGCCATCACCGTGGAGAAGCCGGCGGGCTCGCCCCGGTTGCGCAGGGTCATCCGGGTACCGGCCGGACCGTGCGGCTGCCAGGTGTAGGTGGTCTCCATCGGAAACGGCCCCTCGGCCGTGCGCATGACCAGCCGTCGGCCGGGCTCCCACGCGACGATTTCGTACGTGTAGGCCAGCCGCCGGCCGAGGAAATGGGCCACGAACTCCATCCGGGAACCGACGACCACCTCCGGCGCCGTCTGCCACCGGGCCGACTCGATGTTGGCGTACCACCGCGGCGCGTTGCTCGGGTCGGCGGCGTACGTGGCGACCCGTTCGGGTGGCACGTCGATCACGATCTCTGACAGCACGTCGACAGCCATGACACCTCCGCGGTCAGGCATGCGTGAAGAACGGGGCCGGCCGCATTCTCCGGCACTAGGCGCTCGTCTTGTCGAGCAGTTGGAGCAGGTCGTGCGCGGCCAGTTCGACGTCCTTGTGCCGCCACTCGGAGGCCCGGTACACGCACGCGATCAGCCCGGTACGGTGCAGCCGGCGCAGGTCCCCGTACACGAAGGCGTACCGCGCCTTGGTCTCGTCGGCCACGCCGTCGGTCAGGCCCAGGTGCCAGCGCGCGTACTCGTCCCACGAATGCTTTTCGAGGTAGGCGTTCTGCGCCTCGGCGCGGGGCTGGACCTCGCCCCAGTCGCTGTCCAGGACGTACTGCCTCGTCTCGATGAGCCGCCGCGCGTACGCCACGGCGTCCTTGTTCACCGTGTACGAGGCCATGCCGTCGCTGTACCCACGCGCCGCGGGGTTATGCCACGCGGGTCACCGGGCCCGGTACCGCAGGCCGTCCATGAGCAGGTCGAGTGTGCGCCCGGCCGGCTCGCGCCGGGCCGGTTCGGCGGCCATGAGGGAGATCCCGCTCAGGCTCATCAGGACGTCGACCGGTGCGACATCCGACCGCACGGTACCGGCCGCCACGCCGGCCGACATCAGCGCGGTGATGGCGGCGATCAGCCGGCCACGGCTCTGGGCGTAGGGGTCGCCGCCGGAGGCGATGACCGCGCGCAGCGCGTCGGCCATGCCCCGCTTGGTCGTCATGTAGGCGACGAAGTGGTCCATCCAGCGCCGCATCGCCTCGTCGGGCGGCGCGTCGCGCAGGAGGTCGGGCACCGCGTCACACAGCCGGGCCAACTCGTTGCGGTACGCGGCTTCGACCAGGGCCTCGCGCGTCGGGAAGTGGCGGTAGAGCGTGCCGATGCCGACGCCGGCCTCCTTGGCGATCGCCTCGAGCGTCACGTCGGGCCCGTCCTGGGAGAACGCACGCACCGCGACGTCGAGCAGCTTGTCGCGGTTGCGTTGGGCGTCCGCGCGCAGCGGTCGGGGTTGCGCGGCCGACATGGTCACCTCCTTCGCAGCCCGGCAGGGTTGCTAAGCGGAGCCTCCTCCGCTTAGGCTGGAGGCCGTAGCGGAGGATCCTCCGCTTCATCGTACCGAGGGGATCATGACTGTGACCACACGCATCACCACGCCCTTCACCGCTCAGTCCACCGCCGCCGAGGTGGTGGCTGGCGTCGATCTGTCCGGCCGACGGGCGATCGTCACCGGTGGGGCCTCCGGCATCGGTATCGAGACCGCGCGGGCACTCGCGGGCGGAGGTGCCGAGGTCACCCTGGCCGTCCGCAACCTTGACGCGGGGCAGGACACCGCCGACGACATCACCGCCAGCACGGGAAACAAGGAGATCGTCGTCGCGCCACTCGACCTGGCGGACCCGGCTTCCGTCGCGGCGTTCGTCGCCGCCTGGCAAGGCCCGCTGCACATCCTGGTCAACAACGCCGGGGTGATGGCGTGCCCGTTGGCACGTACCCCCGCAGGGCTGGGAGCTGCAGTTCGCCACCAACCACCTCGGCCACTTCGCGCTGGCCACCGGGTTGCACGGGGCGCTCGCGGCGGCCGGCGACGCCCGGGTGGTGTCGGTCAGCTCGTCCGCCCACCTGCGCTCGCCGGTCGTCTTCGACGACGTCCACTACCTACGCCGCCCGTACGACCCGTGGACCGCGTACGGGCAGTCCAAGACGGCCAACGTGCTGTTCGCGGTCGAGGCGAACCGGCGGTGGTCGAACGACGGCATCACCGTCAACGCATTGATGCCGGGCGCGATCCGCACCAACCTCCAGCGGCACGTCACCACCGAGGAGCTGAGCCGGTTGCAGGCGCGAAGCGGCCCGGCCATTCCGTGGAAGACGCCGGAACAGGGCGCCGCCACCTCCGTCCTGGTCGCGACCTCGCCGCTGCTCGACGGCGTGGGCGGCCGGTACTTCGAGGACTGCGCCGAGGCGGAGCCCAGCCGCCCGGACAGCCTCCGCCGGGGTGTCGCGGCGTATGCGCTGGACCCCGAGGCGGCCGTGCGCCTGTGGCAGGTCTCCGTCGACACGCTGGCGACGTGACCCACCTGGCACGCCCAGCCGCCGCTGCGGCGGGAGCAGGCGACCGGCCCTAGGGTCGGCACGTGCCATCACTTGCCACACCCGCGGTGCCGCCCGGCTCGATGGCGGCGTTGACACAACCGGAGATCCACGCGAACGGCATCGTGCTCCGGCCGTGGCAGCCGGCGGACCGTGCGGCTGTCGTGGCGGCGTACGCCGACCCCGCCATCCAGCGCTGGCACTGCCGATCGATGACCGACGACGAGGCCCGGGACTGGATAGCCGCCTGGCCGGGCCGGTGGCGCGGCGAGACCGGCGCCGGATGGGCCGTGGTCGAGGCGGGGCACGTCGCCGGGCAGGTCAGCCTGCGCCGGGTGGACCTTGTCGAGGGCCTGGCCGATGTCTCGTACTGGGTGCTGCCGGGCGCCCGGGGTCGGGGCATCGCCGCGCGGGCGCTGTCCGCGGTGGCCGCCTGGTCGTTCCAGACGCTCCGGCTGCACCGCGTCGAGCTGTCCCACTCGACGGCGAACGCGGCGTCCTGCCGCGTGGCACACCGCGCCGGCTTCGTCGCGGAGGGAACGAAGCGCGGCGAGGCGCGCCACGCCGACGGCTGGCATGACATGCACCTGCACGCCCGCCTCGTCGGCGACGGGTGACCCCTCCTGTGGTGGAGACCGGGGTGTTACATATGCGGAGAACCGCTCGTCTACGCCGGTATCGGACCGTTCTCCGCCGCGGCCGGCTCATCGATGTCGGCGGCGCTCACCTGCGGCTCATCGACCCAGAGGGCCCGTAACTGAGCCTGCATGAAGTTCGTGAGCCGGGCCCGGTAATCCCGGTCGAACTGCTCCAGCGCCTCGATCTGCTGTTGTAGGGCCTCCCGCTTGGTGGCCAGGCTTCCGACGACGTCCTGATAGCGCTGCTGTGCTTGATGCTTGAGCTCATCGGCGTTCGCCCGGGCGCCTTTGCCGATCTCCTCAGCCTGTGCCCGCGCTTCGGACAGGACCTTTTCGGCGCTCCGCCGGGCATTGTCGGCATTCGCCTGGCCGTCCCGGGCTATCTGCGTCGCCGTGGCGCGCGCCTCGGACAGCGCCTTGTCCGCCTGCCGTCGAAGATCGTGAACGTGCGCCTCGGCGTCGCGGACGATCTGCTCCGCTATCGCGCGCGCGTCCGCGCAGATCTTGTCGGCTTGACGGTGGGCATTATGGATGTGGTCCTCGGCGGTGCGCTGGGCCAGCGTCAGCACCTGGAGAGCCTGACGCTGGGCGTTGGGGTCGGCAAAGGCGACGGGAGGGGCATCCGGCTGCTCCGGCGACTCACTGCCGGGCGGTGCTGTGCCGAGCAAACCTTTGACACGGTCCTTCATTCGACTGTCATTCACAGATGACCTCCGCACGTGAGAACTCCTAAGCCCCCGTCTTGCGCCAGCCCGACTCCTTCCTCGACGCGATGAGGACGTACCTGCGAGCGCTGTCACCGCAGGCGTACGCGCCCGAATGCTGGCCCTGAGCGGCGGCATGTTACCAAGGTGGGACGGACCAGGGCGAGGGGCAGAGCCCGGCGTGGCCGGAGGACCTGTGCGGTTGTTCCTGTCACCGCAGTTAGCCGCTACCCCTGGAACGTGGGCGCGGCGGCCTCGATGTAGGCCCTGGCCCGGCCGGCCGCGGCCAGCCGATCAACCCTGACGACCGCGCCGACGGCGGAAGGTGCGCGGTTGCTCGTCCGGCGCATCGGGTGCCGCGGTGTTACCGTGCCGTCAGGCCAGGCCGGAGGGGGCGTGCGCCGACGTCGGCGGCGATGCTCCCCGCCGGTCGCAGGAATGCGGCCGGTCCGGTCTGACGCCGGACGCCCGACAGCGAGGGCGGGAGGTGGGACCGACATTGGTCGACGAGATACCCGACGATCTCGCCACGGCGGTGGCGCTGGGCGGGGAGATGGGGCGCCGCTTCGCCGACTACGACTGGCCGTCGCACCCGCTGGGGCCGGTGGCCGGTTGGCCGGCCGAGGTCCGGGCGACGGTCGCCGTGGCGCTGACGTCCCGGTTCCCGATCGTGCTGTGGCTGGGTGCCGACGACCTGTTCCTGGTCTACAACGACACCTACATCCCGATGGTCGGTGACAAGCATCCCGCCGCGCTCGGCACGCCGGGCCGGATGGTCTGGTGGGACGTCTGGGAGCACATCGGGCCGATGCTCGCCGGCGTCGTCGCCACCGGCGAGGCGACCTGGTCGGATGACCTGATGCTGGCCCTGGTGAGCGGAGGCCGGCCGAAGGAGCGGTACTTCACCTTCAGCTACGGACCGATCATCTCGTCGAGCGGGCAGGTGGGCGGCGTGTTCTGCGCCGTCACCGAGACCACCGAACGGGTCCTGGGTGGGCGGCGCCTGCGCGTGTTGAACACGGCCGCGGCGGCGTTGATGGAGACCCGCACCGTCGACGACGCGGTACGGGCGACCGTGCAGGCGTGCGGTGACGGGCATCCGGACCTGCCGTTCGTCGCGGTCTACGTGGAGGACCAGCACCGCGCCGGGGCGGCGGTGCTGCGGGGAGCGAGCGCCCGGGTGGCCGGCCTGCTGCCGGCATCCGCGGTGCCGTTGATGCCGCCGCAGGACCCCGGGTTGTCCCGGCCGTTGCTGCACGTCGTGGACGATCTCGCCGCGGCGGTACCCGCGCTACCGCCGGCGTTCGCCGAGGACTGCCCGCAGAAGGCGCTGGTGATCGGGCTGGGGGACACCGAGCCCGGGTCGATCACCGGGTGCCTGGTGGTCGGGCTGAATCCGCGGCGACCGCTGGACGAGCAGTACCAGGGGTTCTGCCGGCTGCTGGCCGACCAGGTGTCGGCGGCGTTCGCGACCGCGGACTCGTACGAGCAGCAGCGGCGCCGGGCCGATGCGCTCGCCGAGCTGGACCGGGCCAAGACGGCCTTTCTGACCAATGTCAGCCACGAGTTCCGCACCCCGTTGACGTTGCTCCTGGGTCCACTCGACGATGCGATCGCGGCCACCGGTGACGACCCGGCCCAGCGGGAGCGGCTGGACACCGCCCGGCGCAACGCCGGGCGGCTGCTGCGGCTGGTCAACTCGCTGCTGGAGTTCTCCCGCATCGAGGCTGGCCGGGTGAGCGCGTCGTTGGTCATCGTCGATCTCGGCGCGCTGACCGCGCAGATCGCCTCCTCGTTCGCCGGGCTGTGCGAGCGCGCGGGGATCGAGCTGGTGCTGAACTGCGGGCCGGTGCTGGCCGAGGTGGACGTGGCGATGTGGGAAACGGTGGTGTTGAACCTGCTGTCCAACGCGGTCAAGTTCACCTTCCACGGATCCATCACCGTCGAGGTCGGCCCGGGCCCCGCAGGCGGATGCCGGATCCGGGTCACCGACACCGGTACCGGCATCCCGGAGGCGGACCTGGGCCGGCTGTTCGAGCGGTTCTACCGGGCGAGCAACGCCCGCGGGCGCAGCGTCGAGGGAAGCGGGATCGGGCTGTCGCTGGTACGTAGCCTGGTCGAGCTGCACGACGGGACGGTCGGCATCGACGGCGAGGTCGACGTCGGTACGACCGTCACGATCGATCTCCCGCCGGTGACGCAGGCACCGGCGGCTCTGCCGGTCACGCGGCTGGCAGCGACGGGGCAACCGACCGACAACGCCTACGTCGCCGAGGCGCTGCAGTGGCTCGACCAGCAGCCCGGGGTTCCGGCCGGCGCTCCGGAGCCCGGCGATCGGCGACGGCCGCTGGTGCTCGTCGCCGACGACAACCCCGACATGCGTCACCACCTGCACCGCATCCTGGCCCCGCGATGGGACACGATATTCTTCGCCGACGGCAAGACGGCACTGCAGGGTGTCCGCCACCATCACCCGGACCTGGTGATCACCGACGTGATGATGCCCGCCCTGGACGGGTTCGAGCTGGTCGCCGCGATCCGCGCCGACGCCGATGTCGCGTCGACCCCGGTCCTCATGCTCTCCGCACGGGCGGGCGTGGAGGCCACGGGAGACGGCTTCGCCAGCGGCGCCGACGACTACCTGACCAAGCCGTTCACCTCGCAGGAACTGGTCAACCGGGTCGAGGGGCGGCTGAACGCCGTGGTCCGGCAACGCGCCCAACGCAAGCACGACGACGCGCGGGCCCGCCGGGACGCGGACCTGGCCGACGTCCGGGCCGTGTTGAGCTCCGCCGAGTCCACCGACGCCGCGCTGGCGGCGCTGCTGGCGGCGCCGGCGGTGTCGCTGGGTGCCAGCGCGGCGGCCATCGGGCTGCTCGACCACGCCGAGCACCACCTGACCGTCCACTACACCGGCGCGATCAACGCCGAGCTGCGCAACCGTTACCACCTGATAGACCAGGACGCGCCGGTGCCGATGGCGGAGGTGACCCGCACCGGCCAGCCGATGATCATCCCCGACACCCGGCTGCTGGATCCCCGCTACGACCGCGTCCTGCGCGACGCCGCACCCGACGTTCAGGCCGCCATCATCCACCCGCTGCGGGACAGCACGGCCACGATCATCGGAGCGCTCTCGCTGACGTGGGCCGCCCCCCGGTCCTTCGAGCCCGCGGACCTCGACCTGGTCGCCGACGTCGCCGCGGTCACCGGACTGGCGGTTGCGCGCATCCGGGCCGCCGAACGCGAGCACCGTATCGCCACCAACTTCCAGGACCACCTACTCGACCTCGACCGTGGTTCCACCGCCGTGGTCGTCTCCGCGGTCTACCAGCCCGCGGCCGAAGCGATGCGGGTGGGCGGCGACTGGTACCTGGTCACCCCGTTGGACGACGGCCGCGTCGGCGTCTGCGTCGGCGACGTCGTCGGCCACGGCCTACCCGCCGCGACCGTGATGGGCAAGCTCCGCGCCGCCGTCGCCGCCACCGCACTCTCCTCTGCCGAACCCCGGCATGTCCTGACCACCGTGCAGCGGTACGCCGCCACCGTCGACGGCGCGCGCTGCTCGACCCTGGCCTACGCCGTCCTGGACAGCACCGCCGCGACGATCGACCACGTGTGCGCGGGCCACCCGTACCCGCTGCTGGTCGGCCGCGACGGCACCACCCGTTACCTCCACGGCGGCCGCCTGCCGCCACTGGCCGCGGTCGGGCTCACCGCCGACGGCCTGCCCGGGTACGCGGAGCTGCCTCCCGGCAGCCTGCTCATCCTCTACACGGACGGGCTGATCGAGCGGCAAGGCGAATCGCTCACCAAAGGGCTCGCCCGGCTGGCCACCGCGGCGGCCGCCTGCGCCGACCTGGCCGTGGACGCGGTGTGCTCCAGGCTGCTGGATCGACTGGCCCCGCCCGACGGCTACACCGACGACGTGGCGATTCTCGCCGTGCGACCCACCGGGACCACCGCCACCAGCTTCGCGGACACGCTTCCGGCGGACGCCAGGCAGATGGCGCCGCTGCGCGATCGCCTGCGCGGGTGGCTGGCCCCCTTCGGGCTGGGCAGCCGGCTGGAGTACAACATCATCCTCGGGATCGGCGAGGCACTGGCCAACGCCATCGAGCACGGCAGCGGCCACGATCCGCACAAGACCGTCTCGGTGGAGGTCTTCGCTCGCCCCGACACCATCTGCGCCACGGTCAGCGACACCGGCCAATGGACCAGCGACTCCGCGGCCAGCCACCGCAGCGCGCACCGCGGCCGGGGGCTGACCCTCATCAACGGCCTGGCCGACCACGTCGACGCCGTCCGCACCCCGCGCGGAACCCACATCACCCTGCGGTACCGGCGCACACCGGCACCGACGAACCCGCGGTCCACCATCGGAGCACACCAGTGACCGCACCCGCCTTCGCGCTCGCCGTCGGCACGCTCCGCACCGCCGACGCGACCCGGACGACCGTCACGGCCACCGGCGAGATCGACGTCACCAACGCCGCCGACTTCATCCGATCCGTCGAGGACATCCCGGCACCGCGCCCACTCATCGTCGACCTCAGCAACCTGCACTACCTCGACAGCGCCGGGTTCGCCGCGCTCGACCAGCTCCTGGGCCGGCGCGCCATCGTCATCGTGCTCGACCCGGACAGCCCGGTCCGCGCGGCCGCGGCCCTGATGGGCCTTCCCTGTCACCACAGCGTCGACGCCGCGGCCACCGCGCCCTCCTGAGCACCCTCACCGCCTCACGCCGCGATGGTCACCGCGAACACGTGCAGCGACGATACCCGGGCGGCCGGCTTGGCCGGGCTGACGTCGGGCAGCACCACCGCCCGGGCGGTCTTCGCCGGGTCCAGGGCGACCTTGGCGAGGAACACGTACACCGGATGGTTGTCGCGCCCGGCCGGCCGGTTGCGGTACGCCATGGTCAGCGCGATGTCCGGGCTGCTGCCGCCGCTGAACCAGTCCGGTGCTCCGATCGTGAACGCCTGCACGGTGCCGTCGGTGTAGACGACCTGGCCGGTACCGCTGGCCGGGCCGTAGGTGGCGGTGACGAGGAAGCCGAGCGTCGACCCCGAGCCGGTGAGGTCGAACCCCTGACCGCTGGCCACCGTGTTGTCCGGCTGCCCCGCAGGCGCGGCCGGCCAGGTGAACGTCAGGCCACCGGTGGTGACGGTACCGCCGGGGGCCACCCCGGCCCCGGCGAGCGCCTGCGCGGACAGGCTCGACCCTGACCCGTCGATGTCGCCGGTACCGGTGTTGGCGTCGTCGGTCGTACCGACGTTGTTGAGCGTCGCGGCGAACGACGGCGCCGGTACGTTGACCGTGGCCGTGGTGCGCAGCCCGAGCTTGGCCTGCGCGTCGTCGGTGAAGACGGCCTGCACGATGACGGTGGCGCTGGCGGTCGCCGTCGCGGGCACCGAGACGGTCAGCGGCCGGGCCGCCGACTGTCCGGGCGCGAGGTCGCCGAGGTCGATCGGCGCCGCCGGGCTGACCGGGTAGCCGTCGGGCGGGAAGGCGTACAGCCGCGCGCCGTGCAGGGTCGTGGTGCAGCCGTTGGTGAGCGTGGCGGTCACCGTGGCGGTGGAGCCGGGCTCGGTCAGCACGGTCCGGGGAGACATGGTCAGCGTCGCGCCGTCGCACGCCGTGGTGGGCGCGAGGATCACCGTGCCGGTCGCGACCGGCCGGCTCGCCCCGGCGGTGTTGAACGCGCTGACGGTGAACGTGTACGGCGTCAGCGGCTGGAGCCCGCCGACGGTGGTGAAGACGTTGCGGGCGTTGTCGGCCCACAGCGCGGTGTGGCCGGTGTGGGTCCTCGTCGGCAGGCCGCTACCGGTGATGGTGTACCCGAGGATCGGCGAGCTGCCCACCGCGGACGGCGGGTTCCAGTGCAGGCTGACCGCGTCCTCACCGACGTTGACGCTCACCCCGGATGGCGGCCCCGGCACCACGCCGGGGACCGCGGCCGGCGTGACCGCCGCCGTGGGCAGGGCGGCCGGTCCGGTGCCGACCGCGTTGGTCGCCGTCACCGTGAAGGTGTACGGGGTGCCGTTGGTGAGCCCCGGAACCACGGCGTAGCCGAGGCGCCGGAAGTCCTCGGCCGTGACGGAGACCTGCCGCCCGCCCGGCGACGCCGTGACCGTGTACCGGGTGACCGGCCGCCCGTGCTCGACGAACGTCGGGTTCCACGAGACGTATCCCGCGCCATCCGCGGCGAAGGCCCGGAGGTGGCTCGGCGCGTCCGGAACCGCGGGTCGGGCCACCGGCAGCGCGAGCAGCGGCCGCCACCCGGGCTCCAGCCCGGCGTTGTCGAGGATCTCCCGTGGCGCCTGGTCGAGGCGGTCGATGATGTGGTTGTTCTTCAGGGTCACGTTGCCCGAGGTGCTGTCCCGGTCGCCCTGCTGCCAGTAGTTGTTCTCGATGTCCGTTGGGTCGGAGCCGCTCGCGCCGGGCCGGTAGTCGGTGTGCCGGCTGCCCCAGTCGTTCTGGTTGCCGAGCTCAACGTTGCCCGTGATGGTGACGAACGTGGCGCCGTTGTCGGTGTAGAGCGTGTGCCCGTGGCCGAGGGAGCCGGTGATGACATTGCCGGTCAGGTGCTCGCCGTCCGCCAGGGAGGTACCGGTGATTCCCTGGGTGTAGATTCCGCCGCCGTCGGAGAGCATCTGCATCGGGTCGCGGATCAGGTTGTCCGCCACCAGGTTGTGGTTGGAGTAGTTCGGCGTGGCGGGCTGTCGTATCTTGTCCGGCCAGCCACCCCAGCCCAGCGAGATCGCGGTGTAGGCGGTGTGGTCGATCTGGTTGTGCGCGATGGTGGTGTGTTCGGTGTATCCGACGTCGATCGCGACGCCGCCGTGATACTCCACCGGCAGCGCGTAGAGGTGGTTGTCGAGGAGCTGGTTGCCGCTGGTGTGGTCGGCCACCGTCGGCGGCAACGGCAGGTCGACCCCGCCCAGCTCCAGGCCGTTGCCGGAGATGTCGGTGAAGACACAGCCCTTGACGGTACCGTCCTGGGATCCGTCGCCGAGGTCGAGACCGGCCGCGCCGAGATGGGTGAACACGTCGCCGAGGAACTCGATGCCCCGGTCGTGGGAGAAGCTGACGTTGGCCGGTGCCTTCGTCCAGTTGCCGTAGGGGCACGTGCCGCCTGCGAAGAACTGGCACAGCCCCAGGGTGGCGTACCCGTTCGGGCCGGTGATGGTGTAGTTGGCCTGGATCTCGGAGAAGCCCTCGGGGGTGCTCGGCCGGAGCCAGGTCGCGTAGGAGAACTGGATGGCCCGGAACGACACGTCATGGATCGGGCTGTCCGTGGTGCCGTGCCCGGATACCAGCGTCTCCAGCACCGGCGCCTCCACGTCCGCGTGGCGCAGGTCCTCGCCGGCGCGCGGGATGTAGTAGACGGTGTTCGCCGGCCCGTCGAGGTACCACTCGCCGGGCTGGTCAAGCAGTTCGTAGGCGTTCTCCACGGACATCGGGATCCGGTTGTTGCCCAGCACGGCCGGCCCGACGAGGTTCGCGGTACGCCCGGGGATGCCGGGGATGGTGACCCGCCGGGTCGAGTTGTCCCAGCACGGCTGGGCCATGGTGATAGTGGTGTCGGTGATGGCCGCGACCGGGCAGCGCGGCTCGGTCCAGTCACCGAGGCCGCCGGTGCGCAGGTTCCAGTATCCTTCCCCGCCGGTGTAGAGGAATTCGAGCTGGGTCGGGTTGCGCCAGCCGGCCATCGTCGGCGCCGAGGTGGTGTATCCGGTCGCGGTGGCGGTCAGGGTCACCGGGACGGCACCACCGGCGCGCTGCGCGCGGATGCCGTCGACGTAGAGCTGGCGGGTAGCGAGGCCGGGCGGCGCAGGCGCCGACCAGACCGGGCTGTCCAGACCGGTCCGGTGCCAGCCGGTGATGGGTACGCCGCCGGAAATCACCGGCCGGGCCAGCGGCAGGCCGGTCCAGATCACCCGGTGCCCGCCGGTACCGGAGTCGCGCGCGTCCAGCTCCAGCGATCGGGTGAGCCGGTACGTGCCCGGCAGCAGCAGCACCACGATGTCGGCCGTCATCCGCTGGTTCATCGCGCGGACCAGGTCCCGGGCGTGCTCGGGCGTGCGCACCGGCCGCCGGCCGGTACCGGGATTGGCGTCGTCCCCATGGGGGGAGACGAACAGCACCGTGGGCGGGGCGGCCGCGGCGGCCGGGCCGGCCACCAGGACCATGCCGGCGGTGGCGAGGACCGCAGTAGTCCCCGCGAGAAGCAGGCGACGCAGCGCGCGACCGGACATGATGTGCCCCCGGGATTGGCACGGCCGGGAGCCGGGCACCGCCCGGCTCCCGGAATCGATCCATTGACAGCGTTAGATGTGCGGTTTCCCACGCTATGAGGGTTGCGCACCGATGTCAATCAGGCGTTTTCAGTTGTTGCGCGGGAGGTGGTCCCGGCTGGCGACCACGGTCACGACCGCGGCCAGGGCGATCATCCCCCCGACGACGTAGAGGAGGAGGCGGGACGAGTCATCGCGCCGCCCGGCCGCGGCGGCGGCTCCGGTGGCGGCCGGCGTTGGCGTCGGCGTCGGTTGCGGCGGGAGCGCGAGGGTGTCGTACCGGACCAGGCCGGTGCGTTCGAGCACCGTGATGTGGTCGAGGACGACCTCCATGGTGCGCTGTGCGAAGTCCCGGATGGCGCTGTTGGCCGTGGCGGCCCGTACCGCCGCGACGAACCCGTAGACGATGCCGTGTGCGGCCCGCAGCCGGTCCACGAAGACCTGGTCGAACGCCTTCGCGCTGGGTGCCGCGGCCATCTCCCCCAGCCACGTCTTCTGGTCGCGGTTGGGTTCGGTGGGCAGGTCGACGCCCAGCTCGCGGCCGAGGGCGAGCACGGTCGCGTCGAGTTCGGCGTGTCCGGCGATCAGGTGCCGGCCGGCGTCCTTGACCCGCGGACTGCTGGCCGACTGCTGGGCCGACCGTCCCGACGGACCCTCCCACAGCCCGGCCAGCCGGACCCGAACCAGGAAGTCCTGGTCGGCGGCGGTCAGCGGCCCGTAGCGGCTCTGCGCGGTAGGCACCTTGGCCGCGCCGGGTAGCAGCGCCGGCTGCGGCAGCTGGCCGAAGTCGACCAGGCCGGTACGCTCCAGCGCCGCCATGTGGTCGAGGACGACCTCCGTCGCCCGCTGGGCGAACGCGCGGATGATGCTGTTGCGGGTACCGGCGCGGATCTGCGCGATCACCCCGTACACCGCGCCGTGCGCGGCGCGGGCGCGGTTGACGAAGACCCGGTCGAAGTCCTGCGAGGTGGGCTTGGCGGCCATCTCGGCCAGCCAGCCCCGCTGCGTGTCGGACGGCTGCGACGGCAGCGGGACGTGCAGTTGCTCGGCGATGGCGAGGACCTTGGCGTCGAGTTCGGTGTGCCCGGCGATCAGATGCTCGCCGGCATCCCTGACCGCCTGGCTCTGGCTGCGTGCCCGGGCCTGCCGGCCGGCCTCCCCCTCCCACAGACCCGCCTGCCGGACCCGGACCAGAAAGTCCCGGTCGGACGCGGTCAGCGGAGCATCGTTGGCGGGCGGGGTGCCATACAGCGGTGACGCCGGCGGTACCAGTGGTGGCTCCGACGGCGACCCACTGGGCGGGGCATGCATCGGCAGCACGAATCCGGCGTGGTGTGCCGCCAACGGCGCGTCCGTGGATCCCTCGGTGTTGGTCGCGCTGAGGTCGGCCGTCGACTGCCTGGACAGCGCGAGTTGCGCGGCCAGCGCCGACGCGAGCCCGGCCACCAGCAGTAGCGCCGACAGCACCAGCCGCAGCCGGCCCTCGCCCTGCCGGTGCCGACTGAACGGGTGCCGGCCGGACCGGTGCCGGCGGTGCGGGCGCTGACCGAAGGGCGTGCGCGTGGTCGCGGTCATCGTGGTGCTGTCCTCCATTCCCCGCCGGACGGGAATGTGCTCCTTCGGCTATCACGGGCCGAGGACGGCCCGCGGTTCAGGCTGAAGTTAAACACAGAGTGGGCCGTGCCTCGGTTGATGATGTAGTAGGTGACCACTTTCGCGTACCGCCGATACGCAGGTGGGACAACGAGTGCGACGCAGCGTGAGCGGCGAGGGGCAAGGTAACCGGACCCGCATGGGAAGCCGACGGTGAGTGAATCTGATCAACGCCGAAACGAGCGGGAACGAGCATCGGGTCCGATCTCCGGTTTCAGGCTGGCGGAAGAGTTTCCGCTCAGCCGGGCCGGCTGGCCGCGGTGTTCACAGGTGGGCGCGGACCTCGCGGAGCAGGTCGGCCGGGGACAGGTACATGGACGGGTACTCGCCATACCAGCGCTGTACCCCGCTGGCGTCGATGAGCACGAAGCTGTGCCCGGGCAGCCCGGCGTGCATGCCCTTGCCCAGGGTGCCGTAGGCGCGGGAGACGGTACCGTCGGCGTCGATGAGGAACGGGGTCTTGACGTGGTTGGCGGCCATGTCGGGGCGAATCTGCTCGGCGGTGTTCATCACGATCGGCAGCACGGTCACGCCGGCGGCGGTGAAGTCGGCGGCGCGCTGTTCGATGGCGGCCATCTGGTAGAGGCAGGACTGGCAGCCGGCGCCCTCGTTGAAGTACAGCACCACCGGGTGCCCGCGGTAGTCGGCCAGGTGCGACTGGTGCCCGCTGGTGTCGGTGAGCGTGAAGTCCGGTGCGGTACGGGTGGCGGTGCTGGTGGTGGTCCGGGCGGTCCACATCATCGCGGCGAGGACGACCACCGCGACGCCGGCCGCCACGCCCCACAGGATCCAGGTACGGCGGCGTTGCCGGCGGGCGGCGGCGGCCCGGGCGGCGGCCCGCCGGCCGCGGGTACCGCGCTTGCCGGGCTGGGCGGGTCCGGTCCTGCGAGTGGCGGTGTGCGTGGTCATGGCTGTCCCTTGTGGACGGTGGAGTGGTGCGGGCACGGGTCGGTCTCGGCGACCGGATCGGGGTCCGCGTCCGCGGCGGCCGCCGGCGGTCGACGAGCGTGGCGTAGACGAAGACACCGGCGACGGCGAGGACGGCCAGGCCGAGCACCGGTTCGGGGACGGGTGCGGTCCACGCCTCGACGCGGGCGAAGACGCGCGCCAGGCCGTTGCCGATGGCGGCCTGGAAGCCGGGACCGCGGGTCATCTTCCCGGCACCGGCGAGGTAGCTGACGAAGCCGCCCATCACGGCGAAGGCCACCGCCACCGCGATGTTCACGGTGTTGGTGTGCAGGGTCCGCCCGGCGAGCCGTAGCCGGACCGGGCGGGCGGTGGTCCACCGCCGCTCGCCCAGCCGCAGCCGGTCGTACGCCAGCGCCATGAGGAACAGCGGGAACGTCATGCCCAGCACGTAGGCCAGGCCCAGCACGGTACCGCCGACGGCCGAGCCGGACAGCGCCGACAGCGTCATCACCCCGGCCAGGACCGGCGCGCAGCAACTGGACGCGATGCCGGAGAACACGCCGAGGGCGAAGAACGCGGCGCTGTCCCCGCGCGCGGCGTCGGGGGTACGCAGGAAGGTGGGCAGCCGCCACATCCGTCCCGACAGGGCGTACGCGGCCAGCAGCAGCATGAGCGCCCCGCCGGCGTAGTAGAACGGGGCGTGGTACCTGGCCACCGTCCCGGCGACCAGGCTCATGCCCAGCGTGATCGGTACCAGCACCAGGGCCAGGCCCGCGGCGAACACGAAGGTCAGTGGCAGCAGCCGCCAGCGCCGGTTCTTCACCGCCGCCGCGAGGTAGGACGGCGCGAGGAAGACGATGCAGCAGGGCGCGAACAGGGCCACCGCCCCGGCGAAGAAGGCCGCCAGCACGCTGCCGGTGGCCAGCAGGTTCATCGGGTACCCACCGGCTGGCGCGCGTCGAGCAGCCGCCGCAGCTTGCCCCGGGGCAGCCGCCCGTGGCTGAAGAACTCCCCGTCGACCAGCACGAGCGGGAACATCGGCACCCGGTGCCGGGCGAGCAACGCCAGACCCGCCTGGGTCGTGGCCTCGACGTAGTCCACCCGCAGCGGGTGCTCCCGGCCCAGCTCCGCCAGGCCCGCCCGGGCGTCCGCGCAGAAGTGGCACGCGGCGGTGTGCACGATGGTGATCACGACGTCCTCAGCCACAGCGGTCTCCAACCTCGCGGTACCGGTTGCTGGCCCCACCATCTGCCGTGATCATGTCGGGTCCTGGGGCGTTTCCCTGAAGGTTCGATGAAGCCCGTCGGGGTCGAGGGGTCAGGATTGGGGGCATGGATGAGCGGGTTCTGGTGGTCGACGACGAGCGCAGCCTGGCCCGGCTGGTCGCCGGGTACCTGGGACGCGACGGGTACCAGGTGGAGTGCGCCTTCGACGGGCCGCAGGCGCTCGCCGCGGCCCGGGCCCGGCCGCCCGACGTCGTGGTGCTGGACCTGATGCTGCCGGGCCTGGACGGCATCGAGGTGTGCCGGCGGCTGCGCACCTTCAGCGATTGCTACGTCATCATGCTGACGGCCCGCACGGAGGAGGCGGACAAGCTCGTCGGGCTCGGCGTCGGTGCCGATGACTACGTCACGAAGCCGTTCAGCCCCCGGGAGCTGGTCGCCCGGGTCAAGGCGATGCTGCGCCGGCCCCGCGCGGAGACGCCGGCGGACGAGGCGCCACGCCGGTTCGGCCGGCTGGTCATCTCCCCGGCCGGCCGGGAGGCCACCATCGACGACGTGCCGGTCGAGCTGACCCGTACCGAGTTCGACCTCCTGGCCGCCCTGTCCGCGCGGCCGAAGCTCGCCTTCAGCCGTACCCAGCTCATCCATGCCGTCTGGGGCGAGGACTGGGTCGGCGACGAGCACCTGGTCGATGTCCACATCGGACACTTGCGGCGCAAGCTCGGCGACGACGCGGCGGCGCCGCGGTTCATCCGCACGGTGCGCAGCATCGGGTACCGGATGGGCGGGGGCTGATGGGCCGGATCTGGCGCAGCCTGGCCGTACGGCTGTTTACCGCGCAGGCGCTGGTGGTCCTCGCCGGCGCGGTCACCCTCGCCGTGGTCGCGACCGCCGTCGGGCCGTCGATCTTCCACGCCCACCTGGCCGAGTCCGCCCACGGCGTGGACCCGCAGACCAGCAGCCACGTCGAGCAGGCGTACCGGTCGGCCAACGCCATCTCGCTCAGCGTCGCGCTCCTGGCGGCCCTGGCCGCGGCGCTGACCGTCAGCGCCTACCTCGCCCGCCGCCTCGGCCGCACCGTCGCTGCTCTCGCCCACGCCGCCGCCCGCATCGCCGACGGTCAGTACGGGACGCACGTCCCCGCCCCAGGCCTGGGCACCGACTTCGACACGCTCACCGCCGCGTTCAACGCGATGGCCGCCCGCCTGCAGGCGGTCGAGGCAACCCGCCGCCAACTGCTCGCCGACCTCGGTCACGAGATGCGCACCCCGCTGTCCACCATCGAGGGGTACCTGGACGCGGCCGAAGACGGGATCAGCGTGCCCGACGAGGACACCACCACGGTCCTGCGTACCCAGACCGCGCGGCTGCGCCGGCTGGCCGAGGACCTCACCGCGGTCACCAACGCCGCCGAGCACCGGCTCCACCGCGGACCGGTCGCGCCGGCCGACGTCGTCCGCACGGCCCTGGCCGCCGCCCGTACCGCCTACGCCGCCAAAGGGGTCGACCTGCGCGAGCAGACCGACACGCAGCTGCCCGCCGTGCCCGCCGACGCGGGGCGGCTCGGCCAGGTCCTCGGCAACCTGCTCGACAACGCGCTGCGCCACACCCCGCCGGGTGGGCAGGTGGCCGTCCGCACCCGGGGCGCGCCCGGTCGGGTGGAGATCGCCGTATGCGACGCCGGTACCGGCATCGCCCCCGAGCACCTCCCCCACGTCTTCGAGCGCTTCTACCGCGCCGAGCCCGCGCGCGACCGGGACCACGGCGGCTCCGGCATCGGCCTGGCCATCGTCCACGCCATCGTCACCGCGCACGGCGGGCAGGTCACCGCAGAAAGCCCGGGACCCGGCCGCGGAGCCACGTTCACCATCACCCTGCCCGCGGCCTGACCGGCCGACCCGGCACCGGTCGCGTCTTCACCAGACCTTCAGGCTTTCCCCAGGGACTTCGACACCCGGCGGCGGCAGGGTCGAAGGTGACGGAGCCGGACCGCGTGTCCAGGAGGCGGCGATGCTCTCCGATGTCATCGATGCGCTCGCGATGAGTGGCTGGGTGCTGCTGGCCCTGGTGTGGATCGCGATCGTGGCGCTCACGCTGTGGGGCGTCACCTGGCTGCTTCCCGCCCCGCCCCGGCGTGCCGAAACGCCCCGGGTCGACGACCCGACCACGGCGGCGATGACGACGGGGCGCACCGCCCCCGGACCGCCCCCCAGGGACCAACGGCCCGATCGTTCGCCCTGACGAACCCCGCCGCAGCCTCCTGACAACGCCGGTCACGTGTACCGCAGACTGGTGGAGTTGGTCGAGTCCGGGAGGGCACCATGAGCGAGCAGCCATCCAGTGAGTACCCGGCGAGGGAGACCAGCGCGCCGGCCCCCGGCACATGGTCCGGCACGCCCCGGTGGGTGAAGGTGTTCGCCGTGATCGGCGTCGTCCTGGCGGTGCTGATCGTGGTGATGCTGTTGACCGGGCACGGTCCCGGCCGGCACATGCGCCATGGCCTGCGCCTGCCGGCGCCGGCCGCCGCCGTAGGCGTGCCGCGATGACGATGAGCCCGTGGACGCGCAAGCTGGGGCTCGTCGCGCACGTCGGCGCCTCGGTGGGCTGGCTGGGCTCGATCGCCGCCTCCCTCGCCCTCGCCGTGCTCGGCCTGGCCGCCGCCGACCCGGCGACGGTACGGGCGGTGTACCTGGTGTTGGAGCCGGTCGGCTGGTCCACCCTTGTCCCACTCAGCCTCGCCAGCCTGGTCACCGGGCTGATCCAGGCACTGGGGTCGAGCTGGGGCCTGGTGCGGCACTACTGGGTCTTGACCAAGCTGGCGATGAACCTGTTCGCCACCGCCGTGCTGCTGATGTACATGCAGACCCTCGGCTACCTCGCCGACCTCGCCCGCGCCGACGAGACGAGCGGGTTGCGCACGCCGTCGCCCGTCGCGCACGCCGCCGCCGCCATCGGGCTGCTGCTCGTCGCGCTCGTGCTGTCGGTGTACAAGCCGCGCGGGCTCACCCCGTGGGGACAGCGACGACGCACGGCGCGTACGACGTTGAGGACCCTCGGGTAGCTCCTGCTACCGCACATCGGTCACGAATCATCTCCGGCCCCGCGGGGTACTGACCCGACATGTCCGACGCCACCTCGCGGGTACCGGTACCGGACAACGACCTGCTGGACGGCCGGTACCGGCTGATCGAACGGCTGGGTCACGGTGGCATGGCCACCGTCTGGCGCGGCTACGACGAGCGGCTGTCCCGCACCGTGGCGGTCAAGGTCCTGGACGGTCCCCTGCTGCACGACGCGGCGGCCCGGACCCAGATCCTCCTTGAAGCGCGGGCGCTGGCGCGGCTGACCCATCCGCACATCGCCCACGTCTACGACTCCGGTAGCACCGGTGACGGTGTCCCGTACCTGGTCATGGAGCTGGTTGACGGCCCGTCGCTGGCCAGCGTGCTGGCAACGCGGCAGGTGCTGGCCTGGCGCACCGCCGTCAGCGTATGTGCCCAGGTCGCCGACGCCCTCGCCGCGGCACATGCCCGCGGATTCGTGCATCGCGACGTCAGCGCGGCCAACGTCCTGCTCGCCCCGGCCGGCGTGAAGCTCATCGACTTCGGTATCTGCGCCATCGAAGGGCAGCCGCAGACCGACGCCGACGGCCAGCTCCTCGGTACCCCCGCGTATGTCGCACCGGAACGTCTGCACGCGCGACCGGTCGCCCCACCGGCCGATGTCTACTCCGTCGGGATGCTGCTGTACCGGGCCTTGTCCGGCCGGCTGCCCTGGGATGCCGCCACACCCACGGAGCTGCTGATCGCTGCACAGCGCACCGACCCGCGTCCGCTGCCGCCGGTCGACGGGCTACCCGCCACGATCGCCGAGACCTGCCTGCGCTGTCTGGCCCGCGATCCGGAGGACCGCCCCCCCGCGATCGAGCTCGCCGATCAGCTCAATACCGCCGTGGGCACCGCCGCACCCGTGGACCCCTCCCCCGGTGACGGCGGGAATGGCTGGGACGCGATGACGCACGTCCTGCCGTGGACGGCGACCATCGACGGTGCCCGTACGCGTGGCCGGCCGCGACGACCGGGAGCGGTCACGGTCCTCGCCGTGGCGGTGGGCGTCATCGTCACCGGCGCGACGGCATGGCTGGCAACTGCCTGGGGACCGGCGGACGACCCGGCCACCGTACCGGCCCTCGCCGCACCGCCGCCCGTGGCCGCGTCGGGATCAGCGCCCTGCACCGCTACCTACCGGATCACCGGCGACACCGGCAGCCGCTTCACCGCGACCATCAGGGTCCGCAACACCGGCGGGGCGCACCCCTCTGGTTGGCGGCTGGCGCTGGACCTGCCCGGCGGCCAGCGCATCGACACGGCCCAGGCCGTTGAATGGAGCCAGGACGGTCCTACCGTCACCTCCGCGCCGCAGCCCGCCGCCCTGGCGCCGGGCGCCGCGGCCGAGTTGGCCCTGTCCGGCGGCTACTCCGGCGCCAACCCGCTGCCCACCGTGTTCCGGCTGGACGGACAGCTCTGCGCGGCGACGGTACTCGGCCCGCCCGGCACCACCCCGGCCACCGGCGATTCCCCGAACGCCCCGGCGACCGGCGGCAACCAGGACCAGCGCGGCGGCAAGGGCGGCGGCAAGGGCAAACACCGCGGCAGCGGGTAGCCGCTCAGCCGGTTCCCCGGAGCGGCGCCGTCCGGTCGAGGAACCCGTCGGCCGCCGCCGCGACCTGCGCGCCGGCGGTGGTGACCGCATTGTGCGCGGCGGCCGGAATCTCGACCGTCGCGGCGTCGGGCAGCAACCGGGCGGCGGCCGCGAGCCAGCGCGCCGGGGCGAGCGGATCCCGGGCCCCGCGTACCAGCAGCGTCGACGCGGTGACCCGCGGCAGCTTGGTCTCGATCCGGTCGCGCACCGAGTCCCGCAGCGTGGCGGCGATCCGCCGCGGGCCGGCGTCGCGGACGTCGCGGCCGAGGATCAGCGCCTGGCGCGGGTCCTCCCGCAACAGGTCGCGCAGCCACCGGCCGACCTGCCCGGGCACGCTGGCCGCGGCCGGGTCCACGGTCGGGCCGACCAGTACCAGAGCCGCGACCAGGTCGGGACGGCACACCGCGAGTTCGACGGCGACCTGGCAGCCGTAGGAGTTGGCGAGCAGGCAGACGGGTCCGGCGCCGCGCGCGTCCAGCCAGTCGGCGAGCACCCGGGCATGGTCGGGGACGCGCAGCACGCGCACCGGCTTGTCCGACAGCCCGAACCCGGCAAGGTCGGGGATGGCGACCGGCCGGCGTAGCCGGGCAGCCGTCGGCGTCAGGTACCGGTGCGACACCGCGAGCCCGTGGACCAGCACGTACCCGGGCCCAGCGTCCGGTCCGGTCCGCTCGCGGACGTGCAGCCGCACCCCGCCTACCCGGGCCCACCCGCTGGTGAACCCGCCGTACGGGTGCGGCGCGGCGCGGCTCAGCCGCAGGTCCCGCCACCTCATCCACCCGGCTTACCCCCGCCACGCCCGCTTATCCGGCGATGCGCGGCGGCGCCCGCAACGAGCCGTATCGTGGCCGGGCGACAACTGATGGTCGACGGGCTTGTCCGGCGTAGTGCGGTTACCGGCGCAACGTATCGGCCCCGGCTCGCTCACTCGTGCGCGTGGGGCATAGGTGGGGGCATGGAAGTCGGAAAGGACGGCGGGGGCGGCCTGCGGATCGGACCGTGGCTTCCCGATCCGGTCGAAGCGGCGCGGTCGGGCGGACCTGCCACCCGCGTTTCCGAACCGGTGACCCGGGACATCGATGCCGACCCGGTCGGGCGCCAGGCACCGCCGCCGGTCGGCGCCGATGACGCGGGCGACCCGCCCGAGCCACGGCGGCACACCACCGCGACCGCCCGGCGCCGGTGGCTGGTGGTGGCCCTGGTGGTGACCGCGCTGGGCGCCGCGGTCGCGGTACCCCTGCTCCGGTCTTCCTCCCCACCGCGGCCGGGCAGTCCGGCGATGCCGGCGACCAGCGGCCCGGCCGGGGTAGCGGCCGAAGACCCGTCCATCGACGCCGGCGCCGACCCGTCCCCCGCACCCGCCACCCCGCCGCCGAGCAGCGCACCACCGCGCGCCGCGCCCAGCAAGGCGGCCAGGGTACCGGCGCCCCGGCCCGCGCCGGTGACGTACGAGGCCGAGGCGGCCGGGAACTACCTGGACGGAACGGCCCACGTGGCGGACTACCCAGGCGCCTCGGGTGGCCGGATCGTGCGCAACATCGGGAACTGGCGGGGTGTGCGGAAGGTCGGTTCGCTGCGGTTCGCCGGGGTGACCGCGCCGGCGACCGGGACGTACGTGCTCACCTTCTTCTCCGTGCACCTCGACGGCGAGCCCACGAGGACCGCGGTGATCACCGTCTCCGGCAGCCCTTCGGTCACGGTCTCGGTCAGCGGCAGCGCGACCTGCTGCGCGGCGACCCGGCTGCGGATCACTCTTCAGCGGGGCGCGAACACCATCACGTTCACCAACCCGACCGGTCACGCGCCGTCCATCGACAAGATCGTGATCAGTGCGGCCTAACGGGTGGTCACCGGCGCCCCCGTTGGCGATGACCACCCGGCGCGGCGGTTCCCGGGTTTGGACGGTGGCCCGTCGGGGCACGTTTCGGCACCAGGAGGAGACATGCCGGCGATCGACCGTTCGATGCAGAGCGTCATCCTCTACCGCCTCACCTACCTTGCGGCGGCGTTGTCGCTGGCGCACCACATCGACCACGCGATCCGGCACAACGCGATCGGCTGGCCGCTCGACCGCGACGTCAACGCGTTCACGATGAGCCTGGCCATCTACCCCATCATCATCACCGGCCTGCTGCTGTACCGGGCCGGCCGGGTAGGGCCCGGCTTCTGGGCACTGGTGTCCGGCGGCGGTGCGGCCTTCGTCGGCGCCGTGCACTTCGGCCCCGCCGCGGCGGAGCCGCCGGCGAAGATTCTCGAGGGGTACGACTCGCCGGTCCTCGGCTGGCTGGCCTTCACCCTCCTGGTGACCTTCGTGACGGTGCTGGCCATCACATCGGTGTACGAGACCCGGGTCTGGTGGCAGCAGCGGCGGTCACGGCGAGTCGCCCGGCCCGCGACGGATGCGCGGGCGGCGCGATGACCGCGACGACCCCGGCCGTCGGTCGCCCGCCCTCCGCCGCCGTCGGCGCGTCGGAAGGCGGCGCGGTCCTGCCGGTCCTCACCCGGTTCGCGATGTGGGTGGCCATCCAGTTGCTCGCGGCCGGCGTCCTGGTGCTGAGCGGTACGAGCGCCAGCCGTCCGGCGCTCAACGCCGTCGCGGCGTGGTGGATGGTCTACGCCGTGCTGGTCGACCTCGCCACCCTCGGCGTCGTCGTCTGGTGGACCCGCCGCGCCGGCGTGCCGTACCGCGGCCTGCTCGGGCCACCGGCGGCGGCCTGGCAGGTCGCGCTCGGCGCGCTCGCGGTACTCGCGGTCACCGTCCCCGCCGTGGTCTTCGGCACCGAAGTCAACAAGGCGTTCTACGGCGAGGCCACCCTGCCCATGTTCGCTGTGGTGCACGTGCCGGCGTGGGCGGGCGCCTTCACCGTCCTCGTCGCGCCGGTGCTCACCGAACTGGCCGAGCCGGTCGCCTACCTGGGCGTGCTGTTGCCGTGGCTGGAACGGCGCACCGGCCGGTCCTGGCTCGCCGCCTCGATCGTCGTCGCCGTCTGGGCCACCGAGCACGCCTTCTTCCCGCTCCTGGTCAGAGACGGCAGCCTCGATCTCGTCTTCGCCGGATACCGCGTGGTCTCGGTGCTGCCGTTCCTGGCCACCTGGACCGCGCTCTACTTCGCGCTGGGCCGGCGCCTGCTGCCGGTCATGGTCGGCCGGTGGGTCTTCAACGCCGGCTCGGCGCTCGCCGTCGCCCTGGGCCTGATGAGCTGAGCCCTACGGCCGCAAGTAGTCGGCCATGAGGCGCCCGACCCACTCCGGCTGCCGGACGTCGGTCGGCGGGAATTCCACCATCGCCGCAGTTGTCAGTCATCCCGACGTCGGTGCGGTCGCTGCGGACCGTGCCGATCGCCTCCGCGACGAACCTCATGCCGCAGCCTAGTCCGTGGCCCCACCCGGGGGCGGGGCCACGGACCGGTCAGGCGTGGCCGAGCAGGAACTCGCGGACGGCCGCGTCTCCCACCGGGTTACGACCCTGGATGGAATGACCCATCCCCGGTACCACGACCAGCCGCGCCCTCGACGCGTGCGCGGCCTGCCGCCGGGCCCATTCCAGCGGGGTGGACAGGTCGCGGTCACCGGCCAGCAGGAGCACCGGCATGGTCAGCCGGTCCAGCCGCGGCGCCGGGTTGGGCCGCGACGGCGGCCAGTACCGGCAGGTGGCCACGAGTCCCTGGTCCACCGCGGTGCGCGGCTCGTACGGCCACACCGCCTGGGGGTCCACCTTGGACAGTGCACGCTGGACGTCCCGGTCGCGCCCGGCCAGCGGCGCGGACGCGTCGCCCCACGGCGCGTCGTCGAGGTCCGCGCAGAGCGTCGCGGCGTGCAGTCCGGAGCTGAACTGGTCCGGCGGCGTCCCTTCGCCGGTACCCACCGTCTGGATGGCGAAGTTGAGCGGGCCGGGGTTGCCGGTGGCCGAGGCGTGCAGCATCTCCAGCACGGGGAAGAACTGGTCGCCGGTCAGGCGCGGGTCGAAGATGCTCGCGATGATGAGCAGGTTCAGCACGCCGACGCCGTTGCCGTCCCGGCGTACCACGGTGGCGAGGTCCGCCGCCGGGTCGAAGGCGCAGTGCTGCTCGGCGCACGCCTGGCGCAGCACCCAGCCGGTGCGGTGCAGGCTCTCCTCGTACAGGGCGGGGGCCCCGGTCTGCGGTACGACGGAGTCGAGCACCAACCGGCGCACGTGGCCCGGATGGGTCAGCGCGTACCGCTCGGCGACGAACGTCCCGTACGAGATGCCGTCCATCGTCCAGCGCGACACGCCCAGGGCCCGGCGCAGGTCGTCCAGGTCGGCCACGGTGTCCGCCGTGGTGTAGAAGTTCCGGGTGTTCCCGAGCAGGGTCGCGCACTCGGTGACGGCGGCGGCCGACGGTGCCAGGACGTCCGAGGAGCCCACCGCGGACTGCAGGCGCGGACAGTTGATCGCGCCGGCACCGGTACCGCGTTGGTCGATCAGTACCAGTCGATAGTCGGTGAGCAGGGGGGCCAGGCGCGTGACGATCCGGGCGGCCAGGCCGGGCCCCGGTTGGCCGGGACCCCCGGTGAGCAGCAGCAGCACGCCACGCGGAGCCGCTGCGTTGTCGGCCACGGCGACACGCAGGCGCAGCCGGCCGGGTGTCGCGCCGCGGTGGTCCAGCGGCACGCTGAGGTACGCGCAGGTGAAGTTCGCGACCTCGGGGCAGGGAGCGGGGTCGACGAGGGTCCGACGGTGCGCCGGGTGGGACCCGGTCGATCCCGCGGACGCGGGGGCGGCGGCGCCGAGCACGGCGGCCAGACCGATCGCCAGCACCCCGGCGGCACGCCGAAGAGATAGACGAGATTCCATCGCCTCATTGTCGGCGGATCCGGGCCGGCGGCGTTGGACATTCGTGCTCAATTGGGCACGGTGACGAGCCGGCGCACCTCCGAGGGCGAGCGGCCGAGCTGGCGGCGTACCACCCGGGTCAGGTGCGCCTGGTCGGCGAAGCCGTACTCGGCGGCCAGCGCCCGCAGGCTGTCCGCACCGTCCTGCAGGTCCGACAACACCGCCCGGACCCGCAGCCGGTTGCGGTAGGTGCTCAGCGACTCCCCCGTGACCAGGCGGAAGACCCGGCTCAGGTGGTGTGGCGAACAGCCGACCGCCGTGGCCAGCGGGTCGAGGCCGACCGCGAGCCGGCCGGCGAGCAGTGCCTGCCGGGCCTGGTCGACGAGGCGGCGGTGGGCGAGCAGTGTGGCCGCCCGGCGCCGCTGCGCGGGCGCGCCGCGCAGCCGGCTCAACTCGTCGAGCAGGCTGAGCAGGCCATCGACCGCGGTGAACGAGTCGAGCCCGGCCCGGCTCGCCGCGACCAGGGCCCGGTGCTGGAGGTCAAGCCGATCGTCGAGGCGCAGCTCGCCCGCTGGCAGGGGGCTACCCTCCTCGTCGAGCCGCGCCACGAAGTCCCCGGTCAGCTCGACGACGGTACCGGTGTCCCCGCCGCCCAGGGGATGGGCCATGCGGATCTCGTCGCCCGGCCGGGTCACCAGCACGTTGGTCGCGTCGACGAACGTGGAGACACCGTTGAGCCGCCGCAGGTAGCCGCCCGAACGGGCGATGAACACGCGGTGCGTGGTCTCCACGACCGGCTCGGTCCAGCCCGCCCGATCCTCCAGGCAGCGGATCTCGACCGCCTCCAGGCCGGCCGCGCAGGCCAGCCCCCGGCCGGTACCCTTGCCCCGCCAGCGCCGCCCCATCACCCGCCCTCTCAGCTCCGTTCGAGGATAAGCGGGCCCCGGGGTCAGCCGGGATCGGCGTGGCCTTGCCGGACGGACACCGCTCGCCGGACGGAACCGACCGCGCCCCGCACCGGGGCCGGCACGGCGGCGAGGGCGGCACCCACGGCCGCCGCGACCGCGGCCAGCGAAAGGAACGTGCGCAGCGTGTGGAAGTTCGCCCAGCGCGCCCGGAGGTCCTGCCAGTCCGGCGGCAGCGTGGTAACCGTCCACGTCTTGATCTTGTTGTCGATGGGCACCTCGACGGCCAGCGTCACCACGAGGACGGCGACCATCAGCAGCAGGCCGGCGAGCGCCAGCCAGCCGGCGGTCGTGGCCCGGCGGCGGAACAGCACGATGACCACGACCAGGCCGACGACCACCGCGGAGATCATGAGCACCGCCATGACGGTCGCCAGGTTGTCGATCATGTGCTGGCCGTCGGCCAGGAAGGTGGTGGCGTCGTACCGGGTCATCGTCCGACCCAGGGACAGCCAGGTCCCCCACATCACCCCGGCCACGAGCACGTACAGCATGATGCCCAGAAACTGGGCTGCCTTGGCCAACACGGCCGCACCTCACCCTCCTCGTTTCGGCGCCAAACGGAGGATTGTCTTCCGCTTGGCTACCCATCGACAGTGTGACTAAACCCGAACCGCGGCGCCATTCACCGGGCCATCGCCCGCACCCGCGCCACGTGTTCCTGCTGGAGACGCCGGCTGCGGCGGACGAAGTCGAGCAGCAGCCGCAACTCGGCCTCGGTGTAGCGGGCCACGTCCCGGGCGCCCGCCTCGGCCAGCGGGCCGTACACCTCGCCCCCCTTCCGCAGCGCCTCCGACGTCGGCTGCACGGTGATCTTGCGGCGGTCCTTGGGGTCGGCCGACCGGGTGAGGTAGCCCAGCTTCGCCAGCCGGTCCAGCATCGCGGTGACGCTGCCGGTGGTCAGCCCGAGCCGGGTGCCGAGCTGTCCAGGCGTGGCCGATCCGGCCTGCATGAGCACGTCGAGGCAGCGCAGGTCGGTGCGGTTGATGCCGAGGTACGCCGCGACGGCCTCGTCCAGCGCGTCCACGTCGGCCTGCAGGGCACGCACCTCCTCGCCGAGTTCCGTCCGGAGGGTGTCACGAATTCCTCTTGACATTCAATCTACTCGACTCTCAAGATAGTTGGCGTTCGAGCTAATTGTAGGAGGAGCCCAGCCGTGAGTCGATTCCTGATCAGCACGATGCCCGCCGCCGGACACGTCCACCCGGCGGTACCGATCGCCACCGCGCTCGTTGGCCGGGGGCACCAGGTCCTCTGGCACACCGGGCAGG
>WNGB01001940.1_pt1 | contig 33754 bp, 26 predicted proteins | sample 5400681 | NCBI WGS metagenome assembly WNGB01 (sample SAMN13153367, study PRJNA577476) | soil metagenome | isolation source: 115 cm soil or saprolite under grassland replicate 2 | place: USA:California | collected 2016-06-15
TGGGGAAGTTGCCGAAGAGCGTCTGCTGCTTGATCATCGACTGGAACGCGACCAGCACGATGCTGCCGGCGAGCACCGCGCCCAGCAGCAGCAGGCGTCGTCCCTCCTGCGGCCAGAGCTGCGCGGGCTCAACCTTCGAAAGCCAGTCGACGATGCCGCCCAGCATGCCGAAGAGCAGCGCCTCGAACGCGCCGATCACCGCGGTGAGCAGCGTGGTCGCGAGCAGAAACCCGCGCACGCCCTTCGAGCACGCCCACAGGAATGCGAAAAAGTTGCGCGGTGGCGTGGTCGGCGTCGCGTCGGGGAAAGGATCGACCAGGCGCTCGAAAAAGCGGAACACGGTGGGTGTCGTCTTAAGTAGGGTCAGCGGCTTAAGCGGCTTAAGTAGGGTCAGAGACGACTTTTCTTGGAACGTTCCGAGTTACTCGGGACCTGCTACGAAAGTCGTCTCTGACCCTACTTTGGCTCGTCGAGAGCTTCTCCTCCAGCCACACCTTGATCAGCGACTGGTAGGGGACATCGCGCGCGTTTGCTGCGGCCTTGATCCGTTCGAGCGTGTGCACCGGTAGGCGCAGCGAAATGCTCTGCGTGAGGGCTTCAAGTTGGGCAACCGGACGCGCTTTGCTTTCGACCAGTCGATAATTTCCGCACTGTCGTGCGCTTCCCAGAACTTGCATTCCTGAGCTTCGGATTTGAATCGTGGGACTTTAGTCTTCGCGTTCATAGATCTGTCTTTCCTTGCGGTGCATGTCACGCGCTGAGATCACCCGGATACGCGTTCCGTGGTTTCGGAGCGTGAAAGTTACATCGTTTCAGACGACGCTCAGGATCGCCCGCTGCCGGCGGCTTGGCTTTGCCTTGACGACGATCTGAACGTCTCGCCCGAGAATATTCAGAAAACGCATGAGCCGTTCTAGAGAAAATCCTGCCAGCTGGCCACGAACCAAGGCCGATACTTTCGGTTGATCGACGCCTAGCAAAACCGCAGCGTCGCTTTGGCTCAGGCGGCGCTTGGCAAGAATCTCGCTGATCTTCAGGGCAAGCTCGGCCTTCGCCAGTCGATCTTCGGCGTTCGGTAAGCCCAGATCTGCGAAGACGTTGCCGCTGCTTTTCTCAAATCCTATCGCTCGCCTGCTCATTTGCTATCTCCGATCTCCTGCTCGTAATGAATGTACGCCTCTTTCAAGCGCTGCTTGATCAGGGCTATTTCCGCCTTTGGTGTTGCGATGCCTCTCGCCGACTTCTTCTGGAAGGCATGCAGGGCGTAGACGACGTCCCCGAGCTTTACCGTATACACGGCGCGGTATGTGCTTCCTTCGTGATCGTCAGCAATTTCCAGGACCCCGGCGCCGGCAAAACCCTTCAACGGCTTTGCCGCAGGATGCTTGCTTCCCATCTGGGCAAGATGCAGCGCGTCCTGCACATCCTCGGGGAACGTCTTCAGATTCTTTTTGGTCCTGCCAATCCAGATCAGCGGCTTTGGATGTCGCCTCGCCGTCATGAGCAATTATGCCATTTCTGGCATATCTGCGCAAGCATGCTTACGTCGCCGACCGTTGCCCCCGCGAAAGCGGGAATCCAGAGTCGTGTGGTGGAAGACATGAACCCCCGCGTGTGCGGGGACGACGCCACGATCGTCTCCGCGGGCCCCGTTGTTCGTCGCCCCGGCCCTTCAGCACCAGTCTCAAATTGTCGTTGTCGTCAACAAGTTTCCGCCTCGAGCAAACCTTCAGAGGGTTGAAACTCTTTCTCGCTCAGCGTAGTCTGAAAGCGTGTGTAGGTAATTTGTGGATCGGTGCTCGTGAACACGACATCGGGGGTGCGTATCTGGTTTCGCGCGCATAGTGCCACGCAACCGGATGCTCTTTCGAGTTCGCGGCCGCGAGATATCGCCGATGTTGTCGTATTTCACGACGGGGGAGGTACTCTATAGATGACACACACTACAGGTAGACCCCGACGCCGGTGACCAAACACCGGCACACGTTGCGGTGACGCAACGAAATGAAGCCATAGCGATGTGGCGATCCTGCGAAGCCCCGCGATTACCGCGGGGCTTTGCGTTGGGGCGGGCGCTGGCGCAGTAACTACATTCCCTCGGGCGACCTGCATATTCCACCGGCGCCGAGGTTGCCTAAGGATTGCCCAGGTAGTCGCGCTTGCCGATCTCGATGCCGTTGTGGCGCAGGATGTTGTAGGTGGTGGTCACATGAAAATAGAAATTCGGCACTGCATGGCCGAGCAGGAATTGCATGCCTTTGTAGCGGGTTTCCTTGTCGCCGCGCTTGATCACGATTTCCTTGTCTTCGGTGCCGTCGATCTGCCCCGGCGTCACGGTCTGGATGAAGGCGATGGTCTTGGCGATGCGCGCCTTCAGGTCGGCCAGAGTTTTCTCGTTGTCCTCGTACACCGGGATCTCCACCCCGGCCAGGCGCGCCACCACGCCTTTGGCTGTATCGCAGGCGATCTGCACTTGCGAGGTCATGGGCAGCATGTCAGGGAACAGGCGATAGGTAGTCAGTGTGGCAGGGTCGAGCTTCTTGTCGTCGACATGGATCTGCGCCTTGTCGAGGATGTTTGACAGGTTGCCGAGGATGTTGACGAAGCGCGGGACGCTCGCCTGATACATGGAAATGCTCATGTGAATCCTTGAAGTGGAATAGGAGGGACAACAACAAACGCGTATTGTAGCCGCAGCCGGAATGACGCCTCCCCCTGCGGGAATGACGACCTAATATCCCAACGGCTTCACCCCGGTCCACCACCCGTGCAACCAGAACGCGAACACCGTCCAAGCCACTACGCCGACCACGACCGCAATCGCATCCTTCCCAACCGTACCTGCGGGATAGACTGTGCCCGCAACCCGATCCCGCTTTCGCGACGCCGCGAAATCCGCGATCGCCCACACGAGAAAGCTGCCGAACAGCACGACATCGGCAAGCGTCCCATTCGAAATCAGGTGCGCGAACGCCCAGACCTTCACACCCAATACCATCGGGTGGTGCACCCAGCTCTTGATCCGCGTGCCCGGCACATACGCGGCGACCACCAGCACGAACGCGATCAAGGTAAGCACCGCGGCGACATAGTGCGTCCAGAACGGTGGACTCCACAGCACCACAGTAACGGCGCGCGCCCGGCCGAAGCCCCATATGAGCAACACGAAGGCCACGATCGACGCGAGCGAGTAGAGACCCTTCCACGGCCTTTCACCGAGGCGCGCGATCTGCGCGCTGCGCCACGGATCGGCAACGATGCGTAGCGAATGCACGCCGAGGAAGAGGATCAGGCCGAGGATCAATAAGGTCATTGCTGGCTCCTACAAACGGATGGCTCTCCGCGGATGAAGGTAGGCAGTTTCATGGAGCACGCGCTGGCATTGGCCGGCGGCAGGAAAATGTCGGCAACATATCACGAGGCTTGATCCGGCCACTCGACCACGTGGTCGGAAGGATCGAGCGGCGCTAACGGCGCAGGCGGACTCGCGTTGCTGCCCAGATAAAGGAAGCCCACGATGGCATCGGTCGGTGCGAGACCGAAGGCCGACTTTATTTCGGGGTCGTACGCTGCGTCACCCGTCTTCCACGCACAGCCGTACCCGAGTGCGAATGCGGCAACCATGACATTTTGTGCGGCGGCTCCCGCAGACAGGACCTGTTCGATCGCCGGAATATTGGAGTGCTCGTCGACCTTCGCCGCGACGACGAGGATCATCGGGGCCCGGAGCGGCTTGCCCTTCTCTTTTTCGATCTGCGCGGGCGTCGCGTCGGCATGACGCCGTTCGTAGGCCTTCGCCATTAGCTCGCCGAGCCGCTGCCGGGCCGCTCCCCTCACCACTGCGAATCGCCAGGGCCGCAGTCGCCCGTGATCGGGTGCGCGTATCGCGGCGGACAGTATCGAGTGCAGCTCAAGCTCGTCGGGAGCAGGATCGATCAGCGCGCCGCCCGATACGCGCATCGTGAGGGCTGCTATCGCTTCCATGAGACAACTCCTCGTGCCGCTTCGACTCCCCGGGCATCGCTTCGCTCAGCCCGAGCTACTTGCTTCGACTCCCCGGGCATCGCTTCGCTCAGCCCGGGCTACTTGCTTCGACTCCCCGGGCATCGCTTCACTCAGCCCGGGCTACTTGCTTCGAGTCCCCGGGCATCGCTTCGCTCAGCCCGGGCTACTTGCTTCGAGTCCCCGGGCATCGCTTCGCTCAGCCCGGGCTACTTGCTTCGACTCCCCCGGCTACTCGAACATCTTCCGCGGCACCCACTTGTCCGCCGAAGCCGCGGGCCGCTCGCTGAAGAGCTGCTCGGCGATCCAATAGCCCAGGCCCCGATAGCTCTCCCACTGCGCCTCGTCGTAGAACTGGTCGGTGGTCGACTGCTGCGGGAAGTCGCTGCTCGCCTGCTTGTAGTTGAGAATGTCGAGCGGCTCCATGCCCGCGACGCGCGGCTTCAGCACGAGCATCAGGCCCTCCGGGGCCTCCTGGTAGCGGACGCGCGCGAGCGTGGCGTACACCGGTTCGCGCTGATCGGGCCTGAACTCCTCGGGCGTGCCGAAGTACTTGCGCACCGACGCATCGACGAAGGCCGATAGCTCGACCGACGTCAGGAACTCGATCTCCGCATCGAGATCGATCCGCGCCTTGCGCACCAGGTTCGCGATGTCGTCGAAGGCGTACTCGGCATCGCGGCCGTTGTCGAGCAAGATGATCCGGGGCACGCGGCGGCGGATCAGCTCGTAGACGGCCGTGTTCTCGAAGTGGCCGCCGTCGGACAGATACCAATGCGATCGGCGCGTGCCGTAATAGCGGGCCAGCATCTCGTTGAGCAGGAACCTCTGCGTGCGGAATCCGCCGGAGAGCCTTTCGAACCAGGGCGAATCGGCCGGTTCGGGGCGCGTCGGATGCGGTGGCTTGACCTCCGCATTCCACCAGTAGCCGAGCCGCACGTTGGTGAGCGCGAGCAGCAGCGACAGGCCGAGCGTGGTTCCCTTGCCGTGTCCGGTGGTGAACGCCGCGCCGGAGATCGCGCACCAGTTGCCGATCGAGAGCGGCTCGACGACGAGCTGCGTGCCATTCACGTAGCGGGGCAGCGCGGACATATCGGGCTCGCCGACCACCGTCGCCGGGCATTGCTGCAGGTTGTAGTCCATCTCCTTCAGATCCCACGCCACGAAGCTGCGGTTGCCGATCGAAAATCCCATCGGGCCGATGGCGATGTTCATTCCCTTCCGGTCGCGCTGGACGAGTTGCGAGCCGCTCGCCACCGTCTGGTTCATCGTCACGTTGATGAAGTGCAGGGGCGCGAGCGAGCTCTCGTTGTAATAGGTGTCGACGGTGATGTCGTCCTCGCGCGCCGGGTTGCGGACGTCGCGCTCGACTTCCGGATCCTCCGCGAACAGCGAAGCGCGCAGATACGAGCGCATCAGGTGCCCGGCGTAGTAGCGCTGCAGCGACGACAGGTTGATGAAGCCGACGCGCAGCCCCGTGAAGATCGAGATCACGAGCAATGGACCGAAGAGCCAGCCCCACTCTGCCGGCTCCAACGGTCCGGCGCCTCTAACGCATTCCACCTCGCGAAGCGGCGTGGCGACGACGATCCGCCGCGCGCTGTCGAGCGCCACGTCTTGTTGCGGGTTGTCTTCGCCGGGCATGAGCATCACGCAACCGGGGTCGCCCACGGGCCGGTCGCCTTCCCACATGAGCCCTTGCGTGAGCGCCGACCACAGGCTCGCCACGGCGACGAACAGTGCCACCCCGGCGATGAAGGCGAGCGACGACATGGGAATCCGCACCCAGGACTTCGTCGCGGGATCGCCCGAGCCGGTGACCAGCGGCAGCAGCTTCTTCAACAGTGGAATCAGCAGCGCAATGGTGCCGCCGCCGGCGAGCCACTTGCCCTCGGCGCCGACGGTCCACAGCGCGTACACGGTCTGACCGATGGTGTCGACGAGTGCGTACGCCGCAAGCGCGAGAGTGACCAGCAGCGGTCCCATCACGGTGTGCGAGAGCATCGTTTGCGTGATCGTCGTCGCGGTCGGCTCGGCCGCGCGCTCGGCCGGGCGCGCTTGAACAGGCTGCGCGGCGCCCTCGCTGACCATTTGGAGGGCCCTGCGTTTGGTGACCCAGTAAATGATGACCGAGAGCGCGGCGACGAACCCGATGTAAGCCGCGGCCAGGCGCGCGAGTCCCCAATCAAACGGTGAGCTCCGGCTCGTTTCCGGCAGGGCGTTGCCCTGAAGCAATGTGTACAGCCAGTCAAGCCGCGGCGCTTCTCCGGCGAACGCATAGATGAAGCACAGCACCGCGATGCCGATCGCGGTGATGACAGGCAGGTTCAAGCGCTTTCGTTTGTCCTTGAATTCGGTTTGCGCGAGGAAGAAGCCGACACTGATCGGGACGACCAACAGCGCGAAGGTCGCGAGCGCCGGGACCCACCACACGCTCGGCCAGAAATTGCCGCCCGCTTCCGGCAGGAAATGAGGCTCGACCGTTTCGACCCAGAAGTCGGGGAAATACGCGAAGCCGAGCACGCGAATGACGGAGGCGAGCAGGAAGATCGCCACCAGCGACACGCCGATCACATAGTGCAGCCCGACGAAGTTGCGCACCGCGACTGCGGCTGCATAGAGATAGTCACCGCCGCCCGTCGGCGCCAGGTAGCGGCCGTTCTCGCGCAGCCAGCGCATCGGCGTCATGCGGTTGCCGTCGAAGATCGTGTCGCAGAGCATGTCGGCGGCGCGCTCGGCCGCCAATTCCCATTTTGTCTTGGGCGGCGGCGCGCCCTCGACCGCCGCGGGGAATACCTCGGGCGTGACCTGCGCGCCCTTCGCGCGCTCGTCCTTGGGCAGGAACAGGCTGCCGAAAAAAGTGGCGAAGTAACCGCCGCCCGAGACCGAAGACAGATAATCGATGCGCGAGAGCAGTCGCGGCCGCGGCGGAATCGTTACGGCTGCCGGCGCAGGCGCGCTCTGCTCCGGGCGTGGCGTCGCGGCTTCCGTTGCAGGTTCCGCGTGCTGATCCGAGCGTGTCGTCTGCGCGGCGGGGATCTCGTCGCGAACGCGCTTCTCCTCGTGCGCGAGATACTGGAACACGCCAAGGCTCACGGTCGCGCTGCGGATTCCTCCGCCCGAAAGTGCAATCCCTAGCGCAGGCGCGTTGTCACCAATGCCGAATTTGCGCCGGCGCGAGACGATATGCACTTTCTCCTCGCGGGCGATGTCGGCGGGAATGTGCGGGTTCATGGCTTGGTTACGGGTTCCAGTGCCAGTCGGTCGGGTCCAGTCCGATATCCTTCAGCGCACGAATGCCCGACCGGCCGAACAGCGGGCGCACGCTGTTCGTGTAGTCGAACATCACGTCCGCCGTGATCGGCCGGCTCTGGAATTCGAGATCGACGCCGGAGACGAGCGCTGCGCCAACGCTGCCGCCGACGCCACGCAACGTCGTCGTCGGCGTGGTTGGCAGGCGAATACCGGCGGCGAGTCCCGCTTTCTCGGGCAGCACGACGTAGTCGGCGCCGCTGTCGACCAGAACGTAGCCGAACGCACGATCCGGGTTCGATCCGAGCCCGACGAGAACCAGATCGCCTTCGGGCCGAGGCGTGGCCGTCGTCGCGGCCAGCGACAGCGAATGTGGGAAGTTGACGTTCTTCATGCCCAGGCCCCGACCGCGACGAAAGCGAAAATGACGCGCTCCGCGTCGTTGCCGAGCTCGCGGTCGAGCCTGTCGAAACGATCCGCGGACCGTACTTCGCCGTTGGCGCTTACCGCGATCCATTGGTTGGGGTAGCGTTCGAAGAATCTCGCGCGATTCGCGTTAAGTGCCGCGAGCGCCTCCGTTTGATAGGGGTTCACTGCAGTTCCTCCGTCGGTCCATGCTGATCAGGGGATTGTAGACTGCAATGATGGACCGCATCGCAATGACGTAGCCCGGGCTGAGCGCGAAGGGCGATGCCCGGGACCGCTTCGCAATAACCGGGACCGCATCACAATGACGTAGCCCGGGCTGAGCGCGAAGGGCGATGCCCGGGACCGCATCGCAATAGCCGGGACCGCATCACAATGACGTAGCCCGGGCTGAGCGCGAAGAGCGATGCCCGGGACCGCATCGCAATAACCGGGACCGCATCACAATGACGTAGCCCGGGCTGAGCGCGAAGGGCGATGCCCGGGACCGCATCGCAAGTACCGGGACCGCATCACAATGACGTAGCGCCGCCCCGGGCATCGCTTCGCTCAGCCCGGGCTACGCTACATCAGCGCGCGGAGTTCACAGGTAATCGAATACACTAAGCTGCTCGGTCGCGACCGAACCTGATAGGGGAATGGCAATGGCAGAAGCACCGCGGCCGGTCCGGCACATCGTCCTCGTCATTTTCGACACCCTGCGGCGCGACGCCGTAAGCTGCTACGGGGCGCCGCCCGAGTGGGCGTCGATTCCGACGCCGCACCTCGACGCCTTCGCGCGCGAATCGGTGCGCTTCGACCGCGCGTATCCGGAAGCGCTGCCCACGCTTTGCGCGCGGCGAACGATCTACACGGGGCTCCGCACTTATCCATTCCACAACGGCGACTTCCGGCACATCAAAGGCGATTTTGTCGGCATTGCGCCGGGCTGGGGCCCGATTCCCGAGGACCAGACGACGTTGGCCGAGATATACGAGACCAATGGTTTTCGCACCGGGTTGATCTCCGACCTGTATCACGAATTCAAGCCGTCGAAGAACTTCTGGCGCGGCTTTCATCAATGGACGTTCATCCGCGGCCAGGAAGCGGACGCCGCGCGCAGCGGTCCGTTTCCATCGCAGGAGGAAATCGACTACTGGGTACCGCGCGAATTGCAGGAGCTGCGAGGCAAGGCGACCGGTCTCGAGCAGCCCGGGTATGGCGCGCACTGGTTCTCAAGTCGCATCCTGCTCAACATGCGCGACCGCGTGCGCGAAGAGTTGTGGTTCAACGCCCAGGTCATGCAGGAGGCCGCGCGCTGGGTCGAGCAGAACCTCGATGCCAAGCGCTTGTTTCTCACCGTCGAATCGTTCGATCCGCACGAGCCCTGGTTCGTGCCCGAGCATTACCGCAAGCGGCACGACGCCGGAACGAGTCGCGAGCAGGTGATCTCGCCTTACGCCGAGATGCCGACACTCGCGCCGGAGCTCGTCAAGCGCACGCGCGCCAACTATGCGGGGCTCGTCGAGATGTGCGACCGCTGGTTCGGGCACTTGCTGGAGTCGCTGCGGACGACCGGTGTGCTCGACGAGGCGCTCGTGATCGTCACCTCCGATCACGGCCACAGCCTATGGGAGCGGCGGGGCTACATCGGCAAGCGCGGCTACCCGTCGGATCCGGAAAGCTACGAGGTGCCGTTGCTGGTGCGGCACCCGCAGAAGCTCGGCGCGGGCAGCGTGTGCAACGCCTTCGTGCAGCATCACGACATTTCCGCGACGCTGCTCGAAGCCGCCGGCGTCGTATTGCCGGCGGCGATCGACGGCAAGTCGTTCTGGAAGACCGCGTTTGCCGGTGGACCGCCCATCCGCGATCATGTCACCGTTGGCTGGGGCAGCGCGATGACGGTCATCGACAACAAGTGGTGGTTCAACTGCAAGATCAACGGCCGCGGCCCGTTCCTGCACGACTCGCCGCGGCCGAAGCCCGACGCGCCGAACCTGGCGGACAAGCATCCCGAAGTCGTGCGGCGGCTGTTCGAGATCGGCAAGGCCGACGCCGGCGGCAGTTTCCCGGCATACTTGATCGATCAGGCTGAGAGCGCCGGCGACGCGCCGGGGTGCAGTCCGTTCGCGGCTATCCGCTGATGTTCACCCTTCTCCCGACGGGAGAGGGGTTGGGGGTGAGGGCCAAAAGAAGGAGGAACGACATGAAAGACGATTCCAGGAAGAACATAGAGCAGCCCGCGAGCGTAGCCTGCATTGAACGCGAAGCGCGAAGCCCGGGGGCGGCCCAGCCCGCGAACGTAGCCTGGGTTGAGCGCGAAGCGCGAAGCCCGGGGGCGGCCCAGCCCGCGAACGTAGCCTGGGTTGAGCGCGAAGCGCGAAGCCCGGGCCGCCGGCGCATGCTGAAGCAGGCGATAGCCGCCGGCGCCGCGCTCGTCGCGGGGCCGTACGTCATTCGCCACGCGAGCGCGCAGGCGGGCGATCTCGGTCCGTATCAGAGCGCCAAGCTCAACTGGCGTCAGGTCGAAGGCGAGCAGATCACGGTGGCGGTGATTCCGGCCAGCTATTTCGACAACCTGATCGAGCTCTCGCCGCAGTTCGAGGCGCTCACCGGCATCAAGGTCCGCTTCGAGAAGGTGCCGCCCGGACAGATCCGGCAGAAGGCGATGCTCGATCTTTCGTCGAAGACCGCGACCTACGCGACCAGCGCGACCGATCCGATGTACTACCCGCTGTACGTCTCGAACAAATGGGTCGATCCGCTCGACCGCTACTTGAGCGATGCGACGCTCACCGACCCCGCATGGTTCCGCTATGACGACATCGTCAAAGCCTGGCGCGACGCCGATTCGATCGACGGCAAGCCCTACGGCATTCCCTACGACGGCGAGATGACCGTGCAGGTCTACCGCAAGGATCTCTACGATGCCAAGGGACTCAAGCCCGCCGATACGCTCGAGGAGTTCGCGCAGAACGCCAAGGCGTTGAACGACCCGAACAACCGCCTGTGGGGCGTCGCACTGCGCGGCTTCGCCGGCGCCGGCCAGAACATGTACATCTATCCGTCGATCTATCGCGAGTTCGGCGGCTCCTGGCTCTCGGGGTCGACCGTGCGCGTCAATACGCCGGAGGCGGTGCGCGCGCTCGATTGGTACGTCGACCTGCTGTCGAAATATGCGCCGCCCGCGGTGCGCAACTGGAACTGGCCCGACATCGCCGACGCGTTCTCGCAGGGCACGCTCGGCGCGTACATCGACGCGCATTCGTCCGCTGCCGTGCTCAACAATCCGGAAAAATCCAAGGTCATCGGCAAGATCGGCTTCGCCCGCTGGCCCAAAGGGCCCACCGGCAAACGCGTGACGTCGATCTGGAACTGGGGCTTTCCGGTCAACGCCGCCCTTTCCGATCGCGGAAAGAAAGCGACGTGGCTTTTCATCTCCTGGGCGGCGGCCGCAGAAACGCAGGCGCGCACGTCGTGGAAATTCGTCGGGGCAGCCAAGCGCTCGGGCGTAAATCGCACGTCGCTATGGAAGGCGCCGGATTTCGTGCAGACGATGCAGGCGCAAGGCGCGAATTTTGTCCCGGCCGCGCTGGAGTCGCTCGAGCAGGACACCGATGTCGATTGGCGGCCGCGGGTGCCGCAGTGGCCCGCCATCGGTGACACGATGGCCACTGCGATCCAGCAGGCCCTGGTGGGCCAGGCGAAATCCAAGGACGCGCTCGACACCGCGCAGGCGCGCATCGAGCAGACCCTCAAGGGCTGAGCGGGGCTCGAGTAGGCGTGCGCACGCTCGCGCAGCAGGAGCGGCGGTTCGCGTTCGCGCTCCTCGCGCCGGCGCTGCTGATCCTCGTCCTCACGACGACCGCGCCGCTCGTCTATCTGCTGTGGACGAGCCTGCAGCGCGTCGATCTGTCGATGCCCTGGCTGTCGGGTTTCGCCGGCCTGGACAACTTCGGGCGCATGGGCGGCGATCCGCGCTTCTGGGGCTCGCTCGGGCTGACGCTGATCTACACCGGCACGACGGTGGTGCTGCAGGTCGCGATCGGCCTGGCGCTGGCGCTGCTGGTGCTGCAGATTCCGCGCGGCCAGGGCGCGCTGCGCGTGGCGGCGATCCTCCCAATCGTATTGGCGCCGGTTGTCGTCGGCCTCTTCTGGCGGACGTTCGTGCTCTCGCCGGATTTCGGTCTGGTCGATCTGGTCACGCGCGCGCTGGGCCTGGGCTCCCACAACTGGCTGGGCGATCCCAGGCTCGCGTTGATCTCAGTCATCGCGATCCACACCTGGCAGTGGACGCCGTTCGCGTTCCTGGTGATGCTGGCGAGCCTGTCATCGCTGCCGCCGGACATCTTCGAGGCGGCGCGCATCGATCGCGCCAATGCCTGGCAGCGCTTCCGCCGCATCACGCTGCCGCTCATCCGCCCGGCCATCGTGATCGTGCTCATCATGCGCACCATGATCGCGCTCTCGGCTTTCGCGGCGATCTTCGCGGCCACCGGCGGCGGTCCGGGCACCGCGACCGAGATTCTCAATCTGTACGCGTACCGGACCTCGTTCAGCGAGCTCAACTTGGGCTACGGCGCCGCGCTCGCGGTCGTCCTGCTGGCGATCACGCTGGCGATTTCTTTTCTCATGTTCCGGCTGCGGAGGGCGCGATGAAGCTGCGCCGCGCCTTGACTTTTGCGGTCGCCGTCGCGCTGCTCGCCGTGTGGGCGTTCCCGGTGCTCTGGGCGTTGCTGACGTCGTTCAAGACCGAGCGCGACGTGCTCGCGTATCCGCCGAAGGTCGTGTTTACGCCAACGCTCGCGAATTACGCGGACGTGCTGTTCGGCTCGTCGACGATCCTGCCGAACCTTTTGTCGAGCTTCGTCGTCGCGGGATTCACGACGGTATTCACGATCATCATCGCCGTGCCCGCGGCGTACGCGCTCGCGAGGCTCGAATTCCCCGCCAAGCGCAGCACCGGCTTCTATGTGCTCGCCACGCAGATGCTGCCTCCCATCGGGTTGATCATCCCATATTACCTGGTCATGCAGAAGCTCGCCGCGCTCGACACCTATTTGGGGCTGATCGTCATCTACCTCACGTTCTCGCTGCCGTTCGCCGTCTGGCTGATGGTGTCGTACTTCGAGGACATCCCGCGCGAGATGGAGGAGGCCGCTCTGCTCGACCGCGCCGGCCGCCTGCGCGCGTTGTGGTACGTGATCCTGCCGCAGGTGCGCGGCGGCATCGCGGTGACGACGATTTTCGTGTTCCTCAACGCCTGGAACGAGTTCCTGTTCGCGGTCGTGCTCGGCGGCAACCGGGTGCGCACGGTGACGGTGGCGATGTTCAATTTCATCTCCGTCGAGCAGACGCTCTGGGCGAAGCTCGCGGCCGGTGCCGTGCTCGCGATGTTGCCGGTGATCGTGCTGGGCCTCGTCGCGCAGCGGCACATCGTCAAGGGGCTCACGGTCGGAGCCGTCAAGGGCGGGGGACGGCGATGAGCGAAGCGGGAAGTGTCAAGCTCGAAGGGATCGTCAAGCGGCACGGCGCCGTGACCGCGCTGCACGGCGTCGATCTCGCGATCGCGCCTGGCGAGTTCTTCGCGCTGCTGGGACCATCTGGCTCGGGCAAGACCACGACGTTGCGCATTCTCGCCGGCCTCGAGCCGCACGATGCGGGACGCGTGATCATGGAGGGCGTCGACGTCACGCAGCGCCAGCCCGGCGCGCGCGACGTTGCGATGGTGTTCCAGAGCTACGCGCTGTATCCGCACATGAGCGTCTACGAGAACATCGCTTTTCCGCTGCGGATGGTCGCCATGCGTGATGCGGAGATCGATGCCGCGGTGCGCGAAGCGGCGGCGAAAGTCCGCATCGATCATCTGCTCGAACGGCGTCCCGGACAGCTCTCCGGCGGCCAGCAGCAGCGCTGCGCGCTCGCCCGCGCGATCGTGCGCAAGCCGCGGCTTTTCCTTCTCGACGAACCGCTGTCGAATCTCGACGCCAAGCTGCGTGCCGAGACGCGGGTGGAGCTGCGCAAGCTGCAGCGCGCTCTCGGCATCACCACCGTGTACGTGACGCACGATCAGGAAGAGGCGATGACCATGGCCGATCGCATCGCCGTGTTCATGGAAGGCCGGATCGCGCAGGTGGGCACACCGCACGACATCTTCGAACGGCCTGCGTCGACGTCGGTCGCAACGTTCATCGGCAGTCCGCCGATGAATCTCCTGGAGGGCGAGGTGCGCGACGGCAAGCTGGCGGTGGCCGGGGCGGAGTTTGCTTTCGCGCGCCCGCTCGGCGCGGAAGGGCTCGTCACCGTCGGCCTGCGTCCGGGCGCGCTCGAGATCGCCGATCGCGGCATCCCGGGCCGCGTCTATCTGGTCGAGGATCTGGGCGAGCACAGCATCGTCGATGTCCAGGTCGAGCAGCATCTCGTCAAGGTCCGGATGCAGCATCGCCCCGAGCTGCGCGAGGGCGACGCCGTCCATCTCGGCTTCGAAGAATCCGCGCTTCACCTCTTCGATCGCGCGTCGGGGCTGCGGCGCTAGCGCCGCGCGCCCTACGAACCGCCGGGCGCAGCGTAAACTGATGCGCATGCTGCGCGATCGGACCGTTTTCTCCAGATACACCCTTGCCGCCTGGGTTCTGACCGGCGTCGCGCTTGTCCTCGTACTGCAGTTGCACGTGCTACCCGCGCTGCTCGCTGGCATGCTGGTGTACGAGCTCGTTCATGTAATTGCACCGCCACTGAATAGGCATCTTTCGAACAAACGCGCGAAGCTTATTGCGGTGGGCTTGCTCTCGGCGTTGGTGCTGATACTGGTTGCCGCCGCAATCGTCGGGGCCGTTTTGTTCTTCAAGAGCGACGCGGGAAGCCTCTCGGGGCTCCTGGCGCGGATGGCAGAGATCATTGAGAGCTCACGTGCCACGATGCCGAATTGGCTCGTCCAATATATCCCGGAGAGCCCGGAGGACCTCGAGGAAACGCTGGCGGAGTGGTTCCGCACTCACGCTGCCGATGTGCAGTCCATGGGCAAGGAGGTGGGACGAACACTAGTGCAGACAGTGATCGGCATGGTGCTCGGCGCGATGGTCGCATTGCACGAGGCATTGCCGATCGAGACCAACCGGCCGCTCGCACGCGAGCTTGTCGAGCGGATCAAGAAATTGGGTGACTCGTTTCGTCGTGTGGTGTTCGCCCAAGTTCAGATCTCGCTGATCAACACGGTTCTTACCGGGATTTATCTGGCGTTGGTTCTGCCGATCTTTGGCGTGAATCTGCCTTTCAAGAAGACACTGATCGTCGTGACGTTCATCACGGGCCTCCTGCCGGTAGTGGGTAACCTGATCTCAAACGTCGTGATCGTCGTGGTCAGTTTGTCCTACTCGCTCAATGTAGCCATTGGCTCGTTGCTGTTCCTGGTCGTCATCCACAAGCTCGAATATTTCCTGAACGCCCGCATTGTCGGCAGGCGCCTCGAATGCCGCGCATGGGAGCTGTTGCTGGCGATGCTCGCGATGGACGCGGCGTTCGGCATTTCCGGTGTAATCGCTGCACCGATTTACTACGCATACCTGAAGGACGAGCTGGCGGACCGCGGTTTGGTTTGAATTACACCGCGGTCGGGTAGGGGGTGCTGAAACGCGTCGTGGGCGGCCGCTTTCCTTACTTTCAGGACCTAGAATTCAACCCGTGGTCCGTGCCACGAATCGTCTCGCGGTTCGGCACGCGCGAGCGCCTGGGCAGCCTCACACCAGCCCTCGCATGCGTTGCGCCCGGGGCGGCGCCGCCACGCATTCAACAGTCCCTTACACTTTGCATAGAAGTGAAAAAATCGCAGGACCCTGCGCCGCTCCGCCGGGTTCACGGGGTGATCGCTGCAGATGAGTTTGTCGTCGGTCATGCCGCGGTCTGTCAAGCTAACGGCTCCCCACGCCTTGACCCGTAGCTGAGTGCCGAGTGGAAGCCGCGGTCCTAGCACCAGCGCGTCGAGCAGATCGCCTTCGAGTCCCACATAGCCCGGCACGGAGCCGTAGTTGTACGGGCACGGCAGGGGCGAGATGAAGTCCACGTGGCCGGTGGAGCCGCGTTTGAGAAAGCTGCCTCGCGGAATCTCGATTACTACGTCTACCTCTGGCACCAGGGGCGATGCCTCGCGGCCAAGGGGTTGGCGGTCATACGCGTCGTTCACTGCGCGAAGCCTACCTCAATCGGACCAGCTCGGGGCCGTGCCGCGCACGCAGCTTCGGGGCGCGGTACAATTTTCCCCCGAGTCGCCCGTTTCCACATTGGTCGTTTCGGCCGCTTGGCGCCTTCGAGGAGACAACACATGAACATCGACAGCCGATCCACGGCTCGCGTCTGCGCGGGAACGGTGCTGGCCCTCGCACTCGCCGCCTCGTTGCCGGCGTCCGCGCAGGGCAAGGATGATCTCTGGGAAATTTCGTCCAAGATGGAGATGCCCGGCATGCCGATGGCGATGCCGGCGCAGACGAGCCGCGTCTGTCTCGGCAAGAATCGGAAGGACGAGGATTTTGTTCCCAGGCAGGGCGACTGCCGCATGGTCGAGAGCAAGCGCGTAGGGAACAAATTCACCTACAAGATGGATTGTGCCGGCAATAATCCTGTGACTGTGGATGGCGCGATTACATTCGGCAACAACGTCTACGACGGCCAGATGCGCATGACGATGAAACAGACAAACGACACGATGAACATGACGTTCACCGGCAAACGCATCGGCGACTGCGCTGCCGCGCCGAAGTAGCGTCGCGGCAGGCAACGATGACCGCCGTGGCCGAATGAATTCGGCCCTACAACTTGCTTGTCGAGCGGGCCTGGATGAGCGCGAGGCACCCGCAGGTCGCCGCATAGGCGAACGCGGTCCAGTACCAGTGCGCGAGGAACATCGCGACGAGGACGCCGAGATCGAAGGTCATGACGTACACCTGTGGGACCGCGGCCGGCGCGCTCTGCCGCAACGCGGAGCCTTGCGGCGTGCTCCATAGGCTGACGATGAAGATCGACCAGACGTATGCGCTGAGAGCGTATTGGACCCAGCCGACCTGCTCGATGATGGCGAAATACAGCGCCGCGGCAAACAGGCCCTTCCACACGATCCAGTCAAACCGACGATCCATCGTTGGCTCCTATCGAGACCTCCGCGGGCAAGGATGCTATCACTTTCCGGCGATCTGTAGGTGATTGTCCTACAAAAGCCGCAAGGCCCAACATAGGGCGAACTTCCGCCGAGAGCGGGGTTTCCAAGCTAGAGCCTGGATCGAAGGCGGGCCGCGATGCAGATACCCAAAAAAGCCTGGATTTTCCTCGGTGTCGCCGCCCTGGTCGCGATCGTCGTCGCTTTGTTCGAGTGGAATTGGCTGCGCAGTCCGCTTGCCACTTACCTAAGCGGAAGAGTCGGCCGCCCGGTAGCGATCGCAGGCAACCTGCGCGGCGAGTGGTCGTTCAAACCGCTCGTTTCCGTGGACTCGGTAACCGTGGGCAATGCTGCCTGGTCCGCCGAGCCTTTGATGGCACGAGCTCAGCGGGTCGATGTACGCGTCGACGTCGCGTCGCTTTTCAACGGCCCCGTTTCGCTGCCCGAGGTCACCCTGGTGGGCCCGCAGGTGTTGCTCGAGCGCGGGGCGGACGGACACGCGAACTGGGAGCTCCCCGCCGGCCCGAGCGACATACCAGTGATCGGCCGTCTGAACATCGAGGACGGCGTCATTCGATTTCTACATCCCGAGTTTGGCACTGACGTCACCGTCAAGGTCGCGTCCTCAGCATCGCCCGACAGTGGAACGACTCCGGTGCATTTCTCGGGTTCCGGGCGCCTGCGCAATAATCCCTTCACCGTCGAAGGAGACGCCGCTTCCTTGCTCGCGCTCGAGAAAGGCGATCGGCCGTATCGGGTGAACGCCAGCGCGCGTGCCGGTTACACAACCATCCGTTTCGACGGGACCGTCATTCCGAACAACATCGACAACGTCGACGGATCGCTCACGGTGCAGGGTCGCGACCTGTCGCAACTCTACCCGATCGTTCCCGTGCCGTTTCCGTGGACGCCGCCGTATCGCGTCAGCGGGCAGCTCAAGCACGCCGGCAAGCTGTGGACCTTCAACGCGTTCACCGGCAAGGTCGGCGAAAGCGACGTCGCGGGCAATTTCGCGCTCGACCGCAGTCGGCCGATTCCGCGCGTTGACGCCGACATCGTGTCGCAGCTCCTCAACTACAAGGATCTCGGCGGCCTGATCGGCCTGCCACCCGCCGATGCGTCGCCGAGCGTGAGAACGGCCGAGCAGAACAAGGAAGCGGCCAAGCGCGAGGCGTCCGGGCGAGTGCTGCCCGATAGGCCCTACGACCTCGAGAAGCTGCGCTCGGTCGACGCCAAGCTGCGTTTCAAGGGCAAGCGCTTCATGGCGTCGAACCTGCCGCTCGATGATATGAAGATGACGATGGATCTGCAGGGAGGCGTGCTGAAGCTGCAGCCGCTCGATTTCGGCGTCGGCGGCGGCGACGTGACGTCGACGCTGGTGCTCGATGCGCGCAACAAGGTGATCAAGACCAATGGCGATGTGACGGTCCGCAACGTCGAGCTGAAGCAGCTCCTCCCGGCGTTCAAGCCGCCGAAGGGAAGCGCGGGCAAGGTTGGCGGCCGCGCGCGCCTTTCCGCCACCGGCAACTCGGTCGCCGACATGCTGGCGTCGAGCAACGGCGAAGTGGCACTGATCAGCCGCGGCGGCGAAGCCAGCGCGCTCGCGGTCGTCCTCACGAATCTGGACCTGGCGCGCGCGGTGCCGCTGCTGTTGAAGGGCGACGAGAATTCGCCCGTACACTGCGTGGTGGCCGACTTCGTTGCCGAGAATGGCATCATGGCGGCACGGACACTGGTGATGGATACCGAGGCGGAAAAGATCCTCGGTGAAGGCAGCATCGATTTTGCGCACGAACACTACGCCTTGACGCTCAACGCGAAGTCCAAGAAAGCGAGCGTAGTGGCGCTGCGTGGTCCGATCCTCATCGACGGCAGCTTCAAATCGCCGAAGATCCATCCGGCGATCGGACCGATCGCCGTCCGCGTCGGAACATCGGTTGCGCTGGGCGTCGCGGCGACGCCGGTGGCGGCGCTCCTGCCGTTGATCGACTTCGGCGGCGCCACGGACGCCGATTGCCGGGCGCTGATGCAGGACGCAAAGGAAAACGTGGAAGCGCGCGCGTTGAAGCAGCCCTCCATCGCGCCGCGCGCCAGTGCGAATTCATCGCCACGCCGCCCCTCATCGGCGCGCGTGTCCGACTAGACTCGGCGCTACGAGACTTGCGCCTTTCCTGCGAGTTCATTCGCACGCCGCATGGTAGCTCGGGTTGAGCGCGCAGCTGTGCAGCCTGGGTTGAGCGCGCAGCTGTGTAGCTTGGGTTGAGCGCGCAGCTGTGTAGCCTGGGCTGAGCGCGCAGCTGTGTAGCCTGGGTTGAGCGCGCAGCGCGAAGCCCGGGGCGGCGTCCGCATTCCGCGTTGATCCGGCCAGCGTAGCCTGGGTTGAGCGCGCAGCGCGAAGCCCGGGGCGGTGTCCGCATTCCGCGTTGATCCGGCCAGCGTAGCCTGGGTTGAGCGCGCAGCGCGAAGCCCGGGGCGGTGTCCGCATTCCGCGTTGATCCGGGCTTCATTGCGCGTTGTCCCGGGCATCGCTTTCGCTCAGCCCGGGCTACGGAGCAGGTTGTCCCGGGCATCGCTTTCGCTCAGCCCGGGCTACAGAGCAGGTTGTCCCTACGGCAGGTTGTCCCGGGCATCGCTTTCACTCAGCCCGGGCTACAGAGCGCGTTGTCCCGGGCATCGCTTTCGCTCAGCCCGGGCTACGGAGCTACAGAGCAGGTTGTCCCGGGCTGTGTAGCCTGGGTTGAGCGCGCAGCGCGAAGCCCGGGGCGGCGTCCGCATTCCGCGTTGTCCCGGGCATCGCTTCGCTCAGCCCGGGCTACGAAGCACGGCGCAGTCCTGCCGGGATCATCCACCGCTCGCCGAAGCGGAAGCCGCCTTCGATCAGCAGCGCGAGAACGGCCGCGGGGATTGCCCCGGCAAACAGCATCGCATTGTCGTTGAGCGCGAGGCCGGTGACGATCCGCTCGCCGTAGCCACCGGCGCCGATGAATGCGGCGATGGTCGCCGTGCCGACGTTGATCACCGCCGAGGTCTTGATCCCCGCCAAAATCGTCGGCGCCGCGAGCGGCAGCTCGATCTTGGTCAGGATCGTTCCCGCGCGCATGCCAAGCGATTGTGCGGCCTGCCGCATGCCTACCGTGATCTGCGTGAGCGCGGTGTGCGTGTTGCGCACGATGGGCAGCAGCGCGTAGATCGCGAGAGCGATGAACGCCGGCACCGCCCCGATGCGTCCGGTCAGGGGAATCAGCACGGCGAGCAGCGCGAGCGATGGAATCGTTTGCGCGACTCCAGTGGCGCCGAGGATCAACCCTTCCGTCGCGGGACGCTTGGCGGCGAGGATACCGAGCGGAATGCCGATGACGATGCTCGCCGCGAGCGACACGAACACGAGTCCGAGATGCTCGAGCGTCAGGCGCGCGAAGTCCGGTCCGAAGAGCTTGCTCCAGAAATCGCCTGCCGGCACTGCCTTGGCGCTCGCCGATGCGGCGGTCGCGGCCGCGCCCGGACGCTGCGCGAGGAAGCCCTCGGCAATCGCCGCGAAGTCCTTGCCTTCCAGCTCGGCGGCAGCGTTCATCTTGCGCATGGTCGCGTCGTCGATCCTGCGTTCGAGCTGCTTGAGCGCGGCCCAGGTCTTCGGCAATCGCTGCGGCAGATCGGCGCGGTAGAGCAGCACGGCGTCGTAGCGCGGAAAGTAGTTGCGGTCGTCGAGGAGCACGGTCAAGCCGTACTTGTCGATCTTGGCGTCGGTCGAATAGATGTCGATCGCGTCGACCTGTTTTTCCGCGATCGCCTCGTACGCGATGCCGTGATCGAGCCCGCGCGGCGTGGCGAACGGCAGGTCGTAGGCGCGCTTCAACCCCGGCCAGCCGTCGGCCCGGCCGATGAATTCCTGCGAGAGTCCCGGCTTGAGCTCCGGATGCGCCTTGAGGTCGGAGAGCTTGGCGATGCCCTTGGCGCGCGCGTCGTCGCCGCGAAGCGCGATGGCGTAGGTGTTGTTGAAGCCCAGCGGCACGCCCACGGCAAGCCCCATTGACGCGAGCTTCGCATTGAGCTCGGGCAGCGGCGGAACCGCGTCGAGCTTGAGGATTTCCTTGGCGATCGTGCCGGTGTACTCGGGGTAGACATCGATGCTGCCGGTGGTGAGCGCATTCAACACGATCGCGGTGTTGCCGAGCCCCTGACTGTGCGTCGCGCTCGCCTCGCCAGCGGCTTGCGCGCTCTGCTTGATGATCTCGCCCAGGATGTACGACTCGGTGAAGCGCTTGGAGCCGACGTTTAGCGTCGATGCCGCAATCGCGGCGCCACACGCCGCGAACGCGACGGCCCCCGCCAAAATGCCGATCAGAATCTTCGTCCGCATGAACTTCCCCCGCAGTCGTAGCTGCGAATTCATTCGCACGCTTCCGCGCATGATACGCCGCGGCCGAATGAATTCGGCCCTACGAAAGGCGCTCCACTGTCGGGCACGGCTCGCGAGAATCGACTAAGCTTGCAAGTCTTGCCGGCCGCTTTAGCTGGATGCCTTCCTACCCTCATCTCCTCGCGCCGCTCAACCTGGGCTTCACGACGCTCGCCAACCGCGTCCTCATGGGCTCGATGCATACCGGCCTCGAGGAGTCGCCGGACGGGTTCAACAAGCTCGCGGCGTTCTACGCGGCGCGGGCGAAGGGCGGCGTGGGACTCATCGTCACCGGCGGCATCGCTCCCAACTTCGCGGGCCGGCTCGAGCCGCGCGCGCTGCAGCTCTCGTTTCCGTGGCAGCTTAGCAAGCATCGCATCGTCACCGACGCGGTACACGCCTCCGGCAGCAAGATCGCGCTGCAGATCCTGCACGCCGGGCGCTATGCGTATCACCCGCTGTCGGTCGCGCCGTCGCGCGTGAAATCTCCGATCACACCGTTTCGTCCGCGCCCGCTGACGCGCTGGGGGATCCAGAGGACGATCGGCGCGTACGTCCGCTGCGCGAAGCTCGCGCAGAAGGCGGGCTACGACGGCGTGGAGATCATGGGCTCCGAGGGTTACCTCATCAACCAGTTCGTCGCGCCGCAGACCAATTTCCGCCACGACGAGTGGGGTGGCTCGTTCTTGAACCGCATCCGCTTTCCGGTCGCGATCGTGCGCCGCACGCGCGAGGCGGTCGGCCCGAAATTCATCATCATCTACCGGTTGTCGATGCTCGATCTCGTCGAAGGTGGCAGCACCTGGGACGAGGTCGTCTCGCTCGCGCAGGCGGTCGAGGCGGCAGGCGCGACGATCATCAATACCGGCATCGGCTGGCACGAGGCGCGCATCCCGACCATCGCGACCATGGTGCCGCGCGCGGCTTTCGCGTGGGTGACGCGGCGGCTCAAGGGTGAGGTGAAGATCCCGCTGATCACGACCAACCGCATCAACGATCCCGCGACGGCCGAGACCTTGCTCGCGCGCGGCGACGCGGACATGGTGTCGATGGCGCGGCCGTTCCTCGCCGATCCGGACTTCGTCCACAAGGCCGCGCTCGATCGCGCCGACGAGATCAACACCTGCATCGGCTGCAACCAGGCCTGCCTCGATCAGATCTTCGAGCGGCAGACGGCGACGTGTCTGGTGAATCCCTACGCGTGTCGCGAGACCGAATTGAAGCTCGTGCCCGCGGCGAAGAAGCGCAAGGTTGCCGTCGTCGGCGCGGGCCCCGCAGGAATGGCGTGCGCAGTGACGGCGGCGGAGCGTAGCCACGACGTGACGCTCTTCGACGCGGCTGCCGAAATCGGCGGGCAGTTCAATCTCGCGCGCCGTATTCCCGGCAAGGAGGAGTTCGCCGAGACGCTGCGGTATTTCCGCACGCGGCTGGCGAAGTTCGGCGTGAAGGTCGAGCTCAATCGCCACGTCGGTGCCGAAGATTTGCGTGGCTTCGACGAGGTGATCCTCTCCACCGGCATCGTGCCGCGGCGTCCCCCCATTCCCGGTCTCGAGCACCCGAAGGTCGCGAGCTATGTCGAGATCGTCGAGGGCCGCAAGGTCGCAGGCAAACGCGTCGCCTTGATCGGCGCGGGCGGCATCGGCTTCGACGTGGCGGAGTTGCTCACCGCGGGCGAAGCGGCCGACGGACACTTGAGCGACGGGCATGGGGATAATCCGGCGATCGCGGCGTTTCGCGACGAGTGGGGGATCGATAGCGCTTACGCGCGCCGCGGCGGGCTGAAGCCCTCGCGCGAGGACTCGTCGCCGCGGCAGCTCTGGCTCTTGCAGCGCAAGACGGCCAAAGTCGGCGAAGGGCTCGCAAAGACCACGGGCTGGATCCGCCGCACGTTGCTGCGCCGGCGCGGCGTGACGATGCTCTCCGGCGTCGAATATGTGAAGATCGACGATGCGGGCCTGCATATCGTCGTGGACGGTAAGCCCCAGGTGCTCGACGTCGACACGGTGGTGATCTGCGCGGGCCAGGATCCGCGCCGCGAGCTCGTCGCGGGCCTCGAAGCGGCAGGGATCGCGTCGACGTTGATCGGCGGCGCTGATGTCGCGCTCGAGCTCGATGCCAAACGCGCGATCGATCAGGGAACGCGCGTCGCGCTCGCGCTTTGAATCGTCGCAAACGCTGGCTGCCGTAGCCTGGGCTGAGCGCGTAGCGCGAAGCCCGGGAACGATGCTCAACGCCCGGCGACAACGCCGAAGACGGTAGCCTGGGCTGAGCGCGCAGCGCGAAGCCCGGGAACGACGCTCAACGCCCGGCGACAACGCCGAAGACGGTAGCCTGGGCTGAGCGCGCAGCGTGAAGCCCGGGGTACCACAACCGGCGCGTCGACCCGGGCATCGCTTCGCTCAGCCCGGGCTACGGCGGCTACTCCATAACGGGTCGAATCCCGATGGTCTCGAGCTGCGCCATCCCGGCTTCGCCGTCAACTGCGGCATAGGCCACGATGGAGAGCAGCAATGCAATCCAGAGCGCGACGAATAGCGCACGCAGCCGATCGCGATGCCGCCTGATGCGTTCAACGGGTGCCCGATTGGGCGCCGACCCTCTGCGGATCTGTGCACGGGCCTGCCGCGCGCGGTCGCGGGTGCTCCGTGCGAGCCTTTGGCGCGCTCGAGTCCATCCGCCGCCGCGTCCAATCTTGAATGAGGCGAGCAACGATATTGCTCTGGCGAGTCGGGCGAAGCCTTCGATGGTGTCGGCGCCTGTCAAATCCCCTTGCCCAGCGAAATTGATGAGCATTGTTTTGCAAATGCTGTGCCAAGCCCCGGGATTCCACCTGGACTCAAAATAAACAATCGTTTAACGGATCCTGCCAGCGTCGTGCGCCTCGCTGCTTGCACTATTGCAATGCAAAAATGAGAATGCCGCACCAACAGGGCTCGATCGTTGAGCTGCGCCGGTGATACGCGAGTAGCCTGGGATGAAAGCGTAGCCTGGGCTGAGCGCGTAGCCTGGGCTGAGCGCGCAGCGCGAAGCCCGGGAACAACGCAATCCCCGGCGCTTCATCGCCGGTATCGCCCGGCCCCGGGCATCGCTTCGCTCAGCCCGGGCTACCATCCCCCGGTATCGCCCGGCCCCGGGCATCGCTTCGCTCAGCCCGGGCTACCACCTCCCGGGCATCGCTTCGCTCAGCTCGGGCTACGAGCTCCGCGCCGAAAGATCGGGCCTGCGCCGATGCCAATCGGTCGCGCGCTGAAAGGCGCGCCCGATGCGAACCAGCGTCGCGTCCGCGAACGGCGCGCCCATGAGCTGCACGCCGATCGGCAGACCTTCCGGCGAAAATCCCGCCGGCAGCGAGAGCGCGCAGATGCCGAGGTAGTTGGCCGCGCGCACGAAGGTGGCGAGCGGTGTCGTCGCTTCGTCGACTTGCACCAATGGCATAGCGGTGATGGGCAGCGTCGGCGTCAGCAGCGCGTCGCGCCCGCGCATCCAGTCTGCGAATCCGGCGGCGATTTTCCTGCGCATCGCCAGCTCATCGATGTAATCCGCGGCGCTGATGGCCTTGGCCGCGAGCAGGCGCGAGCGCACGCCGGGATCGAAGGGCAGCGTTTCGTCCTCGATATAGCCGCGATGCAGCGCCCAGGCTTCGGCGGCGATAATGCGTCCGCTGCGCAACATAACGTCCTCGAGGTCGAAGGGCACGCGTGCTTCCTCGACGCTGGCGCCCTGCGCGCGCAGTGTCGCAAGCGCCGACTCGCGCGCCGCCAGCACCGCGGGTGTTGCCGGCCAGTGGAACTGGTCGACCGCGAGCGCGGTAATGCGCATGCCGCTGACATCGGGTTCGGCCGCCATCGCGCCGGCAAAATCGATCGGCGGTGCGGCAAGCGTGGCCGGGTCGCGCGGATCGGGGCCGGACATGACGGCGGTCAAGAGCGCCGCATCGTCGATGTTGTGCGCGAGCGGGCCCAGCGAATCGAGCGTCGTCGCGAGCGGCACGACGCCGGCCAGGCTGATCACGCCGTAGGTTGGCTTGAGTCCCGTCAGCCCGCACAGCCCCGAAGGGATGCGGATCGAGCCTCCGGTATCCGAGCCGACCGCTGCGGGCGCAAGGCCGGCCGCAACCGCGACCGCGGAGCCGCTGCTCGAGCCGCCGGCGACGCGATGTGTCTTCGCGTCCCACGGGTTCCACGGTGCGCCCATCGGCGCATTGCGGCCCCAGGCGCCGTAGGCGAATTCGACGAGATGCGTCTTGCCCAGCGGAATCATCCCCGCCGCGAGCAGATGCTCGGCGGCGGTGGCGTTCTCGGCGGCGATGCCGTGCGGGCGCGCCTGCGATCCGCCGGTGGTCATCCGGCCGCGGAGATGCACCAGATCCTTGATCGCGATCGGCAGCCCGTGCAGCGGTCCGCGCGCCGCGCCGGAACTGCGCTCGCGATCGGCGGTTGTCGCCGCGGCCAGCGCGTCATCACGATAGACCTCGATGAAGGCGTGCAGGCGGCCGTCGAGCGCTGCAATGCGATCGAGATACGTTGCGACGATCTCGCGCGACGAAGCCGCGCCGCTCACGAGCAGTTGCGCGAGCTCGGAGAGCGGGAGCCAGTGCAGATCTTCAGACATGTTGCTCATTCGAAATCTCGTAGCCCGGGCTGAGCGGAGCGATGCCCGGGGCGGCGGACGTAGCCCGGGCTGAGCGGAGCGATGCCCGGGGCGGCGTAAGCGCAGCGAATCCGGCGTGGCGCAACGACGCGATGTTTCCCGGGCTTCGCCTTCGGCTCAGCCCGGGCTACTCGCGCCACCAGCCGGTTTTCCTGCGAATTCATTCGCACTCAGTATCTACCGCGTCCCTCCGCGCCCGGCGCGCGCCGCACTTTCACCTCGCGCTTGAGCTTGAGCTGCCAGGCGACGTCGGCGCGGCCGGGCCGCGATACGTCTACATTCTTTCGCGTCGTCTCTTCGGCGGCATCGAGCTGCGGGTGCCAGACGCGTACCGCATACGCCTGCGGCGGCAGCTCGGCGATGATCGCCTTGCCGTCGTTGCCGGTCTTGGCGAAATACGGTGACTCCGACACGTAGATGTAGCCGACCATCCAGTCGTGGATGTTGCAGCCGAGCACCACGACTCCGGGCTTGTCGAATACGACCGGGCCTGCGGGAACGCCGGCATAGAGCGGCAATTCGAAACGCTTGGCCGAGGAGAACGAATACACCTGGTGGCGCACGTCGTCGTGATTGGGGAACGTCACGGCGGTGCCGACGAGGATCGCGGTTACTTTCGGCGTGAATTCCTTGTTGACCTGATCGACGACGCCTCCACGCGGGCGCTCGCCAGCCTTGGCTGGCGGCCGCGCGCCACCGTCCGCCGGCACAGCCACAACGACCGCGTCCGCGACGTGCAGACCCTGGTCGTCGGTTATGGTGACGGAGATCTCGGCGGTCTGTGCTTGCGCCGCGCCGATCGCGAACGCGAGCATTGCGATGAGCACTGAGCTGCGTGGGTTCTTCATGGATGAACGCCCCTCACCCTAGCCCTCTCCCCGCAAGCGGGGCGAGGGGATAACCCTCCGACGTTGCTAATAGCGCCACGCGTAGACCAGGTTCGCGCTATGGCTGCGATAGATGATGCCGCCTGCCGCGTCGGTGCGCTCGTCGGTGTACGCGAAGGTGAGCGACGACCGCTCGTCGAGCGCCCAATTCGCCGTCAGCTTCGCGGTGTCGGTGGTTCCGCGCAGGCGGTAGGCAAAAAAGTCCGAGCCGAATGTCGGATCGGCGGCGATCGCGTCGGAGACCACGAAGATCGCGAAATTACGCCGCGTCGTCGCGACGACGTCGCCACGGCGCACGGCAAGATCGACGCCGAGCAGCAGTTGATCGGAGACCGCGTAACCGGCTCGGACATATGCGCTCCGACCGCGCAAATCGAACACCTTGCCGGAGATGCCGGGCACGACCGGCGCGTCGTTCTTGGCGTAGCGGCGCTCGAATCGTCCGCCGAATGCCGCGTCGAAGGTCTCGGTGAAGCGCTTTCCCAGCTCGGCGCGAAGCTCGACGCGATCGCTGTCACGGATGTCGCCGCGGTAGTTGTCGTGGGATGCCGATGCGGCAAGCACAATCCACGGCGCCGCGTAGCCGAGTCCGAACTTGTGGCGGTAGAGCGCGGTGCCGCCCAAGCCCAGCAGATTGAGCCCGTGGAAACGGTAATAGATCTCCCTGCGCGCGTCTGCGGTGAGCGTGAGCCCATCGCTGCCGCTCAACGCCAAGTACGACCCACCCGCGGCGCTCAGCATGATCGCGCTGTCGGCGCGAATGTCCGCAGACGCGTAGGCACGATTGAGGTTGCTGTCGTACTGAACCCCCGCGTCGGCATCGAGCAACCATTCCGCCGTTGCCGGAGCACTGATCCCCGCGACGAGCATCGCGCACGCGAAATGGGCTCCACGGAACTTTGATCGCAGGGACGACAGGTTCATGTCTCGCTGACAGCCCACATTTCAACCGCGCAGTCTATATCACGCGGCAAGGAACTTGCTTTACGGGGAGTCCGGTACCGGCCGAGGCGCACAAGTTCGCGTCGCTGCGGCGAGACGGGAGAATCTGTTCGTGGTTGATATGCCGCAACCCACTGATTTATCGAGGTCAAGCTCGACCGCCTGCCTTTTCGGCTGCGGTTGGCTGCCCCTCGAGGCCGGCTCGGAGCAGCCCATTGTTTCGGCTTCCGCAGGTCAATGTGCCGATCCACGGCACCGGCGCGAACAGCGCCGAGGACGTTTTGCTTCCCATGCCGGCGCGTAGTCTCCAGACCCGCATCATCGCTCTCTTCCTGCTGCTCATGGTTCTGGTGCAGGTCGGCGGCTTCGTACTCATCAACACCGTGGGCATGGCCGCCGCGCGCAAGACTGCGGGAGACGAGCTTGTAGCGGGCGCGCGCGTGTTCGATCGTTTGCTCGAGCAGGACACGCAGCGCTTGGCACAGGGTGCGCGGCTCCTGTCGGCCGATTACGCTTTCCGCGAGGCAATCGCCACGGGCGACGCCGACACGATCACATCGGTGCTGGCGAACCACGGCAAGCGGATCGACGCGGACGTGATGATGCTGGTCGGGCTCGACCAGCGCGTGATCGCCGACACGCTCGGTGCGGCAACGGGCGCTGCGTTTCCCTTTCCTGCGCTGCTGGCGAAGGCCGAAGCCGCGCAAGAGAGCGCTGCGATGGTGCTGCTTCGCGGGCGTCTGTACGAGCTCGTGCTCGTCCCTGTGCTGGCGCCGCTGCCGATCGCGTGGGTCGCGCTCGGCTTCGGCGTGAACGACGCGCTGGCGCAGGACCTCAATCGCTTGACCGGACAGCAGATATCGTTCCTGAGCCGACAGGGCAAGGATCCCTGGCGCCTGCAGGCGAGCACGCTGCTCGAACTCGATCGTGCAACGTTGCTGCGCGATGTTGCGGCCGATCGTTTCGCGGGCAGCGACGACGCGGGCAACTCGCTGCACAGCGACGGGGCTTTGACGCGCATCCTGCCACTTCCCGCGCGCGCCGGCGGAGCCGTGATCGCGGTCCTGCAACAACCGCTATCGTCCGCGCTCGAGCCGTTTCACCGCCTGCAGCGCCAGCTCGCGCTGATCTCCGTGCTCGCGGTCGCCATTTCGATTATCGCGAGCCTGATGATTGCGCGCGGCATCGTCCGGCCGGTGCGCGAGCTCGCGCGCGTCGCCCGCCGCATCGCCGCCGGCAATTATTCAACGGTTCCAGCCACGCCGCGCGCGGACGAGATCGGTGCGCTCGCCAGCGCCTTCCGCACCATGCAGGAAGGTCTGATCGCGCGCGAGTCGCGCATCATGGATCTCGCGTACCGCGACACCTTGACTGCGCTGCCGAACCGCGCGTTGTACTCGGAGCGGCTCGACCAGGCGATCGAAGCGGGAGCACGCATGAATTCCTCCCTCGCGGTGCTGCTGATGGACCTCGACCACTTCAAGGACGTCAACGATTCGCTCGGACATCCGATCGGCGACATGTTGCTGTGCGAGGTCTCGGCGCGCGTGCAGAGCGTCGTCAGGCGATCGACCGAGACCGTTGCCCGCCTCGGCGGCGACGAGTTCGCGATCCTGCTGCCCGACGCAACGGTCGCCGACGCGGAGCACATTGCCGCCGAGATCATGGGCGCGCTCGAGGCGCCGATGACGCTCGACGGACATCTGGTCGACGTGCGCGCGAGCCTAGGCATCGCCGCGTTCCCCGCCCATGGCCGCGAAAGCGCGACGCTTCTGCGCCGCGCCGACGTCGCGATGTACGCGGCCAAGCGCAAGAACCTGGGTGTCGCCGTGTGGGACGACCAATACGACCAGCACAGCAGCGATCGCTTGTCGCTGATGACCGATCTGCGTCAGGCGGTCGACAACGACGAGCTGACGCTGGTCTATCAGCCCAAGGTTGCGTTGGGCAGCACTAACGAGAATTACGTCGAAGCGCTGGTGCGCTGGCGGCATCCGACGCGAGGCGTCGTGCCACCGCTGGAGTTCATCCCCTTCGCCGAGCAAACCGGCTACATCCGGGCGATCACGCAATGGGTGCTTGCGCACGCCGTGGCGCAATGCGCGGCGTGGCGCGCCGAAGGGCTCGCGATGAATGTGTCGATCAACCTGTCGGCGCGCGATCTCATGGATCACGAGTTGCCCGAGCGCTTTGCGCTCATGCTGCAGCAGAACTTTTGCGCCGCGCGCTGGTTCACGCTCGAGATCACCGAAAGCGCGATCCTCGACGACCCCGCGCATGCGGTCGAAAACCTCAAGCGTCTGCACGCGCTGGGCTGTCGGCTCGCCATCGACGACTATGGTACCGGCTACTCGTCGCTCGCCTATCTGCGCCACCTGCCGGTGCACGAGCTCAAGATCGACAAGACCTTCGTGATCGGCATGGCGCGCGACCGGAGCGATGAGGTCATCGTGCGCTCGACGATCGATCTCGCGCATAACATGGGACTCGCAGTGGTCGCCGAAGGCGTCGAGGACGAAGCGACGTTCGATCGGCTGCGCGTCCTGGGCTGCGACATGGTGCAGGGTTATTGGCTCAGCCGGCCCTTGGGCGCGGCCGAGGTGCTGGCCTGGATGCGCGGGTCGGCCTGGACCCGGTCGGTTCCTGTTGAAACGAAGGGATTGCGGCGGGTGGTATAGCCCTCTGCCGCGAAGCGCGGCGACGTTCGACCCCCGCCGACGGGGCGACCCGGCAGCGCAATGTAGGCCTTTGAGCCCGGAAGGGCTTCGCATTGCGGAACACGAGGGTGCGCTAACTGTGTTCACAAGCTTGCCCCTCGCTATTGCAGTGCAACATCACGCAAAGGTTCCATCAGCGAATCTTATCGTAACCTTAAGAATTTATGATTGGATTTGCATTTGCTCGATGATATTGTGCGTTGCTGCATTGCCGCAATATGAGACACAGCGCCTGATGGACAGATTTTGAGAGGAGAATTACCTGACAATTCAATGTGTTGGGGCTTAACCGGCGCCAAAAGCGCCGCGGTCGCTTAGGTTAGCGATCACTCACTCGAGAGAGGCAGTCAGCCGGGCCATCCCCGTGCTGACCGAACACCTATGAAAATTTCCGTTGCTCAGCCACCGTCCCGCAGCCCCGCGTCGCGCAAGCCTATCGGCCTTGCGCTCCAAGGAGGCGGATCGTGGGGCGCGTTTACCTGGGGCGTCCTCGATTCACTGCTCGCAAGTCGCAGCCTCACCGTTGCGCAACTCTCCGGCACCAGCGCCGGCGCCATCAATGCGGCGATCGTCGCGAGCGCCCTTGCCAAAGGCTCGGCCGCGCAGGCACGGGCAGCGCTGCGCTCATTCTGGCTCTCGATTGCGCGTCCGGCGCTGCACGACATCGGCCGCGAGCTCTGGGGTCCGGTCGAGCGCAGCTGGCGCGAAACGATGGCCGCGTGGCTTATGTCCACCGGCGCGCTGTCGCCGTATAACACCAACCCGCTCGGACACAATCCGCTGCGCGAGGCGATCACGGCACACGTCGATATCGAGGCGATCCGCAGCAAGTCCGCACCGGCGTTGTTCGTCACTGTGACCAACGTCAAGACAGGCCTGCCGCGGGTCATCGCCAACGATGAGATGACGATCGACGCGCTGCTCGCTTCCGCCTGCCTGCCGCAGCTTTTCCAGGCTGTCGAAATCGACGGCGAGCCGTACTGGGACGGCGGCTACGCCGGCAACCCGACACTGTGGCCGATGATCCATAGCGGCGTCGTGCACGACCTGATCGTGGTGCAGCTGGTGCCGGATACCACCGACGAAGTGCCTACCAATGCGCCGGCCATTCGGCAGCGCGTCGGCGAAATCGTGTTCAATTCCAGCCTGGTCGCCGAAATGCAGGCGATCGCGGCGATGCGCTCGGTCGCGGCGCGCGGCGACACCGCGTCGAGCGTGCTTGATTTGCGCCTGCATCGCATTGGACCGCCGCCGCGCGAGCTGCTCGAGCAGGAGTCCTCGATGGAGCGCTCACTGGCGTGGCTGCAGCGTCTGCACCGCGAAGGACGCTCGGCGGCGAAGCGCTTCGTCGCCCGTCACGGCGCCGACGTCGGCGTGCGCGAGACGCTCGACATCGCCAGCGTATTCGCCGACGAGCACAAGCCCAAGATGCGCGTCTTCGCGAACGAGGCGGCGTACGACCGTGCGCAGGGCCAACTCGACGCACACGATCCTTTGCAGTCAGCTTTTCAGCCGAGAGGCTGAAGCACTCTCCTCTTTGTACCCTTCCCGATCAATGCCTCGATGGCTTTGGTAGCGGGGAGGAGCGATCCCTGCCCCTAAGGCAGCGGCAAGCGCGCAGGCATGCCTTTCGTAGGGCCGAATTCGTTCGGCCTTCGCGGCAGCGCCGCGAATGAATTCGCACCTACAGTAATTCGTGCGAATGAATTCGCACCTACAATACTCCAAGACGATATGGACAACGTCAAGCTCTGGACGCAAGGCGTCCCGGTCGAGGAAGCCGCGCACCGGCAGATTCGCAACATCGCGTCGCTGCCGATTCTGGGCGGCCACGTCGCGATCATGCCCGACGTGCATCTCGGCAAGGGCGCGACCGTCGGCGCGGTGATTCCCACGCGCGGCGCCATCATTCCTGCCGCCGTCGGTGTCGACATCGGCTGCGGCATGGTCGCGGTGCGCACGACGTTGAAGGCTTCCGATCTTCCCGATTCGCTCGCGGCGATTCGCGCCCAAATCGAGCGCGACGTTCCCGTCGGATTCCATTCGCACAAAGCCCCGCTGCAGCCGCGCGAGCACGGCGCTGCGGGCTCGCTGCAGCGACGCATCGATGGCCTGGTACGGCGCTACGACACGCTGCGCATCATGGATCGCGTCGGCAAGTTCGATCACGCGCGCGTCTGGCGCCAGCTCGGCACGCTCGGCGGCGGCAATCATTTCATCGAGCTCTGCCTCGATGAAAACGATGCGGTCTGGGTGATGCTGCACTCGGGGAGCCGCAATGTGGGCAACACCATCGGTGAAGTCGCGATCGCGACTGCCCGCCGCGCCGCCGAACGCGAACAGCGCCACCTCCCGGATCGCGATCTGGCCTGGCTCTCCGAGGGCACGAAGGAGTTCGACGAGTACGTCGCGGGCCTGACCTGGGCGCAGGACTACGCGGCGCTCAATCGCGATCTGATGGTCGACTTGATCGTGCGCGCGCTGCAGCGGTTCTTTCCCGGCGAGATCGCCGTCCGCGAGTCGGCGGTCAACTGCCACCACAATTACGCCAGCCTCGAGGAGCATTTCGGCGCCACGGTGTGGGTGACCCGCAAGGGGGCCGTATCGGCCCGCGCTGGACAGCTTGGGATCATCCCCGGTAGCATGGGCACGAAATCGTTCATCGTGTGCGGCAAGGGCAACCCGGCGGCCTACTATTCCTGCAGCCACGGGGCCGGGCGCCGGATGTCGCGCAGCGAGGCCAGGCGGCAGTTCACGCGGGCTGACTTGGCCGAGCAGACGGCGGGTGTCGAATGCCGCAAGGATGCGGGCGTGATCGACGAGCTGCCGGCGGCTTACAAGGACGTCGACGCGGTGCTCTCGGCACAGCGCGATCTGGTCGACGTCGTGCACACCTTGAAACAGGTGCTTTGCGTGAAAGGTTGATCGATGATGGCGGCGCCGTTGCGCCGCGCATCGCAAAGTTGGAGAGAAGGGTTGTGGAACCGCTGGTACTGACCGTCGACATGTCCGGCCTGCCGCAGGCATGGGTCGCGCTCGAGGACGCGATCACCTACCACGCCAAGCAGCTCGTCGCATGGTCGGTGGGCGACATCGTGCGCGAGTTCCGCGGCGGCTGGCAACGCAACGGCACGCGCTCGCGCATTGCGACCAAGTCGATTCTCGCCATCAAGGGCACGATCCCCGGCGGTCATTTCCATACCCCGGGGCTTACCAACGCGCTGCTGTTCGCGCGCGACCGGCAGCTCTGCGCCTATTGCGGCCAGCGTTTCATGCTGCGCGATCTTTCGCGCGACCACGTGATTCCGGTCTCGCGCGGCGGCCGCGACGTGTGGACCAACTCGGTGACGGCGTGCCG